>Ga0315282_10001250_pt1 | contig 48546 bp, 51 predicted proteins | sample YL17G07_20_MG_FD_203693 | JGI IMG/M metagenome (GOLD analysis project Ga0315282, IMG submission 203693) | Sediment microbial communities from Yellowstone Lake, YNP, Wyoming, USA - YL17G07_20 | ecosystem: Environmental > Aquatic > Freshwater > Lake > Sediment | place: USA: Wyoming | collected...
TTTGTATCCACAATTGGGATAGAAAGGGAGAGGATACTTAAGTACGTCGAGTACCAAGGACGACAGGATTCAGGACAAGCGAAGCTTGAGTTTTAAAAGAACCACGAGCTTGCTCGTGGGTATCTATGGGAGGAGTGGTGACCTCGCCCCTGATTTGACACGCACATCAAATAATCGTTAATATAAAATGTAGGTTGTTGTTTTTAGAAAGGAGATGCGCATGGCTAAAAGCAAGGAAAAAACAGTTATTTCTACCCTGTGGTCGGCGGGCTGCGGCTCGCATGGCGGCTGTGGCTGTGAAATATTCGTTAAAGACGGTAAAGTCACCAGGGTTGAGGGCGATAAGAATCACCCCTTCAACCAGGGCCGACTCTGCGCTAAGGGCCTGGCCATTCCCCAGTATATGTACCACCCCGACCGCGTTACCCACCCCCTGAAACGCATCGGCGAGAGGGGTGAGGGTAAATGGCAGCGCATTACCTGGGATGAAGCCTACGATACGATTGAGAAAAAGATGAAGGATATCCGCACCAAGTACGGCGCTGAGTCCGTGATTTTCTGCCAGGGCACCGGCCGGGATATCGGCGGCCCCATTACTTTCCTGATGTATGCCTACGGCAGCCCCAACTGGGTGCAGGTGGGCCTGGCCGGCCACGCCTGCTATACACCGAGGCTGGGCGCCATGTTCGCCACTCAGGGTCACTATAGTGTCCTGGATGCCTCCCAGTTCCTGGAAAAACGCTATGACTCCCCGGAATGGACACCCCCGAAATACATTATCCTCTGGGCGCAGAACCCCGCCGCCGGCTGCCACGATGGTTTCTTCGGCCACTGGATTATCGACCTCATGAAGAGGGGCTCCAAGCTAATCGTTATCGACCCCCGTTCCACCTGGTTTACCAGTCGGGCAGAGGTCCATCTGCAAAACCGCCCCGGCACCGACGGCGCTATCGCCCTGGGTATGCTTAACGTCATTATCAATGAAGGTATCTACGATAAAAAGTTCGTCGATAAGTGGTGCTACGGCTTTGACGAGTTGAAAAAACGTGTGCAGGATTACCCGCCGGAAAAGGTTGCCGAAATTTCCTGGGTCCCTAAAGAGTTGATTATCAAAGCCGCCCGACTCTTCGCTAAGAACAAGCCTTCAGCCATCCAGTGGGGAGAGCCGGTGGATGCCATGCCGGCGGGCAGTGTTGTCGCCCAGGCTATCAACCACCTCTGGGCTATCACCGGCAATGTTGATAACCCCGGCGGCAATGTTATCGCCCGCAACTCCCACGGCGTGACCACCTATCCCTTCAGTTCCGCCGAGCTAACCAAGCTCTACGGCGCGGAACTCGTTAAAAAGCTCAATGAAAAGAGAATCGGCGCCAATGATTACCCTATGATTAAGGGTTTCCGCGGCTGGGTGCAGCCGGATGTCCTTATCGAGCAGATGGAGACCGGCAAACCATACCCTGTTAAGGGCGCCTGGATACAGACCTCCAACATCATCGGCGGGCAGGCTGCCGACCCTAGGCGTCACCTGAACGCCATGAAAAAGCTGGACTTCATCGTCTGCGTCGACCTCTTCCAGACACCTACCACTATGGCCCTGGCGGATATCTTCCTCCCCGCCGTCACTATCTGTGAGAAGGAGAGCTTCCGCTCCTGGTGGCAGCCCCTCGGCGTTAGCGTCAAGGCTGTGGAGGGAGTGGGCGAAAGCAAATCCGACTGGGAAATCAACCTGGAGTTGGCCAAGAGATTGGCTACCACACCCATTAAATATAAGACGGTTAGAGAGCTTATTGATGACCGCCTGAAGGACGGCAATACCAACTTTGAGAAACTCAAGGCCAAAGGCTGCTGGGAGTTCCCGCCGGAGGGTCATAACACCCGGCCTTATTACCGCTATGATAAAGGCCTGCTCCGTGCCGATGGCAAGCCCGGCTTCGATACCCCTACCGGTAAGCTGGAGTTATATTCCAAGAGATATGAAGAATGGGGTCTCGACCCTCTGCCGTACTACGAGGAGCCGAAAGAGAGTCCGGTATCCTCGCCAGAACTGTATAAAAAGTACCCGCTCATACTGACGACGGGCCGCCGCTCGCCGGTCTTCTTCCACTCCGAGCACCGCATGATACCCTGGCTGCGCGAGCTCGACCCCTACCCGATGGTGGAAATAAACGATAAAACGGCTGAATGGCTCGGCATCAGCAATGGCGAATGGGTCTATATCGAGAACACGCGAGGCAGAGTCAAGTTCAAGGCCAAGGTTACCCCTACCGCCCATCCCAGGGTCGTTACGGCGCCCCACGGCTGGTGGCTGCCGGAGACTGATGGCAAAGCGCCCAATCTCTTCGGCACCTGGGACTACAATATTAATAACCTGACCTCCATGGGTAACCAGGGCAAGTCTGGTTTCGGTGGGACGAACTATCGTTCCAGTCTCTGCCGTATCGTGAAGATTAAAGGCGGAAAGGAGTAGCCATGCCTCGAAACGGTTTACTGATTCAATACGAATGGTGCACCGGATGCCATGCCTGTGAGGTCGCCTGCAAACAGGAGCACAACTTTTCGGACGGCATGGTCGGCATCAGGGTCGACGAGCTTGTTACCACCAGCCCGGATAAAGTCCACGTGGACTTTGTTCCCATCACCACCCGGTTCTGCGACCTCTGTGCGGAGAGGACGGGGCGCGGCGAGTCACCGGCCTGCGTCAAGCACTGCCAAGCTACCTGTATGACATACGGACCGGTGACCGAACTGGCGAAGGCTATGGAGAAACAACCCAGGTCTTCCATCTTCGCCCCGAAATAAAAAAACAATTGTCATTGCGAGGAGTCCTGATGTAATCGGGACGACGAAGCAATCTCCTTCGCTGTACTAAACCCGTGTCAGGGATTGCTTCGCTCAGAGTGACAAACAATAATTCATTGTCATTCCCGCGAAGATTGTCCCGTACTAGATAAGGGAGCGGGAATCCAGAGAGTGTCATCCTGAGCGGAGCGAAGGATATCGGGGAGGAGTTATCCTCCCCCTTTCGTAAAGTCCCGATGTAATCAAGACGTGCCTGCACGCTGAAGTGTGTTACGGCACGCAGGCGTGGCAATCTCTATCTCCAGCCTTCTTCATTCCAAGGACTTTCCTTACAAGATATTCAAATTTCCCTCAAAAAGGGAGTGCACCGCGAGAAGGTACGTAACTCCCTCTCAAATCTATTCGCCTTCTCCTTTACATACCTCCTTGTAGTCTAAAGCGGGACGTTTAAGAGGGGCGCCAGCACCGATTGTCATTGCGAGGAAGCCCTTCACTTTGTGAAGGACGACGTGGCAATCTCTATTAACCACCTTTATGACATCATTGCCTTTATCCACAGATACTCCAATGTACAAAAATGGGAATAGTCCCACCGAGAAGGTACGTAAGCCCCTCTCAAAAATATTCCCCCTTCCCTCTTGCCTGCCAAAGAACTTGTCTCGCCTGCCATAGTCATGGAGAGACGGCGAGAAGGTCGGCAAGCAGGTCACCAGATACCCAAGGGAAGGGGTTAGGGGCTTGCCCTTCAGGGAGAATCCTTCTGGATGAACCCTGAGCGTAGCGAACGGGGCTTCATTATTCTACTTTCTTTTCTTTGCTACTTGGCATTTGTTACTTGTTACTTGGTGTTTCCCTTACAGGGGAGTGCGTAGCGAGAGTGGCTCGCCCTGAGCTTGCCGAACGGGGGCGCCAGCCCCAATTGTCATTGCGAGGAAGCCCTTCACTTTGTGAAGGACGACGTGGCAATCTCTTTTAACCACCCTTATGACATCATTGCCTTTATCCACAGATACTCCAATATACAAAAAGGGGAATAATCCAACCGAGAGGGGCGTAAGCCCCTCTCAAAAATATTCCCCCTTCCCTCTTGCCTGCCAAAGAACTTGTTCGGCGAGCAGGTCACTAATACCCAAGGGAAGGGGGTAAGAGGGATAGGTTCATCTAACTAATATGACATTTCATACCAATCAGTTAACATAACTCTAAAAACGAATCAAAGCTACCCACACTCGATTCGTTTCCCTAAAAAAATTTTTGCCTTTGTCGCCCCCTTAACATAAGCCATTGCCGTCATTCATCAGGTGTGATATACTGGTTACAGACCTGAATCTCCTGATACTTACGATTAATATACTATGGGAGGTTAACTAAATTGCCAGACACAGCAACTATCAAACAGCTCCTCGAAGCCGGAGCTCACTTCGGCCATCAAACGGGTCGGTGGCACCCGCGGATGAAAAACTACATCTTCACCAAGCGCAATGGCATCCACATCATTGACCTGGAAAAGACCGCCGTCATGCTTGATAAAGCCTGCGTCTTCGTCCGTGATACCGTCTCTCAAGGTGGGACGATACTATTCGTCGGCACCAAGAAACAGGCGCAGGAATCCGTCGAGGAAGAGGCCAAGCGCTGTGGCATGTACTTCGTCAACCAGCGCTGGCTGGGAGGGATGCTCACCAATTTTGCCACGATACAGGCGCGCGTCGACCAGCTGGTAAGGTTGGAGGACCAGCAGGCTAAAGGCGAACTGGGGCGGGTTACCAAGAAGGAAATCATGAAAATCGGCGAGAAGATAGCCCACCTTAACCGGCAAATGGGCGGTTTCAAGGAAATGACAGCCCTGCCGGCTGCCCTGTTCATTGTCGACCCTACCAAGGAAAAAATCGCCCTTGCTGAATCCAAGCGCATGGGTATACCGGTTGTCGGCATCGTGGACACCAACTGCAACCCCGACGAGATAGACCATCCGATTCCCGCCAATGATGATGCCATCCGTGCCGTCAAGCTTATCTGTACTAAAATTGCTGATGCGGTTCTCGAAGGAAAGGCTGGTATGGCGACCAGCGTCCCGGTTGAAATCGTCGAGGAGAAAGCGGCCGGCGAAGCCGAAGCCGCGGCTGTAACAGCCACCGAACCGCTTATTTTCACACCGGGTGAGGAATAAGGAGGAGTACTTGGAAATCACCACCCAAATGATTAAAGAACTAAGAGAGCAATCTGGTGCCGGTATCATGGAATGTCGCACTACTCTGGTCGGCACTCAGGGAGATATCGAAAAAGCGTTGGCAATTCTCAAAGAAAAGGGGCTTCTCAAAGCACAGAAAAAAGCGGAACGTACCACCGGCCAAGGACTGGTTGAAGCCTATATCCATACTGCCGGTCGCATCGGGGCTATGGTCGAACTTAACTGTGAGACAGACTTCGTGGCACGTACCGATGAGTTCAAAGAGCTGGCGCACTGCCTGGCCATGCAGGTGGCGGCCATGGCACCAAAGTATGTCTCCCAAGAAGAATTGCCGGAAGGCGCCGATATCGAGCCAAGCGAAGCCTGCCTGTTGCTTCAGCCTTATATCAAGGATCCCACCAGGACCGTAAAAGACATCATCATCGAGACCATCGCTAAGGTAGGAGAAAACATCAGGGTACGCCGGTTCAACAGATATGAATTAGGTTGCTAGAGATAGAAAGATGCCTGAAACCAAATACAAGCGGGTATTACTCAAGCTGAGCGGCGAAGCCTTGCGCGGCGGAAATAGCTATGGAATCGATAATCCTACTTTAACCAAGATTGCCAAGCAGATTAAGCAGGTTGCGGAAATGGGGGTGGGTGTCGGCATCGTCGTCGGCGGGGGCAACATCTGGCGCGGTGCTCAAGCCGAAATAGATGGCATGGATCGTGTCACGGCCGACTATGCCGGAATGCTGGCGACAGTAATCAATGCCTTGGCTTTGCAGGATGTACTGGAAAGAGAGGGCGTTGTCACCAGAACACAGTCAGCCCTGGATATCAGGCAGGTAGCCGAGCCCTTCATCAGACGGCGTGCTATCCGGCACCTCGAAAAGGGGAGGGTAGTTATCTTTGCGGGGGGTACGGGTAACCCGTACATGACAGCCGATACCGCCGCTGCCTTACGCGCCATCGAAATAGGTGCTGAAGTACTCCTCATGACTAAGAACGGCGTTGATGGCATCTACACGGCCGACCCGCGTAAAAATCCCAAAGCGAAAAAAATAGACAGGATTACTCACCTAAAAGCATTAAATATGCGACTGGCGGTAATGGATACCACCGCTTTATCACTGTGTCTCGATAATAAATTGCCGATAATCGTCTTCGACCTTGAGGCTAAGAACGGCATGAAAAAGGCCGTTCTTGGTGAACTCATAGGCACACTGGTCACAAGTGAGAGTTAAGATGGTTACCGAAGCATTAAAAAGTATCGAAGAAAAAATGAAGACCTCGGTAAAGATGTTCCGTACGGACCTGGCAACCATACGGACCGGGCACGCAACCCCGGCCCTCGTCGAGCATATCAAGGTGGAATACGCCGGCGTGCCCATGTCGCTGAATCAACTCGCCGGTATTTCTGCCCCGGAGGCTGGCCTGCTGGTCATTCAGCCCTGGGATAAAAACAGCCTGCACGAAATTGAGAAGGCGATATCCAAATCCGAACTCGGTTTAAACCCGGCCAATGATGGTAATATCATCAGGATAGCTATACCGCCGCTCAGCGAAGAGCGAAGGCAGGAATTAATCAAGGTAGTGCATCGAAGGACCGAGGAACGGCGGATATTGATACGCAACCTGAGGCACGAAGCTATAAACGAGCTTAGACAGATGGAAAAGGACAAGGAAATATCGCAGGACGAGCAGAAGCGTGCCCAGGACCAGATGCAAAAACTTACTGACTTTTTCATATCTGAAGTAGATAAACTCGGCGTTAGCAAAGAACAGGAACTCATGGAAGTCTAGCCCGGTTGAGTTTTATCTACTTTCGATAAATTCCAGCCATTATTGTGATTACCTCAAATGATATGGAAAGAATAAACGCTCTTCCCCGCCATGTAGCCTTTATCCTGGACGGCAACGGTAGATGGGCCGCGCAGCGTGGATTAACGCGTCTGGAAGGACATCGTGCCGGAGTTGAAAACATACGCCCTATAATCAGGTGTCTTGGTAAACACGGAGTGGACTATGTTACCCTTTATGCCTTTTCCACCGAGAACTGGAGCCGGCCCGAGGATGAGGTTAATGGCATATTTAATATTCTGGAAGAGGTGATAGGGAGAGAAACTCGTGAGCTTCATAAAAACGGTGTAAAAATACGCCATATCGGCCAGCTTCAGGGACTGCCCGATGGGGTGCAGAAATCCGTAAAAGAGGCTGTTAGACTGACGGAAAACAATACGGGTATGACGCTTGGTATCGCCCTAAATTACGGGGGACGCGCGGAAATTCTGGATGCGGTACGCCGCATTACCTCTGAGAAGTTGATACCTGAAGATATAGATGAAAAAATATTCAATAAATATCTGTATACTGCAGGCTTCCCCGATGTCGACCTGATGATTCGTACCAGTGGCGAAATGCGCACCAGCAATTTTCTGATATGGCAGTCGGCTTATAGCGAGTACTATTTTACGCCGATTCTATGGCCTGATTTCAATGAGGAGGAACTGGAGAAGGCGTTGCTGGCCTACAGCCAGAGGCAAAGGCGCTTCGGCGGGCTGCAATAAAAAGCCGCATGCTCAGAAAAAGAGTTATAACAGCATTATGGGGCATTCCTCTTCTTATCGTTGCCATCTGGTTCGATGAGCCATTGCCCTGGTTCACCGTGCTGGCGGTTGTGTGGGGCTTGCTCGCTGCTATTGAATTCTACCGGATGGTCGGCGTTTCCAGAATATTACCGCTGACATATTTCGGCCTGATATGGACGCTGCTGTTCATCATTCACCCCCATTTTGATTACGAACTTTTAGTCCCGGTCTTATTAACCTCGGCTGTGACACTTTCCTTGATACTGCTCGTGTTTCTACCGAACAAAGAAGGCGTTTTTATTAACTGGGCCTGGACAATAGCCGGCATTCTTTACGTGGGCTGGATGCTGAGCTATCTGGTGGTGTTAAGGATGGAGGCTGGCCGGGACTGGCTGTATCTGGCCTTGTTCGCTACATTCGGCTCCGATACCGCGGCTTACTTTATTGGCAGGGGTATCGGCAGGCACAAACTGGCGCCGAACATCAGTCCGGGCAAGACCTGGGAAGGGGCTGTCGCCGGACTTTTCGGGGCGGTCATTATCAGTCTTCTTTTCACTCTAAACACACCATTACAGCTTCCCCTGAACTATGGACAGGCAATACTCCTGGGTTTACTCATCAGCGTCTTCGGGCAGCTTGGCGACCTTGCGGAGTCGCTGCTGAAGCGCAACTCAGGCGTCAAAGATTCGGGGAGTCTTATGCCGGGTCACGGAGGCCTGCTTGACCGCATGGATAGCGTCGTCTTTGCCGGCGTGGTAGTGTATCTGTATTATGTATTCATTGTCGGGTAAGCATCAGCTTCGTTTTTAAGAGGGGCGACAAAACCAAAAAGTTTTTTTTGAGGAAACGAATCGTGCGTGGGTAGCTTTGATTCGTTTTTAGAGTTATGGTAAGTTATTTAAGGAAAAGGGGGGGTCTATAGACCTCACCCCCTGTATCCCCCTCTCCAAACTTAATTTTCTTAGTATTCCCCAATCTCACTGTTTGGAGAGGGGGAATAAATATGAGAGAGGGCTTCGCCCTCTCTCGCTGCGCATTCTCCTTTGGGGTAAAATATCACTCTCGTCCTACCCTGTCTCATCAAGGGAAAGGAGAAAACAAAGGTTAATGACCAGGCACACCGGGGCGCGGGAGATTCTGGATTCCAGCCTTCGCTGGAATGATAATAAATGTAGGCATAGAGTTGAGATATAAACAACAACGGATTGATTTGTCCTTCAGCGGAAGGATTTATGTGCAATGACAGTATGGGGGAGACGGATTCTTCGCTTCTCTCAGAATGACAGTATGGAGGAGACGGATTGCTTCGTCCTTCAGTAGAAGGACTCGCAATGACGCTAAGGGCCGGCGCCTCTTTAAATGCCCTACATTATTTCAGGAATGTAACTATAACTTCTTTAATATACGATTAAGCTCTTCCAGGTTGCCAACAACGTAGTCGGTGTGGACTACGGCATTCTCCGGGTAAGATGTGTCGCGGCAGAGCCAGCAGGTTGTCATCCCCGAGGTTTTAGCGCCAACGATATCGCTACTGTAAGAATCGCCGACATACAAGCATTCAGAAGGCTGCATATGAAGCAGAGCCGCGGCGCGGAGAAAAATCCCCGGGTCAGGCTTGCGGATGCCGATTTCTTCCGATAAAACGATACAGGCGAATAAATTACGCAGGCCCAGTGTGTCAAGTTTTCGGTACTGCACGTCAGGAAGTCCGTTAGATACAACCCCGACCTTAAAGCGGCGGCTCAATGCTTTAACCAGCGGGACAGCTCCGTCAACAGGAGCGCTAACAGAAGGGTATTCCCGGATATACATCTCCGTAATGGCATCGGCATAGTCTTCCGTGATGCCAAGCAGACGGAGAAAGTGGCGGCTTCTGGCGTCTCGCAGCCCTTCGGACGGGGCTCCGGCGGTAAAAGCCTCAACCGTGATACGGTCGGATTCCATAAAAGCATCTAAAATACGATTTATTTCCATAGACTGAAAAACCTGAGGAAGTCTTTTCACGATAAACTCCAGAATGATACCCTGCGCCTTGCTCCTGTCAAAAAGGGTTTCATCGATATCAAAGAGCACGGCTCTAATATTACTTTTCATCTCTTACCACCCGGTTCGGTTGCCTCAGCTATTGAAAGTATATGGGAAATGGTATAATTCAGGCAATACCAGGACAAAATCCGTGATGGAAAAATTAGAGTCCGGCGCTCAAAAACTGGGGCTTCACCTGAGTCCCGGGCAGCTTGAGCAGTTTGAAGTTTATTACAGTGAACTCGTCGACTGGAATAAACGTATAAACCTCACCAGTATCACCGACTATGAAGAAGTCCAGATAAAGCATTTTCTCGATTCGCTGACCGTAGCCATGGCGATAAATCCAAAAGATGCTGGGAGTCTGAGAGTTATCGATGTTGGCACGGGCGCGGGACTGCCCGGCATACCGCTAAAAATCCTGCTGCCTGATATCAGGCTGACCCTGCTGGAAGCCACCGCCAAGAAAGCGAAATTCCTCCTCCACTTGATTGACAGGCTAGGTCTGGATAACGTTGAAATAGCGGTCGGCAGGGCTGAGGAAGCAGCACATAAACCTCAATACCGGGAGAAATTCGACCTCGTATTGTCACGTGCGGTGGCGTCTCTACCGGTTCTGGTCGAACTGACACTGCCCTTCTGTATCGCAGGCGGCAGATTCGTCGCCCAGAAGAAGGGTGATATCGAGCAGGAGGTTAAGAAGTCGGAAAAAGCCATCGCCGCGATGGGCGGACGCTTAAGTGAAATAAGGCCGATTGAACTGGAAGAATTAGGCGATAAGAGATACCTGATTATTATCAATAAGGAAAAATCTACGCCTGCCGAATACCCCCGCCGCCCCGGTATGCCAGCCAAAAGGCCGATTATCTAACGATTTACCAGTCAGGTCAAGCTTTATTTATTTTCAATACTATCAAGCTTGCTCATTAAACGATTGACAAGCTCGACGAATTCCTTGTCTTTATGCCATCGCCCGCCGTAGAGTCGCAGGTATTTTATCGTACTCTTTATATCCTGAGGGTCGGGATTCGGCATTTCCAGCAGACTATAGGCGGCTTTCCGGTATTTTTTCTTTGTCCTGATATCGCTTCTCCGGAGAAGGATAATTATCACGATAAGGACAATGATGAGCAGAGCAAAGAGTGCGTAATCCATAGCTTAATATTTAATCATATTTTGTGGTGGGAGTCAAAGGATTGCGACCGTCGATAATACCTGAGGCAAAGCAATGACAATGGAGAACAGCCAAATTCAGACAAAACCCAAACAATTCTGTTGCTAAGCCGTGATAACCGTAGTAGAATTATAATAATCGACTTGAGAAAACCAGAGGAGGCGGATATGGAAACGGGGACGTGGAAAGTAAAAACAGGTCTAGCCCAGATGCTCAAGGGTGGCGTAATTATGGATGTGGTTACTCCCGAGCACGCGAAAATAGCCGAGGAGGCCGGGGCCTGCGCGGTGATGGCGCTGGAGAGGGTTCCGGCGGACATACGCGCGGCCGGCGGCGTGGCACGCATGGCCGACCCTACCGTTATCGAAGCTATTATGAAGACGGTCTCCATTCCGGTCATGGCCAAGTGCCGCATCGGACATTTCGTGGAAGCGCAGGTACTGGAGGCCATGGGGGTCGACTATATCGACGAGTCCGAAGTCCTGACCCCGGCCGATGAAAGCCACCATGTCTGGAAACATGACTTTAAAGTGCCGTTCGTATGCGGCTGCCGCGACCTGGGTGAAGCCCTCAGGCGTATCGGAGAAGGCGCCGCCATGATAAGGACAAAAGGAGAGGCCGGCACGGGGAACATCGTGGAAGCGGTACGGCACATGAGGGCGGTCATGGATGGCATCCGCAAGCTGATAAACACACCGCAGGAAGAGCTTATGGCGCAGGCCAAGGAGCTCGGCGCTCCCTTCGAGCTGGTTATCGAAGTGCATAAGACGGGTAAACTGCCGGTAGTGAACTTTGCCGCGGGCGGCATAGCGACACCGGCGGATGCGGCACTGATGATGCAGCTAGGCGCGGAGGGTGTCTTCGTCGGCTCAGGGATATTCAAATCCAGCAATCCCGAGGTTAGAGCCAAGGCAATAGTCAAAGCCACCACACATTATAAAGACCCGGCGATTATCGCCGAGGTATCCAAGAAACTAGGGGAGGCTATGGCCGGCCTGGATATAAAGCAAATACCCACCGAGGAGCTGCTGGCGAAGAGAGGGTGGTAAGGAAAAGGGGTGCGATGGCTCCGGAAACATCCAGAGAGCACGATATATTAATAGCCAGAGGATGGACGTTAGTATGAAAATCGGTGTCCTTGCTTCGCAGGGAGCCTTTGCCGAGCACATTTTAACACTGAAAAAACTGGATACAGAGGCTGTGCCCGTCCGTTTACCCGGAGAACTAAAGGGAGTGGACGGGCTGATTATTCCCGGCGGGGAAAGCACGACCATCAGCCGTTTGATGTCGGCGTACAGCTTGATGAGCGAAATAGTTTCTATAGCCAAGGGCGGCATGCCGGTTTTCGGCACGTGCGCCGGTATGATACTCATGGCGAAGCAAATTTCAGGGAACGGAACGCCGTTACTAGGGCTGATGGATATCAGGGTGAAACGTAACGCCTTCGGACGGCAGGTAGACAGCTTCGAGACGGAACTAGCGATACCGGTCCTCGGGAAGAAGCCTTTTCCGGCCGTATTCATCCGCGCTCCGATAATCGAGCATTGCGATGACGGCGTGGAGGTACTGGCGCGGCTGGATGACGATACCATCGTGGCGGTGCGGCAGGGAAAGCTGCTGGCAACGGCATTTCATCCCGAGTTGACCAGCGACCTGAGGTTCCACAAGTATTTTCTGGATATCGCGGCGGGGAAGCGATAAAAAATAAAGCGGGGAGGGGCCTGTGCAAAAGGTAATTACCGACGACATGGATGCCCTGCTCGACATTTTACCTCCTCATATCAAAAAGCCACTCGTACAGCAAGACGACATCAAGGAACTGCTAGAAGTCATCCTTGACCTGGGACGTACACCAGAAGCGCGTTTCCCCAAGCAAGAAGTGGTACTCGATGGCAAAGAAATCGAGGAAACAGACATTGACTACGTCGTTGCCCGCATCAGCAACTTCGGTGACGACAACCGCGCCGGCATCGAGCGTACCCTGCACCGCATTTCCGCCATACGCAACCGGCGGGGACATATCGTGGGGCTTACCTGTCGGGTAGGACGGGCTGTATTCGGCACCATCAAGGTAATCGAAGACCTGGTGCAGTCGGGAAAGAGCGTCCTGTTGCTGGGCAGACCCGGCGTGGGCAAGACGACCATGCTGAGAGAAGTTGCCCGCGTGCTGGCCGATGACGCGGATAAGCGGGTCATCATCGTGGACACATCCAATGAAATCGCTGGTGACGGGGATATACCGCACCCGGCTATCGGCCACGCCCGGAGGATGCAGGTAGCCACGCCCAGCCTGCAACATGCCGTCATGATTGAAGCCGTGGAGAACCACATGCCCGAGGTTATCGTTATCGACGAGATAGGCACCGAGCTCGAAGCCACGGCCGCCAGGACAATCGCCGAGCGCGGCGTCCAGCTCGTCGGTACAGCTCACGGCAATACTCTGGAAAATCTCATGATGAACCCGACCCTGGCCGACCTCATCGGCGGGATACAGTCGGTAACGCTGGGCGACGAGGAAGCCCGCCGCCGCGGCACGCAGAAATCGATACTGGAAAGAAAATCGCCGCCGACCTTCGATATCGTGGTAGAGATACAGGAGCGGGATAGAGTTGCCATACACCCGGACGTCGGCGAGGCCGTCGATGCGCTTCTGCGCGGTATACCTCCCGGCACCGAGGTACGCTGGATGGACGAGCAAGGCGAGGTGAGAATCGAAAAAGTCCAGGTGGAAAAGGTCAAGACCGCCAGGGGCAAGCGACCCGCGAAGGAAGCTAAAGCCACCAGGCTCTATCTCTTCGGGGTGAACCGGTCGAGGATGTTGCAGATAGGCCGCGAGATGCATATCGACCTGGATATCGTCAAAAACCTGTACGATGCCACCATGATGGTGACCTCCAAGAACTACTACCGGCGGAGGCCACAGACGGTCAGGGACGCCGAAAGCACTCACATCCCCGTCTATGTTCTCAGGGGCAACACACCGCCCCAGATACGGCAGTTTTTGAGCACGCTTTACCCAGCGGGGGAGGGCGATAAGACCGGCGATTTTCAGTCCGCCATGGCGGAGGCCGAGGAGGCTGTGGAACAGGTAAATGAAGGCCAGGAAGCCGTCGAGCTCAGTCCGCAGGGAGCCTACATCAGGCGACTGCAGCACCTCATCGCCGAGCGCAGCGACCTGGGTTCGCACAGCCTGGGTAAAGACCCAAACCGGCGGGTGCGGATATTTAAAGAGAGGGCGAGGTAAATGGGATGAGATTATTTAGTGGTGTCATCCTTCTGGGGGCTGGTTACGGATTATTCGTCCTTCAGCGGAAGGACTCAGAATGACAGAGTGGGATTTCTGGATTCCAGCCTGCGCTGGAATGACATTAAACTATCAATAAAAATGATTATTGGATGAGAATTATGGGTCTTTTTATTACCTTTGAGGGGGGGGAGGGGTGCGGGAAGAGCACGCAGGCCAAGCTGCTATACCGACGGCTGTCAAGGCTGGCTATTCCGGTGCTGTTAACTCATGAGCCCGGTGTCACGGTCCTCGGCAGGAAAATTACACGTTTACTGAAATGGTCGCAGGACATCAATATTTCCCCACTCTCGGAGCTATTGCTTTTCAATACTTCTCGCGCCCAGCTGGTCGCGGACGTGATTCGCCCCAACCTGGAAAAGGACACCGTCGTTATCTGCGACCGATACGCCGATTCCACCACGGCTTACCAGGGGTACGGGCGCGGGCTGGATTTAGCCGTGGTGATAGCCGTCAATAAAATCGGCACACAGGGGCTATCGCCCGACCTCACGATTTTGCTGGACGTGCCGGTAGAGGAAGGGCTGGCGCGAAAGAAAGACAAAAAGCCAGACCGCTTTGAGACGGAGACGGTAAATTTTCACAAACGAGTGCAGGAAGGCTACTTAAAGCTGGCGGCGGCAGAACCAAAACGCTGGCTGGTGGTAGACGCCACGCAAAAAAAGGAAATAATTGCCGTAATAATTTGGCTGAAGGTAAGTAAGATTCTGCCCAGGAAAAGGGGAGTTTGAAAGGGGCTTCGCCACTCTTCTAAAATTTATCACATCTAGTAGAAACTTAAAGTCTTTACGAGGAGCACATTTGCTTCGCTCAGTGTAAACTCCGTGACGAAGCAATCTCTATATCAGTAGTATGGGATTGCTTCGCCTCCCGACTGCATCGGGATGGACTCGCAATGACACTTCAGATAGGAGGGGTGAGGTTGCCAAACACTCATCAGAAACCCTCTTTTAAAGAAGAGAAACTCCTCAGGGCACAGGGCTACCGATTTATAGCAGGGGTGGACGAGGTGGGGAGGGGCGCTTTGATGGGGCCGGTGGTTGCCGCCGCCGTGATTCTACCGGATAGCATTAAAGCCCGCTGGAGGGGTAAAGTACGGGACAGCAAGCAGCTTTCTCCGGAAGCTCGCGAATATCTCTATGATTTTATCAAAGAAGCGGCGATTTCTATCGGCATCGGTTCATCTTCCAACGATGTCATAGATAACGTGGGAATAGCCAAAGCCACTCGACTGGCCATGATAGCGGCGATAGAACAGCTTACACCGGAGCCACAATTCCTTCTGATAGATTACGTGCATCTACCTGAGATATCACTGCCACAGAAAGGCATCACGGACGGCGACAGCCTGTGTTTTTCCATCGCCAGCGCGTCCATCATCGCTAAAGTTACGCGGGACCGGCTGGTGACAGCGATGGAAAAAGATTACCCGGGCTATGGATTTGCCGGGCATAAAGGCTACGGCACGAGGGAGCACCTGGAATGCCTGCGTAAGAAAGGGCCCTGCCCGCTGCACCGACGGTCGTTCAGTCCGGTGAGTGAGATAACAGGTCAGAAGCTATGAAAAGACGCGATACCGGCATAACCGGTGAGAAGATAGCCTGCGATTTCCTTGGGAAGAACGGCTATCATATATTAGAGACAAACTATCGTTGCCCCGGGGGCGAAATCGACATAATAGCGCGCCAGAAAGACACCCTTGTTTTCATCGAGGTACGCACGAAGAAGAGTCGTCAGTTCGGCAGCCCAGAAGAGTCAATCACGCCGGTAAAGATGGAAAGGTTAAGGAACGTCGCCGCCCATTACGGACAGAACCGCAATAACCTGCCGGCAACGTGGCGTATCGACGTCGTCGCCATTCAGATGGACAAGAGCGACCGGGTAACACGCATCGAGCTCATCGAGAACGCTGTCGAAGGTGCGTGCTAAACCAAGGGTATATCGCAAAGTTTCACTGTCATTCTTATCCCTTCGGCTGAAGGGGAAGAATCCGTATCACGACATAGAGGAAGACGGATTCTTCAGTCGTCCCGACTAAGTCGGGACTCTTCAGAATGACAATAATCTATATCATGTTAAAGGCTTTTCTTTACCCGATGATATAGCTATGTTAGAATTAACCACCGAGTCGTGAAAAGCATGAAAGAAATACCCGCTGACAGGCTGCGTATTATCGATGCGAATTTGAACCGTATCGGGGAGGGGCTGCGTGTCCTCGAAGAGTTTGCGCGGCTTTCGCTGAACGATGCCGCCTTGACCCAGCGGCTGAAAAATATACGCCACAAGATGGTAAACGTCGATGTGGAGTTGCAGCAAAAGCTTCTCCGGGCGCGGGACGCGGAGGGGGACGTCGGCAGTAACATGGAAGTTAACGGGGAAGACAAAACCCGGGATTTGCCCGAGGCAATAGCAGCCAACGCCAGGCGCGTGCAGGAATCCCTGAGGGTTATGGAGGAAATGGCCAGGGCCCCGGGGCTTTCTCTGAACTCGGACGGGTATAGAAAAGTGCGGTTCGAACTCTATACGATAGAGAAAGACTTGATTTCAAAGATGCTTCGCAAAGATAAGACGAAACGACTCACCGGGCTATACGTTATCATCGATACGGCATGGCTGAAAGGGCGGGGTCATAAAGAAGTGACATCACGGGCAATCCGGGGTGGGGCTAAAGTAATCCAGCTGCGGTGCAAAGAAAAAAGTATAAAGGAATTCCTGGAAATCGCCGGGGAATTGAAAAAGTTCTGTGCGGAGCATGATGTCCTCTTTATCGTGAACGATAGCCTTGAAGTAGCTTTAGCCGTCGACGCCGACGGACTGCACGTAGGCCAAGACGACCTGCCGGTAGAGACAGCCAGACGATTACTGCCCATAGATAAAATACTGGGCTGTTCGGCGCGCACTGTGGATGAAGCCAGGACGGCACGGAACAATGGTGCCGACTACCTGGGGGTGGGCGCTGTGTATGCTACGACTTCCAAAGGGGCCGCCGAGGTGGTGGGGCTGGAAAGATTAAAGGAAATACGGCAGGCGGTGGATTTGCCAATCGTGGCGATTGGTGGTATTAATAAGAGTAATTTACGAGCGGTGATGAAAGCCGGGGCTGACGCCACCGCTGTTATCAGTGCGGTCATGGGGGCGGAGGATATCGAGGGGGCAACGCGAAAGCTGGTAAAAATTATCGAAGAGGGATAACTTGGATAATCTGGACGAAATGGCGGAACAGATACGTAAAGAACTCTCGGCCAAGGATAAAGCCAGAGAGAAAATGCTGCCACTCTGCCGGGACTCAATTCGCTTCAGCAGTAATGCCATCCGTGCCATACACCGGCAGGAGTTCGATGAAGCGCAAAAGTTAATAAAGTCAGCTCAAGACGTGCTGACCGAAGCCGAGAAGGCCGTCGAAGAACACAGCGAACTGGGCAGTACCGGAGCGGTCAGGGATGCCCAGAAAGAGCTTGCCGAGGCGAACATTACGCTGGCGCTCGTGACAGGCAAACAACTACCGAAACCGGAAGCGCTGGGGGTCGATGTCGCCGCTTACCTGAATGGCCTCGGTGAAGCGGTCGGTGAAATAAGGCGCTATCTGCTCGACAGCATGCGTCAGGGCGAAATGTCACGCGGGGAAGAGCTACTATCGGTCATGGATGATATTTACAGCGTCCTTGTCACCGTGGACTTCCCGGATGCTTTAACCGGAGGGCTGCGTCGGACGACCGATATGGTGCGCGGCGTGCTGGAAAGGACCCGGAGCGACCTGACTCTGGCGATAAGGCAGAAAGCTTTAGAAGCCAGGCTGGCGGACTTCCAGAAGGAAGGGCTTCAGGGAGAAGACCTGAAGCAGGCAGACTTACAGGAAGAGGACACACAGGATGTTCATCAGGAGGAGCCGGAGCTTGACAGTATCGAACAGGAATTATATAAAGAACTTGACCAATGGCGTAGCCAGAAAGCTAACGAAGAGAACCTGGCGCCCTATATCATCGCTCATAACTCAATGCTGAATCAGATAGTAAAGTTGCGTCCGACCACACCCAAAGAGCTAAATGGTATCAAAGGTTTCGGGGAGAGAAGGGTTAATAAATACGGCAAAGAAATTATCGCGATAATCAGCGGGAGAAAATAGTTGTTAGTTAACAGTTTACAGTATATAGTCGTCTCCTCCCTTCCCCGAAAACTGATAACTGTCAACTATATACTGAATACTTAATGAATGGAAAGGCTGAACAGCAAGATGAGTAATATTCTTAAGGGCAAGGTTGCCGTGGTGGCGGGGTCGGGGCAGGGAATCGGGAGGGCTATTGCCATAGGTCTGGCGAAAGAAGGCGCTAAAGTAGTTACCAATAACCGGCGCCCGGGGTCTACTGGTAATGCCATTTTAACCGATGCACAGCTGAAAAAGCTCGATAAGAAGAAGAGGGATTGGTTTATCAAGGAGACAACCGCCATCAGCGGGGATGCGGAAACCACCGCCCGGACAATCAGGGAAATGGGTGGGGAGGCGGTTCCCTTCTTCGGGGACATTTCTGAATTCGATGTCGCCGGCCGGTTGATCCAGATCGCAATCGATAGCTTCGGCAAGATAGATATCCTGGTAAACGTGGCCGGCGCTTTCGGGTTCAGCCCGGTTGAAAAAATGAAGGAAGAGCTCTGGGATAAGGTTACCCTCGTCAAGCCCAAGGGATATTTCAACACCATGCGCCACGCCGTGCCACACATGATAAAGCAAAACTGGGGACGTATTATCAACTGCACGTCAAGGGCTTTCCTCGGGGATGTTATCAAGCACACCGAATACTGCGCCGCCAATGCGGGGGTGGTCGGGCTGACCAAGGCGGTGGCGATAGAACTGCACAAATACGGTATTACCTGCAATGCATTTTCGCCGTGGGCTTTGACGCGCGCCTCTTACGAGCTGGAGACTTATTCTGAAGTAGTCGAAAAAGAGGACAGGCCTTTTGTTTTTGAAATGAAATCCCCGGGTGGAGACATGATGAAAATGACTCCCAGCCCGGAATATGTAGCGCCCTTTATCTGCTATCTCGCCTCCGATGTAGGAGCGAATATAAGCGGGTCGGTTTTCAGCCTGGGGGGCAATACCATAGGGATGTATTCCGAACCGCAGATAGCGAATAATCTGGTGAAGTTCGAGAAAGAGCCCTGGACGGTGGAGGAGCTGATGCAGCAGGTGCCGAGGGGGTTGCTGACGGGTTATAAAAGCCCGGCGGCGAACCCGATGTGAAATTAGTAAAATACTGGCGCAGGGTGCTACATTCGGTATTGGCTATTCGTGTGATATTTCAACCTTCACCCCGTTCGCTACGCTCAGGGTTCATCCAGAAGGATTCTCCCTGAAGGGCAGGCCATGCCTTCTCCTTCAGGATGAATCCCATCAAGGGAGAGGTGTTTTTTTAGAATATGGATTAATGCAATGTGGTGCTAGTTTAGTGTAGTGCAAGATTGTAGAACGCTTTCATTCCGGCATAGCTGGCACTATCCTTCAGTTCATCTTCGATGCGGAGGAGGCGGTTATATTTAGCGGTGCGTTCCGAGCGGCAGGGGGCTCCGGTCTTAATCTGGCCGGTGTTAAGCCCCACGGAAAGGTCGGCAATGGTGGTGTCCTCGGTCTCGCCGGAGCGGTGGCTCACGATGGCGGTCCAGCCGGCCTGCTGGGCCATCCTGATAGCGTCGATGGTTTCCGTCAGCGTGCCTATCTGGTTGAGCTTGATAAGGATGGAGTTGGAGGCTTTAAGGCTGATGCCCCGGGTGAGCCGACTGACATTGGTGACATAAAGGTCGTCGCCGACGAGCTGGACTTTAACGCCCAGCTTTTTCGTGAGGAGCTGCCAGCCTTCCCAATCATCCTCGGCCATGCCGTCCTCGATGCTGATGATAGGGTATTCGGCAGCCCACTTGACATAAAAATTAACCATCTCAGCAGGAGTTAAAGTCTTACCTTCCCTGGCGAGCACGTATTTGCCGTCCTCATAGAACTCGCTGGAGGCCGGGTCAAGGGCTATATAGCAGTCCTTGCCGGGTTTGTAGCCAGCGGCCTCGATAGCGGCCAGGATAGCTTCGACCGCCTCTTTGTTGGAGGGGAGGGAAGGGGCAAAGCCGCCCTCGTCGCCGACATTGGTGTCCAGTCCTTTATCCTTGAGGACTTTTTTCAGGGCATGATAGACTTCGGTGCCCATCTGCATAGCTTTTGAGAAGCTACCGGCCCCCGCCGGCATGACCATGAACTCCTGTAAGTCCGTCGAGTTAGCGGCGTGCTTACCGCCATTCAGGATATTCATCATCGGCACGGGCAGGGTATAGGTGCTGACGCCGCCCAGGTAGCGATAAAGAGGCATGTCCAGTAAACTGGCGGCGGCGTGGGCTACCGCCAGCGAAGTCCCCAGGATGGCATTGGCGCCGAGCTTCGATTTATCAGGAGTGCCATCGAGGTCTATCAGAGTACGGTCGATTTCCGACTGGTCGGCGGCGGACATCCCGATAATTGTCGCGGCGATAGTCTCGTTGACGTTGGCTACCGCCTTAAGAACACCTTTACCGTTGAACCGGGACTTATCGCCATCGCGGAGCTCCAACGCTTCGTACTCACCGGTGCTGGCGCCGGAGGGAACGGCCGCCCGACCCAGCGTGCCATCATAAAGTTCGACCTCCACCTCCAATGTAGGATTACCACGTGAGTCCAGTATTTCCCTGGCCCTGACGTTCTCAATCGTTGACATTACTCTCCCTCCATTGCTCGCCATTATGGCCGGATTTTTATCAGCGCCATAGCTTTGTCCACAGCATCTCTGGGATTTTTTACACGGATAATATTGTTATCCGCCCAACCGTCAATCGAAAACGACCAGGTATTGAGGCCGATGACGGGGATGCCGCTCTGCAAAGCGTGGCTGATTTCTGACAGCGTACCGTAGCTGCCATCAATAGCGATAACGACCTGGGCGGACTTGACCACCGCCACATTCCTGGCGTAACCGATGCCGGTAACGATGGGTATCTGAACGTGGGGATTAGCGTCCTGGCGATTGTCCCCCGGGAGTATGCCGATAGTCAGCCCATCCTCGCTCTTTGCGCCACGGCAGGCGGCTTCCATGACACCCCCCAGCCCCCCGCATACCAGAACGGCGCCATGACGGGCAATCTCCCGGCCGACCTCTTCAGCCAGTTCCGCTATCTGTGGGGAGACCTCGCTGCCGCCGATGACGCCTATAAAAACGAATTCGTTTTTCACCGGGGATTTCCTTTAGTTGACAGTTTGATTATATCACCTGAGTACAAATCGTAGCAAAGACCGTTGTCTGGTTGACATATCTGTGATATTATTGTGATGTTTAAACGCTTTTTGTGATGTGTTTGTGATTTGAATTATCTTTAATAGGTTCAGGTAGATGAAACGACGCTTAATAATTTCGCTGGTCATGGCGTTGCTGGTACTGGGACTCAGCGCCTGCGGCGGCACCGGGAGCACACCGAACGCTCCGACGATTGCCAAGGTAAGGATGTGGATTACCTTAAGCAACAATCCGGATGCCTCACCGGTGACGACATTAACACCGGAGCAGACCGCCCAGGCAAGCATCTGGGCCAGAGGGACAACCGAGGAAAAAGTGACCTTCAAGGTCAACCTGTATTATGGCGATAAGTTCACCACCCTGGTAACCGGTGTGCATACTGCAGGGAGCAGCCAGGCGGTTGCCGTCGGCGGCTTTGCCACAGCACTTGAGCCGGGTCAATATACATTTAAAGCCATTTCCGGCGCCTTGGGAGCGGTTATCGGGTCTCTGGATATCACCGTAGCATCATCCCTGCCGCCGGCACAACCCGCCGCGCCATCGGAGAAGGCTTCCCCGACTCCTCCCGCAGAGACTTCCACTCTATCGGAGCAGCCCGATGCGGCGACCTTCCAGAAATATTTTTCCGAGCTCGGCATTGGCAAGATGCCTGGAGAAGTGAAAGACCCTCCCGTAGACCTACAGAAGAATGTCAGTGTTTTCGCAGCCGGAGACCAGATTTGCCTTTACGGAACGGTTATCCTGGAATGCCAGATTCGCAGTGCAGTCTATGATGTCAACGCCAAGAAAGTGGTCAGGGAGGGAGGATTGCCCCAGGCTATAGAGGGAGGCTTTGCGGGGTGGGAGCCCATCGACCTGCCGGTCGGGAAATACGAATATAAAGTTTATGCAGCGGACGTGCTCGTGGGGGTGTTTCCTTTCGAGGTTATAGCTATTCTGACGACTACTCCATCGTCCCAACCAACTCCGCAACCATCACCGAAATCGTCGGAACAACCAGACAAGGCGACCTTCAGTATATATTTTAAAGATATGGGACTTGGCAAATTACTAACTGGTGGGAATATTCCGCAAGACCTTCAACAAAATGTTACTGTTTTTGCACTCGGAGATCAGATTGCTCTTTATGGTAACATTATCAAGGAGTGTCAACAACCTCGTTATGAAATCTACTATGTGCAGGCCAATAAAGTAGTTAAAGGAGGAGGGCTTTCCTTCCCTACCATAAAGCCCGGGTTTGACGCGGTGGGGTTTATCTCGGTAGAAACCTTGGACCTACCTGTTGGAAAATGGGAGTACAAAGTCTATATTGGCGATGTGTTTGTAGCTGTATTTCCCTTTGAGGTGCGCTAGTTAAAGTAGCCCCAGGCCAACCAGATAACTTCAATCGTCATGATGACAATAGAGATTTTAAAGGCATGGCGGGCGCACCAATCCGGCAGGAAAATATCTGTAATCAAGCCTTTTTCAGCACCGAGTTTCTCAGTGAGGGTGGTGAACGGGCATTTACCGCGATTTAAAAGAAGAGCCAGCCCATCAGAGGCTATAGCGACGAGGGCAAGAAGCAGTGTCCAGTCATACCTTCCAACGATAGCGCAGTAGAGGATATAGACCAGGCAGGCTACCATAAACAGGAAGATAAAAGAATGGACTACCTTGATGATGAATACCTTTTTGCTGCGCATACTAACTATATCACCTCTCCCTTGACGGGAGAGGTTGGGGTGAGGGTGAAATCCATATCTTTCCAAGATGCCCCCTCACCTTAATCCTCTCCCGCGGTGGGGAGAGGAAATTCATTGTTTGTTCCGTAGTCAGTTACTAATTATATTTATTCATGGCGGCGGTCAAGCCCTCTGTAAGCAGGGAGACGATAGCCTCGCTGACCTGAGGCATAACCGCTTCAATAATTTTTTTCTCTTCAGAAGAGAAGTCGGTGAGGACATAGGCGACGACAGCCTCCTCCTTGGCTGCGGGGGTGCCTTCATCGATATCCGGCCGCCCGATGCCCACCCGGACGCGATAGAAATCCCGCGTGCCGATACGCGCGATAATGGAGTCGATTCCTTTATGTCCGCCGGAGCTGCCGCCGAGGCGGAGGCGGATTTTGCCGGGCGGCAGGTCAAGGTCGTCATGGATAACGATGAGGTTAGAGGGGGCAATATTGAGCTTCCTGAGCAAGGCGCTGACCGATTCCCCGCTGGCGTTCATATAGGTCTGGGGTCGGGCCAGCACGACCCGGCTGCCGGCGATGTTACCGATACCGGTGCGGGCGTGCCCCTGCTTTCTATCGAAGCGGATGCCCTGTGTCCTGGCCAGGTGGCTGACACACATAAAGCCCACATTATGGCGGTTGTGGGCGTATAAAAACCCTGGATTACCCAGGCCTGCTATCAATTTCATATCAGGTTTGCCCCAGTAGCTTAATAAATTCCTTTTCGTCAAGCGTTTTTATGCCCAACTCCTGAGCGCGGGCCAGCTTGGAACCGGGGTCGGCACCCACCACGACGTAGTCAGTCTTACGGGTGACATTGTCCTTGGCGGCGCCGCCGAGTTCTTTAATCCTCGCCTCTGCATCCGGCCGGGAGAAAGCTTCCAGTCGACCGGTGATAACGAACTCCTTACCTGTTAAGGGCAACTCTTTATGGACAGCGGCGGCTTCCTCCAGTTTAACTCCGGCTTCTTTGAGTCTGCGGATAATATTGAGGTTTTCTTCCTGTCGGAAAAATGCGGTAACGCTATCGGCAATCTTGGGGCCGACGGCGCTGATTTCCATTAACTCATCCCTGGAAGCTTGAGCCAGTTTATCGAGGCTGGGAAAATTACTGGCCAGGACCGCCGCCATTTCCTCCCCGATATGCCGGATACCCAGGGCATATATCACTCTTGCCAGGGGGCGTTCTTTGCTATTATTAATGGAATTGATAATATTCGAGGCGCTTTTTTCGCCCATTTTCTCCAGTTCCGCAAGCTGCTCTTTTTTAAGGTAATAAATATCCGCAGCGTTCCTAATAAGTCCTTTATTGAAAAGCGTGGCGCTGATATTTTCGCCGATGCCGCGGATATCCATGGCGCCTTTCGAGGCGAAGTGCTCGATGCGCTGCTGTGCCTGGGCGGGACAGGCGGCGTTGGAGCAGTAGTACATGACCTCGCCCTCGGACTTGATGACCTCGCCGCCGCATTCGGGGCAGGCGGGACGTCCTTTTTCTTTATTGAATATTTTTTCCAGGAGGCTGAACTCCCTGCCCCGTCCGGGGCGCTCCTGGCTTGTCGGGGTCGGTCCAATAATTTCCGGGATAACCTCGCCGGCCCGCTGGATGATGACCGTATCGCCCTCGCGGATATTTTTCCGACGGATGTCGTCCTCATTGTGGAGGGCGGCGCTCTTGATGGTCACGCCGCCCACCGCGACCGGCTCCAGGACGGCATAGGGGTTGAGGGTGCCTGTCCGGCCGACACTGATTTCAATACTTTTTAGAAGGGTGGTGCCCTGGTCAGCGGGGAACTTATAAGCAATAGCCCACCGGGGCTCGCGGCCGATATCGCCCAGCTCTTCGTGCAGGTTGAGCTGGTTTATCTTGACCACGATGCCGTCGGCTTCATAGGCGAGGCCTTTCCGCTGCTCTACCCAGGTACGGTAATATTCTTTAATTTCTTCGATAGTCTTTAAACGTTGATTGTTGGGATTTACCTTAAAGCCCAGCGATTTCAGCCAATCCATGGTCTCCCAGTGGTTCGGCGGGACGGCCTTGCCCTCGGCATAGCCCAGCATATAGATAAAAATGTCCAGCGGGCGTTTGGCGGTGATACGGGAATCGAGCTGGCGCACCGAACCGGCGGCAGCATTTCTCGGGTTGGCGAAGAGGGACAAACCCTCCGCCGCCCGCTCCCGGTTCAATCTGTGAAAGCCAGTTTTGGGCAGGTAGACCTCCCCCCGCACCTCGAAGCGGGGCGGCGCGTCTTTCGGAACTGAGAGCGGTATGCTTCTTATCGTCCGTAAATTTTGCGTGATATTCTCCCCACGGAAGCCATCGCCGCGGGTGGCGCCGGTGGTTAGTTGCCCATCGACATAGGTAAGGGCAACGGCCAGTCCGTCAATTTTATGCTCGCAAACGAAATCGAAGGGCGTATTGCCGACGAGACGCACCGTCCGGGTGTACCAGGCCAGCAGGTCTTCGTCGGAGAAGGCATTGGCCAGGGAAAGTAAAGGCAGGGGATGCTCCACTACGCCGAAAGCCTCAAGCGGGGCGGCACCGATACGCTGGGTGGGGGAATCCGGGGTAAGGAACTGAGGGTACTTTTCCTCCAGCCGCTTCAACTCCCGCATCAGGCTATCGTATTCAGCGTCGCTGATTTCCGGGCTGTCCAGGACATAATAGCGGTAGTTGTGGCGGTTAATTTCCGCCCGCAGTTTTTCGATTTTCGCTTTTACTTTATCGGAACTGGCCAAGAGACACCCACAGCTAAACGTTTTCTTAAAGTATAGCACAGGGCAGGGGCGGGCAAAAGACAGAATAATTTTGATTTTATTTAAATTTGGCTGATTAACCTTACCTCACCCCTGACCCCTCTCCAGCCTGTATCACCGAGAAAGTTGGTGTTCTTCTGGCTAGAGAGGGGAAGATAATTTGAGAGGGGCTGGCGCCCCTCTCGGCGAGCTACTCCCCCGGGGTAAAGGGCGGGGAAATTAACCGGTGGCCGATAATGGAATTTTACGGAATATTCATTTTTTTATAGCACATATTTATCAGATATTTTTTAAATACAGGGTATGCTGAGTACATTATAAGCTCCAGTTTACGGGATAATCACAAGCTTATAGGGAGATACGATAATGACAATCGGTCAGCATATCCTGAGGCCTCTCGGCAACTCAATAGTAAAGGTCAACCACTGGGAATCCCGTGATATTATACTCAAAGCTGCTTACCTGTCCCTGCAATTATTCGACCTGGGATTAACGATTGTGGCCATGCGCCTCGGTTACCCGGAGCTCAACCCGTTCATGAGGGCTTCCCTGGCTTCGCCCTACCAGCTGGGAATAATAAAGTTTGGTATCCCATTATTGATAAGCTGGCTCGTGCCCGGGAAACTATTGATACCGGCTATCGTGCTTATAGCTGGAGTGGTGGGGTGGGATATAAAAGAGCTGTTACTCTTGCTGTTTTAAAGATACCCCATTTCCCTTAATCCACCCGTCTTAGCTCGAATATCACCGGGTTATCCGGGTCAGAGCAGGCTACGCGGGCTTTATCCGGGCCGCTTTCCCAGGGGAAAGAGCCGCCGAACTGCAACGGCTCGGCGAAGGGAAACAGAGTATAGAATGCCCAAGAGCACATGCCTAAAGGCGTCGTCTGACCGATGACGAACTCATCCCCGACCTTATGGCCGGCTTCACAGGTGCCTTGCTGCGATATTACTTTAGCAATTATCTTCGTCATAATTACCGTCCCGCAGGTTCTTTAGCTTTCAGTTCCATTTTGAGAATCTCCAGGAAATGGTTGTCGCCCCTGGTTACCTTTTCGCTTTCCGTGATTTCCAGTCGCTTTTGAAAAAGGGGACCATCAATGACCAGGGTGTGATATTCCCCGGCCTCGCCGCAGGGCGTGATGCCTTTGTCCAGTGCTGCCAGGTAAGCCAGGAATTTTCTATCGACTTTTCGTCCCAGCATTTCTTTTCCTAGGAGTTCTGCCTTGACGGCGATGACCACTGCATGAAAACCGGCATCGATGAACTCTTTCATGAGTTTTTTCTGGCTCTCCTGCCACAGTAGAAGATGGGGTGTAATACCGGCTCCTACGCACACCCTTTCAATCCACTCGCGGTGCGGAGAGAAATCGATATCGCCGAAGACGCCGCCTTCAATTCCCTCCCGTTTAAAGTCTCGAAGCATTTTTGTGAATTCTGCTTCGTAGGTATCTTTGGTAGTAGGGCGCTGGACTACGGGAATACCCAGAGCCCCGGCCTGCTTTTTGATTACCGCGGCGGAGATGCCGTGACTGCACGAGCGCTGTCCGTCCTCGGTTACCATGTTGGCCAGATAGCGGATATCCATGCCGCCGGTCTTCGCACGATAAAGAGCAAGGCAGCAGTCCTTACCGCCACTCCACGAAGTAAAAACCCGGTACATCAGCCTCCTTACGTTTTGAGATGGGAAACGTCATTCAGCAAGCTCAGTATAGCTCCCTGGGGATAGGTATCTATAATGCTCAGTGAGGCGTGGTCGACCTTTAGTTGCTGCCAGTGTTTTAGCTCCAAGCCCAGCAAGTTGCAGATTATCAGGCGCAGGGGGCCACCGTGGGCGACAATTGCTATGGTGTCATTAGGCTTATGATTCTTCAGCCGTTTTAGAAATTTTTGCACACGGTTGTTAAGCTGTTCAAGGTTTTCACCGCCGGGAAACGCCCCAGTTTTCCAGTTACTCAATTCCTCGGCCAGAGCTGGATAAAGACGTCTTATCTCCTCGAAGGTCAGCCCTTCAACATAGCCGAAATTAGCCTCACATAGTTCGTCACAGGCGATTACTTCCAGATGGTGCTCGGCGGCAATAATTTCCGCAGTAAATCGGGCGCGACTCAGGGTACTGGAGTAAATGGCGACTATCTTTTCCGATGCCAGGCGGCTCCTTAGCTGCTCTGCCTGCTTGATGCCGATGCTGCTCAAGTCAATATCGGTCTTGCCCCAGAACCTATCGCCCCTTTGCAGTTTAGTGATACCATGTCTTACGAGAAGCAACCTTGACAAGATTAACTCCTTATAAATATATCCATGTCATGGCGAGTCGTTTCTCCGAAGAGTGAAGCAATCTCTATTACCGATGTTGGAGATTGCTTCGTCGTCCCGACAAGTCGGGACTCCTCGTAATGACATTTTAAAAAATCTATTCATCTTCTCCAGCGCGCTTACCCAGCCACAGCTGGGGATAGGTTGACGTAATGCGTTTGAGTGACTCCAGCTTTTTCTTAATATCGCTGGCGATTGTCTTGTCAACGAGGAACTGCTTGAGAAGCGACTGGTCAAACCCCAGCACCTTTTCCCAGAGTCCTGCCGGTTCCAGTATAGCTTTGACCTCATCCTCGCTGAAGCCGGTTTTTTCCACGAGTTTATAAGTAACCTCATGCTCGCTGCCAAAGACCCGATTCAAGCCCTCCGCCCGGCAAAATTCGATAATCGTCTGTTTCGCCTCTTCAAGCTGCGTCTGGAGTTCTTTAATCTGGGATTGCAGGGCGGCATAACGCTCGACGGCATCGATGGCGGCAATACCGGGCAGGACCTCCTGGCGGGCCGGCTGAGGCGCGACCGCCAGAAACTGATGACGGTAGTAAGGGCAGTGCTCCGGGAAATCACAGGGGCAAAACTCATTTTCGATGGCAGGGAATTTCCCCTGAGATATATTATCAGCTACCTCCAGCACCAACTGGCGGACCCGGTCAATTTGCGTCTGGCCCCGCGGCGGACAGCTGCAGGGGGTGTTCGACCTGAGGTGATAGAGAGTGAGCCTTTCTACGGGGAGCTTCCAGGTCTGCTCGGCAGCCATCTGATATATCGTCAGCTGGAGGTCATCCTCCAGATAGTTGGCGGTAAAAAGTTCTTTATTCGTCTTATAGTCGATGATAGATAGTCCACCGCTGTCCAGTTTGTCCACCCGGTCGATAAATCCCCGCAGTTTGATACCTTCAATATCCAGGTAAAAGCTGCGTTCCAGGGCAACCGGCATACGGAAATCGGCGCTGTGAATTTGCCAGAATCGGGTTAATATTTCTTTTCCGTAGTCCTTATACCTGGCCTCTTCCTCGGGGGATTCGTATCCCTGGGAAAGCCAGCTCTGCTCATAAAACTGAAGCAGCTCTTCAAGGGAGGGGGGCGGGGGTGTGCTTACCCTGAAAAAACGCTCGACGCAGGAGTGCATTGACGTACCAAAGCTGAAATACCACTTGTCCCTGGGCTTGAGTCCGTCAATGTACTGCAACTTATAGCATAAAGGGCAGGACTGATAAAGAGAAATCTGGGTAAAGCTCAGGGGTTTGATAGCCATCCTCCAGTCGTCTTGAGTGGTCAGGCAGCCGGGCAGTAAAAGGGCACCAGGATTTCCAGAAATACCGGCATTACTTTCTCAGTGTATTAATAAAATCGTCCAGCGTCAAGGCGGCGAGGGTATTGGTCTGGAGAGTACCGCGGGAACCCAGTTCGGTGGCCACCTTGGCTATAGTCTCATTATTCGGCGCTTCCAGGACGTTGATAAAGTCATACTGACCCAGGACAACATACTGGGCCAATATTTTTACGCCCATCGCCTCCACCTCTTTGTTGACCTCTTTAATCCTGGTGGGGTTTGATTTTACCGTTTTCCTGCCTTCATCAGTCAGATTGGTCATCATAATATAAAGCGACATAGTTTCCTCCTACTTCTAGTAATTTTAACCTTAACCTCTGGTGCCCTTTATTGCCCCTGTGGTATTCATATCATAATTCAGATTTACCGTACCGAGGATATATATCTGGAATTATAAGATGTAACACTTATTTTGTCTATAGTCAATTAAGGAGAGTATTTAATATTTCACTGGCGATTAATCTTGGCGAAAGGAAGAAACCGTAACCCTACATGTAGAAAGACGGATTCTTCGGTCGTCCCGATTACATCGGGACTCCTCAGAATGACATTATTAAACACATTCAATTAACCGTAGCATGTTTTTTGGTATTGTTTACTATCTCTGGCAGATTAAAGCCAATACATTATACAATAATAATAGTGAGTGAAAACATGTTTTGCCGATAAAGGTGTTATAATAAGGGAGAACCACAGGGGAGATTGTGATGGATGATATCATCAATGAAGCTTACGGGATAGTCCAGTGCAAGGAATGTACCTGGTATAAAAGCTGTGTCATGCCGATGAAATTCACTGCCGAGGACATCCGGCGCCAGCTGGAGCAATCACCGCCGGGGATGAATGTGCCTCAGCAGATTGATACCGGTATGCAGAGCCTGCTGTCTAGCATGGCCACGGCGGCGCAGAACTCGCTGCTGGAAGGGTGTCCCGTTTTTATTCAGCGCCTGCGTAATAGTCCCAGGCTTGCCCAGCGCCTGAAGGAGATAATGCAGAACTGGGGTAACGCGGAGAAACCTGGAGGATAAATAATATAATTACTCAAGGCGGCTGGTTTACAGTTTCAGCGCCTTTTTCTCTCCTGCCGTCAAACCGGTTTTATAGTTCTCCAGTTTCTTTTTAACTTTATTAAAACTATTACACACCGGGCAAATTTACGTCAGGGAGCGCTGGCTTTAGCTATTGCCGTAAGGCGGCGATAGCTTTCGGCGGGCTGCGGCTGTAAAAAGATAGCGCTGCCGATGTAAATAACATCGACCCCGGTCCGGGCGATTTGAGCGATATTGTTTTCCTTGATACCGCCATCAATGCCTATCTCCATTTCCGAATAAGCCTGGCGAAAGGCGACTATTTTATCCAGGACCTCAGGAATGAACTTAGCGCCGTAGAAGCCCGGGTTGACCGAAAGGAAAAGCACGCTGTCCAGTCGGCTGACCAGGCGGGTAATGGCGCTGATGGGAGTTTCCGGATTGATAGCCAGTCCCACCTTCATGCCGAGGTTTCTGACCGAGCGGATTATTTTTTCCGGTGCTGGGGTTGCTTCATAGTGAAAGACAATCTTCTGTGCCCCGGCCTGCTGGAAATCTTCCAAGCAATTTTCCGGATGCAGCACCATGAGATGTGCCTCCCAGGCAAGCTTCGTTTTTAGTCCGGTTATCTGCTCGCAGGATACGCTGCGAGAAGGTACGAACTGGCCATCCATGATATCGAACTGAGCGAAGTCGGTGAATTTCTCGGTCTGACGGATCAGTTTTTCCAGCACCGCAGGGTCATCGGTGAGAATGGCGGGCACGGTCCGGATGCTTTTACCCACGCTACCTCCTGTAAAGTATTAATCAGGGGACAGGGACAAGGGGAGTGCTATCGCCGACATTTTAGGTGTGAAACAGGTATGATGTCAAGCTTAGTAATCGGGCAGATTCCGATGGGAAGGGTTAAAACGGGGAATAGTTTCCGTTGATGATAAGCCGCCCATTTTTTATAGAAAATTTACCAGACCTTTATGTATTCTTTATAGTTTTTATATATTCGTTTATAATCGTGTGTCAGAATTGGATAGAATCTGGGGTAATCAAGTTATCAAGATTGGGGAACAACTGCGATGAAGATGGCTATCAGCTTCATCTCCGGGGTAATCGTTTGCAGCCTGATTCTATTCGGGGTGAAGACGGTTATTCCCACAAAAGCTGAGACTGACCCTCCGGGCGATGCATCGGAAAACGCTACTCTGGGACTAGTAAACCTTATTCCTGATATCGAGAAGATATATCGGGAAGCTCTGATTATGCCCTTTGAGAAGGCCGAGAGTAAAATCTACGACAAAGATATCGCCGAGTTCTATCATGAGCTTTTAGATAAAACCGGGCTCAGAGAATCAGCGAGCGATTCGAAATAGTCGAAACCATTCTTCCCCGAATTACACCCCCTAAAAATAATGGAGGTCGCTTTCTCAAGCAACCTCCACTTTCAAGACTAACTGGTTCCGGACTCAACTCATCTGCGGTAATCACTACCGCACTGGGCGTCCTAATTAAGGACCTGCCTCCAGTTTAATTAATCAAGCCGAGTCCGCTTTCTGCTTGCCCCACCGGCTGGCAGGGCATCAACAGTCCACCTGCCAAACTCCGAACAACTCGTGAAGCTTCATTGTACACCTCCCGAAGCATATTCAGGTTGTGCCTTGAGCTTCTGGCTAATATTAACATATCAGGTGACATATGTCAAGTACAAAGGTAGGCCTAACTACCTGAGAAGAAAGTCCTATTACCCTGCCTACTGCATGGTCGAGCCGCCGTCAACGCAGAGAATCTGACTGCCGGTTACAATACCGAGCCGCCGGAAATCTGGAGGACCTGGCCGGTGATATCGCCGGAGATATCCGACGCAAAGAAGATGGTGGCATAGGCGATATCCATCGGTGTGGTGGCTTTGCCCATGGGGATTGACTTGACCAGCATGTCTACCACCGCCTGTTTATTGGGGGCTTTGATGAAATTGGTGGGTGAGGGGCCCGGGGCGACGCAGTTGACCCGTATGCCGGACTTGGCTTCCACGGTAGCCAGCTGCTTGGTGAAAATATCGACAGCGCCTTTAGACATGGCGTACATCCCGACACCGTGACCGTACATATGGGTACTGCCCGAGCCGATGTTGACAATGACACCGTACTTCTTTTTTTTCATGTAGGGGAGAACAGCCTGGGTGACGAACATGGTGCCGTAGAGGTTAAGGCTGACTTCTTTGTCCCAGATTTCTTTCTTTTGCTCCTCTAAAGGTCCGCCGCCCATGATACCGCCGGCAACGTTGCAGAGGATATCTATCTTACCGTATTCATCGGCGACTTTCTTGACCATTGCCTGAACCTCATCCCGGTTGGTCACGTCCGCTTTGACGGCGATAGACTTGCGGCCGAGTTTCTTTATTTCTTCCGACGTTAATTTAGCGTCATCGAGATTGATATCGGTGACGGCGACGGCATCGCATCCCTCTTTTGCCAGAAGGAGCGCAATCTGCTTTCCAAAGCCTATCTGGCTACCGGCCCCGGTTACCAGGGCTACCTTGCCTTTAAAACCTAAATCCATTATTACCTCCTGTCCTTTTTACATCGATTTGCAGGTATCATTATATAACATATCATTATATAACATATCATTAGTTGGCGTGAAATCCTCCGAATTTCATATACTCCGGTACCCGGTATATATATAGTTATACCTCTTATACCTCACCCCTGGTCCCCCTCTCCAAACGGGACAGTGAGCAAAACCGTTAATATTCCTGTTTAGAGAGGGGAAAAACAAATGAGAGAGGGCTGGCGCCCCCTCTCGCTACGCACTCCCCTTGATGGAAAATGAGAGTATGTAATAGAGATAGACGGTGATGTTATGAGGGCTTGAAGTAGGAATTGCTTTGTCGCCATGTTCCTCGTAATGACATTTCAGAGAGGATTTCGATGATTCAAGATATTGCGGTTACAGTCCCAGATAGGCTTTTCTGACGTGGTCGCTTTTAAGGAGGTCTTCGCAGCATCCTTCCAGGGCCATGCGGCCGTTTTCCAGTACACATGCCCGGTCGGCTATTTCCAGGGTCTGCCGGACATTTTGCTCGATGAGGAGTATGGTAATCCCCTGTTCACGAAGGGACTTAATTATCTGAAAGACCTCTGATACCAGCAAAGGTGCCAGGCCGTTGGAGGGTTCGTCAATGATGCACAGCTTTGGCCTTGACATTAAGCCCCGTCCCATGGCTAACATCTGCTGTTCCCCGCCGCTGAGGGTCCTGGCCAGTTGCCCGGCTCTTTCTTTTAACATGGGGAAGAGCTGATAAACGTGTTCAAGAGTTTCATGCCTCATTTTCCAGGCCCGGCTGATGTAGGCACCCATTTCCAGGTTTTCATGTACGGACATGTCCGTGAAGAGTTTTCTCCCCTCGGGGATATGAGAAATGCCGAGTTCGACAATAGTGTGTGGTGATAGTCCATCGATTCTCTGGCCGAGAAAATTCACTGTACCTGAGGTCGGGCGCAGTATCCCGGAAATAGTATTAAGCAGGGTGGTTTTTCCGGCGCCGTTGGCGCCGACGAGCGCTAAAATTTCTCCCTCATTGATTTTCAGATAGATGTCCCAGAGTACCTGAATCTGTCCGTAAAAGGTATTGAGACCGTTAACTTCCAGCATTGGTCTGTACTCCCAGGTATACCTCAACTACTGTTTTGCTATTGGCGATTTCCTGCGGGGTTCCTTCGGCTATTTTTTTACCGTGATGAAGCACGATGATGCGGTCGCATACGTTCATGATGGCTTTCATGACGTGCTCAATCATCACAATCGTAATTCCCTTGTCCCTTATCTGCTTTACCAGTTCCATGGCCTGGGCGATCTCGGTCTGGTTGAGTCCTGCCATCATTTCATCGAGCAATAGTAGTTCCGGCTTGGTGGCCATTGCCCTGGCTACTTCAAGCCGTTTCTGGTTAGCCAGTGTAAGGTCTCTGGCAGGTGAGTTGCTTACTTTTGATAATCCCACGAAATCCAGCAACTCCGCAGCTTCTCTGGTTGCTTCGGTGGATGACGGACTTTTTGGCGGTCCGAAAAACGCCCCCACGCGTACATTTTCCAGGACCGGCAGATTGGGGAATATCTTGACTGTTTGAAAAGTCCTGGCAATTCCCATCCGGCAGATCTGGTACCGTTTGAGACCGGTGATGGTCTTGCCTTTGAATTTTATTATTCCGGGCTTGGGTACAAGGGCCGCTGATATCAGGTTGAACAGGGTCGTTTTACCAGCGCCGTTAGGGCCAATCAGGCCGACCACTTCACCCTGGTCGATATAGAAACTGACATCGGATACAGCGGCTAAACCGCCGAAATACTTGGTGACCTTTTCACCTTCAAGTATGTGCACGTTCTTCTCCCGAAATACGCCTTCGCAGCTTCTGTACCACGCCCACCAGACCCTGGGGCAGGTACAATATCACCACTACTAATATGATACCAAAAACAAGCATGTAGTAATAGGGGAATCTCGTTAACAAGAGCTCTTCCAGGTAAGCAAAGATAGCTGCGCCTATTACCGGACCATAAAGTTGCCCCATGCCACCAAAAATGGCCATTAAGACAGGTAGAAAAGAAAAAAGCGGGTTAAAGGCAACGTACGGGTCAATATATGTCCATCTTGTCGCCATGATTGCCCCGGCGGCTCCCATGAAAATAGCGCTAATGGCGAAGGTGATAACCTTTACCAATGTTACATTAACGCCTAGGTGAGCCGCGGCTTCCTCGTTTTCACCAATGCTCCGCAGGGCTAACCCGAATTTAGAATTTCGGACAAGATAGGCGGTGATTATTGATACCACAAAAATACTGAGGATTACGTAATAAATAGTGTTGTTACTTTCCAGGACAACGAATCTGCCACGCGTGCGTGTTACAACAATCTCCCAAAATAGCAGCAATTCCTTAATGAGCACAACGAGTCCGAAAGTGAAGATGGCAAAATAGATGCCCCTTAGCCTCAGGGTCAGGGCGCCGACGAGAAGGGCAAGTATGAAGCTGATGAGACCACCAATAGCAACAACGGCAAGCATGGGTAAAGTATGCCCCAATATGGCCATAGTATATATGCCGACCCCAAAAAATGCCGCCGGCGCCAGCGAGATGTAGCCGGTTGAGCCGGAAAAGATTGTCCAGCTCACCGTAATGATGATATACATGAGGATGCCGGTCAGCAGCACGATATTATAAGAGGAGCCATAGAGGGGTAAAGTAGCTAACAGGATTAAGATTAAAAAAAGTAACCCCGGTAAAAAGGACTTTTTAGAAATAAATTTTACACTATTCATCTCTGTGCTTTACTTTCCCATAATGCCTGTTGGTTTCAACAAGAGCAGGAGCATGAAGAGTACATAATAAGCGGCGATTGCCAAACCAGGCTGCCAGCTACTTACTATGCTGCCGATAAGACCGAGTATAAAACCCCCGATAAAACTGCCGGGGATACTACCCATCCCGCCCAGGACGACCACAATGATGGCGATTATGGTGTATTCTAGACCCATAGTTGCGTAAAGAGGGTAGCACATGCTTATTAACATGCCGGCAACACCGGCCATTAACGCACCAAGGCCAAAGCATAAAGCCAGCACCAGGTTGATATTTACTCCCATGAGTCCAGCCGTCGTCGCATCTTGAGCTGCTGCCCTGATGGCCTTGCCCATGCGGGTGCGGGCTAAAAAGAGATAGAAGGCTAAACCTATGACTACAGCAAACAAAAGGGCTACCAGGCGATTGGCAGCAAATACCGTTCCTACAAAATTGACCGCAAAGTTTAAATAAGAGTACCCCCTCATGGCACCACCCCATATGGATAAAGCTATATTTTGTATGATGAAGAGTAGCCCGAAAGTGGCAAGCATAGAATTGCTCTCATATACGCCCGGGGATGCCGACTTAGTTCTAAGGCTTGTGAACAAAGTCCGATAAAGTAGAAAACCGATTACGAATGTAAGAGGACCGCAAATAGCTAGGGAAATTAGCGGGTTAATCCCAAAGGCTGAATACAACGCCCAGGTGATGAAAGCCCCGAGCATAATAAATTCCCCATGAGATATGTTCAGCACCCGGGCAACGCCGTACTGCAGATTGAGCCCCATGGCAATGAGGGCATAGATGCCACCCATCAATAGACCAGAAACTATTACATCTAGGGCTTTTGTAATCATAATTATTTATACGTGCAAATCATGTGTGCAGGCTGCCTAAAAAGCACAGTATACGTCTTTTCGAGGGAATAACCACTCTTAAGAGTTGTTATAAGCCCTTTAGACAGCCTGCTTATTATTACTGCTAAGCTCTTAAACTCGATATTACTTTGCTGGTGCTGGCCACGGTGGCTTGGGATACACAAATGATGCTGTAGGAGTATTGCCTCCTATGACTTCAGCCTTCCCGTTTATCCACTGACCAATCTCCCCCGGGTGGCATTCCTTTGCCATAAGTCCACCGCCATCACCGAACATGGTAAACCAGGTCGGTCCGAGAACTGTATCAAGCTTCGTGGTAGCAAGTATGTCTCTTACCTTTTTCTGGTCAAGTGTCCCGGCCTTCTCGATAGCCGCCTTCCAGATGTCAAGTGACGCCCAATAGAGTGGATGTCCCCACCAATCATTGATTTCTTCAGGCTTTCCGTTGTAGAGTTTATCAGCCAATGCGGTGAGTGCGGGAGTCTGGCCCCGGGCAAAGGTAGCAAAAAAACATACTCCCTCCACCGCTGGGCCAAACGTTGTATGGTAAAACCCGAAATTGGCCCCGGGGCCGCATATAAAGGCCTTGGGATTATAGTTAAGCGCCATTGCTGTTCCAGTAACAGGCATGACCTGGTCAGGGTAGGCAAAACAGCAAAAGACATCGGCACCAGACGCCTTAGCATCTGAAATTATGGGCGCGAAGTCCTTAAGGTCGGGCGGAAGGCTCACGTTGCCAAGGATTTTAATTCCCACCCTCGAGAATTCGCTGCCAGCTATGCCGGAATACTCGATGCCGTGGAGGTCGGCAATGTAGGTTACATATGCCGTCTTGGCGCCTTTTGCCGCAAGAAGGTCAGCAAAAACCGGTATCTCGTACCAGTCGGAAAAACTCAAGGAGACGAAGAGATCGGGTAGGCTATAAAGTGAGTCCTTGATAGTCGTGGCACCGCCCTCGGCGGTCACCAGTAAATACCCATACTTATTGGCTATAGGGGCTTGACCAAAGATAAAAGAGGTGCCACAGGCGGGCCACAGAAAGTCAACCTTGTCCTCGGTTATCAATTTTTCCGTCAGCCTCGTCATGGTGCCCACATCACTCTTATCGTCATATATTTTTAGCTCGATGGGTAGTTTCTTGCCATACTGCGCTACATATATACCGCCACTTTTATTGACCTCAGGGACCCATGTCTCATAGATGGGTTTGAACGCCGAGTCTCCAATTACGGCCAGGGGACCAGAAAGTGGTCTTGACATACCGACGACGATTTTGTCCTTTACCGGTGCTGGTGCCGGAGCTGGTGCGGGTGCCGGTTTCGCCGCTTCTTTAGTGCAGCCAGGAATTACGGTTAAAATAACAACTAAACAGATTATGATTGGTAATGCGTATTTTCTAATTTTTTTCCACATAGATATTCCTCCTGTTTATCTGCGAAGTACCTTGCAGTTTTCATTTCCTGAGTCTTACATACCTATCACCTCCCTGATTTTCATCTTTTTATTCGGTGTTGTAGTATTTGCAATTTAACATGGCAATTTACAGATTTCAATATAACATTCTCTATGAATTTATAGATTACTTTATAAATAAGTATATTAAATACAATCTACATAATACCAATATTTCGTTATTAACATTCGCCAAGTAACAAGTGAAAGCGGGGTTTGAATACAGTTTGCGATATTATTATAAAAATAAGGTTCGCAAAACTTTATAATAACGATGTAATAGTTGTCAAGTAGCAATAGAACCTAAAATATAACGACGGGTCCAGAAAAAGTTTTTTAACTACATGGATAAGAAAATATCCCTGATTATTAGAGGCTTAGAGTTTGGAGAAACACTGGTGAAAAATGGCCTGAGTTTCGATATTTTAGAAATGTATGAAGGGCGAATTTTATAATCGGGTTAATTGCTCTCAGCTCATATTAAACGGCAACTGCTTTTTTACCTGGCTTCCTCGTCTTTTCCAGCCGAGAGTTTCCAGGAGGTCGCCAATAGCCTTGTCCTGCTGGGCCTCGCTCCTCAGGGGGAGGTCGGGGTCAAATCTATATCTGATGCGGCGTCCTTCCCTTTTTTTGGTAACGTAGCCGTCAATTTCGAGGTCATTAATGATGTTGCGGGTTGCCTTTTCCGTGATACCTATTGTCGATGAAATTTCTCGCGCGGTGATGCGTGGTTGCTGGGCGATTAAGCATAAAACCTGGGCATGATTGGTCAGGAACTTCCATCCCGGCATACTGGCACCTCCTCACCTGCGTTATCATCACAAAAATATATTTTAACTAATAAATATTACCCTATAAACCTATTGACAATTTTAGCCCAAGATGTATAATTTAATTTAAGGAATATTAATTCCTATATATTATAACAGGAATGTCAAGTTATCACAAGAGATTAACGAATAAAACGTAACAAAAGTTACAAATACTAATATAAAATAAAAAGGAGTGTTGAAAAAGAAAAAGTGAAAACACCATCGGTGGCCTCTAAAAGTCAAGCTTGCCACTTATCCGAAGAAGTCACGACTGGAAATTACAACAGAAACGAAGCAGAAGAGCCTCCCAGTAGACCTTTAATAGTCAAAAACCCTGAGGAAGAACCTCCCAGTACCGCCACCGGTAGATACAAACTTTTCAGGAATGTATCAGACAGTTCCTGGAAAGATTGGAAATGGCAATTCCGTAACAGGATTACCACTATCAACCAGCTAATTCAGCTGGTACCAATGTCAATCGAGGAACAGGCGCAAATCACACTGGTAACCAGGCGCTATCCTCTCGCAATCACCCCGTACTACCTCTCGCTTATCAATCCAGATGACCCTGACGACCCCATAAGGAAACAGGCGATACCTTCTATTCTGGAAATAACCATGAGCAGCATGGGGCTGGAAGACCCGTTAGGAGAGAAAGAAGACTCCGTGGTGCCCGGCCTGGTTCACCGCTACCCGGACAGGGTGCTGATGGTGCTGACCGATATCTGCCCGATGCTCTGCCGCCACTGCACAAGGAAAAGGGAGTGGCGACACGGCGGGTGGGTGCGTACCAGCGCCGAGGTAGAGGATATGCTGGACTATTTACGCCGGAATACCAATATCAGGGATGTCATTATCTCCGGCGGCGACCCGTTAACGCTGTCAACCGACCATCTGGAGGCTATTATCTCCAGGATAAGAGAGATAAAGCATATCGAGATTATACGTATCGGCACGAGGTTCCCGGTAGTGCTGCCCCAGCGTATTGATGCCGAGCTGTGCGACATGTTATCGAAGTACGGCCCGATATGGCTCAATACCCATTTCAATCACCCCCGTGAGATAACACCTGAGTCGGCGGCAGCCTGCGACCGTTTGTTACGCAGCGGCGTCCCGGTGAATAATCAGACGGTGCTGCTACGCGGCATTAACGATAGCGTGGAGACTCAGTTGAAGTTGTGCCAGGGCTTGCTGAAGGCAAAGGTACGTCCCTACTATCTCTTCCAGTGTGATGAAGTCCAGGGGACGGAGCACCTTCGTACATCGGTGGATGTGGGTATAAGGATAATAGAGGGTATGCGCGGGTATACCTCCGGCCTGGCCGTGCCCAGTTTTGTCGTGGACCTGGTCCAGGGCGGCGGCAAGGTACCTTTGCAGCCGAACTACGTGCTATCGATGAACGATGATGAGCTACTGCTGAAGAATTACGAGGGAAAGATATTCCGTTATCGCAATCCGAATTCGCAGAACCGCAAAGAAGAAGCCGTGGCTGCAACGCCGGTTAGCGGAGTCGTGGAGAGTCTACTGGCGGATGCCGATATGCCGGTAAAAGCTAAAGGAGAGGCAGATGCGAGTCGGGTTATCGTACGATCTTAAAGCCCTTCCGGAGGAAGGATTGGAGCATCATACTATCGATGATGCTCTTGAAGAATACGACTCACCGGAAACGGTGGAGATTATCTCGGCAGCCCTTGAGTCCAAAGGGCATCATGTCATCAGGCTGGGCAGTGGTGCACAGTTCCTGGAAAATATCCGCCGCGAGAAGGTGGATATCGTCTTTAACATCGCCGAGGGTAAAGGCAACTACCGCAGCCGGGAGGCCCAGGTGCCTTCAATCCTGGAGATGCTGGGTATACCTTATACCGGTTCCGACCCGCAATGCCTGGCGATATGCCTGGATAAACCGGTAACCAAAAAGCTGGTGGCGGCGGAAGACATCAATACACCGAAATGGCGGCTGGTTGCCGATGAGGAAGAGTTGGGCCAGATATCCTGGGAGGGTTTTCCCTTCCCGGCGATTATCAAGCCGGCTTACGAAGGTTCGAGCAAAGGCATCCGTCTGACTTCTTTAGCTGATAATATTCCAAAGGCCGAAGAGGAAGTGAGCCGGATTTTAAGGGGCTACAACCAGCCGGTAATGGTCGAGGAGTTTATCGATGGTGACGAGGTGACGGCAGGAGTTATCGGCAACTCACCCCCGAGGCTGGTGGGCATGATGCGTATCCTGCCGAAGAAGAAAGAAAAACATTTTGTCTATTCGCTCGAAGTGAAACGAGATTACGTTAATCTGGTCGAATACGAATCCCCCGTTTGCCTGCCCGGAGATGTCCTGGATAAACTGGAAGATTTCAGCCTCAGAGCTTTTAAAACGCTGGGCTGCCGGGACTTCTCCCGGGTCGACTTTCGGGTTAGTCGTGATGGCATACCCTACTTTATCGAGATAAATCCTCTGCCCGGACTGGGGAACTACAGCGACCTGATTATTATGGCCATTAAAATGGGGTGGACCCATGAAGGAATAATTGGCGCCGTGTTCGACACTGCCCTTGAGAGGTACCCGCAATGCGTCAGCGTGTAGCCATCGTTTACAACGAGCCGCAAGCATCACGCTATGACAATACCCATGAAGAAAAAGCGGTACTGGGGGTTCTTGAAGCCGTAACTGCCGTGGATGAGGCATTAATAGAGCTCGGGCATGAGGTGACCCTCCTGCCGCTGATACCGCCGTTTGAGGAGGCCAGGAAGAAGCTCGCTGCCTTGAGTGTCGATGTTGTTTTTAACCTTTTCGAAGGGTTTTGCGGCGAACCCGAAACAGAAGCACTGGTGCCGGAGACCATTACGGAACTGGCGATTCCTTACACCGGCTGCCGGGCTTCGATTATACGTCTCGCCCTGGACAAGGCCAAGGTCAAGGTAATTCTGAAAGGCGCCGGTATTCCTACACCGGACTTCCAGCTGCTTAACCCCCGGACGCTCAATATGTTTCGGCTGGAATATCCGTGTATCGTCAAGCCGCGCGGCGAGGACGCCAGCCATGGCATTTCGGCAGATAGCCTGGTCACAGACTTCTCGTCACTAAAGAGACAGGTGCGAGCTATAAGCGAATCATATAATAGCGGCGCTCTGGTCGAGCGATTTATCGGCGGACGTGAATTTAACGCTACGGTAATGGGCAACTCCCAGTGTGTGGTGCTGCCCGTATCCGAGATAGTCTATGCGCTATCGCCAGAGGTGCCCCGGATTCTGACTTTTGCCGCAAAGTGGGAACCGGACAGTACCTACTTCAAGGGCACCAAGGTAATCTGTCCGGCTGAGGTCAGCGCTGAAGAGCAGGAGTACATTGCCAGTACCGCCCTGGCGGCTTTCCGATTACTGGTCGGCAGCGGCTACGCCCGGATGGACATGCGTATGGATGAAGCCGGGAAACTTAACGTTATCGAGGTCAACCCCAATCCGGATATCTCTCCCGGTACCGGGGCCGCCCGCCAGTCCAGTGCCGCCGGTATGGGATACCCGGAATTTATCGAGAAGATTGTTAATCTCGCAGTGGAGAGAGAAAAACATGACGGTGAGAATTCGCCCGATGTCCGTAAAAGACAAACGGGCGTTGATGCAGATACTGAAGAGTACGCCCGAATTTAAGTCTTTCGAGGTGGTGGTGGCCGAGGAGGTCATTGACAGCTACCTGAGTGACCCGGTAAAGTCGGGGTATAATATTCTGATAGCTGATGATGGCGCGACGATAGCGGGGTATATCTGCTTCGGTGAGACACCATGCACCGTTGGCACCTGGGACATTTACTGGGTGGCGGTTGACCGTGAAAAACGCGGGCGAGGTATCGGCAAAGCCCTCTCGGAAGCAGCCGAGACGGCGATAAAGAAAGCCCGGGGCAGGATGGCTATTATCGAGACATCCTCGACACCGCTATATGAAAACACCCGGCGCTTTTACCTCGGCCGCAGCTATGAGCTAATCGCCCGAATCCCTGATTTCTATACCCCCGGGGATGATAAACTTATCATGCAAAAAAGGCTATAACATAACTGATAAGGATATTCACCCGGGAGGGGACTTCATATCATGGCAGAACAGCTACAAAACTTCGTGATGACCTTCGTGCCCCTGTTCATCGTCATCGATACCTTCGGCAATCTTCCTTTTGTCATCTCCATGGGAGAGGGCATAACCCGACGGGAGCGCCGTAAAATGGTTCATCTGGCTATAATAACGGCAACTGTCGTGGGGCTTGTCTTCCTTTTCTTCGGCCAGTTCATCCTGAAAGTGCTTGATATCTCCGTGGGTTCTTTTGCCATTGCCGGCGGGATTATCCTGCTGGTGCTCTCCATACAATACATGACGACAGGCCGTATGGTCGCCACGATTAAAGAGGAGATGGTAGCGGTAGTTCCCATCGGTACGCCGTTGACGGTAGGCCCCGCCACAATAACCACACTGATATTACTGGCACTTCAGTACCCACTTTATATAGTCCTGATATCCTTCGCTGTGAACATGCTAATTACCTGGGTTATCTTTCTGGTGAGCCAGAAGATTGCCGGATTTATGGGTGAAGGGGGACTCAGGGCAACCTCAAGAGTCTTCAGCCTGTTGCTGGCCGCCATCGCCGTGAGTATGGTTATACGCGGGCTGAATTTGGTGGGAATAATCAGCACGGCAGGCTAAATTCTTTCCGAAAGGCGAAAAACTCGCATCCGATGAGCTTCAACCTCAGATGATTTCGCTAATAACTCTTATCATTGTTTTTATCCTTATCGCTGTTCGTCAGGTCGGCAATATCAGACTCCGTATCTGGCAGATAATGCTGCTGGGGGCGCTGGTCGTTCTGGTCACCAAGCAGATATCGCCGGGCAGGGCGCTAGCGGCGATAAACGCCGACGTGATGCTTTTCCTGTTAGGCGTCTTCGTTATCGGTCAGGCGCTGGAAGAAAGTGGCTATCTCGGCCATCTGGCCTACGGACTATTCCGCAAAGCCCGTTCGCTAAAGACCCTGGTGCTCTTTATTCTACTCGGTATGGGTATACTCTCGTCGCTACTATTGAATGACACAGTGGCTATCATCGGCACGCCTGTTATGCTGTCGCTAGCCAGCAAAGCCAATACGACGCCTAAAATTTTACTTCTTTCGCTGGCTTTTGCCGTGACCATCGGCAGCGTCATGAGCCCGATAGGCAACCCCCAGAACCTGCTGATAGCTATCCATGGCGGCGTGCCCAATCCATTCGTTACTTTCCTGAAATACCTCCTGGTGCCGACACTGGTAAACCTGTTGCTGGCTTATCTGCTATTGAGGCTGTTTTACAGGAAGCATTTTCACAGTGAACCTCTGGAGTACGCTATAGAGCCGATAAAGGACACCAGACTGGCCGGCCTATCCAGGATTTCTTTGATATTGCTGGTTATTTTAATCGCAGCTAAGATTGGCACGGTGCTCGCCGGGCTGGACATCGATTTCAGGTTGACCTATATCGCCCTCGCCGCGGCATTGCCGATTATCGCGTTTCTACCGAAGCGACCGGGCATATTGAAGCGACTAGACTGGTTTACGCTGATTTTCTTCGCGGCTATGTTTGTTCTTATGCAGAGCGTCTGGGACACCGGCTTTTTCCAGTCGGAGATAAAAGCCACGAATATCAATCTGACTTCGATGGGTATGATTCTGGGGGTGAGTGTCGTCCTAAGTCAGCTGCTTTCCAATGTGCCCCTCGTGGCTTTATATTTACCCGTGCTGAGACAGGCGGGGGCTTTGACCAAGGGAATGATGGCGCTGGCCGCCGGCAGCACTATTGCGGGCAATCTTACTATTCTCGGCGCCGCGAGCAATGTTATCATCATCCAGAATGCAGAAAAGAGAGGCGGTCCTACTTTGACCTTCATGGAATTCGTTAAAATCGGCGTGCCGCTGACCATCGTTAACGTAGCGGTCTACTGGTCGTTCCTGATGATATTTTGATGGGTTAGAGTTTACCGGTGGCGAAAAACGGACGCATCCCCAAGTATGATATAACGCCATCGCAACTTTTTATTGGTACGGTGATGTACCGACTCGGGTGCGTCTTTTTATTATTTGATTTTTTATGCTTGGCGACGGCTAGACTGTACCCAGTTTACCCTTCAGCCACCTGACTCTTTCGGCGACCACCCTGGTAGATTGTTCTTTGGTAGTGGATTTCAGCAGGTCTCTGGATAGCTTCTCGTCGCCGATGACATCCTTAACCCAGTTACTGAAGTCGGTCTTGTTTTCACTCGAGTGAAAGCGGAAAGTCTCTTCCGTCATCTGCTCCAGAGCGTCCTTCAGTTCGTCCAGGTTCTTCAAGTATCTTCCGTCATTGCACCAGAAACGTTTTTCCTCAGGTACATCACCCAGCATTACTTCTGCAACCGACCTTGTCATTTTGACCATTTTCGCCACCTCCTGAGTTAGTTTCACAAGTCCCAAATAGTAAATGACTGATATTTACTATTCTCTCACCTTTTTTGCCAATCAGCAAGTACCTGGCGACCCTGTTAGCCAATATTAAGTAACGGGTTCCATCAGAGCCGCCGTTATCTGTGATACAATGACTAATGACTTGTCTCTGCAATTGGGGACAGAACACCCCTGAAATTGTTATGATATTACGCAAACCATTAAAAACGCAAAGCGGTTGCATTTAATCTACAGTTAATAACCATCACCTGGACAAGCAAAGGTGTTGATAGAACAATATAGAAAAGAATATAATCATATACGTTCTTATAGCGTCAGGATTTACCTCCCGCTGTTACCAGAATTTATTTTAACTGTGGCTCTAACATAAGAGCCGGTTCACCTATCGGGGGCGGGTCAAATATTTAAGAATATAAAGGAGTGTAAACGAGTGGAAGTACAAAAAAGGAATAAAAAGAAGTTTGTGGTGCCACAACAACCGATTCCGGCAGAAGATATTAAGGAAACACTCAATACAGATGTAGTGGTCGTGGGCGCGGGGACGTCCGGTAAAGCGGCGGCGCTTTCAGCGGCAGAGGCAGGTGCTAAAGTCATTCAGATAGACAAGCATGTTACCTACCGGTGGGGCGGGGGTATGGTTGGCGCCATTGACAGCCGCTTGCAGAAAAAAATGGGAGTCAAAATCGATAAAGATGAAGTCTGCCTCCAGCTCATGAAATGGGGAGCCAATAAGCCGGACCAGCGCCTCTACCGGGTGTGGGCTGACCGTAGTGGGGGAGTCCTGGACTGGCTCATGGATATTACTGATGCCGAGGGTGTTAGGACAGTCCTCACCCAGTGGCCCCGCCCGGCAGGATACGACCCGAAAACCGAGTACTACCCGGACTTTCCGACCAGCCATACCCACACCGACGGCAAGGTCCAGGGACTCTGCCACAAACTGGCGTTAGATATCGTGCAGAACCGGGCACTCAAGCTGGGCGTGGATATCCGTTACCAGACACCGGCTGTACAGCTTATCCGGCAGCAAAACGGCAGAGTGACCGGTGTTATTGCCCGCGATAGAGCCGGTAACTACATTCAGCTTAACGCCCGCAAGGCGGTGATTATCTGCACCGGCGATTACGGGAACAATCCCTGGATGGTGGAAAAATACTGCTCCATCGCTGTGGAAGTGGCGCGGGAACACAACATTTACATGACCCGCAACCAGGACCTCCTTTACGCGCCGGAACCGCTGAATGTCGGCGACGGACACCAGATGGCGATGCTGGTCGGTGGGGTGATGGAGCCGGGACCCCACGCCCCTATGTCTCATGCCACTGTCCCCGTTTCGGGGCAAAACGCCTTCCTGCGGGTAAACATCGACGGCGAACGGTTCGAAAACGAGGACGTGCCCGCCCAGAGCTGCGCTAACTCGCTGGTAAAACAGCCCGGCAAGAAGGTCTGGCAGGTATTCGATGGTAATTGGGAAACGCATATAACCCGGATGGGGGTGGGGCTGGGTACATTCAGCCAGGCTAACGACATGATCCGCGCGCGCATCGCGGAGACCGCGATACAAGCGGATACCATTGAGAAACTGGCGCAGAAGATGGAAGTGCCCACCAAAACGTTCAAGGCAACGATTGAGAGAATCAATCATCTGGCGCGGATTGGCAAGGACCTGGACTTCGGCAAGCGCCCCGACCGGCTGACGACCGTGGAAAAACCGCCGTTCTACGCCGGCATCATCGAGCAGCACATACTGGTCGTCCTGGGGGGACTGAACACCAATACCTCTTTCCAGCCGCTTGATAAAGACCGGAAAGTCATTCCGGGGCTATATCTGGCCGGGAACACGGTCGGCAACCGCTTTGCGGTAGACTATCCCACGATGTGCGCTGGACTCAGCCATGGTTTTGCCTGGATGACTGGTCGTCTTACCGGATTAAGTGCGGCGGCTGAGAAGGTATAGGGTAAGAGAATCAATAGGGGATTGTTTAATAATGTCATTCTCGGGCTTCAGCCTGATTAAGCCTGAACGCTTCAGTCTAAAGGCTTGACCCGAGAATCCAGACCCCCTTTTCCCCACCACTGGATTCCCACTGGAGTTTACCCCGATTTCATCGGGGTGGGAATGACAATTGTGGGAAGGCTGGAATAAAGCCAAACCATTATTAGATGCTCTCTCAGAGTAGGATTGAAAAGACCCATTTAGAGTGTAAATGTTTGTGGTGATTCTTGACTAACATTGTTTGGAGGCTCACGGCCCGACAGGTAAGCTATCAGCCGCAATATAATGGCACGACACCGATGGCGGTTATCCGGTGAATGTGCCCTCCTCCGCAGGCGGGGCATCGTATTGCTTTCTCCTGGGAAGGGCTGCCGGGCACCGGCAGTTTGAACACATTCTGGCATTGCTGGCATTCATATTGCCACAGGGATTGACCTTCTGATAAATCAGAACCGGCTGGCACCCAGGATGGCAATTTTTTGATTTGAGAATCACCGCACCGGGGGCATTGTAACTCTTTTTCCAACGTGTGGGCACTGTTTGCGGGTAATCTGAAGACATTTCTACATCGTTGACATAAATATATTATGTTCCAACATCAGCTTTTACTCCCATTCTTTGGTCTATTTCTGGGAGATTCAATACATAAATCAATAAAAACAAAGTCACTGCTTACCCGGTAATCACGCAAACGGGAAGCGCCGAGAATTCTGCTGATTTCCGGTATAGTGTAACTGGCGAGAATCGCTTTGGGCCAGTTTTCCCGGTGGCGTTTATTCATGAATCTGGAAACAAAGATGCGGTTCTGGTAGGGGCAGGCGATGGTGCAGTACCGGCAGCCGACACACTTATCCTGGTCAACCCAGACGATGCCGTCTTCTTCACGCTTCTGGGAAGCCCTGGTAGGGCAGACATAGACGCAGGGCGGCTCTTTACAGTGGTTGCAGCGCACCGGATAGGTTGTCAATTCCTCGGCTGTCTCTTCCCAGGCAATGGGCTGCGTCCCATAACTGGTGGAAATTCGATCTAGCCATATCCTATACCCTTCTGCCATCTCGGTCAATCCTTATTAAGTAACCAGTGCTTCCTCCAAGAATTCCAGTTTGATTGGTTCCTGCTC
>Ga0315282_10001251_pt1 | contig 48545 bp, 48 predicted proteins | sample YL17G07_20_MG_FD_203693 | JGI IMG/M metagenome (GOLD analysis project Ga0315282, IMG submission 203693) | Sediment microbial communities from Yellowstone Lake, YNP, Wyoming, USA - YL17G07_20 | ecosystem: Environmental > Aquatic > Freshwater > Lake > Sediment | place: USA: Wyoming | collected...
CGGGTGAACTATGCCCAGAAGCTTTTGAGAAAGATGCTGGAGAAATAATTTTTTCCATTTTTCGGCCGGAACGACGACTAAAAAGATGAATTGAAAGGAACAAAGGTAAGAATATGAGAAAATGTGAATATGAAGGCCAAATCGATCGCTATCTGATGAACAAACTTTCCGAATCCGAAAAAATACAGTTTGAAGAGCACTACTTCAACTGTCCCTCCTGCTTTCAAAAAACCGTCGAATGCAACGAGCTCCTCGAGACGATTAAAAATAAGGGGGCCTCTCTGTTCGTTCCTTCGCCCAAGGAAGCGCATATCTCTCTGTGGGAAAAGGTCGTTTCCTTCCTTACGCCGCGGCAATGGATCGCCGCCGCCGTTTCCGCTGCCCTGCTGGTGGTCGTTGTCTTGGGTGTCGTCCCGCGCTTGAAAACCCATTCGCCCGATTTCGTGTTCACCGGCGAGGAAACCGTCCGCGGCGAATCTCTCGTTCTTGTCTCTCCCCGGGGAAATCTCTCTGCCCCGCCGGTATATTTTGAATGGAAATCCTTCGGCGAGAACACCGAATACCTAATCACTCTTACCCTTTCCGGACAGGAAAAGCTGTGGAGCCAGACAACCCCGGAGACGAAAATCGCCATCCCAGAAGACATCAAGAATAAGCTTAAGGCCAGCGGAATTTATTCCTGGCAGGTGAAGGCCTACTCGCCGCAGGGCACAATGTTGGCTTCTTCGCCGAAGGTTACTTTTAAGATATCCAAATAATCATTCCTCTTTTTTAATCCTCGATCTGCGTTTCTTCCTCGTAGTACATCCGGCCGCGGCTTTCTTCCTCGAAAGCAAGACAACACATTAAGCGGCCGCACAGGCCGGAAATCTTGGTGGGATTGATGACGATCTGCTGCCTACGGGCTTTCTGGATCGTCACCGGCTCGAAGGACTTCATAAAACTCACGCAGCACAGCGTCCGGCCGCAGACGCCCAGGCCGCCGATGATTTTCGCCTCGTCCCTAACGCCCACCTGGCGCATTTCGATCCGCATCCGGAGCTCTTTAGCCAGGTCCTTGACGAGCTGACGGAAATCAATGCGGCCGTCGGCGGTGTAAAAAAAGACGCCTTTTTTCTCGTCGAAGAAATAGCGCACTGCGGTCAGCTTCATGGGCAGGTCGCGAGCTCGGATTCTCTGCAGGCAAAAGTCGAATGCCCGTTTTTCCTTGTCCTGCAGCCAACAATATTTTTTCCGATCGTCCTCGGAGGCTCGGCGGATGATCTTGGGCGCATCCTGGGACGCTTTCCGATGTTTGCAGATATCGCTGCTGAGGTCGACCACCGTGGCCAAATCGCCGCCGAATTCTGATTCGACGAGGCACAGGTCGCCCCGCTGGACATCGATCTCGCCCTTTTGGGCGCGGACGATCTTTCCCGACCGCTCGGAAATTAAACAGACAATTTCAGACATTGAATGATCCTATCATTTGCGAATACAGGGAGCTTGTGAGAAGGCTGACGTTCAAATTTCGATTCAAGGAGGAAACGGCAAAATGGATCAAGCCCAGGAGCTTGAAGGCTTGGTCAATATTCAAATATTTTGCGCCTTCCCGGATCGGCCTTTCATAGTCCGGATTAAAAAGATATTTGGCCTCCCCGCCTTCTTTGAGCAAAATCATATCGCGGCAGAAGGAGGAAAACAGCTCCAGCGTTTCTTCGAGGTCTTCCTTGATCAGGTTTCGGCGCGAGAAGGCGAATTTTTTGAGAAAGGCCGATGATCCATCCTTGGCGATCATCGCCCGGAAAAGCGCCCAAGCGTCCTGCCGCTTCTGCTGGACGGCTTCCCAATCCAGAATCAATGCCTGATCCAGGTTGCCGTGAACCAGAAGAGCCGTGATCTTGGCTTTTTCGTCCTCAAATCCGCGGCCGCGGAGCGCTTGTTCAATTTCCTCCGTGGCGATCGGGAGAAAATTCAGAGTCCGGCATCTCGATTTAATCGTCGAAAGGATGAGCGCCGGCTTATCGGTGATCAAAACGATGTGCGAAAAAAGCGGCGGCTCTTCCAAGACTTTGAGAAGAGCATTGGATCCCTCATCCTGAAGTTTGTCGGCTTCCTGAATAATGAAAAATCTTTTTTTCCCGGACATCGGCCTAAGGTAGGCGATTTGCTTCATGAATCTGATCTGGTCGATCTTCACGACTTCGCCGGTCGGAACGATATCCATCACATCCGGGAAGTTGCCCTTATCGATGGCCCGGCAGGAATCGCATTCATCGCAGGAGTCCTCGGTCTTGCGCAGGCAGTTGAGAGCTTTGGCCAGGACAAGCGCGGTTTTCCGTTTGCCGACGCCGTCCGGGCCGCAAAAAAGCATGGAATTCGGCACGCGCCGACGCTCAAGGGCAAGCTTAATAATTTTTTTTACCCGGCTGTTGCCGGCGATATCTTTAAAAGCCATGATTTCCTTTTGTCAGCCGTCCGCAATCCGCTGAATTTATTTATGCCCCAGTACCTTCCTTAAATAAAGTCCCGTAAACGACTCCGACGAAGCGGCCACGCTCTCGGGAGTTCCCGCAGCCACGACCCGCCCTCCCTCCTCTCCGCCTTCGGGGCCCAAGTCTATAATATAGTCGCAAACCTTGATGACTTCAAGGTTATGTTCAATGATGACGACCGTGTTGCCGAGCTTGACGAGCTCTGAAAGAAGCTCGAGCAGCTTCCGGACATCGTCAAAATGCAGTCCCGTGGTCGGCTCATCAAGAAGATACAGGGTTCCTCCGGTATTTCTCCGTCCGAGCTCCTTGGTCAGCTTGATCCTCTGGGCTTCGCCGCCCGAAAGCGACGGCGCGGGCTGCCCGAGCCGGATATACCCCAACCCGACTTTTTTGAGCGTCGCCAGCTTTCGCTTGATCCGGGGATGGGCTTTTAAATACTCATAGGCGTCATCGACCGTCACGGCCAAAAAATCGGCGATATTCTTGCCTTTATAGCGGACGGCCAGTGTCTCTTTGTTGTAGCGCAGGCCGCCGCAACGGTCGCAGGTGACGAAAACATCCGGCAGGAAATGCATCTCAACTCTTTTAACCCCGGCTCCCTGGCATTCTTCGCAGCGTCCGCCGGCCAGATTGAAGCTGAAACGGCTGGCCGAATACCCTCGGACCTGAGCCTCCTGTGAATTCGCAAAGAGCTGCCGCAGATCGGAAAAAAGACCGGTATAGGTAGCCGGGTTGGAGCGCGGCGTTCGGCCGATCGGCTTCTGATCGACGGAGACGACCTTATCGATCCTATCGATTCCCCGGATGTCTTGATGATCACCGACCCGCATTTTCGCTTTGTAGAGCTGATTTTGGAGGCTGCGGTAGAGGATATCGTAGATGAGCGTGCTTTTTCCCGAGCCCGACACGCCGGTGACCGCCGTCATGCAAGCCAGAGGAATACGGACGTCGATATCTTTGAGATTATGTTCCCTGGCCCTGAGAATCGTCAGCCAGCCGCTCGGCTTTTTTCGTACCGGAGGCGGAACGATTTTCATTTCTCCCCGCAAGTATTTGGCCGTTAAAGAATCCGGCGACCGAAGAATCCGCTCTAAGGGCCCTTCGGCGACGACGAACCCGCCCTGTTCGCCGGCCCCGGGGCCGAGATCGAGGATGAAGTCGGCGGCGCGGATGGTCTGCTCGTCGTGCTCGACGACAATGATGGAATTCCCGTCATCCCGGATTTTCCGGAGGAGCTGGATCAGCCGGCCGTTGTCGCGCTGGTGGAGACCGATCGTCGGCTCGTCGAGAACATAGAGGATGCCGCGAAGACGCGCGCCGACTTGAGCCGCGAGCCTCACTCGCTGCGCCTCGCCGCCCGAGAGAGAGGCCGTCGTCCGGTTGAGGTCGAGGTACGACAATCCCAGCTCGGTCATGACGGCCAGCCGCGAAAGAATCTCCTTATGTATTTTTGAGGCGATGAGCTCTTGCGTCGATGTGTATTGAAACGAACGGATTTCTTCAAAGAGCCGGCTCACGGCGAGAGAGCTCAGTTCAAAAATATTTTTTCCGTTGATCTTGACGGCCAGGCTTTCGGGCTTCAACCGGCTGCCCTTGCATTGCGAACAGGTCTCTTCCGTGAGCTGTGTTTCGCCCCATTCGTCGATCACGGTTTGATGGCCAAGCCCATGACAGCGCGGACAGGCGCCGTAGGGACTGTTGAAAGAAAAACTTCTCGGCTCAAGCTCCGGAATGTCAATATCGCAAAAGGGACAGAGGAGCTTCAGGGAATAATAGGATTCTTGGCCGTTCTCTTTGAGCAAAAGGACTTCGCCATCCGAGATTTCGAGGGCCCGTCCGACCGCTTCGCTCAACCGCGCCGGTGAAGAAGATGAAAAGCGGAGCTCATCGACGAGGACCTCGGCCGTGTGCTTTTTCGTCTTTTCAAGAATGATGCTGTCCTCGAGGTCGCGGAATCTTCCGTCGACCCGAATGCGTAAAAATCCCTTTTTCCTCAGCCGCTCGAAAAGCTTGTGGTATTCACCTTTTCTCCCTTTAATGACCGGGGCCAGAATTTTCGCTCTTTCCTGGCCGGCCGACTCTGCGATCCGCCGGACGATCTGTTCTGCGGTCTGGGGGCTGACCTGCCGGCCGCAGTCCGGGCAATGGGGAATGCCCACGCGGGCGAAGAGCAGCCTGAGCAGATCATAAGTTTCGGTTACTGTCCCGACCGTCGAGCGCGGGTTGGAAGAAATCGTCTTCTGGTCGATCGAAATGGCCGGCGAGATGCCCTCGATGGATTCCACTTCGGGCTTGTCCATCATCTCCATATACTGGCGGGCGTAGGCCGACATGCACTCGATGTAGCGGCGCTGGCCTTCGGCGAAAAGCGTGTCGAAGGCTAACGAGGATTTCCCGGAGCCGCTCGGCCCGGTGACGACGATCAGTCGATTGCGCGGAAGCCGCACGTCGATTCGCTTTAAATTGTGCTGCGCCGCCTTCTTAACGACGATTTCTTTGAGCATAACTTTTTATTTTAAGCGATTGACCAATATTCGGCAATACGCTAGCATTATTTGCGAATCATGGGCCGTCAAGAAAATCTCCTCAAATCCCTGGAGCAACTCCGCGATATCAGCCTGAAAAACGACTCCCTCCGGGCCATCAAGCGCCTGCCCGCGCAGGAAGGAAACTATGTGGAATACCCCGGAGACATTCATCCGGCCCTCGTAAAGGCGCTCCGCGAAAAAGGCTTTGAGCGGCTTTACACACACCAGCTTTCTACATGGGAAGCCATTCAGCGGGGAAAAAATGCGGTCGTCGTCACTCCCACCGCCTCGGGAAAAACGCTCTGCTACAACCTTCCCGTGCTCAACGCCATGCTCAAAAATAATTCGGCGCGCGCGCTTTATCTTTTTCCGACCAAGGCGCTGGCCAACGACCAGCGAGCCGAGCTCGACGAAACGATCAAACTCCTGCCCGAGGAAATCCGAATCTTCACCTACGACGGCGACACGCCCCAGGACGCGCGGAAGGCCATCCGCGCCCGGGGCCACATCGTCCTCACCAATCCGGATATGCTCCACGCCGGCATCCTGCCGCACCACACCAAGTGGCTCAAGCTCTTCGAAAACCTCAAATACATCGTCATCGACGAACTCCACAATTATCGCGGCATCTTCGGAAGCCACCTGGCCAACGTCCTGAGGCGCCTCAAGCGCATAGCCCAATTCTACGGCTCTTCGCCGCAATTCATCCTGTGCACGGCTACGATCGCCAATCCGCTCGAAATAGCGGAGAAGATGATCGAAGAGTCCGTGACTCTTGTCGACAACAACGGCGCGCCGCGCGGCGATAAATACATCGTTTTCTATAACCCGCCCGTCGTCAATAAATTTCTGGGCATCCGGCGTTCCTATGTCAACGAGTCGCGGCGCGTGGCGGCGCTCTTCCTCAAGAACGACCTCCAGACGATCGTTTTTGCTCAAAGCCGCCTGATCACCGAAGTGCTCCTGACTTATCTCAAAGAGGACATCGAAAAAACGATCAAAACTAAGGACCTCATCCGCGGCTACCGGGGCGGATACCTCCCCATCAAGCGCCGGGAAATCGAAAAAGGGTTGCGCGAAGGAAAGATTCTCGGCGTCGTCTCGACGAACGCCCTCGAGCTGGGGATCGATATCGGAACGCTGGATGTGGCGGTCCTTGCGGGCTATCCGGGGACGATCGCCAGCACCTGGCAGCGCACGGGCCGTGCCGGCCGCAAGACCGGCACTTCGGCTGCGGTGCTCGTCGCTTCGAGCTCGCCGCTCGACCAGTTCATCGTCAATCATCCGGACTATTTTTTCTCCAAAAATCCCGAAAAAGCCCTGATCAACCCGGACAATCTCTCGATCCTGGTCAATCACATCGAGTGCGCGGCGTTCGAGCTTCCGTTTGCGGACGGCGAAAAATTCGGCCGCGCCGAGATCGGTGAGATTTTAAAATTCCTGGAAAATGATAAACTCATCCACCACTCCAAGGACAAATGGTACTGGACATCGGAGGCCTACCCGGCCGACGCCGTCAGCCTGCGCAGCATCAGCTCGGACAATTTCGTCGTCGTCGACACGACCGAAAAGCCGCGGGTCATCGCCGAGGTCGATTTCACCGCGGCCCTGACGACACTCCATCCCAAAGCCATCTATATTTGCGAGGGCGAACAATATTTTGTCGAGAAGCTGGAATTCGAGCAGCGCAAGGCTTACGTCAAAAAGACGGACATCGATTATTACACCGATGCCATCGATTACACGAAAATCAAGATTCTCGACATTTTCGACAAAAAGAAGCTCGACCGGTTTAATACGTCCCACGGCGAAGTCCATGTCGCCACGCAGGTGGTAGGCTTCAAGAAAATCAAATTCCACACCATGGAAAATGTCGGCGCCGGCGATCTCACGCTTCCCCAAAACGAAATGCACACGACGGCTTATTGGCTGACGATCCCCTCCGCCCTCCTCCAGGCGCTGCCGTGGAGCTCGGAACAAAAAATCAACGGCCTCTACGGACTGTCCTATATTCTCCACCATGTCTCGCCGCTCTTCCTGATGTGCGACCTCCATGACATCGGCGTCTCGATCGGCGATAACTCGACGGGCGAATCCATCCCGCCCAAAGATTTGCCGGCCAAGATCCAGCCTCTACAAGGCCCCATCTATGCCGAGATCGATTTCGAGCCCAATATCTTTATTTACGATAACTTCCCGGGCGGCATCGGCCTCAGCCCGTCGCTCTTTGAGCTCGAAAAAACGCTCCTCGACTACTGCCTGAAGACCATCACGGCCTGCCCTTGCCAGGACGGCTGTCCCTCATGTGTCGGCCCGACCAAGGAAAGCGGAGAACGGGCCAAAGAAGTGGCCGTCGAAATCTTATCCCATCTGCTGGTATAAGAGAGAAGAGAGCGGATTCTGTCACGGCTATGCCCCTTACGCCCTCGCTCAAGACCCTCCCACCCACCACTCAAGAGCTTCGGGCGTTTCAAGGCAACAGCCGTGCCACCCGCCCCGATTTAATTCAAAACAGCTGGGATAAAATTTCGATTAAAAATAGAGAGAGTTATAATTTCCGTTAAATAGGCGAAGAGTGGAAGCGGAGAACGGCATCCGGAGGCGAGCGGGCATGGATTCTCGACCGAAGGTCGAAAAGAGCGAGCCGAGGACCTGAGCCGATTTTCTCGCCGGGAAAATCGGCGTACGTTCGAGCCTCCACTCTGAGCTCAATTTGACTTTGCGCTAACCGTATGCTAGTTTTTGTGGGAATGCCATGAATATTATTAAATTGGTTATCGACGCGAGCGTGGTCGTCAAGATCATTCTATTGATCCTCGTTTTTTTCTCCGTATTTTCCTGGACGATCATCATTTTTAAGCGCAAAAGCCTAAAAGCGGCGGCCCGTCAATCGCAAAAATTTCTGGCCGCTTATAAAAAAAGCCGAAACCTAGTAGAAATCAGCGAAGCGTCCAAGACGTTTCAGCCCAGCCCCCTGGCCTCCATTTTTCAAGCCGGGTTCAAGGAGATGGCCTATTTGGCCAAAAAAGATTCGCCCCCGGGCAATCAAAACTCGCCGCGCTTGGAAAACCTTAGCCGAGCCCTGACCAAGGCCTCCAATGCCGAAGTGGCCAAGATGGAAAAGCTGATGTCGTTCCTGGCCACAACCGGAAGCGTGACCCCCTTTATCGGGCTCTTGGGAACGGTTTGGGGCATCATGGATACCTTCCTCAATATCGGCGTGACCAGGTCCACCAGCCTGATGTCGGTGGCCCCGGGCATCGCCGAGGCCCTGATCGCGACGGCCGTAGGGCTCTTTGCCGCCATCCCCGCCGTCATAGCCTACAATCATTTTCTCCACCGGATCAAGGACTTCATCACCGACATGGAGGATTTTTCGCTAGAACTTTTAAGCATCGCCGAAAGACTCTATGGTACTCCCTAAGCTTCCCACGATTCGCTCGAAAAGAGAGATCGCCACCTCTCTCTCCGAAATCAACGTCACTCCGTTTGTCGACGTCATGCTCGTGCTCCTCGTTATTTTCATGGTGACGACACCCCTGATGCAATCCGGCATCGGCGTCAATCTTCCCCGGGCCGCAACCGACACAGCGCCGGCCGAAGAAGGACTGCGCCTGACCGTCACCCCGGATAAATACATCCACATCGAAAATTCGATGATCAACATCAACCTCCTCGAGCGCCGGCTCCGGGAATATTTTTACGGCAAATCGAAGAAAGTCGTCTATATACAGGCCGACGAAAACTTGCCCTACGGATTTGTCGTCAAGATCATGGATATCATCAAAAAAGTCGGCGTCGAAGTCATCGGCCTGATGACCGAGCCGGAAGAGGTTAAAAACAGGACCCCATGACAGCCAAGTTCGGGACGAGCGATAAAATGTTCAAACGGGCCATGTTCTTTTCCTTGGCCGCCCACACCGCCCTTTTCCTGATCATCCTCGCCAACCCCAGCCTGCCGAAACCCTCAAAAAAGGGAATGATTCATTATATCTCCCTGAACATGGTCGGGTTGCCGGGCGTGCAGGGTGGAGGAGGCGGCGGCCGGGGCGGCCTGCGCACCGACTCGCAAACGACTTTAGGGACGACGGAAATAAAAAAAGAATCTCTTCGAGACCTGACGACGCTCGAGAAACTCCAGGAAGAGCCAAAATCATCCTTGCGCTACCCGGTCGATAAGCCGAAAAAAGAACCGACGCCGAAACCGAATAAAAAAGCCGCCATCACAAAGCAAGACGCCGAGGGAAAGAAACCGATAACCAAGGGAACGACTTCGACGTCCTCAAGCACCGGCGCCGAATCGGGAACGGGCCGCGGCGCGGGCTTAACGATCGGCGCTGGAGGCCCGGGATTCGGTGAAGGCACGGGCTCGGCTTTTACAGGACAGATCGGCCTGTCGAATTTTCCTTTCACCTATTATGTCCAGGCCGTCCGCGATAAAATTTCTTCCAACTGGTTTACGTCCCTTGTCGACCCCGGCGTCTCAGGAACCCTCCAGGCGGCGGTCTATTTCCGCATCTTTAGAAACGGGACTATCTCGACCGTCGATATCCGGGAATCGAGCGGTGTTAAAACTTTCGACTTCTCGGCCGTGCGAGCGGTCATGAATTCCGCGCCCTTCCCTCCGCTTCCCTCCGAATACGAGGAGGAATATTTGGGCGTCATCCTCATATTCGAACATACCAAATGAATATTATGAAATTTATCGTATGCGGCGTTTTGATTCTGGCTTCGAGCTGGGCTCTTTTGCCCCAGCAGGACGTGGTCATGACGATCAAAGACGGGATGCCGGCGATCAGCTTCGCCCTGCCCAAATTCATCGTTCGTTCTCCCGCAGCCCAAGCGGCGTCCGAAGAGATCTACCAGGTTCTTTCGGCGGACATCAAATACAGCCGAATCTTTCAATTGCTGCCGCAAAGCTATTACAGCTATATCCGGGCGCTCGACCCCAACAACATTCTCTATAAGGACTGGAAGTCCATCCAGGCCAACATCCTTTTCGTCGGCGAAATTTCCGAAATCGAAAACGGCACTATCATTTTTGAGGCCAAGCTCTACGATGTGAAATCCGAACGCCGTATTCTGGGAAAGCGCTACCAAGCCAACAAGGTCGACCTGCGCTTTTTGGCCCACAAAACGGCGGATGAAATTCTAAAGGTTTACGGCGAAAAGCCCCTCTTCATCTCCAAAATCGCTTTCGTTTCCAACCGCGACGGCAATGATGAGCTCTATATGATGGATTATGACGGCGCCAACCAGACCCGGCTGACGTTCAATACCGTGATCGACTACAGTCCCGCTTGGTCTCCGGATGGAACGCGCATCGCCTACACGTCGTACCAGCAGCTCACGGCCGGTCTTTATATCCTCGATGTGTATGAAGGGAAACGCGCAGTGGCCTCGACCCGGGGCGGCAATTTCAGTCCTTGCTGGTCTCCCGACGGGAAGAAGCTTGCTTTCAACTCGTCTATGGACGGCAATCAGGAAATCTACGTGGCCGAGATCGAATCCAACCCGACGCGCACCGGGAAGATCCGCCGCCTGACCTTCAACCCTGCATCGGACATTTCGCCGGCCTGGTCGTCGAATGGGCGTGAAATCGCTTTCACATCCGACCGGGGCGGCACGCCGCAGATCTACATCATGGACGCCGAGGGCTCGAATGTTCGGCGGGTGAGCTTCGGCGGGTCCTATCATGACTCGCCGGCCTGGGCGCCGACGGGCGATCGTATTGTCTATGTCTCCCGGGTGGAGGAGATTTTCGACCTCTATGTTCTCAGCCTTCGGACAAACCAGATCATGAAGCTAACCGAAAACAGAGCCCGCAACGAATCGCCCAACTGGTCCCCCGACGGCCGACATATCGTCTTTGCCTCCAACTTGCGCGGCGGAATCCAAATCTTTGCGATCGATTCCGACGGCGCCAGCTTCCGCCAGCTGACCGCCAAGGGTCAGAACAAACTCCCCGACTGGTCGAATTAGCCCTAAAATGGATTTTTTCCCCGAGAACAGAGCGGCGAATTTTCAATTGACACGCCATAATTTTAGATGTATAAAAATAAGGATAACTTCGTGTCCATTATATTCATCAAGACTCAATCAAAAGAGGAGGTTTTATGAGAAAGATTCTAATCCTTTCCTTAGTTTGTTTCCTGGCGATCGCGTTTAGCGTTGCCTGCAAACCCAAAGTCAAGCCGACGCCGACGCCGACGCCCCAGGTCACAGAACAGCCCAAAGTCGAAAAAGTCGAAGAGCCGCCCCCCGTGAAGAAACCTTCACTCACCGAAGAAGAAATCTTCCTCTCAAAGTCCCTCGAACAAATCAATAAAGACTTGCCTCTGAAAATGATATATTTCGACTTCGACAAATATTTCATCCGCGAAGACGCGAAGCCCGTCCTCGAGACCAATGCCGCCTGGCTCAAGAAATTCAAGACGGCCAAGATCCTCATCGAAGGGCACTGCGACGAACGAGGCACCGAAGATTATAACCTGGCTCTGGGCGAAAAAAGAGCGAAGAGCGCTTATGATTATCTTGTCTCCCTCGGCATTTCTCAGGAACGGATCAAGACGATTTCCTACGGTAAGAGCCAGCCTTTGGACATGGGCCATGACGAAGCCGCCTGGCAGAAAAACCGCCGCGCCCAATTCATGATCATCGAAAAATAAACGTCGGACTGCGGCTCGTGAAAAAAATTCTCGGGGTTTTGTTCATCATTCTTTGGCCGCTTCATGCGGCCGGCGAGGACAAGAGCAAAAAGGCCTATGAGTTGATCTACCAAGACGTTCAACTCCTGAAACAACAATATCAGAGGCTCGAAAAAAAAATCAACGATTCCTCGGACGACATCAAGGTCCTCAAGGACCAGATCAAAGATCTCACCAACCAGTTTAAGCTTTTTCAAACGGAACAGGCGCGTGTTCAGGAGAATTTAAAAGACCTTCCTGCGCAGGCCCAAATTCTGCTGGAAAAGCTTGGACAGATCGATGCCCAGCTGATGAAAATCATGGAGGAGCTCTTGGCGCTGAAGTCCAAGCCCGTGTCATCGGCCGAAAAGGATCAAGAAACCCAGAAAAAAGAGGAAAAAGCCCCGAGCGCAAAAAAACCAAAAGACTCTAAAAAGGGGGAACAGGCGAAAGAAAAACAAGAGACTCCGGCTGTTCCCCCTCCCTCAAATCTCTCTCCTCAGGAAGTCTACAATACTGCTTACGCCGACTATCAAAAAGGAAGCTATGATCTGGCCATCGACGGGTTTAAGATTTACCGGGAGCAGTTCCCGGCCAGCCCCCTGGCCGACAACGCCCTCTATATGATCGGCGAATGTTACTTCACCCAGAAAAAATTCAACGAGGCGATTGAGCAGCTCGACGATTTGATCATGACTTACCCGCTCAGCGATAAAATCGCCGCCGCCTATCTCAAAAAAGGATTTTCCCTGGCCGAGCTGAACAAGAAAGAAGAAGCGGTGGCGGTGCTTAAATTGCTCGTCGCTAAATTCCCGCTCGAAGAAGAAGCCAAAACCGCCCAACAAAAAATCAAAGAGCTCCAGGAAAGAAAATGAGAGATATCAATAGCCTCAATAAAGTCCTTTTAATCGGTCGACTCGGCCAGAAACCCGATTTGCGGCTGCTCCCTCAAAAAGAACGGTCTGTGGCCAGATTCACCCTGGCAACCAACGAGCGTCTGTACAATCCAAACACCAATGAAGCCACCGTCCGCACCGAATGGCACAAAATCGTGGTCTGGGGCAAACTCGCCGAATTCTGCGAACGGTATCTCGAACAAGGCAAGCAGGTTCTTATCGAAGGCAAATTGAGAACGCGGAGTTGGCAGGACCGTGACGGGAACAAGCGAACAACGACCGAAATCGAAGCCCAGAGCATCGTTCTCCTCGGAAAACGCGAGGGCGCTGGCGCGCCTGAAACCGAGCCCTCTCCGGATAGCTCGACATCGGACTTCCCGGCCGCGGCTGAGGACAATGCCTCCTCCCGAGAAGAAGGGGAAGCCGATGACGAAGTCCCCTTCTAGCCGCGAACGACGCTTTCGGAAGCGAATTACCGAAGATATCCGTCCCTGGGGAAAATTCCGCGCCTATCCCCACCAAGGCGCGAGCAGCATCAAAATCATCACCGTCAATCCGCGAGGGACGCTTTCCCTTCAGTATCACCGGCGCCGGGCGGAGTTCTGGGTCGTCCTGGATTCTGGCCTGGAAATCACGCTTGGCGAACGGGTCTGGCGGCCAAAAAAAGGCGAGGAAATTTATATTCCTAAAAAAACAGCTCACCGCCTCCGTTGCACGGGAAAATCGGCCAGCCGGGTGATGGAGATCTGGCTCGGCGATTCAGACGAGCGAGACATCACCCGGCTCGAAGATCAATACGGCCGGATGAAATGATCAAAAACTAACGCTCCCGTCGATCACATGGGAATCGTAGCCGGCACCTCCGTGGCGATCTTAATCGGCGCTCCAGCCACGATGATATAGATGCCGATCGCCACGCCCAAGACCATGAAAATCCAGCCCAGCAGATTGTTGATTTTGGCCACAATCAGCAGGATCTCATAGTGGGACGCTGTCTTACTCCCTTCCTTTCTCGTATTGATAGCGGTCTCACGCCAAGCCAACATCAATTGCCCGAAGGCAATGATGGCCAGGCCCACCAAAGCGGACCATAAAACAACGATGATGCCGAGGATTTTGGGATTGATCTGCATAATGCCCTCCTCATGACATTAGTATATAAAAAATAGATTTTTTAGCAAGCTCAAGTCGTGGCCTTCATCATTAAGAAGACGTCGGGATGTTTGACCAGCAATTTCTCGATGATAAATTCCTCGATTTCCTGGGCCGTTTTCAGCGCCATGGCCTGATGAACCACGCGGCGGACAGTTTTGTATTCCACGGAGCGAAGAGCTTTTTTGATGCGGGGGATGAAAATCGGATTCATGCTGAATTTTTTAAGGCCGAAACCGAGGAGAACGATGGCTGAAAGCGGATCCGCGGCCATTTCCCCACAAATGGTAACATCCTTCCCCCTTTTGACGGCGGTCTCTATGACAAATTTGATCAGCCGGAGCACCGATGGATGGAGCGGTTTATACAGATAAGAGACGAACTCGTTCGACCGGTCGACGGCTAGGTAATACTGGATGAGATCGTTGGTGCCGATGCTGAGATAATCCACTTCCTTGGCTATAATGTCCGTGATGGCGGCCGCGGCCGGTACCTCGATCATCACGCCCAGGGGGACGGCCGGGTCAAACTTGATCTTTTTGCTTACCAGCTCTTCCTTCGCTTCCTCGAAAAGAATTTTAACTTCGCCGATTTCCTCCAGCTCGGTGATCATCGGAATGAGAATGCGGACGTTTTTCAGGACACTCGCCCGCAGAATCGCCCGGAGCTGGATGCGAAATAAATCCCTGTTTCTAAGTGAGAACCGGATCGCTCGCAAGCCAAGGGCCGGATTCGGCTCCTTCTCGATCTGAAGTTGGGGCAGATTCTTCTCGCCTCCGATATCGATGGTCCGGATATAAACCGGGTAGGGATAGACCTTTTTGGCCAAGCGCGAATAAATATCGAAATGATCATCCTCCGTGGGCAAAGCCGACCGCTGAAGATAAATAAATTCCGAACGGAAGAGCCCCACGCCCTCGGCCCCGTAGGACAGGGCGTTCGTGATCTCCTCGGGCAATTCGATATTGGCCAGGGGATAAAACCGGACTTCATCCAGAGTCGTGGATTTCCATTTAGCGACTTTTTTGAGATCCTTGCGGTAAACGTCGTATTTTTCTTTTTTGCTGAGGAATTCCTTCTGCACGGCGGGCGGCGGATTGATGATGACTTCGCCGTCGGTGCCGTCGACGATCAGGATGTCTCGGGTTTTAATTCTTTGAGTGATATTGTGGAGGCCGACCACGGTGGGAACATTCAAAGACCGGGCGAGGATGGCGGCATGGGACGTCTGTCCTCCCATGTCCAGAGCGAGCGCCAAGACATGTCCCTGGCTGAGCCGCAGGGCGGCTTCCGACGGCGGCAGATCGTGGGCCACCAGGATCTTGTCCCGGCCGTCTTCCGTATTCTCTTCTCTCTGAGACTCCAAATTCCGGTAAATCTTGGCCAGGACGTCCGCCACATCGGATTTTCGCTGTTTGAAATATTCATCGCTGATCGTATCGAAGATTTTTTGGTATTTGGCGTGGACATCGGAAAGCGCGCTTTCGGATCTGATGTTCTCTTCCTTGATCAGGCGCTCCAAGTTGGCGGTCAGGCTCTTGTCCTCGAGGATCAGGAGATGGGCATCAAAAATAAAGGCATGCTCGGCGCCGGCTTTTTCCCGGATTATTTCCCTGATCCGGACAAGATCTTCGCGAGTCCGCTGGACGGCCGCCCTAAGCCTCCCCAGTTCCTCGTCCATCCGCTGCGGCGGAATATACTCGATCCGCGACGTGAAAACGAGCTGCTCGGTCAGGTAGGCCTCGCCGATGGCGATCCCTGGAGAAACGCCGATGCCTCGCAGCCGTGTGAATTCCATGGCGGTTTATTCTTTTTCGCCGAAGCGATTATTGATCAGATCCCCGAGGGCCCGGCAGGCCGCTTGTTCATCGTCGCCCTCGATGATGAGCGTGATCACCGTCTCCTGCGTCGCGGCCAAGGTCAAGATTCCGAGAATGCTCTTACCGTCGATCTCGCTCCCGTCTTTCTTAATTTTTACGTCCGACATGAAGCGGTTGGCCAGGTTCACGAATTTTACGGCCGCCCGGGCATGAAGGCCCAGTCTATTTTTTATCAGGATCGTTTTTTCAATCACAGGGATATCCTAGGTCTGTTTGACGGCGAGGAGGGCGCTGGCCAAGTGGATATTCTTCTTTCCCTGCTCGACGACTTTTTTAGCGACTTCCTTGAGATTGTTGTTCCTCTGGAGCGAGACGAATTTGATGAGCATCGGAAGGTTCACGCCGGTGATGATTTCGACTTGGCCGTCTTTCTGAAATGTGAAACTGAGGTTGGACGGCGTCCCCCCGAACATGTCGGTGAAAATCACGACGCCGCTTTTCTGATCCACCTTCTTGAGGCTCTGGTTGATCTTTCTCTTGGAATCCTCGACGTCATCGTACCAGCCGATCGAGATGGCCTCGATATTGGGAGCTTCGCCCAGAATAATGGTCAGGGCGTTGAGCAGCTCCTCGCCCAGCTTTCCGTGCGAAACGATGATACCGCCGATCATTTAAAGACGTCCCGGTGATAAATCTTTATATCATATTTCTGCCGGCTGAGGTAATCCCTCAGTTTCTCGGCGATGACGACTGAGCGATGCCGACCGCCCGTGCACCCAATGGCGATGACGAGACGGCTCTTGCCTTCTTCGATAAACTTGGGCATATGATATCGAATAAAGCGAAAAAGCTCGGCCAAGTAAGCTTTTGTCTCCGCCGCTCTCAGGATATAGTCCCGGACTTTTCTATGTTTGCCGTTCTTAGCCCTGAGGCCGTCTATGTAAAACGGATTCGGCAGAAACCGCGTGTCAAAAATGAGGTCCGCATCCAGGGGAATGCCATATTTATAGCCGAAACTGATGATCGTCACCTGGAGCTGGAAACGCTTTTTTTTCAGAAATTTCCGGGAAAATATCTCCCTCAGCTGGTTGATATTCGTCGTCGAAGTGTCGATGACTTCATCCGCCATCTTTTTGATTTCGGCCAGTCTTTTGCGCTCGAGCCGCACGCCCTCGAGGATGGAACGCCCACGCGTCATCGGATGGGGCCGCCGGCTTTCGCTGAACCGTTTAACGAGCGCTTCGTCCGTGGCGTCCAAAAAGATCAATCTGGGCGATATTTTTTCCCTGATCTCGTCCCAGACTTCGGGAAACGTCGTCAGAAAGCCGTGCTCCCGGATATCCACGACCAGGGCGACTTTTTCGATTTCCACTTCCCGGTGCATCCAGAGATCGACAAAAATGGGGATAAGCTTGGCCGGCAGATTATCCACGCAATAGTAGCCCAAATCTTCTAGAAAATGGCTGACCACGGTCTTGCCCGATCCGGACAAACCGGTTATGATCAGGAAGCGAGCATCGGTCATCTTCCTCACCTCTTGGAAAGGACTCTATCCAGTTTTTCGACGATTTCTAAAGAAGCCTTGTAGCCTTTTTTCCTAAGAACATGCACCTTGCAGGCGATTTCAATTAAGGTGGCGATATTCCTTCCGGGAGCGACCGGAATATTCAACTGGGGAATTCTCTCACCCAGAATCCGATAGTCTTCGGGAAAGCGGAGTCCGAGCCTATCATATTCTTTTTTTCGGTGCCATTTTTTCAGCTTGATGACGAGATCGATCGGCGCCTGCCGGCAAATCGATTTCGACCCGAATATCTCCTTGATGTTGATGATTCCCAGGCCGCGGATTTCCATGAAAAAACGGCTTAGAGACGGCGCCTTTCCGATCAGCCGGCGGCCGGCCGTTTTTCGGACCTGAACTACATCATCGGAGATGAACCGGTGTCCCCTGCAAATAAGCTCAAGGGCACTTTCACTTTTCCCGATGCCGCTGTCGCCGATGATCAAAACTCCCAATTCGAACATTCGCAAAAGCCCCCCGGAAATGAGGGCCTGCTCGCCGAATTGCGTATTCACGTTATTCGCTCTTCTTCTTCTCGGATGACGGCCAGCATCTCCGCCGCCGTCCGCGCCCGGCAGATTTTTTTGACGAGATTCCGCGACCTCCGGATCACGTAGGCAATCGCCGCCAGAATCTGGAGGTTCAAGCCCGGGTTGTCGGAGGAAATAATGACCGGAAAAAACACGGATGTCGGCTTGCCATCGAGGGATTCAAAATGGACGCCCTTCTTGGATACGGCCAGAAGAACAATGGGATCGACGAGGCCCTTGATTTTGCAATGAGGAATGGCGAAGCCTTCCCCGACGGCCGTGCTTCCCAATTTTTCCCGCTGCAGAAGCTTCTCCTGGAGATTTTTCGCCGGGAGAGCCTCGTTCTTTATTTCTATAAACCGGACGATTTCTTTCAAAACACCCTCGCGGTCTTGCGATTCGAGAGCGGGAATGACCATGTCTTCTTTCAGAAGCCCATGAAGTTTCAGTCCGCGTCCGGAGACTTCGCTTTTCATTCTGGCTCGACGAGGCCGAGGTCTCCGTCTTTCCGACGGAAAAGGACGGCCCACTTCTCGGAATTCTTCCGCCGGAACATAAAGACCTCCTTCTTCTTGAGATCGAATTGAAAGAGGGCCTCCTCCAGGGGCATCGGCTTAGCGGAATAATAATCGAGGCGGGAAATCCTTTTTTCCGTTGTCGAAAGTTCTGCCGGCACGGCGAAGGCCTTGCGCTCGCGGCTCCCGCGGCGCTTTTTTTCCCTATGCTTCTCCCGCTCCTTTTTGATTTTCTTCTCCAGGCTGTCAAAAGCCAGGTTCAAGGAATTGAGCATATCATGACTTTCTTCAACGACGACCAGGCCGGCGCCTTTCGTCTTGACATGGATTTCCGCGTTTTGCCTGTTTTTCTTCGACGACAGAATCAGGTCGATCTTGGTCACGAACCCGAAGAATTTTTCCAGGACCTTCAACCGCTTTTCACAATATTCCTTGAGGTCGAGTGTCAGTTCAGTTTGGCGGGCCGTATAATGGATATTCATCAACTTCCCTCCATCGTAAATTTTCTTTTGCGGATATGAGAAGGCTGTATCTTCAGTTGTTTCCGATACTTGGCTACTGTTCGTCGGGCGATATTGAAATTTTCCCGAGCCAGGATTTCGCCGATTTCAATATCGCTGAGAGGATTATTTTTATCTTCGCCTTCGACCAGCTTCCGGATCCGCTCCTTGATCCGGAGGGAAGAAACGTCTTCTCCGTAGTTCCCATGGAGCGCTTTATGAAAGAAGTACTTAAGGGAAAACACGCCGCGGGGCGTGACGATGTATTTATTGGCCACCACGCGTCCCACCGTCGATTCATGGACCCCGATTTCCTGTGCGATCTCCATGAGCGTCAGAGGCTTTATGAAATCCATGCCTTTCTCGATGAAATCCTTCTGCTTATCGACGACGTATTTCGCTACTTTATAGATCGTCTGATCTCTTTGGTCCAGGCTTCGTAGAAACCAGAGGGCTTTCTTCATCTTATCCTTTAAAAAGCGGTAGGCGTCCGGGTTTTCCTTGAACGCTTTGGCAAGAAGCGTTCTGTAGTAGCTGTTGATGCGCAGCCGCGGTAATCCTTCATCATTTAAAGCGATCTTAAGGTCGTTGCCCTCTTTGGTGACGACGATATCGGGATAGATATAGGTGGACCGGTCTTCGGCATATTTTCTTCCAGGAGCCGGGTCCAAGCGTTTGATGATTTCGATGTGGAATTTGACGGCCGAAAGCGGAACGTTCAAGAGCTTGGCAAGCTGGGAAAAATCCGACTTCTCCAGCAGCGGCAGATGTTCGTTGATGATCGCCCGCGTGATTGTATCCTTAATCTGAAGATAATCCATTTGGGCCAAAAGACATTCCTTGAGATCCAGGCTGCCAACGCCCACGGGATCAAACATTTTGATCTTTTCCCGAATCTCGTTGATCTTGTCTTCCGTCGCGCTTGAGGCACGGGCGAGCTCTTGGACGGTGATGATGAGATATCCGTCTTCGTTGATATTGCCGATAATACGCTCTGCGATCTCTTGATCGCCGGGATCAAAAAAGGTCAGGTTCGCCTGCCAATTGAGATGATCCCACAGCGAGGAGCTTTTGGACAGGGTATTTTCCAAAGACGGAATTTCTCTTTTTTCCTGAGGAAACGAACGGAACCCGTCGTCGATATATTCTTGAAAATAAGTTTCGAATTCCAGGTCTTCCTGACTGTCGGTCTGCTCCCTGGCCTCTTCGGCGCCGGATTCGGCTTCAAGCGCTTCCGTTTTCGCTTTTCCGGCTTCTTCGGTTTCTCCATCTTTAGCCGACGGCTCAAGCTCCCCCTCGGTTTTTTTTTCGACGGCTTCCTCTTCGAGCTCTAGAAGGGGATTGGACGAAAGCTCCTCGTCAATCACCTCAATGAGCTCCAAGTTGGTCAAAGGCAGGAGCTTGATGGCCTGCTGCAGGGCGGGAGCCAGGATGAGCTTTTGAACTTGTCTTTGGTCGAGCCGTTGTTTCATGACCATTGTTCAAATCCGCTAAAGGCGCAGACTTCCGCTAGCTACATGAAGAAATCCTCTCCCAAATAGCGGCGCCTGACATCATCAGACATCACAAGTTCCCGTGGATCCCCTTCTTTCAGGATTTTCCCTTGATCCATGATATAAGCGCGATCAACGATCTTCAAGGTTTCCCGGACATTGTGGTCAGTGAGAAGGACACCCAGGTTTTTTTCCTTGAGGGAACGGATGATAGTCTGAAGTTCTTGGATCGCAATAGGATCGATGCCCGTGAAAGGCTCATCTAGGAGAATGAATTCCGGCCGAGATACTAGGGCCCGCGCGATCTCCAGCCTCCTCCGCTCGCCTCCGGACAACATACAGGCTTTAGCTCGGGCCAGCTTTTCCAGCCCGAACTCGCCAAGAATTTCGGCCACCGCGGTCGATCTCTGAGGATAAGCGTCCGGAATGGTTTCGATGACGGCCAGGAGATTGTCCTCCACCGATAGTTTTCGGAAGGCAGAGGGATCTTGAGGGAGAAGACAGATGCCTCTCTGGGCTCTGAGATACATCGGATATTCCGTGATCTCTTCGCCATCCAGGAAAATCTGCCCGTGCTCGTGAGGGATAAGTCCTAGAATCAAGGAGAAGGTGGTCGTTTTGCCCGCACCGTTGGGACCGAGAAGTCCGACGATCTCTCCCTGTCGAATCTCGACGCTGACTTCATCCACCACTTTCTTCCCATGATAGCTCTTAGCCAGGTTGACGGCCTTTAAACACGATTTCATCGGTCACGATTTGATGACTGTTACCGACCTTTCTTGATCCCGGTTTTCCACGAGGATTCTACCATCGGCCAGATGAAAAGTCAATTTGTCCCCCCTGACGGTACCCTTATTCTTCTCTGTCATAACAGGGTGGCCGGTCAGGACCATGATTTCTTTTTCAACATCATATTCCGCCGCCTCCCCAACCGCTTCTTTCGTGCCCTGAAGGATGGTGATATTTCCCAGGGCTCGGATTTGTCTGATCTTGCCGGTCGCCGCATCGGGCATAACGGACACGGTTCGGGATTGGAGGTAGATATTTCTTGTCTTCAGAGAGCAGCGCCCCGCATAGGAAATCAGGTTGGCCCGGGGATCATAGTCCATTTTGTCGGCCATGATTTCCAGCCGTTCCTCTTTTCCGCCTTCTTTCAAAATTTGGGAAAAAACAAATTTGATGTCTTTTTCAGCACTCATGTTCTGAGTATCCTCGGAAATAGAAATGCTCTCCGCCTGAAGGACCTTCTTCTCCTGCCACATTTTGACCTGTCCGCTAAACATTAAACGCTTCGCAAGCTCACTATATCTCACCAGCTGGGCACTGCAAAAAACGGGGTTCTCGCCGGAAAAGAAGCCGGGCGTTTCTTGGCTTTGTTTTTGTCGCTCAAGGATAATCCTCACTCCGCCCCAAGCGTCGAAGTTGTTGTTTTGGAAAAAAAAGACGAGCGATCTGCCTGTCACTTCCCGATATGAAGACACTGATCGGGCGGGTCGGTCGGCAGTCCCGCCGATGCGAAGAACGCGGTTAATACCGTCTAGGCTTATGTAATCGGCATCAATCTGACGACCGGAAGGCAGTTCTTTGCTGAAAGCCGTCATGCGGCCCCGGCCCGTCACTCGAAGCTCCCGGAACCGACCTTTTCTGGTAAAGAAAAAGATGACTGTCTCGCCCTCGATACGGTTCACATTTCCCGTTTCGGCTAGAAGGTAAAACGAGCAATACCCCCTGGCCTCGACGAAACGCAATTGAGGGGCATTTTTATAGGCCCTAAGATAGATATGGTCGGCCTTGATGTCTTGGGTATCGGTGTCGAAGAAAAACAGACTGTGATCCGTCTGAAGCTCTGCCTGCGGCACGGCCGGCGAGGCTTTCCCGGTCTTCTCCTGGGCGACGGCTTGCTTATTTTTTTCGCGAAGGTGGACTTGAACATTTCCTCTTAGCCAGAGTGTCCGCAGGTTATCGTCGTCCGAGAACAATTCAAATTCGACTGTATCCGCCGTCCCATGGCTCTCTCCGCGGCTAAATTCAACTCCGTTCTCGACAGCCCCGCGTCTCTGGCCGAGGTGATATCTTAGCCGCTTGGCCCATATAGTCAGCGGTTCGGGGTTTCCCAATTTCGGCGTTATCTTGAACTCCAGATCATTTTCCAGGATCAATTCTTCCTCTTTGAAAGAATACGAACCCTTCTTCGCAACGCCGGAGAACCGGGACGAAGTTATCGTCAGGCCGGCTTCGGTTTTCAGAATCTCCTGCGTCTTATCATAGTTAAAAACCTCCGAAGCAACAGTCAATCCTTTAGATTGAATCCGAGCGTCGCCCCGAAGAAATACTTGAGTCCAATCTTTGTCATAAGCGGCTTCGAGAGCGGTGAAATGAATTTCCGGGCCTCCCTTTTTCCCATAGTCAACGATTTCGACGTGGCCTTCCAGATGATACAGGTTATCCGAGCCGATATAGCTCCGGTCATATTTGATCTCGACCTTTCCTTTCTCCCCCTTGAACTCGAAATACTTGACTTTTTCTTTGACATCGATTTTCTGCCCGACGACTTCTTTATCGCGAGGCTGCGGAGCGGGCCAGTGTTTGATATGGAGAACAAGGTAGAGGATGATGAACAGCACAACGCCGATGAGCAAAATAGCGAGGGTCGGACGGATAAACCGAACGACCTCGAACTTGTTCGCTTTCCGTAAGGTTGCGCTCACATCCGCAGTCCTTCAAGCGCCAGGGAGAGCTTTTCTTCACCCAAATACGTAGAAAATTGAAACGTATACGCCAGGTCCACCCGGTCGTCCTTATGGACGTCGTCCGCCCAGCCGACTTTCTCCCAGCCCACGGCCTCAAAAATCCTTCCTCCCTGCCGGAGCGAAAGCTTCACATGCCGGCCTTTGAGTCTTTGCGGCGGATTGATGATCTCCGCATCCCTGGTCATGAATACGGGCTGCGGGTTCTCAACGCCGAACGGCGAGAGAAGCGAAAAATAATCCAGGAATGAACCGGTGATATCTGAAAAGTCGAGCGCTGAGTCGATCTTGATCCAGCGTTTTATTTGGTCGTCCTTGATCTGGGAGCTGGCGACAGCGTTCGCCGCCTGCTTGAAACCGGGGAGGTCGTCCCGGCTGAGCGTACAACCGGCCGCAAGCTCATGCCCGCCGTAGGTCAGGAAAAATTTCTTGCAGTCGTTGAGGCAATTGATCAAGGAGAAGCCCGAAATGCTCCGCCCCGAGCCGAAGGCCTTTCCATCTTCATAGGAAAAAAGAATAGCTGGGCGGCAGAAGGCCTCTTTCAGCCGCGAAGCCACGATCCCGATAATTCCGCGGTGCCATTCCTCGCAGCCCAGGATCAGGATTTTATAGATTTTATCCAGCCCTTTGCGTTCGACGTGCTCCCGAGCCTGCTTATAGATTTTTTCCTCGGTCGCCTGTCTTTTGGAATTCAGATCGTCCAAGCGACGGGCGATGCCGGCCGTCTCCTCGGCAGAAGGCGAAAAAAACAGCCTGACGGCGAGCTCGGTCATTCCCATGCGGCCCGCAGCGTTAATCCGGGGGCCGATCCGGAAGCCGACATCGCCTTCGGAGATCTTTTTACCTTCAAGGCCGCAGACGGCCATTAGGTTTTTCAGCCCGATGTTCCGGACGTCCTCGAGCTCTTTAAGTCCCTGCCTGACGAAAATTCTGTTCTCTCCTTTAAGCTTGGCGACATCCGAAATTGTCCCGATCGACACAAGCTTCAGGTAATGGCGTAAGGTCGAGGCTTTGCCGCTTTTTTCAAATAGGGCCTGAATCAATTTGAAGACGACTCCGACTCCGGCCAGGTACCTATCCGGATACGTCGAATCGGCGAGCAAGGGATTAAGAATGGCCAGCGCTGGGGGAAGTTCGGTTCCGGGAAGATGATGGTCGGTGATGATGACATCGACTCCCATTTCCTTGGCCTTTTGGACAAAGCCCGCCGCCTTAATGCCGCAATCGACGCTGATCACCAGGTTGGCCCCCCGTTCGGCTACCAGGGCAATATGCTCATCCTTTAGGCCATAGCCTTCTTTCAGCCGCTCGGGAATGAAATAATCCACGCTCGCGCCCATGGTGGCCAGGGCTTTCGACAGCATGACGACGGACAGCACGCCGTCCGCATCGTAATCGCCGAAAATGATAATTTTTTCGTTCCGGATGATGGCTTTCTCAATTCTATCCACAGCTTCTTTCATCCCAGACATCAAGTAGGGATTATGGAGATGCTCTGTTGAGCCATAGAGAAATTTATGGGCAGCCTCCGGCTCCGTAATCTCTCGGTTGACCAGAACTTGGGCGATCGGCCTTGGTATTCCAAGCTGGGAAGCCAGTCTCGCAGCTTCTTCGCGGGGTTTGGCAATAAACCACAGAGATTCGTCCATATCGGACGTAAATGTAACACAACAGATTATTTTTCGCCACCCACCCCTTGTCCGATAAATAATTCAAAAGGTTCTCTTCCATTTTGTATGGAGAATTCTTATGAAGGCAAAGCTTGGGAGACAACCGCGCTCCTGCTCCGGGAAGCCCTCCGAAGTCGCGCTTGTCGTCTCCCGAGCTTTTCCCTTTCAACCCACACTAAATGGAAGAGAACCATTCAAAAAAATAGGGGGGGACGATGGAGTTGATCGACGACAGGTCCCGCGTCCGCCTTTTAAAAAATTGACATAGCGGGAGGGGGAACCTATAATTTTCAACATGTTAGGAAGTCTGCGGGAGAAGCTGGCCAAAACGCGCCAGACCTTTAAACAGAAGTTCGACGAGTTGCTGCACAGCGGCAAGCCGCGGGATGAGATCCTCGAAGAGCTCGCCGAAACCCTGATTCTGGCCGACGTTGGGCTGGCGACCACCGAAAAAATAATTCAAGCGGTGCGGGAAAAAACAAGAAAGCTCGACACGTTCGAGGTCGTCAAAAAGGTCTTAAAAGATGAGCTCGGCCAAATCCTGTCCCGTTTCTCCTCCCGACTGGCCATGAACTCTGCGCCCGGAGTCCTGATGATGGTCGGCGTGAACGGCGGCGGGAAAACGACCTCGTTAGCCAAACTCGCATATCGCTTTGAGAAGGAAGGTAAAAAAGTGCTTCTTGCGGCCGCCGACACATTCCGGGCCGCGGCCCAGGAACAGCTTTCGGTCTGGGGAAAGAAATTGATTATTCCTGTTATCCAAGGCAACTATGGCGCCGATCCCGCTTCCGTCGCCTACGAAGCCGTTCAGGTTTTCAAAGCGCGGCACTATGACTATTTGCTCGTCGATACGGCGGGCCGCATTCACACTAATACCAACCTCATGAATGAACTGGAGAAGATTAAGCGGGTGATCGGCCGGGAAATTGAAGGAGCGCCCCAGGAAATCCTGCTCGTCCTCGACGCCAGCATCGGCCAGAATGCCCTGATTCAAGCCAAGGAATTTTTAAAATTTTCAGGGATCACCGGGATATTCCTAACGAAGCTTGACGGAACCGCCAAGGGCGGCGCCGTGATCGGTATTGCCGATGAATTGGGCCTTCCGATCAAACTTATTGGAACGGGGGAAGATGAAGCCGACCTTCTTGAATTTTCTGCGGGTCAGTTTGTGGACGCCCTATTCGCATGACAAACTATGAAGACCGCGCTTTCATGAGCCTGGCCTATAGCCTGGCCGAAAAGGCGCTCGGCCGGGCGAGCCCGAACCCCTACGTCGGCGCCGTGATCGTTAAAAAGAAAGAAATTGTCGGCTATGGCTTCCATGAAGGCGCGGGAATGCCGCACGCCGAAATTGTCGCTCTTCAGCGGGCCGGGAGCCGGGGCAAAAACAGCACCGTTTACGTCACGCTCGAGCCCTGCGTTCACTGGGGCCGGACGCCGCCATGCATCGATTCCATCCTCAACGTCCAACCAAAAAGAGTCGTCGTTTCGGCGCTCGATCCTAACCCGCTCGTTTACCGCAAAGGCATCGGGCGGATGCGGCGGGCCGGCATCGAGGTTTCGGTCGGCCTCCTGGAAGAGAGGAACCGGCGGCTGAATGAACACTATCTGAAATACATCACCGCAAAGTTTCCTTTTGTCACCCTTAAAGCCGCATTGAGCCTGGATGCTAAAATGGCGACAAAGAACCATGACTCCCGCTGGATGTCATCAACGCAAACTAGGGATTATGTCCATTTGCTGCGCGGAGAATACGACGGCCTCATGGTCGGCATCAACACAATTCTTAAAGACGATCCCCGACTGACTGTCCGCCATGCTCAGTGGAAAGGGAAGAAGATAATGCGTATCATTCTCGACTCTGCGCTGCGCCTTTCGCCTCGAGCTCGCATTCTTTCGACCCTGGCCCAAGGCCGGATTATTGTTTTCTCCGGCCCAAGGGCTCTCTGGACAAAACGAGCTGTCCTTGAAAAGAAAGGCGTCGAGGTCGTTTGTCTTCCCGGCGTCGGGCCAAAGCTCGACCTTCATCAAGTTCTCCTTCAGTTGGGAAAACGGGAAATCACAAGCGTCCTTGTCGAGGGCGGAGGACGCCTGGCCACGGACCTGCTCGAACGGAAGCTCGCGGACAAGATTTTTTTGACGATGTCGCCTCTGCTCGTCGGGGGCGAAAAGGCCGTCTCCTTCTTCGGCGGCGAAGGCGCGGCCGCTCTCAAAGATGCGCTCCGGCTTCGCAAACTCTCGTTCTTCCGGCTCGGAAAAGACCTAATTCTGGAGGGATACTTTTAATGTTTACCGGAATTATTCAGCATGCGGGATTGTTTCGCGGTTTCAGGCAGGGAAAAAAAGAAATGGCGGTTGAAGCGAAGACGCTTCCCCCCGAGCTGGCGATCGGCGAGAGTATCGCGGTCAACGGCGCTTGTCTGAGCCTCGTCCGGAAAGACGGGCCGGTTTATTTTTTTAACCTCTCCGAGGAAACTCTGACCTGCACCATCCTCGGTTCCCTCCGGCCCGGCTGCAAACTCAACCTTGAGCTCCCTCTCACGCTCGCGGCGCCGCTCAGCGGGCACCTCCTGACCGGCCACATCGATTTCACGGCTAAAGTCTTGCGCCTCATGCCGAAAAAGCCGGGTAAGCGTCTGACATTCTCGCTGCCCAAAAAATTCAGGCCGTATTTTATCCCCAAAGGCTCTGTGGCCGTGAACGGCGTCAGCCTGACTGTGGCCGGCCTCGCGCCCGCTTCGTTCGAGGCCGAGCTTATTCCTATCACTCTGGAAAAGTCCAACCTCTCGGACCTTAAGACCGGCGATGCCGTTAATATCGAGTGTGACATGATCGGAAAATATGTGTATAATTGGATAACTCAGGCGAAAACAATAGGAATAGGCGAATGAAACAGAATTTAAAAACAGCCTCGGTCGAGGACGCCATCGCCGCGATCCGAGCCGGACGGCTGGTCGTCATCGTCGATGATGAAGACCGAGAAAATGAGGGCGACCTGATGGTCGCCGCCGAAAAGGCTACTCCGGATATTATCAATTTCATGTCCAAACACGGACGGGGCTTGATCTGCCTTCCTCTGACAAAGGACCGGCTCGAAGAACTCCAGCTTCCTCTCATGGTCCAGGACAATACGGCCCGTTTTCAGACGGCTTTCACCGTTTCCATCGACGCCAAAGAAGGGATTGCCACGGGCATTTCGGCCTATGACCGGGCCAAGACCATCCTCACCGCCATCTCCCCTGGGACAAAGCCTTCGGACCTGGCGCGTCCGGGTCATATTTTTCCGCTCCAGGCCAAAGAAGGCGGCGTGCTTGCTAGGGCGGGGCAGACCGAAGCGGCTGTGGACCTGGCGCGCTTGGCCGGCCTGACCCCGGCGGGTGTAATCTGCGAAATCATGAACGAAGACGGCACCATGGCCCGTATGCCGGAGCTTGAAAAGATCAGCGGGCAGCATGATATCGCCATTCTGACGATCGCCGATTTGATCAAATACCGGATGAACCACGAATGCCTGGTAAAAAAAATCGAAGAAGCCGACCTGCCCACGCAATTCGGCCATTTCAGGATCGTCGTATTTGAAGATGTCATCCACCACGAAACCCATATCGCTTTGATAAAAGGCGAAATCAGGGGCAGCGAGCCGACGCTCGTCCGGGCCCACTCGCAGTGCCTTACGGGCGACACGCTCGGCTCCTGCCGCTGCGACTGCGGCGAGCAGCTCCACCGAGCCATGGAAATAATCGAGAAAGAAGGCAAGGGTGTTATTCTCTATATCCTCAACCACGAAGGCCGGGGCATCGGCTTGACCAATAAAATTAAAGCCTACGCCATTCAGGACCAGGGTGTGGACACCGTCGAAGCCAACCGCCAGTTAGGGTTCAAGCCCGACCAGCGGGATTACGGCATCGGCGCTCAAATCCTGGTCTCTCTAGGGATTAAGAAAATCCGCCTGCTGACCAACAATCCGAGAAAATTCATCGGCCTGACCGGTTACGGTCTGGAAATCGTAGAGAGGGTTCCGATCGAGGTCCCTCCGAACTCGGCCAATATCCGTTACCTAAAAACCAAAAAGGAAAAAATGGGCCATATCCTTGAAATGGTTTAAAAGAGAGTGGTTAAGTTTTTAAGACGTTCTGCGCCAGATAATTCAGAACTATCCGAAGAGAGCCTCAAAGAAGCCGAGGGCATCGCCGTTCCCCTGCCTAAAAAGGCGGATATTCAAGCTGTGACAAACGCCGTCCTCCGCAAAATCGACATCATCCAAACTAAAGGCAAGAAAATCCGGATGCTGAAGACCCTGGGCCGTCTGCCCTCGGCCTGGGTGCCGTCGGTCTTCATCGAACTGCTGTCCGATGAAAGCGAGGAAATCCGGAACCTTGCGGTGAAGGAGCTGGCTCGGCGTGAAGATTGTCCCATCGAAAAACTCTATGAACGGTTGAACCGGCCGCCTTGGTACGCCAAAAGCGCCGTGCTGCGGTTGCTGAGTTTAAAAAAGCCGCCCGAAGCCGCCAAGCACATCCTTTGCGTCCTTAACGATCCCAACGCGGACGTCAAGTGCTGCGCTGCCGCAGCTCTGGGCGAAATCGGAGGGCAGGAGGCGCGGAAGCTGCTGGTGCGCATGCATAAAGATCAAAACCGCTATGTCCGGGCGGCCGTCGAGCAAGCACTCGAAAAACTCTGCGATTTCAAATTCAGCTAAAAGTCGGCTGGGGTGTCTGTCCGGGCGAGGCGGCCCGCCGCTATTTTCCCCCTTTTGAATCGAGAATGAACGTCACGGGGCCGTCGTTAACGATATGGACATCCATCAATGTCTGAAAAACGCCGGTCGCGACCTTCAACCCAGACTCACTGATGATATCCACAAAATGATCAAAAAGCTCAGCGGCCCGCTCCGGGTTTTCTGCGTTGTCAAAGCTCGGGCGTCGACCCTTTCTCACCGACCCCGCCAGAGTAAATTGAGAAACGGCCAGGACTTCGCCCCGGACATCGGCCAAGGATAAGTTCATTTTCCCTTCGGCGTCCGGAAAGATTCTCAATGCCACGGCTTTCTGGGCAAGGAATTCCACTTCGTCCAAAGTGTCGCCTTTCTCGATGCCGACCAACACACAAATCCCCCGGCCAATTTCGCCGACGACTTTACGGTTGGCCTCGACCGAAGCTCGCTTGACTCTTTGCAGGACGATTTTCATCTCAACTCCCCCGATTCACGGTCGTTCTCGCTCATCAGTTGACTTTGGAAACAAGATATTCTATCATATGGCGCTTTACGAGGAGAACAAAATGGCTCATCATCCGTCGGCCGTCAGACAGCATCGCCGCAGCCTGCGCAGGAATGCGATCAACAAAAAGAATACATCGGCCCTCCGGACCGACATCAAAAAGCTGAGAGAGCTGATCGAAGCCAAAGACAAGGACGGCGCCTATAAACTTCTTCCCCATGTCTATGCCGCCATCGACAAAACCGTAAAAAAAGGAACTATCCATAAAAATACGGGATCGAGGTATAAATCCCGCCTCAGCCGCCAAGTGCAGATGATCAATCCCGCGCCGGCGAAATAGCGCTTTTCCGTCGCCGAATCCGGCCGCCGTATTCGTAAAAAAAAGTTTCAAACAGCGTCTGCGCGGAGACGTCCGAGGTTTTGATTTTTAAATCGATCTGCTCCAGCTCGGCCAGGAACCGGCTTACGTCTTTCTGGCTGAAGCTATCGACCAGAGAAAAAAATTCGTGGAGTTTCGTCCAGTAAAAGCGCCCCATTTTTTCGGTGATTTGAGGCTTCAGATCCCCGAAAATTTCTTTCCGGTCCCTATTTTCTTTCAGCCACACCTTGGCCGCCAACAGGTCGCGGAGAAAGCTGGCCAGATTGTAGAGGACGTGCTCGGGCCGATCTCCCTCTTGAAAACGCTTGTTTAAGATCATCAGGCTCCGCTCCAAATCGCCTTTTTCCAGGCTGGCGGCCAACTCCCATTCTAAAAAATCCTTGTTCCAGTCGGAGAGTTGATTGACGTCATCCAGTTCAATGGATCTTTTGTCGCCGACATACGTCACCAGTTTCTCCAGTTCATTATCCAGCCGCTGAAGATCGCCGCCGACAAGCTCGGTCAGCCGGTCGACCGCTTCAGAGCCGGCCCGTTTTCCGGCCGCAGCCAATTTCTGGTCGATCCATTCAAAGAGGGCCTCGTTTTTTAGGCTCTTCACCTCTTGGATCAAAACCGCAGACGAGGACAGCGAAGAAAAAATCCTAAACAGCGGCTTGGTCCTTCGGATTTTTCCATGAAAAAGGACGATGAGGATGGTTTTGAGCGTGGGGGACGCAAAATATTCCTTAAGGATATTTCCCTCGACGGGTTTAAGATCTTCCATTTCGGTGGAGGAAATTTCGACGACGAGGATGCGCCAGGGAGAAAAGAAAAAAGGGATCGTCCGGGCCACATCCATTATGTCGCGCCAGGTGGTTTCCCCCAGGTTGAAATTTTCCAGACTGATGCCCTGGACATCGGGAGAAACGAGCTTGTTTTGCAGGCTGCGGATGAACTGTCTCGCCAGGAACATCTCTTCGCCGTGGAAAAAATAGCCCGGCAGAAGATTTTCTTCCCGGAGATCTTGGCCTAATAAGAAATTCCGCATTCGTCAGAAACCTTCAAGAATGGCGATAACCAGGTTCCGAGCGAACAATTCGGCAAGTTTGCTCAGCGCCTCGGTTTCCGAGGATTCAAAATCTCTGCCCTCCGGGACCTCATATTCCATCGGATATGAATAAGACGGATTGGAAAAAATCACGCGTTCGCTTTTGTATTCTTTGAGGACGATGCTGGCGACGACGGTTATGGCATAATGGTCGGCCCTGGACTGGCCGGATAAAGCGATCGGGTTGACGGTGAATGCCAGGATTTCCCCGGAGAGAACGGCATCGGCCTTTTGGACGTCCGTCGTTACCTCCACTTTGCCCCGGGCTGCAAATTCATCGATAACGGCTTGCGTCAGCTTCAGATCAAGCGTGTAGCGGGTCGTGTTGTTTTTAAAGAGCGGGATGCAGATTTTTTTGATGCTCGGCGGCAGAAAGCTTCCTGTTCCGCGCAGCGTGTAGCCGCACTGAACCAGGAGAAAGCAGGCGAAGGAAAGGAAGAATATTTTCCAAAAAAGTATGATCGCCGCGCTGCTTTGGCCATGACCGACCTTTTTATCCCCCTTAATTCTGCAGGGCGACAGCGCGTTTAGTATCCTTAAGCTTGAGTCTTCCTTCATGTTCTCCAAGAATACGTTAATTATATCACGATATTGACGATCTTGTTCTTGATGCAGACGACTTTCCTCAGGGGCTTGCCGCCGATGATGGCCTGGATGCGGCTGAGACCGAGAGCCAGATGTCTCATCCGCTCTTCTGAAATGTTGAGATCGGCTTCGAATTTATCGCGGATTTTCCCATTGATTTCGACGACGATCGTCGCCTTTTCTTCCAGGGCCAAAGCCGAGTCGAATGCGGGCCAGGGGGCGCGGCAAATGAGATCGTCATGGCCAATCTTTTGCCACATCTCTTCGCAGACATGGGGCGTAAAGGGAGAAAGTAAGAGGACCAGATTTTCAAGAGCCACTTTAAGCAGCGTCCGACCCACTTCGGAACCTTTCAAATTGTCTTTTTCCTTTCTCAGCGTGTTCGTAAATTCCATGATCGAGCTGATGGCCGTGTTGAGATGGAATCTCGTTCCGATGTCCTCGCCGACCTTCTTGATCGACTGGTGCATTTTCTTTTGGAGTCTGGCGAAGCTTTCCCGATCCACATCGCTTTCGCCGGCCTTTATATCGGCGAACACGTCCCGGCTTTCTTCAAAAGTCTGCCAGACGCGGCCGATGAATCGGGAGGAACCTTCAATGCCGTCTTCGCTCCAGGCGAATTCTTTTTCCGGCGGGGCCGCGAACAAAATGAAAAGCCGCAGAGCATCCGCGCCGTAATTCCGGAGCATCTTATCGGGATCGACGACGTTGCCCTTGGATTTCGACATGACCGAGCCGTCTTTGGTGACCATACCTTGGGCCAGATAATGCGGAAATGGTTCATCGAGCGAGGTCAGGCCTAAATCGCGCAATATTTTCGTAAAGAACCGGGCATAGATGAGATGGAGGATGGCATGCTCGACGCCGCCGATATAGAGATCGACCGGCAGCCAATAGTCCGCCGCTTTGCGGATGAACGGCAGCTTCTTCTCACCGGGCGATGTATAGCGGAAGAAATACCAGGACGAATCGACGAACGTGTCCATGGTGTCGGTCTCGCGCCGGGCTTTCCCGCCGCACTTCGGACAGGTTGTTGTGACGAACTCGGGGATTTTTTCGAGCGGCGAACCGGCCTCGCCCGTGAACTCCGCGTTATCGGGGATGCGGACCGGAAGATCTTTGTACCGAACGCCCTGGATGCCGCATTTATCGCAATAACTGATCGGGATGGGCGTTCCCCAATAGCGCTGCCGCGAGATGCCCCAGTCGCGGAGGCGGTAGGTCATGCTCTTCTCGCCGAAGCCTCTTTGGGCGGCAAAGGCAGCCATCTTATCCATGGCTTCTCTCGATTTAAGCCCCGTAAACGGGCCGGAATTCTTCAGGATGCCGTAGTCTTCAAACAGCCTGGCATCGGCGTTCTCTTCGGAGGACTTTCTTTCAGGCTCGATGACTTCGCGGATGATAAGTCCGTATTTCTCGGCGAATTCAAAGTCCCGCGCATCATGCGCCGGAACGCCCATGATCGCGCCTGTCCCATACTCCATAAGGACGTAATTGGCGATCCAGATCGGGATTTTCTCGCCGGTAAAAGGATTTATCGCTTTTTTGCCAGTGTCGATGCCTTCCTTTTCCAATTCACCCCCATCCCGCTTGAGGCGCGATTCGGCGACGGTTCCTGTCACCCAGTCCTGAAGCTTCGATTCGTCTTTCGTCTTGGCGATAAGCTCCTGGTTCTGCGGAAATTCCGGAGATAGAACGAGGAATGTCGCCCCGTAGATCGTGTCGATCCGCGTGGTGAAGACTTTAATCGATTGGCCGAGCTCGGGCACGAAAAAGTCCAGATAAGCGCCTTCGCTCTTCCCGATCCAGTTTTTCTGCATCAGGAGCACATGCTCCGGCCATCTTGCGAGCTGGCTGTGCCCGGAGAGAAGCTCCTCGGCGTAATCCGTGATCTTCAGGAACCAGTGTTCCATCTTCTTCTGCTCGACCTTAGCCGAGCAGCGCCAGCATTCACCGCCGGCCGCTTGCTCGTTGGCCAGGACCGTCCGGCATTGAGGACACCAGTTGACCCAACTTTTTTTCCGGTAGGCCAAGCCGCGCTCGAACAGTTTAAGAAAAATCCACTGGTTCCACTTGTAATATTCGGGAAGGCAAGTGTTGACCTCACGCGACCAGTCGTAGGCGATTCCCATCCGCTCGAGCTGGATTTTCATGTGGGCGATGTTGTCGAGCGTCCAAGTCTTGGGATGGATGCCGTGCTGGATGGCGGCGTTTTCGGCGGGCATGCCCAGCGCGTCCCAGCCTATGGGATGCAGGACATTGAAGCCTTTCATCGTTTTAAATCTGGCGATGACGTCGCCGATGGAGTAGTTGCGGACGTGGCCCATATGGATGCGGCCGGAGGGATAGGGGTACATCTCCAGAACGTAGAATTTCGGCCTGTCGGGGTCCTCGCCTACCTCAAACGCCTTGCGCTCGGCCCAGACCTTCTGCCATTTTTCCTCAACCTGCCGAAAATTGTATTCGTCGTGATCCCTGCTCATGGCTCGATCGTTCCTTTTTTCCCGTGACCTTATGGAGAGGCGAACGGACAGGCTTAAATCAGGCTAAATGATAGGGAGAAGTCGCTGAAAAGTCAACAGCCGTCAAGACGACTTCCTCGAACGATTGAATCGCACCTCGAATTCTCGTATAATAGTGCCTTAATTGTTGGGTATTTAACAGCTTAGAGTTCACCGCCCTCATTACCCCATCTCAGATTCTAAGCAACGATTTAGCATATGGAAAAGGTATCAGTTTCTATGAAGACAGAAATCGCGAAAATGCGGAATATCGGCATCAGCGCCCACATCGATTCCGGAAAGACGACGCTGACCGAGCGAATCCTTTTTTACTGCAAAAAAATCCATAAAATTCACGAAGTCAAGGGCAAAGACGGGGTGGGTGCGACCATGGACCACATGGACCTCGAGCGCGAGCGGGGCATCACCATCACCTCGGCGGCGACAAATGTCGGCTGGGCGGACCAATCGATCAACATCATCGATACGCCCGGCCACGTGGACTTCACGATCGAGGTCGAGCGGTCGCTCCGGGTGCTGGACGGCGCCGTGCTCGTTCTCTGCTCGGTCGGAGGGGTTCAATCGCAGACGATCACCGTGGACCGCCAGCTCCGCCGCTACAACGTCCCGCGCATCGCCTTCATCAATAAATGCGACCGCGTCGGCGCCAATCCTTATAAGGTGCGCGACCAGCTTGAAGAGAAGCTGCGCCACAACGCCGTTCTCATGCAGATCCCGATCGGCCTCGAGGATAAGCTTCAAGGCGTCATTGACCTCGTGACGATGAAAGCTCTCTATTTCGACGGCAACGACGGCGAAATCGTCCGCATCGAAAATATCCCCGCGGATTTGCTCGCCGAAGCCGAAGCTAAACGGGAGGAAATGCTCGACGCCGTATCGATGTTTTCCGACGAGCTTGTCGAAGCCATTCTGGAGAACAGAGTCACGGACAAATTGATTTATGAAGCCGCCCGCAAAGGTACAATCAGTCGCAAATTGACGCCGGTCTTCATCGGATCGGCCTATAAAAACAAGGGAGTGCAGCCGCTTCTCGACGGAATTGTCCGCTACCTTCCAAATCCGTCCGAAGTCGAGAGTGTGGCGATCGATTTGGACCATGAAGGAAAAGAGGTAAAGCTCAAAGCCGAGCCCAACGCGCCCTCGGTTCTTCTGGCCTTCAAGCTCGAGGACGGACCTTACGGCCAGCTGACGTACATCCGCATCTACCAGGGCAGCCTGAAAAAAGGCGACGAGATTTTCAACACGCGCTCGCAGCAAAAGGTCAAAATCGGCCGCCTCGTCCGGATGCATGCCGACAGCATGGAGGATATCCCGGCCGCGGCCGCCGGCGACATCGTCGCCCTCTTCGGCATCGACTGCGCCTCGGGCGACACGTTCGTCTCGCCCGGCCTCAACCTGGCCATGACGTCGATCTATGTCCCCGAACCGGTCATCTCGCTCGCCATTAAACCGTTGGACAAAAAGACCCCGGATAAAATAACGAAGGCCCTGAACCGGTTTACGAAGGAAGACCCGACGTTTCGGACGCATGTCGATCCCGAATCCCACGAGATCATCATCCAGGGCATGGGTGAGCTGCATCTCGATGTCTATATCGAGCGGATGAAACGCGAATATGATTCCGAAGTCGAAACCGGAAAGCCTCAGGTCGCCTACCGCGAAGCGATTTCGAGCCGCGTCGAGTTCGATTACACGCACAGAAAACAGACGGGCGGCGCCGGCCAATTCGGCCGCGTCATCGGTGCTATCGAGCCGTTTTCCGAAGGCAATTACGAATTCGTGAACGAGGTCAAAGGCGGCCGCATCCCGAGGGAATTTATTCTTTCCTGCGACAAGGGATTCCGGGCGGCCATGAAAAAGGGCGAGTTGATCGGCTTCCCTGTGATCGGTGTTCGCGTAACGCTCGCCGACGGCGCCTTTCACGAAGTGGATTCTTCGGACCACGCCTTCCAGGCGGCGGCCAGCGGCGCCTTCCGGCAGGTATACAGAAAAGCCAAGCCGCAAATCCTCGAGCCGATCATGAAGGTCTCGGTCGAAGGGCCGTCCGAATTCGCCGGCAACATTTTCGGCAGCATCAACCAGCGCCGGGGCATCATCGTCAGCTCCGTCGAAGACGGAAGTTTCTCTCGAGTGGACGCCGAGGTGCCGCTCGGCGAAATGTTCGGGTATTCAACAATGTTGCGTTCGCTGACACAGGGCAAGGCCGAGTTCACTATGGAATTTTTAAAATACGGCCGGGTGCCGGCCCACATCGCCCAAGAGCTTGTCGCCAGGCACCAAGAAAATAAAAACCAACGCGCCAAATAAAACAAGGAGAGTCGTCCGATGGTCAAACCCGAGCTTATTACACGAAGCCCGCTGCGGATTCTTGAACAATCCATCCACGGCGGCCTGGGAAGCGGGAATGTCGGGGTGCTCGCCTCCCCGAAGGGCGTCGGAAAAACGGCCTGCCTGGTCCACATCGCCACGGACAAGCTGTTCCAAGGTAAGTCCGTTATCCACGTCTCGTATTCGAGCCGAGTGGACCACATCATCACCTGGTATGAAGACATCTTCAAGGAGATCGCCAAGAACCTGCGGCTGAAGTCGGCCGTCAACGTCCACGACGAGATCATCAAAAACCGGGTCATCATGAACTTCAAACAGGAGGGTGCTCGCACCGAGCAGGTTCTGAAAAGCGTGGAGGCGATGATCACGTTCGGCAAGGTCGCGGCGGACGCGATCATCGTCGACGGCTATGATTTTACGCAATCGACCTCTGAAGACATCGGGAAATTCAAGGATTTTGCCAGGAAGCTCGGCCTCGAGGTCTGGTTCAGCGCTTCGCTCAAAGAGACGAGCGGCCCGCTCTATGATGACAGCGGCATTCCGCTGGTCTTGAAACCGCTGTGCTCCGCGATCGACGTCCTCATCACCCTCCAGGCCAAGGGCGGCAACGTCGAGCTCCGCGTCGTCAAGGACCACGAGCATCCGCCGCCCGGCCTGCTGCCGCTTGCGCTCGACCCAAAGACATTGCTCATCATATAATTCCTTGGCAATGCGTTCCAACCATATAGATAGTCCCTTTTTTCGGAAAATCATTGTTTTATCGCTGATCCTGGCGTTTATTCCCACCCTTGTCTCGGCCCAAAATAAGAGCATCAAGGATGACGTCGGAAACGTTTTCAATTTAACCGCCGCGCCTCAACGCTTGATCTCCCTAGCCCCGAATATCACCGAAATTCTTTTCTGCCTCGGTCTTGGGGAAAAAATCATCGGCGTCACCCGCTACTGCGACTACCCCATCGCCGCCCTCCAGAAAGAAAAAATCGGCGGCCTACTCGACCCGGACATCGAGAAAATCAAAGCCTTGAATCCCGACCTCATCATCGCCTTCCGGGGAAATCCCTTGAACACTCTCAAGAAACTCCAGGTCCTTCATCTACCCGTTTTTATCCTGGACATTGGAAATGACCTCGAATCTGTATTAAAAATCATTGAAAAAATCGGACGGATCACGCACAGCGATCGGGAAGCGGCCGCTCTTCTCAAGACGCTTTCGGATAAATATCAGAAGGTCGAGGAAGCCTTGGCGGGGGTGATCGATAAACCCCGGGTTTTCCTCAATCTCCACAGCCTGGGCCTCTGGACCTGCGGAAAGGAGAGCTATCTCAACGACCTTTTCCTCAAAGCCAAAAGCCTGAACATCGCGGGGCGCATCGCCAAAAAATGGCTGGAATACAAAAAAGAGCAGCTCATCAAGGACAATCCCGACGTGATCATCATTCTGGCGAAAACCGAGGATGACTTCGTCGCCGCGCAAAACCTCTTTAGGCGTCAATCGGGCCTCCGGGAGATCCGGGCCGTCAAGACCGGTCGGATCTATTTTCTGGATGAAAACATCACCAGCCGGTTCGGACCCCGGCTCTATGACGCCCTGGCTGAATTGGCCCGTCTTCTGCATCCGGAGCGGTTTTAAAACGAAAGGCGTCGTCTTTTCGTATAAAAATATAGTAAAATCTTTCGAATCATGGTCACATTCTTTTTCGTTAAGGATTATCAGCACAAATACCGGTTTTTTTCCACCGAGCCTGCCAAGCTTGCTTCGGTGAAACGTTCCAAGGCCAAAGAAGCCTGGGAATTGGCGAAAAAAAAGCTGATGCTTCTCCCGCAGAGAATCCTCCGCCAGGAGCAGGCTTTCGGCCGGGCGCTGAAGCTTGGGGACCCGGCCCTGCGGATTATCTATTCCGGAATCAGGGACGAAAAAAAAATCAACCATAAGTTCCAATTTTTTCTTTACCGGCAACGAACCAAGCGGATATTCATTCTTATCGGAGAGGCTCTACTCGTTCCCATCACGGGGCTTCTCACGCCCATCCCCGGCCCGAATATAGCCTTTTACGCTTTGGCCCTTCTCATCATCACCCATTGGCTGTCCTTCAGGGGAATCCGCCGCATCCTCAAAAAGGGCCATGAATTCGTCGAATCGCCGCTTTTAGCCGAATGGGAACAGGCCGTTTCCTCCAAAAAAGAAGATCTATTCCCGGACATTTTGGCTCGCATCGAAAACGAATACCATCTGGAAAACATCCAAAAAGTCCTGTGGAAATAGGGCCGAGGGCCGTCCTAATCCAGAGGATATTCAGAGCCTATCTCATCCGGTTGACTCGATCTAAAAAAATATCTATAATTAGTCAATCGTCGAAATGATGTGTCATGATTAAGGAAAAAACAAAATTCTTCAAAGCTCTCTCGGATCCAAATAGACTGAGGATTTTGAAGATGCTGCAAACACGGCCCTTATGTGTTTGCGAGATTACGGACGTCCTCCAATTGGCCGCTTCGACCGTGTCCAAGCATCTAAGCATTTTAAGGGAACGTGGTTTTATTATTGAAGATAAAGAGGGAAAATGGGTCATTTATTCCATCAATCCCAGACCTGGGGACCCTCGGGTATCGTCCATTTTGTCTGTTCTCGACTTTTGGATAGCCGACGAAAAAAGGATCATTGAAGACAAAAAAAGGGTCTTGAGCGTCGACAGAAATCTCATCGGCATGAAATAATGGCTAGATAAATATTTCGTTAAAAGGCGTCATGAACAAAGCGGCAGCAGCCACGAAAGCCCGGAAAAGAGAAACCCAAAAAATCTTATGGCTTCCGATGATTTTGGCCTTATGGCTGCTGGCTTTTATGAACTTAAGGGCCGCAACGGACGGTCTGGTTTTTAAACTCTTGAAATGGCCCGCCGGATCTCATCTCGTCGAGACCATCAGGTTCTTCTTATACGAAGTTCCCAAGGTGCTCCTGCTTCTCATCCTAATCGTGTTCATTGTCGGCATTATCAGGACCTTTTTTTCGCCGGAAAGAACAAGAAAAATCCTCGAGGGAAAATCCCTTTTTGCCGGAAATGTCATGGCCGGCTTATTGGGAATCGTGACGCCTTTTTGTTCGTGTTCCGCCATTCCCCTATTCCTCGGTTTCGTCGAGACGGGGATTCCCCTTGGCGTGACGTTCTCCTTCCTGATCGCGGCGCCGATGATCAACGAAGTCGCGGTCGTGCTGTTATTCGGGTTATTCGGCTTGAAGACGGCTTTTCTCTATATTTCGACCGGCCTTCTGATCGCTATCCTTTCAGGTTGGACTATCGGCAAGCTAAAACTTGAGAAATATGTCGAAGACTGGGTTTATCGGATTAGGGCGGAAGGAGAGATCCCAACACGAGAAGACATGTCATTCCGGACGAGAATCGAAGCGGGAATATCGGCAGTCAAAGAAATCGTCGGGAAAGTCTGGAAATATATCATCATCGGAATAGGCGTCGGCGCCGGTGTCCATGGCTACATCCCTGAAAATTTCATGGCTTCGATCATGGGCAAATCGGCATGGTGGTCCGTGCCCTTATCCGTATTAATCGGAGTGCCTTTATACTCCAATGCCGCTGGAATCATTCCTGTCGTCCAAGCTTTATTGGAAAAGGGTGCTTCCCTCGGAACGGCGCTGGCTTTTATGATGTCTGTGATCGGCCTATCCTTGCCGGAAACCATAATTTTAAAAAAGGTTTTAAAGCTCCCCCTGATCTTCATCTTTATCGGAATCGTGGCCGCGGGGATCATGATCGTGGGATTCTTATTTAACCTTGTCTTTTGACGATGAAAACTTCCCCTGGGGAGCGATATGATCTCGACTAAGGAGGTACAAATGGAAGTAAGAATTCTCGGGCCAGGCTGCCCTCGCTGCCAGGAGGTGGAAAAGCGGACGGTGAACGCCCTCGCCGAGCTCGGCATCGCAGCCGACGTCCAAAAAATTTCGGACATCAAGAAAATCATGGAATTCAAGATTCTCGCCACGCCGGGCCTGGCGATCAACGGCAAGGTCAAATGCTCCGGCCGCATCCCTTCTCTCGAGGAAATCAAGCGATGGATCCAGGAAGAGAATCGGGGTTGATTCAAACTCGATGATTCTTTTTGAAATTCGATTCCTCGGGGCTGAGTTCGCCTTCTTGAGGCTCGCTTTGACGATCCCCGGCATTATCGCGATCAGCTGGATTATGGACTCGATTTTGAAGAGGAGTCAAAAAAATGAGGCCGTATAGGGTTCGTCCTTATTTAATTCTGTGTCTTCTGGTTTTCATATACTTTGCTTGTCGTCAGGACACTGACGATCCGTCGAGCGAAAACCCGACGCAGAGCGACGCTTCCGTTCGCGGCGCCGTTCTCGTCACGGACGCGATCAAGCTTGACTTTTCCAAACACAAAGTCACTTTTATCGAGCTTGGCGCCGATAAATGCATTCCTTGCCGGCGGATGCAGCCGATTATGCGGGAGATCGCCGCGGAATATCCCGACCAGGTTCTTGTTGTTTTCTACGACGTCTGGAAAAATTCGGCTCCGGCCGAATACTACAAAATCCAGCTCATCCCGACGCAGGTGTTCATCGACGAGCGGGGGAACGAGCTTTTCCGTCACGTCGGCTTTTTCCCCAAGGAAGAAATTGTTAAATTCCTGAAGGGACACGGGGTGAAATAAGGAAGGCGAGCCGTGGAGCGCCTCTTCGGAGATCTTCAGCAGCTCATCCAGCACAATCCCTGGCTGGCCGTCGTCGCCGCATTCGTCGGCGGCGTCACGACCGCATCCAACCCCTGCGTCCTGGCCATGGTTCCGCTCTTGATGAGTGTCGTCGCGGGCTCCGGAGCGTCGAGCATCAAGAAATCGCTCGGGTTCTCCCTGCTTTTCGTCCTCGGGCTGGCGGTCACATTCACGACTCTGGGCCTCATGTCCGCGCTTCTCGGCAGGATGTTCGGCGACGTCGGCCGGTTCTGGAAATATCTTGTGGCCGGGGTCTGCTTGATTATGGGACTTCATCTCCTGGGCATTTTCAAACTCAACATCAACCTTCCTCGATCCCTGAACATCAACAAGGGCGGATCGCTCGGCGCGTTCTTTTTGGGCCTCCTCTTCGGGATCGTGTCCGCGCCCTGTGCGGTCCCCATCCTGGCCGTCCTTATCGCTTACGTGGCAAGCCGGGGGAATGTCTTTTACGGTGGACTCCTTCTTTTTATCTACGCCTTAGGACATTCCGCGCTCATTCTCATCGCCGGCACATCCATGGGCGCTGCGAAAAAACTGATCGAGTCCAGGGGACTGAGAAAGGCCAACCTGGCTCTCCAAAAAATCGCCGGGGTCATCATCATCCTGGTGGGCGCTTATTTTTTATTCCGGCTCTAGGAGGTTATGGAAGCTTGAATGAGCCTTCATAAAATAGAGCCGCTCAAACCTTTAAGAGGGGAGGCGGAAATGACGAATCAGACACATAAAGAGAAAATGCAGGAGGCTAAAAAGATATATTTTATGGAGGATTTCCGGGCCTTCATGCGGAAGATGCAGGGACTGACGGATGAGGATTTCCAGGCGCCCGTTCCCCGCATCAAGGAAAAAATCCTGAGCGCGACCGAAAAAGACCCCTTGGAGATGTTCGAACGAATCATGAGGGACGTCGAATCCGAATGGGACAGGCCGTCTCCTCTGCCGGTGAACTCCGACTGGCATCATTTCATCGTCCCTGGGGTCATCGTGAGCTCGCTGCGGAATAACGGCTATCCAATCACCGCTAGAGAGGTTGATGAAGCCGTCAAGAGAGGCCAGAAATTCGCCGGAGGGTCGTGCGGCTTCACGGGTGTCTGCGGAGGGGCGAACAGCTTCGGCATTGTTGCGAGCTTGGTCAAGAAAACTAACCCGCTGCATGACCAGGAAAGATCGGAAAACCTCCGTTTAGTGGGCGAAATATTAAGGGAGATTTCCCGGTACCCAAGGCGGTGCTGCAAGAGAAGCAGCTATATCGCCATTGAAAAGGCCGTTGCCTATCTCCGGGAAAACGGCTATGAAAGGGTCCCTGTCTCCAGGATCGTCTGCCAATGGTCGACCAAAAACAAGATGTGTTTGGGCGCTAAATGCCTTTATTTTCCTAAGAAAGGAGAACACGGGCATGGCTAAAGATTTAAGTCAACAGAAGTGGCACGGCATTCCGCGTACCGAAATCCCCTGGTATCCGACAATAATCGCCGACAAGTGCATCGGCTGTGAACTTTGCTATGTGACGTGCGGCCGGGAAGTCTTCGAATTCAATGAAGAAAAACGAAAGGCCGTGGTTGAGAGACCGTACAACTGTATGGTCGGCTGTTCCACCTGCGGCACGATTTGTCCGACAGAAGCCATCAAATTTCCAGGAAGAGAGATGATCTGGAAAATCGAGCGAGAAAATAAAATCTTCCGGCAAGTCCGCAGCGAGGCAATAACGAAGAGGGAAAAAGACCAGATCACACAAACGCGGGCGGAGGTTGTGCAAAAATTGGCCCGGACGACTTCGCAGATGAGAATGCAGATCGCCGGGGAGTTCGGAGAGAAACAATTTCTCGTCCAGTTATGGAATTTTTTGGAAGGCCGACCGTACGACGTCGTTAATCTGACGCTCGAAGTCCCCACAGTCATGGGAGCCAAAGAGAAAGCGCCCTCTTTTATGCAGTTCGATGTCATCTCAACCGAAAATGAAGATGTTCTGGAATTCCTCAAAGAGCTGAGAGCCATGATACAAAAAAACGGTCTCATTATTGTAACAGAAGATAAGCTGTAACAAAAGAAAGGAGAAAAAAATGGCTGAGAAAGTCGCCTCCAGGCTTTCGCTTCTTGATAGGTATCTTACTCTCTGGATATTCCTCACCATGGCCGTCGGCGTGCTCTTGGGATACTTTTTCCCGGCCGTCGTCGGATTCATTAATAAATTCCAATCAGGGACGACGAACATCCCGATCGCCATCGGGCTCATCCTGATGATGTATCCGCCCCTGGCCAAAGTCAAATACGAGGAGCTCGGAGACGTCTTCCGCAACGTCAAGGTGCTGACTTTGTCTCTCATCCAGAACTGGGTCATCGGTCCCATCCTGATGTTCGCTCTGGCCGTCATTTTTCTCCGCGGCTACCCCCACTACATGTACGGCCTGATCATGATCGGTCTTGCCCGCTGCATCGCCATGGTCATCGTCTGGAACGAGCTGGCCAAAGGCGACACCGAATACGCGGCCGGACTCGTGGCTTTCAACTCCATCTTCCAGGTCCTGTTCTTCTCGGTCTACGCTTACCTCTTCATCACGGTTTTCCCGACTTGGCTCGGACTCAAAGGCACGGCCGTGGCCGTCACCATCGGCCAGATCGCCAAAAGCGTGTTTATCTACCTCGGGATCCCGTTCATCGCCGGCATGATCACACGCTTCTCCATGCTTAAGTTCAAGGGAAAGGACTGGTACGAGCGGAAATTCATTCCGCGCATCAGCCCCATCACCCTTGTCGCCCTCCTTTTCACGATCATCGTCATGTTCTCCCTCAAGGGCGAATATATCGTTAAAATCCCGCTCGACGTTCTCCGCATCGCCGTCCCGCTCATCTTCTATTTCGTCATCATGTTCCTCGTGTCGTTCTATATGGGCCGGAAGGCGGGAGCGGATTATTCCAAGACGGCGACGCTGTCCTTCACGGCGGCAAGCAACAATTTCGAGTTGGCCATAGCCGTGGCCGTGGCCGTGTTCGGGATCAATTCCGGCGAGGCCTTCGCCGCGGTCATCGGCCCGCTCATCGAGGTGCCGGTCATGATTGGCCTGGTCAACGTGGCGCTGAAATTCAGGCAGAACTTTCCCGCTGTTCTCGCCACAAACCATAAATGATCCAAAAAACGAAGACGCGTCTTTTCGCAATGCTGGCTATTGCCTGTTCAACGGCTCTTCTCTATGGCCAGGTGTCTGGCGACACGCAAAATGATCAACCCAAAAAAGCCAAACTCTTTAGCGTCGGAGGCACATACCGCCTCAGGGAAGAGTCGCAGGACAGCTTTAATATCAGGGCATTTGGAACTGGGACACAGGAAGATTACCTCCTTTCGAGATTGCGATTGGAAATGGATCTGAGATTGACTCCCAATTTCCAAATTTATGCCCAGATCCAGGATGCAGAAGCCCTCGGCCTTTCTTTTTCCGATGAGGATTTCGCCAAAGGGAACAATCCCTATCACGATCCCTTCGATATCAACCAGCTTTATTTCGAGTACCGGCCCGTTAAAACGGTGAGCCTGAAAATCGGCCGGCAGTCGATCTCGTTTGGCGATCGCAGGATCTTCGGCCCCGGAGACTGGGGCAACACCGGCCGCTATGCCTGGGATGCCGCTATGATTAAAATAGACAATGATCATTTTGTCAGCAACTGGCTTGTCGGCCGGTTTATCCTTCACGACCCTGACCGATGGCCGAACAAGCGCGCCTCCGGACCAACTGCCTATGCGACCTATAGCACGATTAAAAACCTGCCGTTTCTTCTCGACGTCTTTTACGTTTATAAATATGATGGCAGCGGCTCGATAAAAGCTGAAAAAGGCGCGGGAAACCTTTCATCGCACAGCGCCGGTTTCAGGATAGAAGGCAAGCGCGGAGGCTGGGATTACAGCGCCACTTTCGCGGGCCAATTTGGAAAGTGGGGTCCGGACGATCTTAAAGCTTATGGGCTTGCTTTATCTTTGGGCCGTACCTTCAACACGGGCTGGAAGCCCCATCTGATACTTCAATATGTCCTCGGCTCCGGAGATAAAGATCCGGGCGACAGCATTCATGGCACATTCGACGGTGTTTTCGGCGGCGCAGACACCATTTTGTACGGCTGGATGAACCTTTTCTTCTGGCAGAATCTGCGTGAATTTCGCATCGATCTGATTCTCACGCCCCTGGAGGCACTCACATTTCGCGGAGAGTATCATTGTTTCAGGCTCGACGAGGCAAAAGATGGCTGGTACTATCCTGGCAAAGCCATCCGAAGAGACACGACGGGTTCTTCTGGCCGTGAGATGGGCCATGAAGTTGACCTCACCGTCAGAAAAAAAATCTCCGGCTGGCTCGAAATATTGGGCGGTGTCTGCTTTTTTCTGCCGGGTGAATTTGTGAAGAACACGGGAGGAAGTCCGATCGCCCGGTGGTATTTTCTGGAGACGACTTTTTATTTTTAGACTTCGCTGCAAGGTTAGGATAGTAAATTGCAGAATATCTCAGAGGTGAACATGAAACGACAGGTTTTTTTCGTAACAGGCGTAATGATCATCCTTGGGGCCTTGACGCTTTTAGCCGCCAATCAAAAGGAAACGGGAAAGAAATCTCCTGTCACAGGCGTCTGCCCTCCCTTCTATCTCAAAGACGAAGCCGGGAACGTGATCGATCCCGTGCATAATCTCAACGCCGACAAGCCGTATTCGCCGAAGCAGACCTGCGGTGCCGCCGGGTGCCATGATTACAGCCGGATCACCGAAGGCTTTCATTTTACCCAGGGGCAGCGGGAGCAGCCGACTCCGGCACAGAGGGAACGCTATCAATGGGTATCCACCCCTGGAAATTACGGCGGCAATTGGTGCTCGCCCGCGCCGCTCTATAGATATCTATCTCCTAAACACAATACATCCCCTCGAACCATGGACATGACGTCATTCAGTTTTATCACCGCCGGCTGCGGCGAATGCCACCCTGGAGGCGGACCCGTGGAATACGATCGAGCCGGGAATCGATACGATGAATTCATGCGCGATGAACGGAATGGGCTGACCTCCGGCGGCGATAACAATTTTGACGGCGATTATTACCAGGCCCGCTGGAGCGAAACGGGCGTCCTGGAAGCCGACTGCATGATCTGTCACCAGCCCGAATACAACAATGCGGAGCGAATAAAGCAATTGAAAGCTCTCAATTTTCGCTGGGCGCCGACGGTTGCGGCAGGATGGGGAACCGTGACCGGATCGATTAAGGGAAACCCGTCCGTAAAAGTGGTTTATAATAAATCGCTGTTCGACCCAGACGGCAAAATCTCGCCGCATATCGTCAGGGAACCTCGAAACGATGCCTGCCTCTTCTGCCATGCCCAACCCGGCTGGAAAAAGCGGGGCACCGATTTCGCCATCCGCACCGATGTCCACATTCGAGCCGGATTGAGGTGCGTCGATTGCCATCCCGCGGGGTCGAAGGCCGTCGATGGACGAATCAGGGGAAAGGAAATCCATCAATTCGGCAAAGGCGACGATCCCGGGGGACATGTGCGGGACGACCTGGACGATACCGGCCTGAGCTGTGATTATTGCCATACTAACGGCAATATGGGCGCTCCCATCGCCAAACACAAACAGCTGCCGCCGCTCCATCTGGACAGAATCGCCTGTCAGACCTGCCATATTCCCGAGCGGGCGGTAAAGCCTGCCCAGTTTCAAGCCAGCGATGTCTTCAACCCGGGAACCAAGATACCCAGCAAAGGCAAATACTTGTGGGTGTTTTATGGCCCGGATATGCAATACTACAATCACTACGGCAACATGGAGATGATGGGGTTTGACGACAAACCCACCGACCCCTTCAAGCCGGTGTTGGCAAAATACAAAGGCAAAATTTATCCCGTCAACAGAGTCCACAGCGCCTGGCCCGGCATCGAAGTCGATGGCAAGCCGGGACTGATGCAGCCCTTGATGAGCGATATCTACGGCATGTGGACGGCCCATTTTAAGGATCCGGCGAGATATCCGGAACTGGCGAAAATCAAAGACGATAACGGTGACGGGGTGATCGAAGTAAACCAACCCGATGAGATTGATGCGCTCCTCGCAGCGGTGACGCATATGCTTACGGCCACAGGCTATCCCATGGTCGGGAAACGCGTGATCTGGGCGATGGACGATCGGGTGTACACTTCTGGAACGGAATTCAGGACGATTCCCAAAGAGGAATGGGAAGCTTCGCCCTACGCCAACGTTCATAAATACAATCATGATGTTTATCCGGCGAAAGCCGCGCTGGGATCGAAAGGGTGCAGCGATTGCCACGGCCGCAAATCCAATTTATTCTTCGCCACCGTCGTCCGCTATCCGTTTGATGGAGAAGCGAAACCGATCACCGACCCGCAGTTTAAATTACTGGGTTACAATGGAAAGCCTCAGATTTACAGCAGCGCAGCGAAATCGATCGCAGCCTTTTTCCGGTGGTTAACCATTGTTATCATGGCCGGTTTATTCATTCATATTATCCTTGACTTTATTGCTCGTTTGCGCCTTCGCCGAGCTGGGAAATTAGAAGAACCAGACCTGAACGCTGATGATACAGCTTATCAACGCTTTAATATTCACTATCTGACTCAACATCTTTTATTAATTATCGGTGTTGTCCTGCTGGTTGTTTCATCAATTTTTTTATGGGGACTTCGCTATTCCGGCGCCTCTTGGGCGGCTTCTTTGACGGGCGCTCTTGGCGGCATAGATTTCTGGCGTATCGTACATCGCGGCGGTGCCATGGTCTTAATTTTTGCCAGTTTCTACCACATTATTTACAGCCTGGTTCACCCGGAGGGGCGACGTGATTTTGTGCTGATGATGCCGACGGGTCAAGATCTCCGGGATTGCACTCAGAATGTGTTATGGTTTATTGGGATGCGCAAGGAACGTCCCCGGTTCGGTCGCTTTAGCTATTTCGAAAAATTCGATTATTGGGCGGTTTTTTGGGGCTGTGCCATCATGATCGTCTCAGGTCTGGCGATGTGGTTCCCCGAAATTGTTCGCCAATTGCTTCCTTCAGCTTCGCCGGGCTTGATGGAGGCATTAAAGGAAGCCCATTCGCATGAAGCAGTGCTTGCGGTTTTAGCGATTTT
>Ga0315282_10001252_pt1 | contig 48541 bp, 38 predicted proteins | sample YL17G07_20_MG_FD_203693 | JGI IMG/M metagenome (GOLD analysis project Ga0315282, IMG submission 203693) | Sediment microbial communities from Yellowstone Lake, YNP, Wyoming, USA - YL17G07_20 | ecosystem: Environmental > Aquatic > Freshwater > Lake > Sediment | place: USA: Wyoming | collected...
ACAAAAAACCATCTGCTATAATATCCTCAGAAAAACTTAACATAAAGAAAAGAAAGAAAAGAGGGTAAACAAGAGGGTAAAGAGATGGTTGTTACAATTATAATCAAAGACGATAATGGAAAACAAGCAAAAAGCACAGACTTTTATGCAAGACCAGATGATATTATAGAAAACAGGGAAGAAACATCATATAGAATCGGATGCAAATCGGATGCAAAGTTAGAACTGTAACTCGTTGACTTTGTTTAGAGAATATGATAACCTATTGTTGTCCAATTGTTTTAATAATGCACAAACGACGAATGTCTGAAGGAGGTAACTCATGAATTCGCTACTATTGTTGCTTTTGTCCATTGCGGTCGTTGTTCTGGGTTACATAGTCTATTCAAAAAGGATTGATAAAAAAGTTATCAAATCCGATCCAAACAAAGCGACCCCTGCCAAAATGTATATGGATGGCGTGGATTTTACACCAACGAGTAAAAATGTGCTTTTTGGCTATCAATTCAAGTCTATCGCCGCTTTGGGTCCCATAGTTGGGGTTATTGTTGCATTGCAGTGGGGATGGTTGCCGGCCTTGTTGTGGCTTTTAGTTGGAGTTTTGTTTATCGGGTGGGTTCAGGATTATACAAGCGCTATAATATCTGTTCGTAATGACGGCCAAACTTTCGGAGGACTGAGCTACACGCTTATCTCTCCCCGTGCTAGAACAATACTACTAGCGTTTATATACTTCTACATACTTCTGATACTTGGTGCGTTTGGCAGTATCGTTACTAATGTGCTTTTGAATATTAAGACTCCATTGGGTATAATAATGATGACATTAGCCGGCGTACTAGCGGGGCAGATGATCTACAAGTGGCACGTAAACATAATATTTACAACTGTTATAACGGTTGTGTTGAGTTTTGTGGGAATATGGCTTGGTACTTTACCTGCTATATCAGGAATATTTGAAGCCATAAACGGCGGCGCTGATTCGCCAAAGTTATTCGGAAGCGTTACACAGGCTCATATAATCTGGACACTGGTAGTTTTCTTCTTCTGTTATCTTGGTGCAGTTTTGCCGATCTGGCGATGGGCGCAGCCGGTTAATTATGTATCGTTCTGGATCGTTGGTCTGGGGATGCTTGGAGCCATAATTGGAATAGTTATATTAAGGCCATCGCTTTCGGATTTTCCAGCAGTTACTGTAAATAATGTTCCTGGGCTTGGCCCTATATGGCCAATACTCTTTGTCACCATAGCCTGCGGTGCGGTATCAGGTTGGCATAGTCTCGTGTCAAGCTCTGGAACTGCCCGTCAGCTTGAAAAAGAATCCGAAGCCCTTTCTGTGACAGGCGGGGTCATGTTTGCCGAAACGTTACTGGCTATAATTGCACTGATCGTCGGTGTAGTGGCATTCGGAGTTTTCGGCGGAATGGGTGGTTATACAGATGTACTCAGCGGTAAAAGTACCATCGTAAATATAAAGGAATTCGGAAATGGACCAATGGCTGTGTTCGCTGTCGGCATGAGTGAACTTCTCAATAGCTTCGGTCTTGGTAAAGATTTTGGACTGGCTTTTGGCGCAGTATTTGTTATTATTATGGCTATAACCGTTATGCAGTTGTGCCTACGGTTCATGAGGGTTGCAAGTGCGGAATTCCTGGGGGAAAAGATACCGATAATGAGAAATATTCACATAGGAAGCCTTGTTGGTGTGATCCTGTCGGTATTCCTCGTGTGGACAGGGTACTGGCAGTTTATATGGGTGCTTTTCGGTGGAGCTAATCAGTTGATGGCGTCTCTTGCCCTTATGATTGTATCATTATGGCTTATCAAGGCGGGTAAAGTGCATCAGTGGGTTTCTTATCCTGCAATATTTATGTATATAACAACCATAGCCGCACTTGGATATACGTCATTCTCAGCATTCAGCAAGATAGCTAGCGGTCAGCTTCCATCTGATAGAATTATAGGTAGTGCTGTTGCTGGTGTAATATCAATTTTCTTGATCGTAGCGGCTTTAATACTAGCGTGGGATGGTATTTCTGCGATGGTAAAGGTAAGGAAATCACGTTCTCAAGCGGTTGAAAACCCAGCAGATTAATTCTTTTGGATTGTTGAAGCCGTGCTTCAACATGCGAAAGCAAGGCTTTCGCATTCCATAAATTAAATATCATAAAAAACTAATTCGGTCAACTGCTTCTTTCTATTCCGAAATATTCGACTCCATCGGGTGTAGTAATATCTTGCGATGGAGTTTTTTTTATCTAAATCCAAATAAAATAAGTTGTGGTGTCACAATAAAAATGATTGACAAGATAGTTCATATTGGTTTAATATACGAAATAGAAGTAAGAAGTCAATAACTTAGACTTTGTTTCGTGTTTTTTATAGCAATAGGAGATTTTGATATGAAAAAGCTAATATTCTCAATAGTTTTTTGTGTTCTTTTAACTCTAGGGTTGATTGTTGCTTGTGCTATGGCGGCAGATCCCGCTTTGATCGTGTATCTGCCCATGGATGATGGCAGCGGAAGTATTGTTAAAGACTTATCACCTAACAAACTTGATGGAACGATAGTGGGCAAAGATTTTAAATGGGTTGACGCTAAAAAAGGCAAAGGACTAGATATTGTAAGTGGAACTGAGATTCAAATTCCTGACAATGCTTTACTTGATGCTATGAAAGCTTTAACTATCGAACTATGGGTCAAGATGGATACCCACCAAGCAACAAGATTAGTTGACAAAGGTGAAAGCTGGAATGAACTAAGCTATCTACTACAGCCATGGAGTGATCAACAAATATATTTTGGATTATTCTCTACAGCTTCCAGAGCCATTACTCCCGCAGGTTCCTATGCTCTGAAAACTTGGTTTCATCTGGCTGCGGTCTTTAACGGAACGGATTTGATACTCTATATTGACGGTGTTGAAAAATCAAAAGCCAGTTCCCCTGTAAAAGAAGTTCCTGATACAAAAGAACCATTAGAAATCGGGAGAACCACCACCTGCATAATTGATGAATTCGCTATGTATAGTAGGGCATTAACGCCAGCAGAAATAGCCAAAGACATGAGCGGAATTATCGCTGCGGCTGTAAGTAGCGTTGGCAGTTTAGCAACTACATGGGGACAATTAAAGCATTAATTTCTTAAAAATACTTACTCATTTATGGATACGTAAAAGGTAGCCATTAAAATCTTTTTGATGATAAAGGTACACAGTTTTTTTGTGTACCTTTTTTATTATCTCTGATAAACAATCTACTTAACTTCACCTACTTGAAAAAGTAAGTAAAAATTCGGTAACAACGAAATTTGACGATTTGACGAATAAGTATTAATATATAGATGAATGATGATGTGTTTGACTCAATTATCAATGTTATAGAGGTAGTAAGTATGAAGTTATACATTGTAAGACATGGGCAATCTATGAATAATTCAGGTGAAAGCAGGTTTCATAATGTTTCGCTGACTTCATTGGGACGTAAGCAGATTCAACGTACAGCAAAGGCATTGGTTAAAGAAAAATTTGATGCTCTCTATTGTAGTCCATTGGAACGTGCATTGCAGACAGCAATGATACTTTATCATAAGCTTGGTATAGCACCTTATGCACATCCTGATTTTTCGGAGACTGGGTTCAGCGGGGGTGAACTAGACGTCAGCAGGGACATGATGCAAGCCTCCTATCCTCATGCTATATTGGATCCAAGTATCACCAACAATGGATGGGCGCCTGATACTGAGACATCAGAGGAAGTTTACGAACGTGCCTGTCGGATAACCCAATGGCTAATTGGGCGCCATCCACAGCCTGATGCGCAATTGATTGTTGTTTCACATGGTCATTACGGTTCTGTATTAATCGGTTCCTTACTAGGACTACAACCCAATGGATTCACCCACTTCAGTCAGTATAATGGCTGTATCAGTCAAGTTGACATGATAGACAGTCAATGGCGATTGCGTTTCCTGAATCGGATATCGCACCTGCCTGATAGGATGCTAACTTAGCTTAAACATAAAACTTAATAACTAAGGGGGTTATAATGATTATGATGATTTTTATGTTTCCAATGCTTTCTGTTGGCGCAGTTCCAGATGATGTGCAAAATATTGGGTCATATTTAGAGCTTTTCGTAGATGATTGGCTTATTGATAAAATGGATGGTGTAGCCCTGAAACTCCACAATCCAACTCCCCGTGAGGTAGCGATAACATTCAATTCACCATTTGACGGAAATACTAGCGCCTATGTGACTGTATTTCAGGACGATAATCTTTATCGAATGTATTATCGTGGATCAAAATATGACTTTAAGAATGATAAAGACTTGCATGAACTCACCTGTTACGCTGAAAGCGATGACGGCATACATTGGCGCAAGCCTGAGTTGAATCTTTATGAATTTGATGGTTCAACAAAAAATAATATTATCTGGCGTGGTATAGGCATCCACAATTTCACGCCCTTCAAAGACACAAATCCAAATGCGGGACCAGATGCGAAATATAAGGCACTCGGAGGATTGGGAAGCGAAGGATTGATCGCTTTCAAATCACCAGATGGCATACACTGGAAAACTATTCAGAACAAACCCGTAATAACTAAAGGTGCGTTTGATTCTCAGAATCTTGCTTTCTGGAATTCATTGACCAACTGCTACATGGACTTTCATCGTGATTTTAAGGATGGCGTCAGACAGATAATGACCTGCACATCTAAGGATTTCATCAACTGGACTGAACCGCAGTGGATTGACTTTGGCGATGCGCCGCTTGAGCATCTTTATACAAATGCTGTCACGCCGTATTATAGGGCGCCGCAAATACTTATGGGTTTCCCAAAGAGATTTGCAGAGAGCAGAAAGAAACTTGATGATCAGAAATGGACTGGCGTTTCTGATGGTGTTTTTATGACTAGCAGAGACGGTATGCACTGGCACCGATGGCTAGAAGCGTTCATCCGACCGGGATTACAGAAGGAAAGATGGGGTCAGCGTAATAATATGACTGCGTGGGGTATACTCGTCACAAGGTCAGATATTATCGGTACGCCTGATGAGCTTTCCATATATTCAAGTGAAGCCTATTGTGATGAGGATAACAGGTTAAGGAGATACACTCTAAGAATTGACGGGTTCGTCTCTGTAAATGCACCATACAAAGGCGGAGAATTTTTAACTAAGCCTCTAACCTTCGATGGCAAGAATCTCGTTATCAACTATTCAACTTCTGCCATAGGAAGCATACGTGTGGAGATACAGGACAAGGATGGCAAACCAATTCCGGGATTCACACTTGATGATTGCCCGGAGATTTACGGTGATGAGATTGAAAAAGTTATAAACTGGAAATCAAGTTCCGATCTAGGTTCTTTAACTGGTAACGTAGTAAAACTAAGGTTTATACTCAAGGATGCCGATCTGTATTCGATGCGATTCCGCCCATAAAATTAGTGGTAGACCAGATTAATAATTATAGTTCGTAGTAATGCAATTTATTGCATTTAAGGCGATCGCCTTACTGCAAACTTAAAAACTAATTCGGTTGACCATTAGTGTATAGATTTTTTTCATTTTTTGTCCGCTTTGACTTAACTGCGGTGTCATAATAGAAGAAAAAACACAAAGGCACAAGAATCGGGCATTATGAACTGGAGTATGGTGCAATGCGAACGGAAGACGGACATATCATCTATAAATGCCTTAATGGTGACACGATGGCGTTCGGTATACTTGTGGATAAGTACAAGGAAAGTATATATGCTCTGGCATACTCTAAGCTTGGAAACTTCCACGATGCCGAAGACGTAACTCAAGAGGTGTTTATCAAAGCCTATCAGAAACTACGAACATTGAAAAGATGGGACAGTTTTCACGCATGGCTTTATGCTATTACCTCTAACCTTTGCAAGAATCTAATTCGATCACAATCCAGACGTCCAGACAGTCAGTTTGTTGTGGATCAGTCAACTGCATTGGATTATTCCGGCGTGGACTCCTACCGTAATGATGTTGCCAATGAATCTATGTATGATACACTCCACGAAGCATTGGACTCCTTGCCTGAGATTTATCGTCAAGTAGTATCGCTTTACTATCTTGGTAGCATGAATACCAGAGAGATCGCTAAATTTCTCGGCACTTCATCTGACGTCATTGAGAAAAGACTAAGAAGGGCTAGGGAAAAATTAAAAGAGGAGATGATCACTATGATGACCGCAGAGCTTAAACAACAAAAATTGCAGGTAGGTTTCACATTCAGGCTTTTGGAGATGATAAAGCAGATAAATATCCAACCTGTGCCGCGCATACCATGGCTTCCGTGGGGTATTCCTCTTGCATCAGGTATTTTGATCGTAGTTTTGAGCATTGCTTTACATCTGGCGCCATTCAGTTCTATAAGCATAGGTTCATTATTTCCAGATATAGGAAAATTGACAACTCAATCCAAAACTCTGGACGTTGGCGACCCTCATTTTGCACCTTTCATCTATAAAGGTGAGATGATGAATTACGCTAAAGTACCTGTTACGCTGGAGACAATTTCTGTAAAATCAGAGAAAAAGTCTGATAAACCAGAAACAGGACAAGGAAATGCTGTAACTCCTCAAGATAATCAACAATCTGCAACATCAGCGTCAGGATCAAGGGTTGGCATGATAAGGGGAAAAGTGACTGATACTTTTACTCCTGATGCGCATAATCTTCAAGATGCTGTCGTAACCGCAGAAAACAAAGAACTTCTGGCTAATGAGGGTGGAAAAAGATCGGTAAAATCAGATGCCAACGGCGAATATGAGATCAAAGATTTGCCGGAGGGATTATATACTATAACCGTTTCTAAAGCCGGATATAACAATACAGAAGACCGTGTTACAGTTACTGCTGGTGGTGAAGCATTCCATGACGCAAGAATGTACGTAATGGATATAGATGGGACAAAAGAACCCATAATAATAGAGTTCGCTGCAATACCTAATGTTGTTATATGGCAGGGAACAGTTGAGGTTAATGGAACTAAACTCAGAATCATATTTAAGGTAAAAGACCCTTATGGCACACCCATCACTACAATGGATAGCCCTGACCAAAATTTAAAAGATATAACAGTTGATAAGTTTGATAAGACAGAATCTAATCCAAGGAAACTGCATATCGAGATCAAATCTATTGGTTTTGTATATGATGGTGTGAATATAATGAAGCCGGAATTCCAAACAATATTTGAAGGTGATATGAAACAGAATGGTGTAACACTACCATTAAGGCTTGAAAAACTTTTACCTCCTGAGCCAATGTCACCAACATACCCTCCACGTCCACAGGATCCTGTAAAGCCATACCCGTATAAAGAGGAAGAAGTCACTTACAATAATCAAGGGATCAAAATCTTAGGAGCTCTAACATATCCAGACTCGAAAGGTCCATTTCCTGCTGTTATTTTATTACCGTCTTATTATAGTTCCTACGGACCCTATGATCGCAATGAAACTATAGCTGGGCATCATCCGTTCCTTGCTCTAGCGGATTACTTGACCCGAAATGGTATAGCCGTTCTCCGAACAGATACCAGAGAAGGATGCGTATTAGTAGGTGATTTTTATGATTCCTCTTATGAAGATTTTGCAGAAGATACGCTTGCTGGAATTCAATATCTCAAAAATCGCAAAGAGATTAATCCCAAGCAGATCGGTCTTATAAGTATGAGTGAAGGAAGTTCTATCGCCCTGATAACAGCGAACAAGTCGCAGGATGTAGATTTCATCGTGATGTTAGAAGGCGTTGGCTTAAACAGGATGGAACTCATTCTGAAAAATCTAGAAAAAGTTAAGGGTATGGGACCTAATGAGGAAGAGCTAAAAAGAATAGAGGTTATCAAACGAACTTATAACTTGCTGAAACAGGAAGAAGATATTGAAGTCGTCAAAAAGAAAATCCCTGAGATTGTTGCAGATGTGACAATTGAACATTCAGATAAGAAGCTGTCACCAGAGGAAATACAGGCACTAAAAACCAGTTCAGGTAGTGATTATGTTCGTGACATAAATAAACTCTATCGGAGTTCCATGTTGTATGAACCACGACAGGATTTTATAAAGCTGAAACAACCGATTCTTGTGGTTAGCAGTGAGAGAGATAATCAAGGTCCAATGAAGGAAAATTCTACCGTTATTGAAGAATCGCTCAAAAAGGCAGGCAATAAGGATTATACACTCAAAGCGATACCAAACCTAAATAATTTTTTGCAAACCGACCCATCAGGACTTAGACCAGATCAGATAGAGGAGACAATTTCGCCTGTCGTCTTGAAGCTTGTTGGTGATTGGGTACAGAATCAGACAAAGAAAAAATAATGTTGACTCTTTAATTTGATGGTTTATGACATATATAGAAAACCCCCGGATAAGGAAGGATAGATTTCAATGGGATAATTGAGGCATTAAAACCGATCTTATTCAGCAACATCAGAAGTTCCTCAATATCCCAATGGCACAACGGGCTTTTTCTTGACTCTCCACCATATATCTTTAATCTTGTTTTGAGCATTTCCTCAATGTACATATAGGCATACTTCCAGCGGGGTGATCTGGCGTTATCTTTTATTATTAAAGTACCGCCGTTGCATAATCTTTCATAACATAGAGTTAGTATCTGCTCTTGCTCATAGTATGGAAGCATATACAAAACATCTATTATAATAATAGCATTGCACTGAGGAACTTGAGCTTTTCTGATGTCTTCGGCATAGAATCTAACATTTTTCTCAGGTACTATGCTTTTTTTAGCGACTTCAATCCTGTGGGAAGCCATATCAATACCAACAACCATCCTATTCGGACATGTGGCTGATACAAGGTGAGAAAAAACGCCATATCCGCAACCTAAATCCAGAATCAATCCTTGCCTGGGCAAGTATTGGTCTAAAACTTTCATTATTGAGCGTGCGCAAAAGAGCAACCTTGCCAGAATCGTCAACCTATCACGCAGAGGCAGAGATGGATACAATCCTAATATATAGCAAGACATGATCTTTTGTTAATCTCCATATCGTTCTCTGAGCATTGGCGATAACCTTAGTGCTAACTGTGGTCTTTCGAAGATATCAACCCATTCTTGTGTCAATATAATCAGTTCCGCTTCTGGAGGAGGAACTATGCCTGTTTGACATGCAACACCGATCTGCTCTGATGCCATTTTCCTGTATGTAGAAAGCGTTCTGTCACCAAATCTGGCAAACTCAAAGAAATCTTCACTGAGGAACACGACAACAGGAACTCTAGTACCACCAAGTATTCTCAAACGTTCTGAAAGGTCAGGATTTGTATCCCGATCCACAAACCTCAGATCGATCACGTCAGATACCTCTGCAATATGTTGCATGATTGGGCATTGTCTCACGCAATCACCGCAGAATGCCCCTGTCATACATAATACATTCATTTTTCTTGTGAATCCTTTGAGCAGTTTCTTCTGATCATCGGTAAGGTTAATCCGATCATAAATTGCCTGCCAGCGAGATTGCTCATGTTCCTTGCTTTTTGCCATAAAAGATTTATAATCCAATCCCTGTTCAAATTTAGACTTGAAAAAGTCTTGATTCAAATCCCAATACTTACTATTTTTATCCATTCTACATTACTCCATATTAAATTAGAAACAAATGCTCTTGTAACCCAAATTTCAAAGTTGGCAATTCATGAATTTATTATCAGAAACCAAGACAGAATCTTGGGCTACCTTTAAATTTAACATTGTCAAGTTATTACAGAAAACAATTATTCAAAGCGATATTATTCCTATGAACAGTATAACAAGGCTGAATTAGCTTACCGCGAAGTCAAGAAGCAAGTGATTAAACGCTACTGGATTCTCACACATTGGTGAATGTCCTGCATTACGGATAATGCAGAACTTCACATCCTTTAACCTTTGAAGATATATGTGATTTTGCTTTGCGTTTGCGCTAATGTCTCTCTCTCCAGTAACAACCAGAGTAGGAACGCATATATTCGGAAGTTTATCTGCAAGATCAGTATTAGACATCATCTTCATGCTGTTGATAGCAGAATTGGTTGTTGGCTTCGACCACGCTTCCTTTGCTTCCTGAGTCTGAAGGCTATGCCCCACCAATTTTCTGACAAGCCAGTACCATGGTTTGCCAATAATAGGATATGTGAACATTTTCAATCCCAACGAGACTTTGCCGATAGGTGTACCCACAAGCACCAGCTTTTCAACCTTATCTGGGTAACGTTCTGCAAAATCAACAGCTATCTTTCCACCCATGGAATGACCTACTAATATTGCTTTGTTTATTCCAATCTTGTTGAAAAACTCCTTTAATAAGTTTGTAAAATCATCTATTGTATATCCATCTTCTGGTTTATCTGAGTCACCAAAACCTTTCAGGTCGAGAGCATATACTCGAAAATTTGATGCAAGGGCTTGTGCTGTATATTTCCAATATTCTTTGGACCCCGCCCAGCAATGAAGAAATATTATGTTTTTACCATTTCCACCATATTCATAGCTGATATCAACATTGCTAAGATGAACTATTGCTGTCTTTGTATTTGTCTGAATTTTACTGGATAGAGTATCTTCGACAGTGCCTAAAGGCAGGTTTGAGCGATGAGTATAAGGATCGTGTATCGTTTTTATAAAAGATACCGTTATTAATATAAAGAAAAATATCACAGTCAAAACAAAGATCACTCTTCGTCATAGAGTGATCCGTTTGATAATTTCGAATAGAAACATAATTGATCACAACCTTTATCACGTTAATTAGGATATAAAATAAAAAGTATAACACTTGCCCATCGTATTTCTCCTATTGTATTACTAACTAACGAATTTGTCCAGTTTTTTGCGTACAGGGATATCTGTCCTAAGTTATTGAGTTTATTGTCATAATACCAGTTCTATCTTTTTATTGTGCATTAATGTAGTTTGGATTGAGGAACGAAACCCAACAAAATATTAGTATAGTCGGGTTTCATTGCTTTAACCCGACCTACTGATATTTCCCAACCGTCAAATTATGCACAATGATAAAATCAAAATGGTATAAGATGATACTGTGATTTCAATGGTTTCTCCTGACTAAAAACTGTGATCCTGTTTTCTTTGTGTTTTCGTGTCTTTGTGGTTATCTCTCCGAGGACGAGAAGTTTATGCTTGGGAATAAAAAAAGCTATTTGACTATTGACTATGAATTTTGTTAAAATATGTACCATAAACAGTTTTAAGTTTTAAATTATTAGAATATTATATTTATAGTAATCGTTGAAAAATACAAAAATTGCAATAAAAACATTGAATTACTATGTCAAAATGGCATTTTTTAACAATTACATTTATAAGACTATTCTTAGCTGAAAACTGTAAACTGAAAACTATTTATATCCAGAATGTGTTTGACATATCAAACCAGTCGAGGTAAAATATTCTCAGCAATAAACTTCCGTGAATCAGCGAGTTTTTTCTCCACCACCAAGCTGGTCATACGCTCTATCATTTTATAATCTTAATTGAAAGGTCTGATGTCAGAATGAGATTTCATATACAGGCATTTCTATTTACTTTATCTATTAGAATCTGTTAGTCTTAAAGTTTAGTCAAGCTTCAGAGGTTGAGAAATGGCAGAACATCTGACAGAAACAGACAAATTACAGTTTATCAGAAAAGCAAAGCTTCTTGAAAATAAAGCCCGGGATCTTGCAGAACTCGGGGACTATGAAAGAGCCGGGTTGCTTTATGGATGGACAGGATACGCATGTATACAATTACAGGCTTGGGAAGATGCCGGATATAACTACGGACAATCCGGGGAAGTTTATAAGCGTATTAGAAACTGGTCAAAAGCAGGATTTAGTTATAACCTTTCTGGCGAAGCCTACGAGAAAGCAGAAAAATGGCTTGGTGCAGGTTTGAATTATACGCAATCAGGATATGCTTATGAACAAAGTAAAGAGTATGAAAAAGCAGGAGAAAGTTATCGCCGAGCAGGTGAATCATATAGAGAAACAGGAAAATGGCAGGAAGTCGCCATCAGCTATCAACAATCCGGAGAAGCATGTCAAACAGCTAAAACATGGCGGAGCGCAGGATTGAGTTTTGCACAATCGGGTGACGCCTATAAAAAAGCGCTTATGTGGATAGAGGCAGAAGAAAACTACTGCAAAGCTAAAATGGCTTATACTGAAGCTGGCGCTTATGAAGATGCCGGAAATATGTATTACAAAGAGATGCTGACGAAACGTATGAGCATGAAGAAATGGTCACTGAAAAGGCTTGCTTCGTATTTTTTTGATTTGATCTGTGGTTATGGAGAAAAACCAAGAAACATCATTTTCTGCTGGATTTTAGTTATTTTATTTTTTTCACTTATATATCTCTTCCCTAGCGGATTGATTTATCAAGGTAACTCTAATTTATCGGATAGCTTTATTGCTAAAGCATTTTATTCGCTTTATTTCAGTGTTGTCACTTTTGCAACTCTCGGTCAAAAAGAGTTTGAACCGATGGGATATATGCGACCGTTTGTTATGTTAGAAGCTCTTATTGGTATTATTCTGATCATTTTATTCGTATTGGTACTTGGCAGAAAGATGATGAAACGCTGAATAACATTGAATAAATTAATATCTATTCGTGAAATTGCACTAAAAATATTTCTAATAATTAATGACGGAAAAGTGCGGGCGCGTGACGTTCTTGATAAAGTCATTCGCAGTCAGAATCTATCTGAGCAAGATAAGGCTTTTCTGACTGAAATTATATATGGTACAATCCGATGGCTTGGAAATCTTGATTGGATAATAGCACAGTTTATAAAATCAGCAAAGTTGATTAAACTGGAACCAGAAATTCTTGATATATTACGACTTGGATTATACCAGATATACCACATGAACAGCGTCCCGAATTATGCCGCAGTAAATGAATCTGTCAACCTCGCAAAAGATTATGGGAAACCCGGCGCATCGGGATTAGTTAATGCTGTCCTTCGTAAAGCTATAAGAAATGAAATCACTTACCCCAATCTTAAAAAAAATCCAATTAAACACATATCCGCCCGGTATTCGCATCCTGAATGGATGGTAAAACGCTGGATTGATAGATATGGGGTTGATGAAACAATTCAGCTATGTTCAGCAAATAATATACATCCTCCGCTTTACATCAGAACAAATATATTAAACACCACAAGAGAGGAATTAGTAAATATTCTGACGAAAGATGGTGTATTAACGTCCACAAGCCATAACCTTCCAGAAAGTATCGAGATTATTAATCTTGGGTCATCTATGGATGAGTTTCCATCTTACAAAAAAGGATTATTTCAGGTTCAGGATGAAAGCTCAATGTTAGTTACTCACATTCTTGATCCCAAACCCGGGGAGATTATTATTGACGCCTGTTCTGCTCCGGGTGGAAAGTCAACTCACATTGCAGAATTTATGCAAAACACTGGAGAGATATTGTCTTTTGACATAGATGGCCAAAGGCTGGAGTTACTTAAAGAAAGTTGTAAGCGGCTTGGTATCAAAATTATACAGACAATAGAAGCGGATGCAAGACAAGTAGGGGAATATGTAAAACAAGCAGATAGAATCCTCGTTGATGCGCCATGCTCAGGTCTTGGGGTTTTAAGACGGCGAGTTGAAGCCCGATGGCGCAGATCACCCGAACAGATTATGGAATTTGCGCAGCTACAATACGAGATCCTTGATAGTATCTCTAATTATGTCAAACCTAATGGCATAATTGTCTATTGCACTTGCACTATTGAACCAGAGGAAAATCAGCAGATAGTGGAGAAGTTCCTTAAATTACATCCAGAATTCCATGTCCAAAGTGTTTATGCTTTTTTGACAGATGATCTGATGCAAATTGAAGATATTGTATCAGACGAAGGATATTTACAGACGTACCCTCATCGGCATAAAATGGACGGTTTCTTTGCAGTAAGGATGATCAAAAAAGTCATTGAAGATATATAATTCCAGTATTCGTAGCCTGTCTATTTGCGATCTATCCTTGACTTTTGTAAGGTAAATGTGTTATAACACTTTATACTAAATTACCCATTAGTGATAAAGGAAATGTTCTATGAATCGCAATGCAAAATTGGAAAGTGAATATAGGCGGGACTTGACTGAAGTATGCAAAAGGATGTACCAAAAGAGTTATGTTGCATCCAACGACGGAAACGTAAGTATTAGAATGGCAGATAACGAAATACTGGCAACCCCAACGGGTATGAGTAAAGGAGATATTTCTCCCGATCAACTCATAAAAGTAAACATGAAAGGTGAACTGATAGAGGGGTTTCTAAAACCGTCATCAGAGCTAAAATTACATATTCATATTTATAAATCACGCCCTGACGTAATGTCAGTAGTTCACGCACATCCTCCTATAAGTACAGGGTTTGCTGTCGCTGGCATAGCATTGGATCAAATGGCAATACCCGAAGTGATTGCAACACTTGGCACTGTACCATTAGCTCCTTATGCGACGCCATCTACCGAAGAATTGGCACATTCTATTGACGAATATATAGATAAATGTAACGCTATACTATTGTCAAATCATGGGGTAGTGACTGTTGGACCTGATGTATATTCAGCTTATTATACGATGGAGCGTGTTGAACATTCAGCTTACATCATCTGGGTAGCAAAATCATTGGGTGGCGAAAGACCACTTAGTGAGGAAAACTTAAACAAACTTTTGAGTATAAGAAAGAAAACAGAGGTATCATCTTCTCATTCTTTTACAGATTTGGATAAAATCGCCGATCCCTATGAGGATGAAGAGGGATTGGCAGAGATAATAACTCGTGCAATAGTAGAGACTATAGGTAAAGGATGAAAGATGAGGGATGGAAAATACAGCTAACTGAAAAATTCGTATACTTGAGGTAGTGATGCCATGAAAGGAAAAAGTATAGCAATTACAATTTGGGTTTTTATTGTTTTCATTTTAACGCTACCTGTTTTCGCTAATGTATATGACTGTGATCTTGAATATATGGTTTTGGATCCGAATCAAGATCAATCAGGTATTGCGAGATGCTTTGCTTATAAAGACCTGATTCCTATGGCAAAGCCTGATGAAACGTTGTTAGCAGAACCTCAATATAGATCACGCACCCCTATATATTCTGTGGCAACGTTTGGTAATGACAAGGACAGCAAGTTTACGTTAGTCTTTGATGAGTTAGGCGGAACAGGTAAGGGCTATAATGTCGTATATCTGGACTACAACAATAACGAGAATTTGACCGATGATCCAAAAATATCCTTGAAAGGTGTTTGGCCAAGGCGCAGCACAAAATATAACGATAGTCCTGCCGTTGAATTCGGACCTATTGAATTGATGCTCAATTATGAAGGCAAAACATTACCTTACCGTTTCTATATACAATTTCAAACATCGTACAAGAAGGATGTACAAACTGACTCAAAGAAGACGTTAAGGGGTGAACAGGTAGATATTAGGTTAAGATCAGGAGGATATACAGTTGGCGATGTAAAATTTGGCGAGCAAGGGCGCAGAATAGCGATAATTGATTATAATAATAATGGTGTTTTTAATGATTTGTTTAAAGTTCAGCCGATGGTTGAGTTACAAAATAATTATCTGTATGCCGATGGGGACATGATCATCGTTGATGTTCCTGAAAATGAGCAACCCAAGACTTTAGATTCTCGTCCGTATGCAAAATATATCAATATTGACGATAATTGGTATTCCTTAAACGTTTCAGAAGATGGACGAAGGATCGAAGTTAATGAGGCTAATACCGAGTTCGGGACAATTAAAACTTCGCAAAATATAGATTCGCTTCAGTTGAATTCCGATAATGGCGTTATAACAATCAATGAGAAAAACATCAATGAGATTCAGATTCCTGTTGGAACTTACCGATTATACGGTTATAGCGCGCAGTTTACGGATCCATATAAGCAATTCTATGTCAGAGGAACCAAATTATGCAAGCAATTTCAGATTGAAAAAGATAAAGTTTTTGAGATGAAGATTGGATTTCCTGTTATCGCAAATATTTACCGCTTACCCTCCGCAAGAGAACAAGGTCCCGTAAAGGCAGGTGACAGCGTAGATTTATCGCTGATATTTACGGGGCAAATGGGTGAAGTGTTTACCCATATTCTTTTTAGTGGTAAGTCAAGCAGTAAATTCCCTCTCCCAACTTTCAGAGTAGTGGATGAAACAGACAAAACTGTTGCAGAGGGAAAATTTCAATATGGCTGAGGTTTTACCTATAGGTGTTCGTGGCGGATACCAAGAGAATTAGCTGGAAAAACAGTAAAGATCACTGGTCACTTTCAATATGGCAATATAATAGCTGAGACAGGCGAAGCGGTTACTCTCGGCTTGTGATGCACAACTAAAAAAAGATGCAAAAATGTTGATCGCAATTTGTTTTGTGTTATAGTTAGACTTTTAACAGGTGATAGTAAAGTATCAGTTTTACTTTTGCCTTCCAAAAGTTCAACAGAATCGTATCCTTATTTTATACATCATGATCTTTAGGAGGTGAGCGCATGGCAAGAAATGCACTGGGTCTCATAGAGACTATGGGCCTGGTTGCGGCACTTGGTGCGGTAGACGCCGCACTTAAATCTGCAAATGTATCATTGATCGGGTTTGATTTTCCGGGAAACGGTGGCACGATGGTTAAATTTGAAGGGGAAGTTTCAGCAGTAGAATCTGCCGTTAAAGCTGGTGTATCATCTGCTGAGAAGATATATAAAGTGTTGTCGTGGTACGTCATACCAAGACCAGATGATGGTATAGAATCCATAATCATGGATATACCAAAAAAGAAGCTTTTTATGGGAAGCATATCACAGATAGTGCCCAAAAAGAGTAGAACGCCAAAGCACTAATAATCACGAATGAAGATAGATCAATAGATCTATATATTCGTGTAATTAGTTTTATCTGTGAAATTCGTGACTAAAATTATTACTTAAAATGGAGGTAACAAAATGGCTGGTGAAGCATTAGGAATGATCGAAACAAAGGGTCTGGTAGGAGCAATCGAAGCGGCTGATGCAATGGTGAAGGCGGCAAACGTTACGCTTGTAGGAAAAGAGCAGATCGGTGGAGGATACGTAACTGTCATGGTTAGGGGAGACGTTGGCGCAGTTAAAGCCGCTGTTGATGCCGGCGCTGTTGCGGCTAAAGAAGTCGGAGAACTGGTTTCAGTACACGTTATTCCACGCCCACATCCAGAAATCGAGAGAATTTTACCGCAAGTTAAGGAATAAAACACCATGGCAGATATAGATCAAGACAAAATAAGAAATATCGTCGCACAGGTGATAGAGAACATCCGAAAGCAAGGCTTGATTGACGATTCCGATTTGCAATCAGTTGTTTCCAAAACGATCTCAGGCGTAAAAGGACAGAACGGCATATTTCCTGACGTAGAATCAGCAATTGTTTCAGCCAAACAGGCTCAGAAAGAATTGCTCGCACTTGGCATGGAAAAGCGCAAAGAGATAATCATTGCCATCAGGGAAGCGGGGATAAAAAATGCCCGTATGCTGGCAGAACTGACTGTTCAAGAAACAGGTATGGGTCGTGTCGAGGACAAAGTGAGGAAAAATGAATCCGCCGCTGGTCTGACTCCCGGTGTGGAAGATTTAACATCAGAAGTCAAGACCGGTAGTAGAGGCATGTTGCTGATAGAATATACACCGTACGGTGTTATCAATTCTATAACCCCAAGCACAAACCCAACCTCTACGGTTATCCATAACAGCATTTGCATGTTGTCTGCTGGAAACTCAGTCGTATTCAGTCCACATCCAATGGCTAAAGAATGTACGCTAAAAGCTATGACGGTCCTAAACAATGCCATTGTTAAGAGCGGTGGACCTGAAAACTTGCTGGTAGCTGTTGCTGATCCTACGTTGAGAACAGCAAAAGAGATGATGGAGCATCCCGAAGTGGATATGGTTGTTGCCACTGGCGGCGCAGGCGTTGTAAGAGCGGCTTTATCTACCGGAAAAAAAGCCCTTGCCGCAGGTCCTGGCAATCCTCCTGTCGTTGTAGATGAAACAGCAGACATATCTAAAACTGCACAACATATCACAAACGGCGCATCTTTTGATAATAATCTCTTGTGCATCGGTGAAAAAGAGATATTCGTTGTGCAAGATGTTGCTGACAAATTAATCAGCGAAATGGTCAAGAATGGGTGTTATCTTGCAAAAGGTAGAGAAGCAAATGCTGTCGCTGACCTTGTTACAGACAACGAAAATCCGAGCAAAGATTACATCGGGAAGGATGCGTCTTATATACTCGAAAAGGCGGGTATAAGGGTATCAGATAACGTCAGAGTCATAATAACTGAAACGAAAGCTGATCATATTCTCGTGTTAAAGGAATACCTCATGCCTGTTGTGCCAATCGTCAGGGTCAGGAACTTTGAAGAAGCTCTGGAATGTGCGCTCAAGGCAGAACATGGCTTCCATCACACGAGCATAATACATTCCCAGAATATAGGTAGAATAACACGGTTCGTCCAGACTATGAAAACGACTGTTATGGTTGTCAACGGTAGTTCGCTGGCGTCTATGGGTTTTGATGCGGAAGGGATAATCACGCTGACAATTGCAGGAACGACTGGCGAAGGATACACAACTCCACGAAATTTTGCCCAGCAGTCTAGGATCACAATGGTTGATTCTGTATCCGTGTTTTCCCAATAACTGTTGCGACAAGTAAGATGTGTTTTGTAGCCCAACTTTCTAAGTTGGTTTATGGAAAAATATCAAGCTGGAAGTCTGGGCTACTCTTGAAGAACCAAATTGCAAAAAAGGAACTACTGAAAATGAAAGGAATTGATTTTATAGTAGATGATAAAGGTAAGAAAAAAGCTGTTCTTATTGATCTTTCGGAATGGGGAGAATTATGGGAAGATTTTTATGATGTTTTAGTATCCGAATCTCGAAAGAATGAACCGAGGGTATCATGGGAAGAATTGGAAAAAGAAATAGAATTAATAGATATTAAAAAATGACAGAATATAATGTAGAATTTGTAGAATCAGCAGCGAAAGAATTTCGAGATTTACCATCAGATATAAAATATCGAATTGGATTAGCTGTAAGGGAACTTCGTAATAACCCTCGACCGATTGGAGTACGTAAGCTAAAGGGTCATGATTGCTTGTATCGGATCCGTGTTGGTCGTTATCGTGTTGTTTACGAAATTGATGATCAGGCAAAGATGATACTTGTGACAAGGATACGTCGTAGAGAAAAGGCATATCAATGATCAGAAGGAGTAGCACAATGAAAATTTCCAGCAAGATTTGTACCCCCCCCCGATAGTTAGAGACATTTTTATTTTGATTATTTTTTTATTGGCAAGTGAGTTCTGTTTAGCTTTGGGAGATGAATGGGTCAAAAAAGCTGATATGCAAACGGCAAGGGTATTGTTTGGAACGGCAGCAGTAGATGGTAAGATTTATGCTGTTGGTGGAATGGGAAATAATTTTGGTTTACTATTTAACAGTACAGAGGTGTATGATCCTATAAAAGATTTGTGGCAAAAAAAAGCCGATATGAATATATGGAGAGATATTCATTCTGTTGCATCTGTAAATGGAAAAATCTATGCTATGGGAGGTTGTTTACTCAACAATGATTGGCTTTCCAGTGTTGAGGAATATGATCCTCAAAAAGACGAATGGACAAAGAAAAAGGACATGCCTACTGGAAGATCATCTTCAGCTTCTGCTGTTCTTAATGATAAAATATTTCTTATTGGAGGGTGGAGACTGTTTGTATCATTTGCAGATGTTTATTCTTATGCCCATAGCGGATAAATGGGAAAGAAAGGCAGATTTACCTTTTGTTAGTGATTCAGGGGCAGCATGTGCAGTAAATGGAGAAATCTATTACATGGGTGGATCATCTTTAGGTGGTGGTATGGCACCTACATCTAATGTAGTTAAATATGATCCTAATTTGGATAAATGGACAAAGAAAACTGATATGCCTACACCAAGGGCTGGGCATTGTCTTGCGGCAGTAAATGGAAAAATATACGCAATTGGAGGACATTCACAGCAAGGCACTGTTTCAGTAATTGATGTCTATGATCCCCAAAATGATAAATGGATTGAGCAAATAGAAATTCCTAAACCCAGAAGCTGGTTCGCCTCTGCTGTGGTTAATGATAAAATCTATTTGATGGGTGGAAGTACTTTTTGTGATGGTTTTGCTCTTCCTTGCCAAACTGTTTTATCTTTAGTAGAAGAATATACTCCAGATAGTCAGAAAATTTCAGTAAATCCACAAGATAAAATTACATCAACATGGGGAAGCATAAAATCAGTCAGATAAAAACTGGTATTAACACAAAAGGGAAGCGATAGTTATGGCTAAACCAATCGAAGAAATAAGGTCACAAGAGAGCCTAATAGGGTTGTTAAAGCTATTTCCACGTCAAGGTGAATGGACGGAAGCTGATTATTTTCGTTTACCTGAAACTAACAGGATAATAGAACTATCCGAAGGGAGGCTTATCATTACACCAGCGCCAACAACACAACATCAACAAATTATAAGTAAATTGCATCTTTTGATTGGGAATTTTGTATTGTTAAATAATTTAGGTGAAGCTGTAACATCACCGGTGGATGTTAGGCTGTGGAAAGGAAATATCAGGCAACCAGACATAGTATTTATGAGCAATAAGCACAGAAAAAGAATCACAAGAAGATATTTTGGGGTTCCTGATCTTGTAATGGAAATATTATCTAAAGGTACGGCGAAGGTAGATAAAGAGGAAAAATTCCAGGAATATGAAAGGGCAGGAGTTTTGGAATACTGGATAGTTGATCCTTTCAAAAAGGGCATAACTGTTTATACTTTGGAAAATGGAATTTATGAGCTGTTTGGCAAATGGGGACCGGGCGAGATTGCCAAGTCAAAGCTGTTAGATGGTTTTGAGGTTAGCATTGATAAAGTTATGGTATAAGTTGTATTATGATATATAAAGAGCAAGCTGATTTTGAGAAAAAATAAATGATGCCATTAAGCGATTGTTGAAAATTTTCATGGAGGTGATGTTTTAGGATCTACGGTTTTTTGAAATTTACGTTCAAAGTAGAATCTGTATACTCTTGATTTTCAGTATAAAAAATAAAGGAGATTTATTATATGACTCATCGTGAGCGCTGGGTTAATTGTATGCACTTTAAGCCTGTGGATTATATACCGGACGAGGAATTTGGTTATTGGTCAGAAAATCTTGCCGTATGGAAACAGCAGGGAGTACCAGATAACGTTACGAATCTGGAAGCCTACTTCCAGTTTGCCCCCCGGAGCGGCGTTCCTGTAGGTACGGGATTTTCGTATGGGTTTGAATCAAAAGTTATCGAAGAAACGGATAAATATCGGATAATTCAAGATGGCGATGGTGCGAAACAGCAAGTATTCACTGATGGTACATCTACAATACCACACTACATTGAGTTTGGTCTAAAGGGGCGCAAAGAATGGGAAGATCTATATAAACCCCGACTCGATATTGATAATCCATCCCGATATCCGGAGAATAGAAGCGACTGGGAACAGATAAAGGCAAGATTTAACGATCCAAATTGGGGTATTCCTGTTGGCATCGGTATGAGTAGCCTTTTTGGCGTATTGCGTAACTGGGCTGGATTTGAGGGCATAGCTGTGTTGTGCTATGATGATCCAGAGCTTGTTGAAGAAATGGTTACACATCTGGCGGATATAACCTGTGCAGTGATAAAGCGCGCCGCATCTGAGATCAAGATAGATTACGCCGCTGGATGGGAAGATATGGCTTACAGAAGCGGACCTATTATATCGCCAACCATGATCCGAAAATGGCTCACTCCAAATTACAAACGTATAAGCGACATACTGAGAGCAAATGGTTGCGATATAATCTATACCGACTGCGACGGTAACATCAATGACCTGATTGACCCTTGGTTGGAAGGCGGAGTTAATGGCATATTTCCGGTTGACGTGGTAGGCGGCTCTGAACCTCTCGCCATCAGAAAGAAATATGGCGATAAAGTCGTAATGCTTGGTGGTGTAGACAAACACGCTTTGATTGCCGGCAAAGATGCCATTAAAGCTTATATCAAGAAAATTAAACCTTATGTGCTTGAAGGCGGATGGATCCCCCATGTAGACCATAGATGTCCTCCTGATGTCACATTTGAGAATTATCTCTACTATCTTGACGTTAAACGAGAGACATTCGGTATGCCCAAAAATGAGGAGTTCGAGAATAGACCAGAAGTAAAGAAGATCAAGTCTAAGTGGAAGGAAACCTCGCTAGCTGTTTAAAAAATTAACACGGAGATAGATATGAAACTTGTTAGTTTTGAATCTGGTGGTCAAGAAAGACTTGGCGCATTGATAGATGGCAAAATCTATGACCTAAACACTTGTTACGCCCTGTTTCTAATGGGAACAACACGGGAAGGTGATTCCGACATCTTGACTAAAATGACGGAAAAAGCCAATGTGGAGATGCCCTATCGCATGATTGACTTCTTAAAATTGGGTCATCAGGCGATGCAAAGGGCAGAGAAGGTTCTTCATCGTGTATCAAAATCATCAAGCGAATTCCCAAAAAACGCAGTATGCAAAGCATCTGAAGTTCGGCTCAAGGCACCCATTCAGAGACCCGGTAAGATACTATGCCTTGCTGGAAATTACGCCGAACACATAAGGGAAGGCGGTAAAGATGTCGCTGGTAAAGAAAAAATGGCTCCTCGTGTTTTCATGAAGCCATCCACAACAGTCATGGGAAACGGTGACCCCATAATACTCCCTAAAGTAGGAAATAAGATTGACTGGGAAGCAGAATTAGCGGTAGTCATAGGGAAAAAGGGGAAGTATATAAAGTCAAAAGATGCTTACGATTACATAGCGGGCTACACGATAATGAACGACGTCTCAGAGCGTGAATTGATCATAGAAAATGATCATCGTGAACCGAGTGAATGGAATAGATTTTTTGATTGGCTGAACGGTAAATGGATGGATACTTTTGCCCCGATGGGACCGTGTATTGTGACAAAAGACGAGATTCCAGAGCCACACGCACTAGGCATCAGACTGAAAGTCAACGGACAAACAAAGCAGAACTCAAATACCGGTAACATGATATTCAGCATCCCTGAGCTTGTGGAGTTTACTTCACGGATAATGACGCTTGAGCCGGGAGATATTATTGCAACGGGAACTCCCGAAGGAACCGGACACGCTATCGGACAATTTCTAAATAATGGTGACATAGTAGAAGTTGAGATTGATGGCATCGGTATGCTTAAAAATCCAGTAGCACTGGAGTAAATGTAAAAGAGGGTTGAAATCATTAAAATCATTTAATCACGAATTGCACAAATAAACGAATTTCACGAATGTGAAGAAAGGTCTATAGGTCAATGAGTCTATAGGTCTATAAGCTTAAAGCTCAAAAACATAAGGACTTATAGACCTATTGACCTTTTCATTCGTGTAATTTGTTCCAATTCGTGACATTCGTGATTAAAATATTGGTAAAAAATTAAAATTAAGATTTGGCATGATTCACAATCAGAATTACTTTGATTATGAAATATGCCAATTTTTTTTGTTTTTTTGTCACCTTTTAGTAGTTTGCTGTGTCATAATATGTCAAAGGCAATAAATTATACACAGGAGCGAAACAATGCAGACAGAAGATGGATACTTCATCCAAAAATGTCTCAACGGTGAATCAGAAGCCTTTGGCTTTCTTGTAGATAAATACAAAGCTAGCGTGTATTATTTTCTACTCGCAAGGCTTCGGAACGTTCACGATGCTGAGGACGTCTCTCAGAAGGTATTTCTAAGAGCTTACGAAAGGCTTGCGCATCTAAGACGATGGGAAAGCTTTGCAAGGTGGCTATATTCTATCGCATATACTCAGAGCAGGAACTTTATCCGAGAAAGACAGAACCGACCAGATCGTGAGTATTTCGAGGAGCAGGATCCTAGTATCATGATAAATCATTCGATGGACTCTTACCACGAGGAACAAGCTACCGAATCGCTTAGAGAGACAGTGGAAGAGGCATTGAATTCGCTTCCAGAGATGTATAGGGAAGTTTTGGTACTCCATTACATTGGTGGTATGCAAAACAAAGAGATTGCCGTCATTCTTGGTACATCCATTGATAACATCAAACAAAGGCTGAGTAGAGCCAGATCGATGCTGAAAGACGAGATACTTGCCATGATGAGTTCAGCTTATGACCAACAGCAGAAACTAACAGCAAGATTTACATTCCATATCATGGAGATGATCAAAAAGTTAAAGATTCATCCGGTATCAACGACAAAGGGTCTGCCGTGGGGCCTATCATTAGCGGCAGGGCTTATAATCGCAGTCATGAGTATTAATCCCGCACTAATCCAATTTACACACATAGGAACACCAATATATGCACCATTACCAAGCGAAACGAAGGTATTGAAGATTGGAGAAATCCCTGTGGATGTGGTGAAAACTTCCAATATACCATTCCTATCAGGCAATATGGGAAAAGGCAATGGTGGAGAACAAAAACCTGATATGCAAAATTCCTTCTTTTTGGCTCCGAAAGGAGAAGGCGGAACATGGGCAAAGAAAGCTGATATGCCAACGCCAAGAGGGTATATGGGCACCTGTGTTGTGAATAACATCATCTACACTACCGGAGGACTGTTGGGGGAATATAGAGCTAGCTCGAAAGTTGAGGCTTATGACCCAAAGACCGATACATGGACAAAGAAGGCTGATATGCCGATTGTTATTGGGTCTGGAACTGCCTGCGCAGTTGATGGTATTATCTATACCTTTGGCGGGTGGGATTTAAACCAACTGGAGCAATCAGCCGTGTTTGCATATAACCCAAAGACTGATATGTGGACTAGGAAGGCTGATATGCCAACGGCGAGGTGGGTAGGAGCTGCCTGCGTTGTTGATAACATTATCTACGTTATTGATGGAGTCATTAAAGCAGGATTTACACCTCTCTCGGTAGTTGAGGCTTATGACCCAAAGACCGATACCTGGACAAAGAAGGCTGATACGCCAATGCCTTTAGGATGTGCGGCTGCCTGCGCAGTTGATGGAATTATCTATGCCTTTAATGGGGGATGGAATGGTGCCTCAGAGCAACAATTACAATTCGTGTTTGCATATAACCCAAAGACTGATACGTGGACAAGAAAGGCTGATACACCAATGCCAATTGCTTGGACGACTGCCTGTGCGGTTAACGGGACCATATATGCCATTGGTGGATGGCACAACAATAGAGATAATACAGTAGAAGCGTATGATCCAGCAACAGACACCTGGACGAAAAAGTCAGATATGTCAACTGGAAGAATGTCCCCGGGAGCGTGCGTAGTGAATGGGAAAATGTATGCTATTGGTGGTATTGGAGTCGCAGCAGTAGAGGAATATGATACCGAATATGATACTGTATCGGCTGTTTCTTCTGAAGGCAAACTCGCCACTACATGGGCTAATAATAAAATCCACGATTAGGCTTTTATAATGTAGATTCTCTCATGAAAATGGCGAAGCTTATGCCTTTAACTTTCTTAAGGAGGTATTCCAAAATGTTTACACGAATCAGGAGCAATTTTCCATGCTATAAACAACCACAATCTTTAATGAAAAAATTTCAAATATTGTTTGCGGCGTGGTCAAATTGATCTGATGGAGCAGTGTTCTTTGTTGGTTTCGTTAGGTTTTGCCTTAAACTCTTTATGATATAAAAGGGGGATTGTCTTATGACGAAACGAGATGGATCTATATTGAAATCATCCCGTGTTTTTATACTTGGCTTTTTAATAGCCATGCTACTTGGTCTTTCTTCGAATTCTATGGCACAGGTGGATACTTGGATAAAGAAAGCTGATATGCCTAACCCAAGAGGGTATGTAGGCGCCTGTCTTGTTGATAATATCATCTACGTTACCGGAGGACTTTTGGCGCCGACATATGCACCTACCGCTGAAGTTGAGGCTTATGACCCGAAGACTGATAAGTGGACAAGGAAGGCTGATATGCCGATTGTTATCGGGTCTGGAACTGCCTGCTTAGTTGATGGTATTATCTATACCTTTGGCGGGTGGGATTTAGATTATGTGGCACAATCAGCCGTGTTTGCATATAACCCAAAGACTGATACGTGGACAAGGAAGACTGATATGCCAACGGCGAGGTGGGTAGGAGCCGCCTGTGTTATTGATAATATCATCTACGTTATCGAAGGAGTCAGTGACGGCGGAAACACACCTCTCTCGGTAGTTGAGGCTTATAACCCAAAGACCGATACCTGGGCAAAGAAGGCTGATATGCCAATGCCTTTAGGATGTGTGGCGGCTAGCGCAGTTGATGGAATTATTTATACCTTTAGTGGAGGATGGAATACTGGCTCATGGCAACAATTACAATCCGTGTTTGCATATAACCCAAAGACTGACACGTGGACAAGGAAGGCTGATATGCCAGAGCCAAGTAATTGGTCCACTGCCTGTACGGTTAACGGGACCATGTATGCCATTGGTGGATGGCAGTCTCTCAGCAATGTAGATAATACTTTAGAAGCGTATGATCCAGCAACAGACACCTGGACGAAAAAGGCAGATATGTCAACAGGAAGACTGGTACCAGGAGCATGTGTAGTGAATGGGAAAATGTATGTTATTGGTGGTTTTGGAGTCGCAGCAGTAGAGGAATATGATGCCGAATATGATACTTTATCGGCTGTTTCTTCTGAAGGCAAACTCGCCACTACATGGGCTAATATTAGAATCCATGATTAGGCTTTTATAATACGAGTTTTTCACCTATCGCTTAGGAAGACCCTTCACTTCGTTCAGGGCGACAATTCTTCCGTTGCTCTTTTCTTCCGTTACTCGGCGGAACGTGAAATGTCATTCTGATCGCAACGAAGAATCTTCTTTCTATTGGAAAATATCGCTAACAGAAAAACTCGTATTTATAATTTAGATTCTCTTATGAAAGGGGCGAAGCATTTGTCTTTATAATATTTGCAATCATGGCGCCAAAAAGCAAAAGGAGAGAAAACCATGTTTCAACAAAAAACGCTCAAAATTCGCTTCTTTTTATCCATCTCTCTGTGCCTGCTTTGTGTTTTGATGATACAGCCTGTTGCCTTCGCAGCAGGCAGAATTGAGTACCAGCAGACTACCAGCAAAATCCTTGCTAATACAGGGATGGGATCCACGAGAGAACTGGCCGTTTATCTGCCTGATGGCTATGATACATCGGGTTTGGCGTACCCCGTCCTGTATCTCATTCATGGATACTCATGTAATGACAGAACATTTCTTGGAGAAGGTTGTGCGCTCGGTTCGCTGCGCGGATTAGCCTATGTAAATCTGATTGTTGACAAATTGGTTGAAACGGCGAAGATTCAGCCTTTGATGGTGGTTTTGCCCACCTTCGACATGACCACAGGACTTAATCCTGATGACAAATACCTGACCCAGGAGCTCATTCCGCTTGTTGATAAGACGTACCGTACAATTCCGCGCCGAGAAGGGCGGGCAATCGCAGGACATTCGAGAGGAGGGCATGCCGCTTATTGGATTGCGTTTTCATACCCTGAGATGTTTAGTCTAGTGGGTGGATATGCTGCGGGTTCGTCACTTGCTCCACTTCCAGGGCGAGACATAATAGCAACTCATAATCAGAAGTTATTTCCACTTCAGTTCTGGATTTATGCAGGAACAAATGATCCATATAAATCAGCCCCCGAAAACAGCGCATTTGTTGAGATTCTCAAGGAATTCGACCTGCCATACGTGTATATTGAAGACGATGGGGACCATACCAATAAGATTGCCCAAAGGCTTGAGGAAAGCATCGTGTATTTCTCAACGTTCTTGGGTGGTAACGTTGCTGCTGTGCCGCTGCGTAACAAGCTGGCGACGACGTGGGGGGAGATAAAGTGATACATAGTAGGATGGGCATTGCCCATACTACCAGAAACTATTCTTTTGTCATTCTGAACAAAGTGAAGAATCTTCTTCATACAGCAACGTTTTAGATTCCTCACTAACGTTCAGAATGACATTAAAGATTTACTAAGAAAACCATTCAAGTTAGCATATTTCAAGCAGGTCTTTAAGGGTTTTGCTTCTGCCTGGGTGTGCTAATTTCTTTAGAGCGACGCCCTCAATCTGCCTGACTCTTTCACGGGTTATGCCAAACTTTTTACCGACTTCCTCAAGGGTCTGAGGTTCATTTCCGTCAAGACCAAAGCGAAGGCGTATGATTTCCGCTTCACGATCAGAGAGAGCGTTCAAAGCTACTTTCACGTATTCTCTGACAACGTTTGCAACAGTTTGAATATCAGGCGCCTCAGTCTCTTTGTCTTCAATGAGATCGCCTAACATGCTGTCCTCTTCGAGTCCCAATGGAGTTTCAAGAGAAACAGGTCTTTGAGCTATCTGGAAAATGTGTTGAACTTTTTCGACAGTTATGCCCATCTCCTTAGCGAGTTCCTCAAAACTTGGTTCCCGACCGGTTTTCTGAGTCAGCCTTTTAGAAGCGGCGGTAGCTTTGTTAATAGCCTCTATCATGTGGACAGGGATCCGTATTGTCCTGCCCTGATCTGCTATGGCTCTTGTAACTGCCTGACGTATCCACCATGTAGCATAGGTGCTAAACTTATATCCTTTGCGGTAATCGAATTTATCCACAGCCCTCATAAGCCCGATATTTCCTTCCTGAACAAGATCAAGGAAGGACAAACCTCGTCCCACGTAACGCTTGGCGATATTGACTACAAGTCTTAGATTTGCTTCAACCATGCGCATCTTGGCTCGGTGTGCCTGTTCTTCTGCACTCTCAACACACTCCACGATATCTCCAAGCCTTTCAGTTGACATGCCAATTTTATATTCCACAGTTCCAATTTTTCTGATAACTTCACTTATGGATCCATCAGCAATTGGCTTTTCATTGTTCGCATGAATCATTGTATCAAATGTCTCGTTGACCTGCCCGGCAGAAATGGCATCCCCTATCTTTATTCTAAGCGTACAGGCTTCTTTGGATAAACTTTTAATACTATTAACTACTTTCCAGACGTCATCTTGTGACAGACGGATTCTGGAGATAGACTTCATCAATTCCTGCTTTTTGAGTTCAATATTACTATTAAGTTCATCTTTCTCAGACAGCGTGATTTCTTGTCTTAGTCGCTCATGGTTATTGCGTAATTCAAGCTCAGTCGTCTTGAGGAATTCAATGGCTTTTTCGAGGACTGATAACCGATTGGATCTTTGTGCGGTATTCAAAGCATTATCTTCAGAACCATACTCATGTGCTACTCTGTTTATGGCTTTTTCTAATGCCTTACTGCAAAGTTTTTTGATTTCAGCAAGAGCAAAAGGTATTTCTAATATGATCTCTTTGATAATTTCCTGCGAGTCTTCTATCTGCTTTGATAGTATAACTTCCTCTTCCCTCGTCAGTAAGGACACTTTCCCCATCTCACGCAGATACAATATCGCTGAATCACCGATCCCGGAGCTTTTATCAGGAGCCAGTTCAATATCATAGTCATCTTCTTCAGAATCTGGTATAATATCGTCAATTTCTTCGGTATCAATTGGATCAGGTTCAGCTTCCGGGTCTTCATCTTCCAGCACTGCGTATAGATCGGGAATGTCTTCACAAGGAGGTGTTTCAACAGTGTCATCCTCCTTATCTGCACTCAAAAGTTTTTGCAGTTCAGCTACATCAGAGATAGGAGACTTATCTTTACCAGATAATCGGAATTCCAGATTCGATGTCTCTAAGAACGAAAGAACTTGCTTTATTTCTTCGGTTGATGGAGTTCTATCTGGAAACGCAGAAATTATTTCTTGGTAGGTTAAGTACCCCTTTGCTCTAGCCGTCTTAAGAATTCGCTTATTTATGAGGTCTTCAAGCCTTTTCAACGACTCACCCCTCTAGTTTAGAGTACTTAGAGTGACTTTCATAGATATATACATAGTCATCCAAATAATATTATAGTCTTTTTAGATTACAAAGTCAACTCAAAAATGGGCTATTTAATTTTATCAATCTGATGTAGCTATATTAAGATGATATTAAGATGCACTCTTATTGCTTTAATTGCTGAGTTTCTTATTCAGTTCCTCTGCAACAAGCTTGCCATAAGAAAAACATTGAGTAAGAGCTTCGCTATCAGGTACATACTTGATCCTCATACCATCACCTATCAACTCGACTTTCATATCAGTCAGAATATCTTTTATATGTCCGACAGCTTCACCACTCCAACCATAAGAGCCAAAAACTCCGCCAATAAGGTTTTGCGGTCTGAGTCCTTTTAGGTAATACAAAAGGTCTGCTACTATAGGAAACATATTGTTGTTGATCGTTGGTGATCCAACCAGAAGCGCACCTGCATCAAGCACGTCTGTCACCACATCACTGCGATGGTACGCATTCAGCGACATAACTTTTGTGCTTATACCACCAGCTATCAATCCCTCTGCTATTGACTTAGCCATCAGTTCAGTGCTTCTCCACATGGTATAAAATGTCACAATAGCCTTTTTCGTGGATTTTTGGGTTGACCATTTTTCATAAAGCTCAATGATTTTACCCAAATTTTTTCTCCAGAGTGGACCATGATCGGGGGCAATGATGTCAATCTTAATGCCGAGATTGCTTATCTTTCCTAGTGTTCTCAGGATAAGCGATGACATGGGCATAAGTATGTTGGCAAAATATTTTGCGCCTTCAAACTCGATAATCCATTCGTCAATCTCGTCAGCAAATCTTTCACTCGTTGCCAAGTGCATACCAAATGCGTCTTGAGAGAACAGCAAGCTTTCATCAACTAAATATGTCATCATGCTATCTGGCCAATGTAGCATCTTTGTTTCCATAAAAGTTAGATTGAGACTACCAAGGCTAAGGCTTTCTCCATCTTTTAATGCAATTATCTCGTGACCTGAATGGAATTCCTGCGAAAGAGTTTGAGTTCCTATCGTAGAAGCAAATACTTTCTCTGGCTTTATTATGTCTATAACCTGTGAAAGGCATCCAGAATGATCCATCTCCGAATGGTTTGATATGATATATTTTATGTTTGACGGATCCGTAATTGAAGATATTCTAGCCATCATCTCATCTTTGAATGGCGCTTTTACTGTATCAATGAGTGTGATCTTGTCTGCAAGGATAAGGTAAGCGTTATAGGTTGAGCCGCGCTGAGTTTGATAGCCATGAAAATCACGAATATCCCAATCAACAGCACCAACCCAATAAACGTGATCGGTGACTTTTACTGCTTTTAATGTTTCGTTCATTTTGATACCTCTTTTTAACTTAAAAATTTATTCATAAATAGAAATCCCCCTTTATCCATCTTTAGAAAAATGGTACAGAAGGGGAAATTCTGTTATAGTAAAATATATACAAATTTTATGGATTTTGTCAACCAATTATTGCCGCAAGGTCATTTTCAACTGTTGAGATCGGCATTATGTTGAATTTCTCAACCAGAACGTTCAACACTGCGGGAGACACAAAAGCTGGCAGAGTTGGTCCCAATCTCATATTCTTGATGCCAAGATATAACAATGTCAAAAGTATGCAGACAGCCTTCTGTTCATACCACGAAAGCACGAATGAAAGTGGAAGACTATTTACATCTGTATCAAACGCCTTCGCCAGAGCAACTGCAACCTGAATAGCAGAATATGCGTCATTGCACTGTCCTACATCTAACAGTCGTGGGATACCGCCAATTTCACCGAAGTCAAACTTGTTAAAGCGATACTTCCCGCAGGCAAGCGTTAATATCACGCAATCGTCAGGTACGGATTGAGCCATTTGAGTATAGTAATTACGTCCGGGCTTGGCTCCATCGCATCCGCCGATAAGGAAAAACCGTTTGATCGCACCAGATTTTACAGCATCAATGACTTTATCTGCTACACTCATAACTGTGTTACGAGCAAATCCCACCATGATAGTCTTATCTGGACCATCCTCTTTGAATCCCTCTGCTTCAAGTGCCGCTTCTATGACAGGTGTAAAGTTACGATCCTTGATGTGAACAACCCCTGGCCATGCAACTAACCCCGAAGTAAATATCCTGCCTTTATAGTTGTCTCTTGGTCTCTGGATACAATTGGTAGTCATCAGAATTGCACCCGGGAATTCTTCAAACTCATTGCGCTGGTTCTGCCATGCGCCGCCGTAGTTCCCTACCAGATGCTTATATTTCTTCAGTTCAGGATAACCATGAGCAGGAAGCATTTCGCCATGAGTGTAGACGTTAATTCCTTTACCTTCAGTCTGTTTAAGAAGTTCCTCTAAGTCCTTGAGATCATGTCCTGATACTACGATAGCCTTGCCTTTCAGCGGCTCAACACGCACTTTTGTAGGCACTGGATGTCCATAAGCGCCTGTATTCGCAAAATCCAGAAGTTCCATAGCCCTGAGATTAATCTTACCACATTCCAACACCATTGCCAGAAGCTCATCAACATTTGTCGGATTTCCTGCGAGAAAATTCAGCGACTTGTAGAAGAAGGCATATACTTCATCATCTTCCTGACCAAGTATTTGAGCATGATCAGCATAAGCCGCCATACCTTTTAATCCGTAGACGATGAGTTCTTGCAGGCCAGTTATATCTTCTCCCAGAGATTCCTTGCGTTTAAGTATGGTTACTTCTACGCCTTGTTTAATTAAACCATCGAGATCATTTGCTGGAACCCATTCGGCTGGTCCGGTGAGTTTTTCAGGAGTTTTTCCTGCTTTCTTGCAGGCATCGTCATATAGTTTTTTTGCTTTATCACGTAACTCAGCGGCTTTCATGAGCAATGGATAATAACGTTCGGGATCAAAGTTGACGTTTGTAATCGTCGAGAAAAGTGCCTTTACAGTAAACACATCAATCTCATGATCTTTAATCCCTAGTTCTCTTAACCTATGGGCATACATAGATAGACCCTTTGTTGCATAAATAAGTAGGTCAATCAAAGCCGCGACTTCGGGTTCTTTACCACAAACACCCTTTATGGTACATCCTGTTCCATTAGCTGTTTGCTCACATTGATAACAAAACATTTTTTACCTCCTATATACGCTGGTCAACGTACTCAGCTTTGTTTTTACAAGGTAATTTCTGACCTGATTATTAAGTTCACCCAGCAACTTCCCCATAATACAATCCCCGTTGCATATACATTCATTAAGAAGACAATTGCTGGAAGATAACTTTCCGTCTATTGCTTCGTAAACCTCAAGCAAAGTTATTTCATCACCGGGTCTTTCAAGCTTGAAACCACCCTTGGGACCCCTTGTTGATTTTACGATTCTTGCCTTCTCAAGTCTTTGAAGCACCTTAGACAGATGTGCTTCAGAAGCACGTAGAGTGGATGCAAGTTCCTTCGTTAATAATAACTTTTCAGGATTTGCGGCAAGTATAACTACTGTATGTAAAGCAAGAGACGCCGCTTCTGATATTTTTAGTATATTAGTCATTTTATTTACCTCTTATTTGGTATTATGGTACTATGATACCAGAATATAATTACAATGTCAAGCGAATTTTTCATACGAATGTTTTTTCTATATTCGTAATCGTTAAAAAATACATAAACGTCCTAAAAACAACCCCCTAGCCCCCTTTTTTAAGGGGGAATAAATCGAGTCGTGTCAACATTCCCCCTTAGCAAAGGGGGTCAGGGGGTTGTGAAAAACGTTGAAATACTATGTCAAAATGGCATTTTTTAACGATTACATATTCGTGCAATTCGTTCTTATTCGTATCATTCGTAATTAAAAAATGTTACCTTAATTGTGAACCATCCCTAAGATAGTTTCAAAAATCATAAGATTATTTAGTGCCAGTAGATTTACCAGCGGACTGAGACTGAGAACTGTGATGTTTGCGCCCCAACCGAACTGCTGACGTAGGCATAGTCTAATCTCAGGGCAGAGGTTTTGATACCGAATCCTGCTGTTATCGCTCTAGTCAAAGCATTACCAAGCCTAAGACCAGAGCGGATTGAAATAATGTTATAGAATGTATATTCCACGCCAGTATGAAAATCCCCATCAGCAAGTTCCGTAGCTACAATTACATTTTTTAATGCTGGCGTAAATCTTTCCATATTAATACTTGCCCCTAAACCATACGAAAAATCTGGTGACTGCAAATACTTATCACCAGCTATACCCATTACAGCTTTTCGATTATAAGATACATAACCAAGTATATTTTGTAGTCTTACGCCTAGTGATATGTCGTTAATACGGTATTGGCATCCTAGATCGAAAGATATGCCTTTGCCATTACCGAGTTTGGTGTTACCTAAGTATGCTTCAGATGATAGATACTTGATGCTCGTACCTATGTTGAGATTGCTGATCGCTTCTTTAGCATAACACAGTATCAGTTCCATCTCGTGATAGACACCATCTGTGTCGCTGGAACTCATGATCCCAAGTCCTATTGATGAGCTTTTCACACGCTGGACGTAGCCCAAAGAGCTATAACTCACCAGATCGTATAATTCTGTATAGGACATTGCCAATTCTTTTTGGTTGATCTGTGCAATACCGGCGGTGTTCCAGAAGATCGCACTTGCATCGTCAGCAACGGATACGTATGCTGAACCCATACCCAGCGATCGCGCATCAGGATCAATACCTTCAAAGGCGCCATAAGCTGATAGCGAGATTAACAGAAAAATTATAATGATCACCGAAAAATTGTAATAACGCATTTTTTATTGTATTTTCACCATATAGTTTCAACTCGCTGATTTTTTCCCAAAATTGCTGATGACAATCTCTAAATCCTTACTGTCAACACTACCATCTCTATTTACATCGGGGTTATGGTCTATTGGAAAATCGCTTTTTCCGAAAAACTTGCCGATAATAACAATATCCAAAATGTTAATTATCCCGTCTTTATTAACGTCGAGTGGGTCACCCGTTGAATTTACTTTAATCCCTACTTTTACCGGTACGCTGGTAGTAACTCCATCATCAGTCACAAAAGTGAAGCTATCCTCACCGATAAACCCGTATTTTGGCTCATAGGCTAAATCCGGGGGTGTTCCGCTGAGTTTGCCATTAGTTGTCTGAATGGTGATCTTAAACGTGATATTATTTCCATCAGGGTCACTTCCTGAAAGTCTGATATTGACAGGAATATTTTCATCAGTACTAGCTGACTGGGCATCTGCCACAGGAATATCATTAACAGGATTGACTTTAATGCTTACATTCTCGGCTTTGCTATCAATAACTCCATCGTTTACCGAAAAAGAGAAGCCATCATCTCCATTAAAATTTGGATTTGGGGTATACGTGACATCCGGTGGAGTTCCGCTCAAAACACCGTTTAAGGGATTTTTGATAACCTTAAAAGATAGTTTATCACTATCAGGATCAATACCTGTAAGCGTTATTTTCACAATCGTATCCTCATCTGTTGTTATTGACTGTGGGCTTGCCACAGGGGGATCATTTGAAGTATTTACTGCAATGCTTACAGTTTCTGTCCCGCCATCAGCTTTTCCATCGCTGGCAACGAACGTAAAGCTGTCATTACCATTGAAGTTTGGTTGAGGAGTGTAAGTCAGTTCAGGAGGCGTTCCGGCCAGAGCGCCATGCGAAGGCTGTTGTGTAACTCTAAAAGTAAGGTTCTCGCCTTCGGGGTCGCTACCTGTCAGTGTTATCTTCACTGGAGTATCTTCTTCTGTCTTTACTGACACTGCTTTTACAGTTGGTGGATCATTAATCTCATTTATGGTAATAGTGATTGTTGCAGTCTGACTGTCAGCTTTACCATCATTGGCTACAAATGTGAAGCTATCCGTCCCGGAAAAATCGGGATTGGGTTTGTATTTTACATTTGGCGGATTACCACTAGTACTGCCATTTACAGGATTTTTGGTGATCTTGAAAGTAAGTGGGTCAGATTCCACATCAGCGCCAGCCAAGAGAATATCAATGGCGTTATCTTCGTCGGTAACTACGGATTGTGGATTTGCTGTTGGTGGATCGTTGATAGAACTAACTGTTATTTTAACAGTGGTGGAATTGCTTTCGATGAAGCCATCGCTGACAGTGAAGTCGAAGCTATCATCTCCGAAAAAATCAGGATTTGGTGTATATTTCAACTCAGGGGCTTTTCCTTCAAGAATTCCTTTCGTTGGATTGCTTGTTACCTTGTAGGTTATATCTGTATTATCAATGTCACTTCCAACCAGAGTGATTGTAATAGGTGTATCTTCTTGAGTACTGACGGCTTGAGACTTTGCAACAGGCGGGTCATTAACACTTTTAATAGTTATGCTCACTGTCGCAGGCGCGCTGTTGACAGAACCATCATTGACGAGAAAAGTAAAGCTATCAGCGCCATTAAATTCAGATTTTGGCGTATATATTACATCAGGGACATTGCCGGATAGAGTTCCATTCTTTGGCTGTTCTCCGATGGCGTATGTCAGAGGATTATTATCTGGGTCAATTCCTGTCAGCTTAATAGATAATGATGTGTCTTCATCCGTCTCAACTGTCTTTGAATCTGCGACTGGAGGGTGATTTTGCGGCTTGATGGTGACGTTCACTCCGTTGTTGGTGAATATTTTGTATAAAGATTCTACTTGACCATAGTTGTTGTTTTGCCAAAAATCCCAAAATGTTATGATACTTAATGGTCTATTCTTTGCCATTAAATCCCATAACTCTACAATCATATTATTAATATCATCATCATCTGCGTTGGGAACTTCGTCAATGCTTTGAGCAGTGTCAACTATATCCCAGAATATACTTGCAACACTACCCTCGACTATCTCACCATTGGTGTTATTGCCATCTTTCCCCTTCCACCACGAGTTATACTCAATATTTGGTGTATTGGCGTTAGCAAATTGGGTAAAATTAAAAGCATTATCATGAATTAATGCCTCAAAAAATTCTGCCCATCCCTCGTCCATGGCAAATCCTGCATCGGAAACTGTAGTTGCACTATGAGTGCCTACATAATTACTTTGCGGGATATTGGAATTGTTGTAACCATATAACGCCATCATGACTGAATGTCCGTACTCGTGAAAAAATGTAGTCTGATCCCACTGGCTTTTAATTGGAATGCGAATAGTTTCAGATGCCAACTTACCTGATGATGAGGAATATTTATAATAGTAACTCGCTCTTTCAGCTTGCTGATAAGGCCACGTCAGACTAAGTTTATTTCTTTTCCAGTTTACCTTTTCTTGCAGGAAATCGTAGGCAGTAACAGCGTTATTGAAAATATTACCAATAGCACGTTGTTGGTTTGTCTCATTCAGAAAGTAATTACTGACAATTGAACCAACAGATGCGTTCGGGATCAAAGGCAAATCAAATGTGTAAATCGCACTGTTGGCATCATCAATGATTTTGATAACGTCGTTGTCAAAAACGAGCTTCGGCTGAAGGTTTCGAGTGTTCCCATCGCCAAGTTTCGGGGCGTTTATGTCATCAAAAGTATAAAAACCATCATTATCAGTATAAGTCGTGCCAAGAAGCTCAGAACCATTTTGATTAATCTCAAATAACTGAACCATCACCTTTCTTATAGGAATTGGACGAGTTAAGTTGTCATCATAGTAAGTGACTTGACCCTGTATTGATAATGCAGACATAGCACGAGCAGGCTCAGGCGGAGCAAGTGTAAGTATTCGTACATCAATCCCGTTTTCACTTTTAGTGAGGTGATCTATATTATCGCTTATACGTGAACCCGAATTATTGACTATCAGATATAAAAAGAAATGCTCTGCTTCACGTCCGTTTTTTGTAATATCAAAATACACCGATGCCTGAAGTGCGTAAATACCTTCTTTTAGAACGCTTACTTCTGTGGAATATTGACGTGATAAACCCTTGATAAAGGACGTTTCTCTAAAAACCGATTGTCCTGAAATTAAAACACCATCAGGCATTCTGAATACAATAGTAGTCGCGCCGCAATTGTCTAGGACGTCGGTTAGATCAAGCGTAATAATGGCTTTCTGACCAACTACGGGGCTATTCGAGAGATAAAGTTTTCCATCAAAAAAGTTTTCTTTTAACCTGCTTGACCCATACGACGATATTGGAGCATATAACAACATCGAAAGTAAAAGAATTATAATTGAATTCATTAACTTCATTAGTAAATTACCCTCCGCTTTGAATTTATATTATTGTAATCGTTTAAAAATGATCATTTGGGCTTATCATCCCCACTAAATAGCCACCTTCCAATTTGATCAATTTCACACGCACAATATTATTTATAAGATCATCATTTGCATCGGTAACAAGGACACGAGCATAGTTACTGGTAAATCCAGCTAATAGATTATCTTTACCCTCCCTTGCGCCTTCTATCAGCACATCAGTGTATTGTTCCAACATACTTGAGTAGAATTCTCTTAATAAATGCTCCCCTAGAGCTATGATCTTGCCACTCCGTTTAGATGAAATCCTATCTGGTACACGGTCAGGAAACTTTGACGCTGGAGTTCCCTCACGAGGGGAGTATCGAAATACATGCAATTTGCTGAATTTTATTCTGGATATGAGATCAAAAGTTTCTGCAAAGTCCTGATCAGTCTCCCCCGGAAAGCCAACCATCACGTCAGTTGATATACCTACATCAGGTATTGCTGACCTTATCCTATTGACTAGGTTCTCAAATTCCAGTGAAGTATATCCTCTTCTCATCAGATGGAGTGTTCTGTCACTTCCACTTTGAAGTGATATGTGTAAATGATGGGCGCATTTTGGCAGATGACTTATCTCATCTATAAGCTCATTGGATACATCCATAGGTTCGATTGAACTCAACCTTATACGCTCTATTCCATCAACACTATGTATGGCTTTAAGAACGTTAGGCAGTTTAATGCCATCAGAAAAATCTTTGCCATACGCCCCTAGATGTATACCAGTAAGGACTATTTCCTTGTAGCCATTTTCTGCCAGAGATCGCACCTCTTTTAGGATGCTGTCAATTGGCCGGCTGTGTATAGTGCATCCACGAACGTGAGGTACTATACAATACGTACACATAGAATCACAGCCGTCTTCGATTTTGAGCAATGCACGAGTTTGATCATCGAAGGTCGTAATGCAGGGGTAGGAGTTTGTCTCATTTTGGTTTTCATTTGTAAGATTATTCAGGAATTTATCAATAAATGGTTTATCTTTGTTCGATAATACGAGATTGACATTCTGGATACTCTTAATTTCATCTGGACTCCGTTCCGCATAACACCCGGTAACAACCATTACAGCGTATGGATTAAGAGAATTTAACCTTCTGATCATCTGGCGTGATTTCCTGTCGCTCATACTTGTTACGGTACAGGTATTTATAACGTATACGTCTGCTGTTTCGTCAGGGTTTACCAGATCATAGCCCGCTTTCTTTAATACTTCACGCATAACCTGGGTATCATATTGGTTTACTTTACATCCTAGAGTAACAAATGCAACTGTTGGCATAGGAAGCACCATTATAAAATTCGATTTATTTGTGTAATTTGTGATCAAGCAACTTTAAGAAAAGGTTTTAAGGTTTTCAGCTATTAGGATCGTTTATTCATAAGGCTTTTCTTAGATGAAAACTATAAACTGTAAACTGAAAACTCAAAACTGCTTATTTATATCGTCATTCTATTATAGTCTATTTAATCATTATCGTCAATCTTACAGCAAAAATTCATTGACAACATTGATTTATGCTGTTAAGATTGATGTTTGCTGATAGGAAAATGTCTCATTCAGTGACTTATCTATTGCATAAAATGTGGGAGGGAAAACATGGTAAATCGTCTTATAATAGTGATCATCTCAGTTATGGTAGCAACCATGCTCTTCACAAATACAGTCTGCCACGCTGAAGATGTTTTCAGTTTATTCGGTAAAATGTTCCTGTCGGGTCGTGTAGAATATGATTTTACTAATACGAGAGATTTTCTAACAGAAACGGAATATACAACAGTTAATAGCGATAGTTTTGATTTTGACAGATTATTTCGTAGAGGTTTCTATAGTGTTCTTACCATCGAGGAAACTGCTGGAAAGACAAAAAATATTCTAAGTTTGGGTGATATCCCGACTCAATTTACATCATACACTTTTAACAGCCCTGATCTTTCAGGAGTACGCTGGGATGTTAAGTCAGAAAGGTTAGATATTACTTTTTTACTTGTCCCTGGAACTATGAATCCGATCCCAATACTTAAACAGGATTTTCCGGATTCTGGTGTCGGAATAAGACAGGTAACTAAAATGGGTAATACAAAGATCGGCGGCTCATGGTATTACCGTAAAACACCTGTGTTTGGTCTGGATGCCGAAACGAACTTTGCCAACTACGGTATCAAAATGGAGGCATCTCTGACCCCAAAAAGCACACCAAAAGGTAAATATACAGAAAAACCTAAGTCAACGGCATTATTATTAGAGACATACCGAACAATAGGAAATATAATCATCCGTGGAGATGCTTTTAGAGTTGGGAAAAAATATAACGCTTCCCGATCGGTTGCTGACAACGACGACCAGGACCGCTACACTGACAATACCTACCCGGATCCGCCTTCATTAATCATTCCCGGCGACCTTGATAAAAATGATAACGGCGTGTTTGACTATAAAGACGATATACTGCTGTTTGACGTTGATGAGGACTTTCTTGATGAGAGCGATAAGAACAATAATGGTATACGTGATCAAGAAGAAAACGATCACAATCCCGACTATAAATTCGATGTTGGATTAACCGGGGCGCAGGTATCCACAGAATACAAAAGCGTGCAGAAAGGTGTATCAAAGAACCTTGATACATCTTTTCAGTATGCAGTCAAAGGAGATGAGGGGTTCGATAGTTTAAAAGCAATTAAAGCATTAGTAAACGGAAGATATAGCAGGAACATACTGAATAAGGGATCGGTCATGTTAGAGAACGAGTTGAAGTACGTACAGGACAACATACCCAATGATACGTGGAGTTATGCAAGCACGATACCGGTTCCGGTAGACCTAACGATAGATCCGGACATCAAATGGGCGATGTATAACTCCGACCCTGAACTTAAAACAATGCTTGGTGATGATGAACTTGAATTCGTTGATATGTCAACACAGTCGGAAATAGAGACAAAACGTAAAGACCCGCTTTTAATGCAAAATGACGTTATAAACACTATAAAAGGTACGTTTGAGTATACAGGGATAAAAAAAATGGTAACTACAGCGCGATTAAAATTTCAATACGATATGGACCTGGATAGCAACGATAAGCATTATGAGGTTGGCATAATAAAGTCGAATTACAGATTGCGGCCGTCGAAATCAATAGAAATTATCCCCATGTATAAATACAGGGTAAGAAATGGATTCAAACTCGCCGAAGAGAAGTATATAGTCAAGCCTTTGCAATGGAGACTTTATGACCAGGATTGGGAATATATATTAAGGCTTAGAACTATCGTTCCTACTGATGTGAGAGACCAGACACATGCCTTTATACTCAAGACCATATATCAATTCACCAAGACAATAAAAATAACTGGTGGACTACAGCTACTACTTTTTAATGATATGAAAGACGATATGGGTGATTACGTCCGCCAGGCTTTACTTGGAGAATTGGAAAAGAGTTTCATAGCTTATGAAAAGGATTTATTTCTCCACATAGGCTTGAAATATATCAATCAGAAGGCGAAAGGAATCGTTAACGATCAGAATTTCCTTGAGACTTTTGTGAGAGTCTATGCGAAATTCTAGTCGTGTCATCCTATTCTATAATTTTTCCGTCATATTATAACTAACTTTATTGAGTAATCAGTTATGAGTGATGAGTAAAACAGCTTTATAGAAAATACTCATAACCCATTACACATCACTCATCACTTGATTTCTTTGTGTTCTTGGCGTCCTTTCTATTCTTCCGTTACTCGGCGGAACGAGAAGTGTCTTTGTGTTAAAATTTTTTGCAGTGTCCGATATACTAAAGGAGGGATAAAAAATGTACCAAAAAATTAGTTTGCGACTTTTACTTATTGCGGTTATATTAGTGATACCGCTTTCAATGATGGCTTGCTCTGAGTCAGGTGGAAGCAATGCTACTGAACCATTTGCCGATGAGCCAATGATAGTGGATTCGGCAATGTGCATCAACGTTGACAATGACAGAGCGGACGGGATAACCAGTACGTTTTTGAGTTCAGATGATAAAATCTACATCTGGGTTTACTGGTCACACATGGATACTTCATCAACAGTGAAGGCTGTCTGGTATGGACCTAAGGATAATAATACACCTTACCGTGAAGATTCGCATTTAGTTCGATCAGATAGCGGATTTGCTATTACGTGGTTCTATCTGGATAAACCGATAGGCGGTTTTACTGCGGGAGAATGGTCGGTTGAAGTATATCTTGATGGTAATTTTGAGAGAAGCTATTTGTTCACTGTGGATTGATTAGTTCGATTGTTAAAAGATATTTGTATTGTAGGGGCGCAGTATCTGCGCCCTTTGGCACGTTCAATCAATGGTACTACGAATCAACCAGATTAATTACTGGGTTTAATTTACCCCCTATAATCCCCCGTAAACGGTGGATATTTATCTCCTTCCACCTTTTAGGGGGAAGGTTGGGATGGGGTATGATAGGTTGAATAATTAATTTGGTTGACCGCTACTTATATAAACTAGGCGAAAATGGTATTACTTCCTGGGAGTTGCCCCACCCATGAAACCTGTTATTTCTGCATCGAACTTGGGTTCATCGTAAGTGACGGTTCCGAAGTGTGCAGAACATACACTGCCATCCTTGTTAATAAATAACACTGTCGGCAACTGCGTGACCTTGTAATCCTTGAAAGCTTTTATCCCTTCTGCAAGTATCGGAAAAGTTATCTTATTCTGCGTGACGAACTTTTTAACCTTTACCTTATCTTTCTCCGACGTGATACCAAGTATGACAAGCTGTTGTGGCTCATTTTCTTTTTGCTTACCATATTTTTGGTAGAGTTTTTCCATTACAAGGACTTGTTTTTGTGATGTCTTGCTAAATGTAGCAAAGAAGTCAAGTATTATAAACTTGTCTTTAAATTGTGACAGTTTTATCTCTTTACCGTCAAAGTCTTTGAGTGTAAACTCCGGCGCCTTTTTACCTACTAGCGACTGGACACCAGTCGGCGTTGGGGTTCCTCAGGCGCATTCTGCCGAACCTGTGTAAATAATCGCAGCAACAAAGAGTGCCGACAATACCAAGAGTGTAAATTTTGTCTTGCTCATTTTAAACCTCCAATTCATATTAATAATCTACCATGCACCAATTATCGTTCATTATCTTTATAAAGATCCTCTCAACGTAAATACCTACCAAGATATTAACCGTCATCAAGTTACTACTTCGCTTTTATCTTCCCCCACGTAGTTTCCAGATTTTCAGCAGGAAACATAGTACGTGCAAAAGCAGGATCAAACCAATCTGGAAACAAGTTATAGCCTCCTTCTGTCAAACTGTGCTGATTCTTTCCATCAGCATCCATAATATAGATGTCTCTCTCACCATGACGATTAGTGACAAAAGCAATCTTTTTACCATCCGGCGACCATACTGGCGTATTATTGCGAGTCGCCGAATGCGAATCATTTGCTAGTTTGTGATTATTGCCACCGTTAATACCCGTAACATAAATCTGCCATGTTCCGTCACGATCAGATGAGAAAGCAATTTGTAGTCCATTGGGCGACCAACATGGCTCTTCGTCTTGGGCTATATTATTCGTCAAATTGTGCTGATTGTTACCATCCATATCCATAACGTAAATCTCGCTGTTGCCATCACGATTGGATGTAAAGGCAATTTTCTTCCCATCAGGCGACCAAGACGGATACCAATCCCTTGCAGAATTATCCGTCAATCTGCGTGGATTTTTGCCATTGATATCAACAGTGTAGATTTCATATTCATTGCTGATCCACAAATTGCCGCTCAACAAACCAAAGGCGAGCTTATCACCGTTAGGAGACCATGCAGGTGTTTCCTCACTTTCCGGATTATCAGTCAGTCTATGTTGATTATTTCCATCAGCATTCATGATATAGATTTTATCCGTTCCATCTCTATGTGAAACAAAGGCGATCTTTTTACCATCAGGAGACCATACGGGATCATAATCTCTTTCGCTATTTGTCAGCTTGTATTTATTACGCCCTTCTGTATCCATTACATAGATATTATCATGACCATCAATATCAGAGCTAAAAACGATCTGAGCCTTTTCTGGTGCTTGGGCATTAGCACCTACTAATAAGGCAATACAAAGGAATAATAATATAAGAAATAAGGTGAAAGCTGTTTTTGAATCATCCATACCCAATCACCTCATTAAATTAATCAGAAATCATCTGCTGAATCTTGTTTTCAAGGTCTTGATCATACATATTAATATACTTGATAGACCCTTTCCTATCAATTAGCGTATAGGTATACCAAACCCTTGCATACCTGTCAAACGTCTCACCTTTTGCCCATTTTTCTGGTGATTTCTTGTCTATACCTATATTATAAGTCGCATTATTCTCTTTGACAAGGTTTTTTATTTTATCAACGTTTGCAGTATACTCATGTATCCCAATAAAAACCACGTCCTTATCAAATAGTTTTTGTAGCATATTAATAAGCCTTATACTTTCCACACTGAGTTGGTTTTCCATTGACCAAAATTGCAAAACAACTATCTTACCTTTCAATTTTGATATGTCCAGCGGTTTTCCGTTAACCCATTCTTCAATGCTCAGTTGCGGTGCAGTCTTACCTTCTATCTCTTTATATCGTTTGCTAAGTTTATCATAATATTGTTTCTGTTCTGGCGGCGGAGTAGGTTCTGGAGATGGTTCATCAGTGAATGTGAGTATCAAATCATCACGGTTCATCTCAACGTCCTTGAACCTTCTATAACCGCTACTTTCTCCCTGAGCATAAAATTCCTTCTGAATATATAAGTTTTCCTTTTTGTTTACAAGCAGATAATCCATTCGGAAATATCCCTGGGAATCTGTATGACCATTTGAATTGATATGTCCCGAAACTGAATCAGAAGCTAAATCAATATTTACCATTACACCCTGTACTGGATTGCCGCTGGAATCAACTATCTTTCCAGCAAGGAACCCATCAGCCTTTACAATCACAAAGTCCTGTTTTGAGTTTGTTGGAACGAATCGAAACATGCTGGTTCCATAATCTGGATGATTGACATAGATCACGGGTTCAACGTAATTAGGCAGATTTTCTAACCTGAAAGACCCATCATAGTCAGTTATAGTATTAGATACAACGGATGTTGCATCTATTCTTGCACCCGGCACTGGATTTCCGTTTGTATCCTTGACTATACCCTCAACGTAAAATTTCCCTGCCCTTTGAAGCACAATGTCAGGCATGGGTTTAACACCCTTTGTTGCCTTGAATTGTTTAGTCATGTTCTGTTTATAGCCGTCTGCCTTTGAAATAATGTAATATTCGATACCTGCAGCTAGATCTATTTTATAGTTTCCTGAGCTATCAGTATAAACATCATCATTATCTACCTCTCTTCCTGTGTTACCTTCAAATTGCATGAAATCAACCTTTGCGGATGATACTGGTTCGCCTTTTTCATTGATAACACGACCGGTCACGCTTGCAGTCTCATACTTTTGCATTATTATCTCGATCTCTTGATCAGGTTGGGCATCAATTTCAATACTGCCGCGCAGTTTTAGTTTGCTCTGCTCTGCCCTGAGTGAGAGTTTTTGTCCTTTTATAACACCTGGTATTATAAATTTGCCATTTTGATCTGAAACACCATAATGTTTGAACCATTGCTGTGCATCAATAATTAACGCATCAGCAACAGGATCTCCATCTAAGGTGAATAAGGAAATTTTAGCTGAGAATTGACCTGATTTTCGTAAGAGGATATTTACATCAGAAATTGTTTGTCCCTCTGCAACGTTATAATATTTCCACATCGGATCAGCTAGTTCATATCCTTGCGGTGAATCCTGAATGATGAGATTTGCTCTACCGGGCGCTACTCTAAACTGAAATTTTCCATCTTTGTCTGTTACAGTAGATTGATACATCCTCTGCCCTAATGGGCGCGCCCTGTCATTCAATTGTACGGAAACATTTTTTAGTGGTTCGTTTGTGTCCTGATCCAATACCCTACCGTTTACTATTCCACCTTTGATCAGTTGCAGGTCTATATTTTTAACAGTTTCTCCTTCTTCAGCTTTAATATGTTCTTTTACTAAGGCTGTCCATTCTTTATTTTCTACATCAAGAACGACATCATAGCTGCCTGCTAATAGATTGGTCAAAGCATAATGACCATTATCATCTGTTATCGCTTCCTCAATTGGATTGCCGGGATCAATTTGATTGCTAGGATAAATCGGGCTTGCATATAATCTAACGCCCTTTGCTGGCTTGCCTGTATCGCCAAAAGTCATACGACCTTCAATGCGGGCTTCTGGTTTAAGTATGAATATAATATCCTCATTCCCTGACTTTATGTCCATTCTTGTCTCTTTGGCATATCCACTACCGACAACATCCATTTTCATATTCAATTCTTCTGGCAGGCATTGGAAAACGAATTTACCATCGGAATCTGTCTCAACGGTAGCGATAGAGCTTGGTAGAGCTGCGGTATTTAACGTGGGTCCCGTTGGTGAATTAGTGAATACTAACCAATTAATGCTAATATTCGCACTGACAACAGGATTACCAGCGCTATCCACAACTGAGCCTGATGTTAAAAGAGGTTTATACATTTTCAGGATAATGTCTGACGTCTTATTTTTCGACAGAAAGGACCAATTAAATGAATATTCAGGTATTATAGCAATAGCAATTAATCTCCCCCATTTTGAATCATCGTCGGGTTTTGGTACTTCAACCATAAAAGTTCCATCTTTCCCTGATATTCCTTCGTATCTTGCTTGTGTATCTCGATTGTAAACATAGACCTGTGCATTGGGAACAGGATTATCATCCCTCAGAATTTTTCCTGATACCGTCTGCATTTCAACGTTACCTGTGACCGCTGGAACATTCGTCTGTGATGGCGTTTCTGTTTTGGATTCATCGCCCTTTCCTGATCCAGCTAATGCGTTGCCTTTTAGTCCCTTTGATCCCATCAATGGCTCAACAGGTATCTCAGCATTCATCGAGGCTCTATAATTCTGTTGGTTGATTACTGGATATAATTCTGCACCCATAGTTCCAATTCTACTAGATAATTCTGAAAAGGCTTTTAATGGACTAAATGAAGTCTGTGGAGAACTAAGACTCAGAATTGTAAATATTATCCCTGCTGTAAGTGTTGCGCCCCAAGAAATCCACGGCGCGCTTGGTTGCGAATGCAATGATATTCTTTTTATAATTTCAACTATTCGGAACGTGAAGCTAACTGGCAATCTTTGTGTCTCATAAGTACCTCTCATCATCGTAACCATCTCCTCTCTAAGCTGTGATCTTGCTCTGCTCAAGCGTAACATGATAGCATTTTGTGACGTACCGAGAAATTTTGCGATCTCTTTACCATCCATACCACCGAGATAGTAAAGTATGAGAACTTGCTTATAAGACTCAGGTAACAATTCTAATGCTTCATAGAGTGATTCATATATTTCGTTATCATGGTAATATTGTGCTGATGGGTGATCTATAGAGTTTTCTTTTTCATTTATCTCATGGTTAAGCCTTATTTCTCTTGCTTTGATCCAGTTTTTACATAGATTTGACGTTATTGCGTAAATCCATGCGAGGAAATTGTCACGATGCTTCAGTGTTTTCAGCTTTTTGAAGGCTTTTATAAACACTTCCTGAGTAACGTCTTCGGCATCGTGGAAATTTCCAAGCTTTGAGTAAGCAAGCGCAAATATACTCGCCTTATATTTATCCACAAGTAAACCAAATGCAGTGGAATCACCTTCAAGGCATTGATAAATGATATGTCCGTCTTCAGTTCTCATTTTCTCGTCCTAAGATAGTTTATTATAACCGCAAAGTGCTATTTCCATGATATTAAGACAACTCAGATGACGAGAATATGTCACACAGCGAAAGATTTTTTTGAATAGATGAGGGTAAAAATTTGATGAACAGGTAAGTAATGGTTGATTAACTCAGGATCCATAATTAAATAACTTACTCAATAGGAAACACACCCCCGGACCCCTCTCAAGAGGGGGAGTTTGGCGATTCCCCCATGTGCATCAACTTAAGGAACAAATATAAGATTTTCAATGTGGAAAGCCATTTTCCTGAACCCCAAAGGGGTGAAATATTTATAGAAATGACAACCAAAAAAACGTAAAGCTCCAGAGGAGCGATATATAGAA
>Ga0315282_10001253_pt1 | contig 48506 bp, 49 predicted proteins | sample YL17G07_20_MG_FD_203693 | JGI IMG/M metagenome (GOLD analysis project Ga0315282, IMG submission 203693) | Sediment microbial communities from Yellowstone Lake, YNP, Wyoming, USA - YL17G07_20 | ecosystem: Environmental > Aquatic > Freshwater > Lake > Sediment | place: USA: Wyoming | collected...
CTTACAGGACAAACGAGGCAGACAAAGCTCCTCAACCTGTACAAGTCCAAGCCGTCTCCCAGAATAACTCTAACCGAGAAACATCAGGAGGTCAAGTACTGACTATTGACAACTATTAGGAAATCTTTTTGTACAGCCGAAAAAGAGTTGTCCTTCTATTATTGAACTCTATACAAAGTGGTCTTGACTTGTTGACATCATGAGAGCACAATCAAGAACGATGGAAAAGTATCAGATATGCAGGAAATAAACTGGAATAACTTTGCGGCGAAATTCAATGGGAAAGAGCAGAGTTCTTTTGAGTGGCTCTGTTATCTTCTATTCTGTGACGAGTTTAATAGACCCACAGGAATGCTTAGATATAAGAACCAAGCTGGAATAGAAACGCAGCCTATTGAGCACGATGGCAGAGTAATAGGCTTCCAGGCAAAATACTATGAAACCAATATCAGCAGTAATAAGGAAAGGATAAAAGACACAATCAAAAAAGCAAAAGATCGAAATCCTACAATCGATAAGATTCTTTTCTATATAAATGGAGAATTTTCTGAGAGTAGTAAAAAAGGACAAAAAGATCCAAAATACAAAACCGAAATAGAAAAATATGCGTCAACCTTAGGAATCGAAATTGAATGGAGAAGCAAGAGTTTTTTTGAATCTCCTTTTGTCTTTGACCGGAACGCCACCATAGCCAAACATTTTTTCAGTCTTGAAAAAAGTATTATTGATTTCATAGGAGAGTTAATTAAGCATACCGAATCAGTCCTTGGCCCTATACACTCGAATATGCAATTTAAAGGCACCGAAATAAAGATTGATAGATCGCAGACTCTTGAGAAACTCAGAACCAAATTTAATGAGTGTTCGTTAGTGATATTGAGCGGCGAAGCCGGTGTAGGGAAGACTGCGATAGTAAAAGATTATCACGATATGGTAAGAGAGACAACACCATTCTTTGTCTTTAAAGCAATAGAATTTAATGTTACCAATATCAACAGGCTTTTTACGGATTATGGACCTTTCACGTTTCGGGATTTTATCGAAGAACATGAAGCTCATAGCGAGAAAATCATTGTCATAGATTCCGCTGAGAAGCTCTCGGATATTGAACACAGAGAAGTCTTTTTTGAATTTCTATCCGCACTGCTGGGAGCGAATTGGAAGGTACTTATCACGACGAGATATGGGTATATCGACACTCTGGAATTCCAACTAACTGAAATTCATCGTGCTGCATTTCAATCAATAATCATTGAAAGGCTAAAACCTGAAGATCTTCATGGTCTTGCAGAAAAGTATAATTTCAATCTCCCCCAAAATAAAAGGTTGCTTGAACTGCTAATGACACCCTTCTATCTCAATGAATACTTGCGGACAAGTAATAAACTTGATGAAACCATTAACTACCACGATTTCAAAGACGCTTTATGGAAGAAACAAATAGTAAAAATTGAATATCAAAAGAACAATGCTCATATAAAGAGAGAAGAGTGCTTCTTAAAGATAGCACATAATAGAGCTAAGGATGGGCATTTGGTTGTAGATGCAATCGAATGTGACGATGAAACTTTGCGAAGTCTAGATTTCGACGAAATCATCAAGCATGACCCTGTGATAGGTGGCTACTTCATCACACATGATATTTATGAAGAATGGGCGCTGGATAGGGTTATTGAAAGAGCGTTCCGTCGGACAAAAGACCATCATACATTTCTCCAAGATATTGGAGCGTCGTTACCAATTCGCAGGGCTTTTAGAAGCTGGCTCTCAGAGAAATTGCATGACAGCATTGATGATGTTACGAGTCTAATTGAATGCATAATTGGTGATAACGGAGTAGCAAGTTATTGGAAAGATGAAATCTGTGTATCAGTATTACTATCTGATTACGCAGGGGTGTTCCTTCAATTGTTTAAAAGTAAACTGCTGGAAAACAATGCGGGACTTTTGATGAGGCTCGTCTTCCTGCTCAGGATAGCTTGCAAAGAAATTGATGAAGACTTTTTCGCGATGTTGGGCATAACAAAAAAAGAGCAAGATATATCAAGAATTGTCTTCACTAAACCAAAGGGCAATGGTTGGGATTCGACAATTCACTTTATTTATGTCCATAAAGAGGAAACCGAACTAAGTAACGCAAATATCATTATTCCATTACTTGATGATTGGAATAATAAGAATAAAAGCGGTGAGACAACCAAGAGGGCGAGCCAGATAGCGTTGTTTTATTACAATCATTACGATGAAATTGCGAAAAATGGCAAGTATCGATACAGTTCTCGTGACCAGAGCAAGGGCCAGTTGATAAGAGTAATATTGAATGGTGCTTTAGAGATTTCGGATGAATTGAAGGCAATATTCGATGAGGTGATCTCTAAAAAACTGACTAAGTACAGAGACAAATACTACGACATTATTGTGGCAATACTAGGATCCATTACGGACGGTTCCGAAGTTATTAAGGTTCTTCCGAGTTACGTAATTCAATTAGCAGAATTATTTTGGCACCAGCCACCTAATAAAAAGTATTACGATTATTCTCTTGGTGTTGAGCCGCATTTCGGTCTATCTGGAAAACACAATTTTAACTATTTCCCCTCAAGTGCATTCCAAACCCCAATTTTCCAACTCTTGATAATTGCCCCGGTTGAGACTACGAACTTCATATTATCATTTACAAATAGAGCTGTTGATTATTACAGAAAGTCCGAACTTGGGCATGAAGTTTCGGAGGCAAAATTGGTTTTCGGCGAGAATGATTCTTGCGACCAATATATAAGCAACAGACTTTGGAACATGTATCGAGGTACTCATGTATCGAGTGATCTGCTTGAATCAATGCATATGGCTTTGGAGAGATGGCTCTTAATGAATGCAAAGATTACCTCAAAGGAAACTATGGAAAGCTGGTGCCTTTATCTCCTGAGAAAGACAAAATCTGCTTCAATAACGGCAGTAGTAATCAGTGTTTGCCTTGCTTATCCTTCTAAACTTTTCAATATCGCAAGCATCCTGTTTAAAACAAAAGAATTTTTTCTTTACGACACAGGAAGAATGATGCGAGACCAAACCGCCAAAGGCACTTATTCTATCGGATACGGGTTGAATTATGAAAATGATATTTATCGAAATGAACGAATTAAGACTTGTGACGACCTACATAGAAGTCTTTCATTGGAGCATCTTGCGTTCAAATACCAACTGGAAAAATTAGAAGGGGAAAGTGAAGATGAGGCGAAACAGAGACAAGAGGTAATATGGAAAATCCTGGATAAGCATTACGAAAGCCTTCCTGAACAATCCGTTGAAACAGATGCAGACAAAACTTGGAGACTTTATTTGGCACGGATGGATACAAGGAAAATGAAGACGGAGGTTGAAGAAAGTAATGGAAGTGTTGTAGTAACGTTCAACCCAGAAATTGACCCTAATTTGAGGAAATTTAGTGAAGACTCTACTAGTGTCGCCGCAGCTGCAACGAAACATACATCGATAAAATTGTGGGCAAATTATAGGTTCAATAGGAATCCTGACTATCAACAATATAAAACATTTGAAGACAATCCTGAATCTGTAATCGCAGAAACCAGAGAAATCCTTGAAAACTTGGAGAAAGGAGAGGATCCTTTCCCCGAGTTCAATCGAACAATTCCTGCTTATACATGTTCCGTGTTAATCCGGGATTTTGTAGACAAGTTAACTGCAAAAGAAAGGGAATTTTGCAGAGACATAATTACACAATTCGCGAAAACACCACTCATGATTCAAGATTACCATTACCAAATTGACGATGGTACAGAGCCTTCCATTTCTACATTGCCTATTCTAATGCAACATTTCCCAGAAGAGACCAATGAAATCAAATCATTATTAATACTTTTACTCCTTAACCCATGGAGAGAAATAACAGCATTTGCTACTGTAGGGATTCTCAGCCGCTTATGGGAAACACATTTTGATAATGCTCAATCTATTTTCTTAGGATATCTTTTGCTGAAACCAAAATTCAATGAATTTATAAGAGAAGTTACAAGGAAAATGAGGAACAATATATCTGATATTCAAGAACCTCAAACCGTGGAACTCTTTACAAAGAAACATGAAGTTGAGTTTGAAAAAATCGCTATGAACAAAATTACCTTCAGCGATTTAGAAGATCTGAGCAACTTGGATTTTGCGGCTCTGGAGGTTGCATTTGAGCTTATTCCACCAAATATACAACACGTAGACCATACATCTTTCTTGAATATATTCCTTCCCTTATGCGCCAAAGAACTTAGTAAAGATCATAATGAAGTTGATTATTATGCAAAAATTAGATTCATGAAGAAATTTGCACTTTTCATACTTAGTTCATCAAAGGACAAGATTTGTGCATACTTACAACCGTTTATTGACAATTTCAGTGATTCAAGAGATATGGCTCAACTCCTTCAAGAATTCATCTTGACGGAAGATGCATTAAATCATTACGATGAGTTCTGGCTCGTATGGAATGCTTTTTATGATTGTGTAGTCAAGATTTATAAAAAACAAGGTTTTCATTATTATTCAAACGAACTCATACACAATTACCTCTTAGCATGGCCATATTGGAAGGCTGGTTTGAAAGAATGGCATACACTAAAAGAAAGAGAAAAAGGGTTCTACAAGAAAATTTCAGAGGATATCGGTCATCATCCTTCGGTTTTATACTCAATCTCAAAAATCCTAAATCAGGTAGGGAGTTCTTTTATTAATGATGGTGTAATTTGGATAAGTAATATCTTGCAGAATAATCCCCAATACACATCAACTGATTTAGAGCCTAATACTATTTATTACATTGAAAATATCATGAAACGGTATATATTAATGAATCGTCAAAATATCAAGGCTACGTTAAGCCTTAGGAATCATGTCATTACTATTTTAAACTTCTTACTCGAAAAAGGGTCAACCACAGGCTATCTGTTAAGAGAGGACATCTTATAATGACCTGCCTCCTGGATTATCAAAAGTCCAGCACCGCCCCGTTATTAGACCTGAAACTGCCCCCCCCCTTGGACCCTCTTGACAAGTCACAATTCATCGTATTGTTACCCGGTAGACACCGGAGAGGCGGTGCTGGCATAAGCAGTCCTTAGTATTAAGCCCGGATTACGCGAGTCTTCGATACCATCGGGAATGACATAGAGCGGCGGCTCATCAAGTTGAATTAAGTCAGCCAACCACCCATTAAGCACCGGCAATTCAGGAGCAAAATTGGATTTCGCCGTGTAAAATAACGTAAAATACATGTTTCGGTAAGGCTATACAATGCGGAGAAACGAGAATTAGCTTGAATTATCGAGACGATTTAAGAAACATAGTCATAATCGCCCATGTAGACCACGGCAAGACCAGCCTGATTGATATGATGCTGAAACAAAGTAAAGTCTTCCGTGATAATCAGCAGATGGGTACTTTAATACTCGACAGGAATGCACTGGAACGGGAAAAAGGTATTACCATTCTAGCCAAGAACACAGCGGTAATCTACCGCGGTGTAAAGATAAATATCATAGATACTCCGGGCCATGCTGATTTCAGCGGCGAAGTAGAGCGAGTCATGAATATGGCAGATGGCTGTCTGTTGCTGGTTGATTCCGTCGATGGGCCTATGCCCCAGACCAAGTTTGTGCTGAAACATGCGCTGGCTAAGGGGCTGAAACCGATTGTGGTCATTAATAAGATAGACAGGGAAAATTCCAGGATAGCCGAGGTGGTTCATCTGACTCAGGACCTGTTTCTGGAATTAGCCACCGATGCAGAACAGCTTGATTTTCCCGTACTATACACCAGCGCCAGGGACGGCACGGCTACCACCGACCCGGAGAAAGAAGGCGAAGACCTTATACCATTGTTCGAATCTATACTCCACAAGGTCCCGCCGCCCGGCATCGAGTCCGGACCTTTCCAGATGCTGGTATCTAACCTGGACTATAGCAGCTACAAAGGCAAACTTGCCATCGGCAAGATTTACCGCGGCAGCGTTAAGCCGCATGATAAGGTCGCCGTTATCGGGAGCGATGGCAACACGGAGAATTACGAAGTGAACCAGGTGTTCACCTTTATGGGCCTGGACCAACCGGAAGTAGAGGAGGCAACCGCAGGCGATATCGTGGCTATAACCGGCGTGGAAACAGTAAGTATCGGAGATACCATAACCAGTCCCGAACAGCCGGATGCATTGCCTCGTATAGAGATAGGCGAACCTACGTTAAAACTGATGTTCGGCGTAAATACTTCACCGTTCGCCGGCAGAGAAGGGAAATACTGTACCTCGAGGCAACTCCGTGAACGGCTTTACCGGGAACTTGAAACGAATCTCAGCCTGGGGGTTCAAGATACCGAAACCCCCGATGTTTTCTTTGTTTCCGGCAGAGGAGAGCTGCATTTAGCCATACTTATTGAGACTATGCGCCGCCAGGACTACGAGTTTGAAATTTCAAAGCCGGAAGTTATAACTAAAGAAATAGACGGCAAGGTTATGGAACCTGTGGAAGAACTCACCATCGATACGCGCACAGAATATGTCGGCGTTCTCACGGAAATTTTAAGCTCGCGCCAGGCTAAATTAACCAATATGTATAATGACGGACAGGGTAATGTACGCCTGGAATTTCACATACCCACGCGTGGTCTAATCGGTTTCCGCAGCACGTTTTTGACCGCCACCCGGGGTGAGGGCATTATGAGTACATTATTGCTGGGATATGAACCATGGTATGGAGATATCGTTTCAACACGTAGCGGTATGCTGGTAGCTTCCGAAAACGGTACTGCCGTTACCTACGGATTAAACAATGCCCAGGGAAGAGGTATGACATTCATCGAGCCGGGCACACAGGTATACGAGGGTATGATAGTGGGGATGCATTCCCGGGGAACCGACCTGGCAGTCAACGTCGCCAAAGAGAAAAAACAGACCAACATCCGTGCTTCCACGTCCGATATCGCCATTAAGTTGACTCCGGCATTGAAATTTAGCCTTGAAGAAGCTCTGGGCATGATAAGCGATGACGAGCTTATCGAGGTGACACCTAACAACATCAGGTTGCGTAAGCGATTGCTGACACAGAACCAGCGCGCCAGAGCGCGCCATGCAACAGACAAAGAACCACAATAAATCGGTAATGGCCGTACTTAATGGGTGAGGGGTGGAAGCTACCGGCTCCTTTGTTTGAAGGCCTCGTACATTACCAGTGCGGCAGCGACGGAAGCGTTAAGCGAGGTGATTTCCCCTCGCATCGGGATATGCGCCATGAAATCGCATCTCTTTCTGACCAGCTCGGATAATCCCTTACCTTCGCTGCCGATGACAATGGCTGTCGGCGACTTGAAGTCCATCTGAGTGTATTCGGCTTCGCCGCTCCGGTCTATGCCGATGACCCAGATATTGTTTTTCTTGAGTGTTTCGATTGCCTGGGCGATGCTGGATACGCTGGCTACCGGCATATACCATACGGCGCCGGCTGACGCCTTAGCCACGGTAGCGGTGAGGCCGGCTGCCCCTCTTTCCCTGATAATCACTCCATGAATGCCGCTGGCATAAGCAGTCCTCAGTATCGAGCCCAGATTCTGCGGGTCCTCGATGCCATCGAGAATCACATATAGCGGCGGCTCGTTCTTTTCTGCGGAGACAGCCAGCAAATCATTCAGGCTGACATATTCCTTGACTGCGGCGTAGGCAATAACTCCTTGATTGGCACTGGTTATGCTCTGCTTGTCTATGATATGCCTGGGCACGCGTTCAACCGGTATACCTTTGGCTCGAGCCAGGCGGAGCATTTCAGCCACGGCATCGCCCGGCTTGATATTGTCGGCCAGCAGTATTTTGTTGACGGGATGGCCGGACTTGAGCAGCTCGATTACCGGGTTTTTACCTTCGATGATGTTTGTCATGTTACCCGGCATATTGTATTAGGCCGAGCCAGCCAATTCAAACTTTAAGCCAGCGACCACTTGTTTTTAATGTAGCGTCGAGGCTTTAGCCTCGACGCTACATTGCTATAAACGTTGAATAGTATCTTCTGGATTTCTTTACGCCGACGTTGACCTAATTCTGCAGGTCCTGTTCCGCAGCCTTCTTCTTCCAGCTTTTCCACAAGCGGGATGGCTCTGGGTCACCGCCTGTTCGGCCTCTCAAACATCTCCTTCATCGGTGTCCAATACCAGTCGCGCCAGCCCTGACTGACGTCATCGTAGTATTCTTCTGGAACACCAGTCTGGGTAAAGACAAGTCGCGTACTGTCTTTAACTTCTTCCAGTGAAAATGTAACCTTTGAGTAATGGCCTTCTGGCCAGTCGCTTGCACGCCATGTCTGAACAATTTTCTTATCAGGGATAAGCTCCAGGTTTACTCCCTCTATGTATTCGCCGTATGCTGTAAACCTACCGCCAATTTCGCGGCTGATATTTGCCTCTTCACCCGTAAACTCAGAGTGTCGACGCGAGTCCATTAGTGCTTCGTAAATTTCGTGCGCAGTTGCTTTTAAAGTCACAGACTGCTTAATGGTTTTCATATTTTCTCCTTCCGCTGCTTTATTGAATCGTAAATGGGTATTTACCTGATACTTTGCGCGTGAATATTTTTACGTTCAGATATGCGCCTATTAAATTTTACCATCCTGCCGCGACATTGACCACTACATCATAATATTAATGGCAGACACCAAATGGATGTGGCAGCAGACATTACTTTTAAGAGCGGCTTCAAATTTTGGGGGGCTGTTCACCAGGTTCCATGCCAAAGCCCTCTTCTCCTAGCTTTTCCATGAGTCGGGCTATCACGACTTACTACTTAAGCAGCGTCAGAAACTCCTCTTCCGTCAGGTCAGCTTGCTTTAAGATTCGTCTCAATATTTTCTCCGGCAGGTCCCTGTTGTGAATAGATACAGTTACCCTGAGCTCAGGTCTATCCTTGTGAAACAGGCGGGCATGGCTTCCCTTTTGATGATGAATGTAAAAGCCACCTTTGAGCAGTGCCCGCAAGAGCTCGCGCCCCTTGACACTGGGAAGAGCTGGCATGTTACACGCGCACTACTATCCGTTCGACAGAGGGTTCCTTATCCTCTGGAATTAGCTCACCTTCCTTGAGAGCACTCTCTAAGTAGCACTTTATGGCCTCCTCAGCCATTGCCCTTGCCTCTTCCCGCGTCTCTCCGAAAGTGCAAATCTCAGGAATCGCCGGCACCACAACATCATAGCCACCATCTTTAACCGGCTCAAAGATGACCGTGTAATTATAGACTTTCATCTTGCTTTAAATTCTCCCCTAAGTCCTATTATATCACACCTGCTAATTCCCCTATCCCAATGATTGTCTTCGTAGTCGGCTTATTACATTGCGTCCCCAGAAGTTGAGAGAGGTCGAAGCAGCTATACGTTTTGCCCTAGGTTCGGAGCAGTAGATACAAAGGTGAAATATCAACGAGACAATAGTCACAGATTAATCGGAGATACTGTAGTATAGTTATATAAAGAGAGAAGGGAAGGAGGTGAGGGTATGGCAAAGCTAGTGTTGTTTTACCGACTCTTTATCTGGAGTCGCCCTCAGCCGGAGGTGAGGTGAAGAAGCGGTGTTGATAAATGACCGGCTGGGGGGTGAGAAGGTTCCCGAGCTCCTCGCGAGGTATTTGAGGGCTCATCCGTAAGGAAGCCGCTTTGGTGAAGGGAACCAAAAAGGAGGAGTAGTGGAACGAAGCTAGGGGCAGACTCGATGTTATCGAGCCTGTCCTTTTTTATGCCTGCCTTCCTACTCACGTCATCTAAGTGTGGATTGTATACGCAGTACTAATGTCCCTGCCAAATATGACTTTTGGGGGATTAACACCACAAAGCATATATTTTACAATATTTGAGCCATTAGCTACAGCTATAACATGCAAGTTCTTACAACCATAGTAGAATGACTGGACAGACTTATCAACCTCCAAAGGACAAGAAAGATTTCTGTCTCTACCAAGTTCCAGGGAACATCACGCCGGAACAAGCAGAGAAGATATTGGACAGGTTGAATTCTTTAAATACAGAAGAGGAAATACTAAACATGGTTAGAATATATGCCGGACAAGGAGTAGTAGGCAAAAAGATTGCACGCAGTATTTTGAAGTGGAGGAAAAAATTCGGCACATTTAAAGATTTGCAGCAACTCGCTGCAACGCCAAGGGTTGGCTCAAGCCGATTTGCTATTATTTTATTTTCATTATGTAATTATCAATGATAGCAAAATGCCTTTGACCCGATATAAAAACCTTTAGAATGTGAGGGACAGACTCGAAACTATAGAGCCTGTCCTTTTTTGTGCCAGCTCATCTGACGTCATCTAATAGTACTTAATCGGCAGGCGATTATAAAGTAGAATCAGTGTCCATCTTATCTGTAGCATCTGCTGTCTGCGAGGTCGGTGTTATCGGCACGGTTGGAACCTCAGCAATTACGGGATAGTCCGTGGTAGCTGGTGCAGGTGGCATTTCAAGTACCTGGTCAGGTACAACAGTCGGCGCGGGATATGTTTCCAACGTCGGTTCAGGAGCCGACGCTGGTTCAACAGATGGTAGGGAATCGACCACTGTTGGCAAAGTTGGTGCTGGTAGTCCTGATTCGGGCGTGATTTCTGGTGACGGAACTGTTGCCACCGCAAAATCCGGGTTTAGCTCATTTGTGGCTTCAGGAGTCCGTAATGTATCAGGTGTCGGCGCGATTCCCGGTGAGGGTTCTATTGCAGTAGCAGAATCAATGTTTGGCTCATTCGTAGCTTCAGGAGACTGTAAAATCTCCGGTGCCGGCACGGCTGGAACCTCAGTAATTACAGGAGTCTCTGTTGCAGCTGGTGTAGATAGCGTCGCTTCCAGCACCCGGTCGGGGACATCAACCGGTGTCGAATATGTGGCTAAGGCAGGCTCCGGAGCCGGTGTCAGCTCAACTGAGTCTGATACTGATGGCTCAAATGTTATCGGAGATAGTGTTGCTGCGGGGGGCTCCGCAGTTGTTATTCCATTCGCTTCCATAGGCTCTGTTGCCGGAGTGCCGGCTGTTACATCTGTTAATATCGGATGCGGGAAGGTTACACACTGTGGGTCAGGACAGGGTGAATGATGTGGATATGGACAGGGTGAAGGTTGAGGATATGGACAGGGAGGTACAAACGGATGATTTCCCCAGGGGCCGTAATTACAATGAATATATGGGTAATAATAATAAAGCCCTGGTAAAAAACCCATCGGAGTGCAGGGAGTTGGGTTCGGGCAGGTCAGTTCATATGAGTAGGGATAGGAACAGTAGGGTGTACTGTTGATACAAGTTTGCGCAGCTCTATCGCAGGTGCTGCACTTTGACGTTGTTTGTGCGAGTTGAACTTGAAGCTGCTGGTTTTGGTTTTGAACATTCTTAAGAGCATCTTGTGTGGCTAACAGGTTATTTTGTGTCGATGCCAGCGATGCACTCAGCGCCTGTACTTGATATTGGAGTGCCTGCAGGTCTTTCTGGCTAGCAGCAGGAGTACAGGCGGCACCGAGGAAGGTAATTAATAGTAGTAGTGAAGTGAGTCCGATTATTTTTTTCAACATTGCCCACCTCCACAGGGAAGGATACTTCCGCTTACAACATGATTGTTCAGAAAACGACCAAGCGCGTTTACAGAACCCATGTGTAAGTGAACTGATTAAACTATAAATCAGGAAATGAGCCTTGTCAAATAGCTACAGATATGGAACACGTTATCATTTAGTCAGTCGGCGCAAATTTTACAATTCATATTCTCGCCTCCCGGCAGACATCAAATGAGCAGAGGGCAACCTGGCGCTACAGATTTCACTAGGACACGGACGGCCTGGCACGGATTGCCAGCGGAGCATAGACCATTTCATAAAGCCGGGCGTATAAGCCGCTGCGACGCAGTAGCTCTTCATGCCTGCCCTGTTCTACAAAGATTGTTTCTAAACCTTTTGTCGCATTATCCGTTTAATATATAGAAAACAATTATTGATGCAAAATCTTAACCGGAAATGAATACTCTCTCGATATCATAAAAGTAGTGAAAAAGGAGAAAACGGATATGGTAACTGATTGCAGAATAAGCCGGCTAGAAGATTATGGTCTGCTGTCATTTCTTAAAGACCTCAATTGCACCGGTATGCAATTCAAGCTACTCTGCTTCTGGGGAAGACACCCCAGGGCAAAATTAAGCCTGTACACCATAGCCAGCGCCCTGGATACTTCAGCTACTAACTTAAGAGGTGCAATTACAAACTTGGTTGGAAAAGGCATTCTTACAGCCCAACACAATAATGACGGCCTTACCACCTATGCACTTTCCGAACAGGGAGCCCAGGAATACATCGACAAACTGGGCAGCCTGGACTGGAACCAAACGATGAATTTGGGAATGCAATTAAAGAAGGAAACTGTATCACTTGCCAGCAAGAGCTAATAGACTAATCACTCTAAGGGGGCAGAGCCTTAGAAAACTTTCAAGTCGGATTCGAACGAAGTTATTGACCGGTGAGGCGTAAGAAGAGGGTGAAGGCTTATGTGGCCGATGTTTTTCTGCCCTGCGTGCAGGGCACAAGTCGCTCATGGTGATAGGTTTTGTGGCAATTGCGGTATTTACTTGAGCTGTGTAATGCAACAGATACCGCTTCAGCCGCCATCTTACAGTCAAGCACCAGTGTCCGGAAACCCGAATCAATACCAGCAATATGTATATGCTAACGGGGATACTGTAACACCGATAAGTGCTGATATCTCCAAACTAGTGTCAGACCTATTCGACAAACACATTAAACACCACAAGATGTAGCGGGTATGTAGTCAGGGGAAGCGGACACATTCCGTTGCGCTGTTTTCCGGAAGACACAAGCAAGTGGAATGTGTTCAGCCTCGGTGCAGGTTAGTCATCTACTGCAATCATGACGTTGGATGCCTTGATTACAGCATAGACCTCTTTACCTTTGACTAGACCCAGCCTATCCGCAGATTCTTTGGTAATAATAGATACTACCGACATTCCTCCTTGCAATTCAACCATAATTTCGGCGTTGATTGCACCCGCCTTGACCTCTTTGACTTTTCCTTTCAGTATATTGCGTGCGCTGATTTTCATTCCTCATCCCCCTTTTATAGACCTTTGTAATTCCAGTATAGCATTCTCATACTCCGGATGAAAGACAAATGTGAGGCTATCTCCCCTCAAAGAAAAGCTCGGCAACTATCCACACCGGCCCATCTATCTGCTGCGGGGTTGTATTGCAGAACACTATTGGCTATTATTTAAGGCAATGCCCCGGCATTCTATCTTAAAGCAAGGAGATTAAAAATGTCTTGGAGAGAGGAATATAAAGCGAAGTTATGCAGCCACGAGGAGGCTGCGAAGATTGTCCAATCAGGCGACCGATTCTTCACTGCACTCGGCCTCGGTGAGCCTTCCACGGCCATGGTGGACGCAATCGCAGACCGGAAAGATGAGCTTGAGAACGTCCAGTATATATCGGCACTGGTTTTTCATCCGTACAAGATTTTCACACCAGAATACAGAAAGCCCTTCTACTTGATGTGCGGCTTTTACGACATACTTACCATGGGGCAGTATGAAGAAGGCGTTTCGAGATACGTTCCCATCCAAAGCTCCAATGTAGGCCTTGTGTCAAAGAAGCGGCAAGCAATCGACCCTCGCCGGCTGGGTATCATTACTCAGGTCAGCCCTCCGGACGAGCATGGGTTTGTATCGCTCGGCCTCGATATGTTCTACACGCCGGACATCATAGAGCAGGCTGATTGGATTATCGGTGAGGTCAACCCGAAAATGCCGGAGACTTACGGTGACACGTACTACCATATCAGGCGGTTCGATAAGTTCGTTGAGATAGACGAACCCCTGTTTGCACCTCCGCTGCCCGCGCCATCAGAGGTGCATAAAAAAATTGCCCAGAACGTAGTAAGCTTGCTCAAGAACAGGGATTGTCTCCAGATAGGAATAGGCGCAGTTCCCGGCGAGATATCCAAACTCATTGCCGATAGCGGTCTTAAAGACCTGGGCATTCACTCTGAAATGGCTCCCATGGGCACCCGCCAGCTTGTGGAGAACGGCGTCGTCACCTGTAAATATAAGCAGACCCATCCGAACAAGCTAGTCATGGCCTTTGCCTTTGGCGACCAGGACCTCTACGATTTCTTGGGCAACAATCCCATGGTCGAGTTCTATAGTGCTTCATATTGCAACTCAATTCCTTTATTGGCCAGAGAAAAGAACCTGGTGGCCATAAACGGTTCTATCGAGGTCGACCTCGTGGGGACTATCAATTCGGAGTCTATCGGCGATTCCATGTTCTCAGGCACAGGCGGACAGCTCGATTTTGTAATCGGCGCTTACTGGTCCGAAGGAGGAAGGGCAATTAACATACTGCCCAGCACCGCCAAAGGCGGGACGATATCACGCATCGTGCCTTACCTGACAGAGGGAGCCAGAGTGACCGTGCCCAGACATTACACACAGTATGTAGTCACCGAGTGGGGAATTGCCAATCTGGCACCACTGGACGAAAGAGAGCGCGCTTTGGCCCTTATCGAGATTGCGCACCCCAAATTCAGGGATGAGCTTCTGCAGGCAGCCAAAAAGAGGCTCAGGTTCTAATATAAAACCCCCACCTGTCCACAAACTACAGGCAGATATTACTTCTCAAAACTGCTTCAAATTTTTGGGTTCTGTTCGCCGTGTTCTCTACCTAAGCCTTCTTCCTCCAGCTTTTCCATGATTCGGGCAGCTCTGGGATAGCCGATGCGGAGGCGGCGCTGCAAGAAAGAGGTAGAAATATATTTGTGTTCCTGGGCTAGCTGTCTGGCGGCATCCATCATGACGTCTTCACGGCCTTTTTCCGCCGAGACAAGCTGGCTCATGTCCTCGAATTTGATTGGCACTGCCTCAGGCTTTCGTTGGTTGCCCCAGAAATAGACTATTCGCTCGGTCTCGGCATCGGAGATGAAAGTCCCTTGAAGCCTCTTTGGTTTGGCGGCATCGGTGGGCATGTAAAGCATATCACCTCTGCCCAGCAGTTTCTCGGCTCCGGCGGAATCGAGGATAGTTCGCGAGTCCACCTGTGAGGTGAGGGCAAAGCTGATGCGCGTGGGGAAATTGGCTTTGATGAGACCGGTGACCACGTCAACCGATGGCCGCTGGGTAGCCACGATTAAGTGGATACCGGTGGCGCGTGCCAGTTGGGCTAAGCGGCATAATGTTCGTTCTACCTCGTCAAAGGCTGCCATCATCAGGTCAGCCAGCTCGTCGATGACCAGCACCACGTAGGGCATTGTCTCACCAGATTGCCGGTTTTTGTTGTAGCCCTCGATGTTGCGGGCTCCAACCTGGGCGAACTTCTGGTAGCGGTTGTCCATCTCCTTATTGAGCCAGCGCAGCGCCAGTACTGCTTTGTCGGCATCGACAACCACAGGAGCTACCAGGTGGGGCAGGCTGTTGAAATTGACCAGCTCAACACGCTTGGGGTCAATCATGATGAACTGGACGTCGTCCGGAGTGTTGTGCATGAGCAGGCAGCAGATAATGGAATTGAGGCAGGCGGTCTTGCCGCTGCCCGTGGCTCCGGCGATAAGCAGGTGTGGCATCCTGGTCAGGTCGGCAGCTACCGTCTCACCGCCGGCACCTTTGCCCAGCGACAGCGCCAGCTTTGACTTGGCGTAAGACTTCTGAAAGGCAGGACTCTCGATTACACTTCTGAGGTTGACCATGCCGAATGTAGTATTGGGGACTTCAACGCCTACCATCGATTTTCCGGGCACCGGGGCTTCGATTCTGATGCTCGATGCCGCCAGTGCCAGAGACAGGTCACTTACCAGCGCGCTGATGCGGTCCACTTTGACTCTGGTCCTTGATACCTCCTCCGTACGTACTTTAGTATTACCGTCTTTATCCCGCTCTCTGATTTCCTTGTATTTACGGTCCCATCCGGGCTCGACTCCGAATTGGGTTACTGTGGGACCGACATTTATCTGGACAACCTTAGCTTCAACCCCATAGCTGCCTAAAGCTTCTTCGATTAGCTGCGCCCGCTTCTCAATCTCGCTCTGGCTCAGTTCCACCTCTGTGGGCTTATCCAGTATGGTGATGGGCGGCAGTTGCCAGCCGCCGGCGGTAAGCACCGGCTGATACTTTCCCGGCTCCCAGGCTTCAGGTGGAGGCGTCTCGACAGCTTTTGGCGGAACCATGACAGGTGGCGGTGCAGGTTCCACTCTGACTTCTGCCTTACCGAATTCAATTTCCCTTGATATCGGCTCTGGTTTAACCTTGGGAGGACGCTGGCTTGCCTGGCGGATGGCATGCCAGATAAGCTGGAAGAGCCTGCCTATGCCTTTGAATATGCTTTTTATTACGTGCCAGACCCATCTCGGAGCCAGGAATAAGACGCCAATGAAGATTAGACCGGCTATCCGCGGTGCTCCCACAGCATAAGAGTCGCCGATGATGCCCTTGCCGATTTTACCGCCTAGAGTCGCCTGGCTGGCGACACCGCTGCCGGGGCTGAAAAAGGCTGATATTCCCCAGGCTGCAAAGGCAAAAGGAATTCCACTGAGCCACCACTTCCAATACTTGGTGAACAGCGAGAACCGTCCGCTGGCGATTATCCAGATGACTATTCCCAGAAATACGACAGTTAAGAGTAAACCGATTCCGAAAAGCTCAAGCAGACCTTCCCAGGTAGCAACAATCCAGTCAGCTATATTTCCCCAGGTGGTAACGGCCCAATTCGATATGTGTGGCCAGAACCACCATATTAACCCGACGATGATAAGTGCCAGCAGCAGCCTCAGTACCGGCCCCAGGTAATTCTGCTTTTTCTTGCCTTTGCCGCTGCCCGAAGTTTTGGCTGCTTTCTTTTTCTTGGGCATGGCTTAACTATACCTCGACAGCCGCAGTCAGAATCATGGGGCGGCGTCTGGTTCGCTCGTAGAAGAACTTACTCAGGGTATCCTTGACCTTGGCATTGATGAAGCTCCATTCAAGCGGTTGCCCGCCGCCGTGGTCTAAGGTGGTTTTTACCAGGTCTCGCCCTTGCTCCAGTATAGCTTCGCCTTCTTTCATATCCACGAAGCCCCGTGACACGATATCAGGGCGGCCTACGATTTTACCATTCTCCTTATCGATGGCGATAATTACTACCACAATACCATCTCTGGACAGCAGCTTCCGGTCGCGGAGAATGACGCTGGCTAGGTCGCCCATAACCAGACCATCTACGTAGACATTGCCCGCAGGGAGCCTACCAACTATTTTACCCTTTTCACGGTCAAGCTCGAGTATGTTCCCGTTTTCCAGGACGAAGACGTTACTTTCAGGCATGCCCAGATTCTTAGCTAACCTGGCGTGCAGGCTCAAGTGGCGGTATTCGCCGTGTATCGGAACGAAGAACTTTGGCCTAACCAGGCTAAGCAAAAGTTTTAACTCTTCCTGGCTGCCGTGTCCGTGAACATGCACTTGAGCTAGCTTTTCATACACTACATGAGCACCCTGGCGGAACAGGTTATCTATTGTCCGGTTGACCAGCGCTTCATTGCCGGGAACAGGCGTGGCTGACATTATTACCGTGTCTCCGGGTATGATTTTGACCTGGTTATTGTCCCGGTTGGCGATCCGTACCAGAGCCGAAGTCGGCTCTCCCTGGCTGCCGGTGGTCAGAAGAACAATCTTATTATGTGGGAAGCGGTGTATTTCATCGAAGCGGCGCAGGACATCAGGTGGAGAGTTAAGATAGCCCAGCTCTGAGGCGATGCGCGTCGTATCCTTCATGCTGCGACCGATAACAAATACATACCGGCCATGTTTGGCGGCAGCATCAATCACCTGCTGAATGCGGGAGATGAGAGAGGAGAAGGTGGTAATAATCACCCTTCCCGGGGCTTCAGCTATGATTCGTTGCAGCGCTTCACCGACCACAGTCTCCGACGGCGTATATCCCGGAAGCTCAGCATAGGTTGAGTCAGCGAGAAGGAGCAAGACTCCCTGGGTGCCCAATTGGGCGAGCTTGGCTAATTCGGTAGGTCTGCCGTCGACCGGTGTATAGTCGATTTTGAAATCACCGCTGTGAACCACTATACCTATAGGCGTATAGATAATGAATCCCATAGCGTCGGGAATGCTGTGGCAGACTGAGAAAGGCTCTATTTTGAAGTTGCCGAGTGTAAACTTAACCCCGGACTGAATTGTCTTGAGGGTGGCTTTCTTCTGATACCGGTGTTCCTTTAGCTTGACGGAGATCAGGCCTTTGGTGAGTTTGGCGCCGTAAACGGGTACGTCGAGCTGAGGTAGTATATAAGGCAGAGCGCCGATATGGTCTTCATGACCGTGGGTTATGATTATGCCTCGCAGCTTCTCTCTTCTTTCCAGCAGGTAGTTTATATCCGGAATAACCAGGTCAACTCCCAGCATTTCTTCTTCGGGGAACATGAGTCCGGCATCGATTATTATGATGTCATTGGCGAACTCAATGGCCATCATGTTTTTGCCGATTTCACCTAGTCCGCCCAGGGGGATTATCCGGAGTTTCTGTCTGCTCATGGTTGTGCCCTAGAATAGGCTTAGCTGCTGTGGCTCATTTTCGGCTTCTGTTATTTTCTCTGCCCGGGCTAATATTTGGGGTATCTTGAGCATGTCGGCTTCGATGGTCTTCCGCAGGCTTCCCTGATGAAGAGCTGCTGCCGGATGATACATGGCATAGTAGATAACGTTGTCCTGTTTTCTGGCTTTGCCGTGGACCTGGCTGATGCTCTGGTTGGAAAAATATTTCGCCATGGAGTAACGACCTAAAGTGACAACCATCTTCGGGTGGATTAATTCTACCTGGTGATTCAGCCATTTACTGCAAGCTTGAATTTCGCCCGGCAGCGGGTCTCTATTGCTGGGAGGACGGCATTTAATAACATTGGCGATATATACTTGCTCACGTTTCAGATTTATGGAGGCTAATAACTCCTCCAAGTATTTTCCTGCCGGGCCAACGAAGGGGCGCCCTTGCTGGTCTTCATGCCATCCGGGCGCTTCGCCGATAAAAAGGAGAATTGCATTTTCTGGCCCTTCACCGGGCACTGCTCTGGTGCGATGTTTGCCTAACTCGCAGTCTTGGCAGCATTCGATTTCTTTGTTCAGCTCAGTAAGCGCTGACATCTAGAGAAATCATAACATAGCCTTCTCTGCTGGTCAATTCAAATCAGCGCTATAACAAGGCTGACGGCAGCAAAGCAAAAAACCGCTACGGAGATACCTATAAACAGCTTGTTCCTGGCTTTTGAGAAGAGCACAATAGCTACGATGACCTGTATGATAGGCGTCAGCAAGAGAATCAATATTCCAACACTAATAACAATCGCCGCTGGTATCTGTTCCAGCCTGACTAGCGGCTGAATGTTTTTAGCCCCGGAGATGCTGAACAAGATGATAAGCCCGATAATAACCAGCGCTAAAGAGACCGCAATGCCCAGCTTCAAACCAAGGCTGAGCCAGTTGTTTAAGCGACTTTCATCGGATTTCATGTTTTCCATAACCTACTTGTCCTGCAAGTTCTATATTACGTTAGCCGTTTTAAGAAACATCAGCAGAGCTACAAGGAACAGAAAGGCACCGAATATGCGTCTGAGCAGTATTCCCCCGGCTCTTTGTGCTAATTCAACACCGAGTATAGCTCCTATAACTATACCAACGACCAGCGGAGCAACTATAAAGGGGTATATGTAGCCGTAATAATGGTAAATGAGAGCGCCAACTGTTGTTGTGATTGCTATCATAAACGCACTCGTAGCGATGGCTGCCTTCATCGGTAATCCCATCACCAGGTGCATTACAGGCACTTTGATGATGCCGCCGCCTATGCCGAGCAGGCTTGAGAGAACACCGGCGAAGAAGCCAGCTCCTAACCCCGCAGGCACATGGGTCACTTTATAGGTAACAACCTTGCCCAGATTCTGGTCATAATATGAGTTTGCCAGAGAGCTGGATAAACTATCGGGAGCAACTGAATTATCTGCGGACGGAACATCTTCAGACATGAAGTTCCGGCGTACCACCATGGTATAAGCAACATAAAGGAGGACAAGTCCGAAAAGGGCACTTAATATAGAGGGGGCGATGAAAGCTACAGCCAAACCGCCTATGATAGCACCGGGGATGGTTGTTGTTTCCAGAAGCAGGCCTAATTTTACATTGGTCAATCGGGCTTTGGTGTAGACGCCGGCAGCGGTGCATGCGTTAGCTACGATAGCTACCAGGCTGCTGCCGATAGCCACCTGGATGGGCAAGTGCAGAGCTAAGGTGAGTATTGGCACGAGGAGAAAACCACCACCTACTCCCAGCGCTGAGCCGAGAAGTCCGGCGACTAATCCGGTGCCACCTAATGCCCAGAGGTTTAGTCCGAAGTTTAGCTCATTCAATAGCGTCGTTCGCCATGGTAGCACTGGTTGTTGTGAGAGGTCAATTCAGTGGTGGGGTTCTGACGAAGCTAAAGCCTACTAGCTTAAAATCCGGATGGCAGCTTGAGCAATGCCGACAAAACCGCCCGGTACAATACCCAGAAGCAGAACAAATAGACAGCAAAGAGCTAAAGCAGTGCGCAGTGCCCATGACGAAGGCACCTTTTCCTCCGAGGCCGGAGACCCTAACCACATCACCTTTACCACCCTCAAATAGTAGAAGGCTGAGACGCAACTGTTTATCACCGCCACAATAACCAGCCACAGCAAGCCGTGCTGCACCGCCCCGCTGAAAATGTAGATTTTAGCTATAAGCCCTGCCGTCGGCGGCAAGCCAATCAAGGAAATCAGGCAAAGAGTTAGAGCTGCAGCCAGGAGCGGCGCCCGCTTACCCATCCCTGTATAGTCGCCAATCGAATCACTATCAATCTTGTTGGATATAGCTATGACCGCAATGAAAGCCCCCAGGTTAGTAACAGCGTAGCTCATGAGGAAGAATAGCAGCCCGCTTTGCCCCACAGCGTCATTTCCTACCGCCATTCCCACCGTCGCCAGCCCCACCATGAGATAGCCAGCCTGAGCTATGCTGGAGTAACCGAGCATACGCTTAATATTACTTTGAAGTATAGCCACCACATTGCCCACCGTCATGGTGATAGCGCTCAAAATGGCAAACAGCATGCCCCAGTTAAGGCTAAGCCAATCGGGAGAACCCAGAGCGACAAAGAAGACACGGAGAATAACGGCAAAGCCTGCAGCTTTACTGGCTACAGAGAGGTAGGCGGTAATCGGCGTCGGCGCACCCTCATAAACATCAGGTACCCACATCTGGAAAGGAAAACAGGCAATCTTGAAGCCAAACCCGGCAGCCAGAAGCACCATGCCCATAAGCAAAGCCGGATTGCTCAGGAGACCGGTACTAGGCATCCCTTGAACATACTCGGCGATACACATCAGGCAAGTCTTACCGGTAAAGCCGAATACAAAGGCCATGCCATAAAGAAGCACCGCCGAGGCGACAGCGCCCAGTAGCAGGTATTTCAGTCCTGCCTCAGTCGATTTCTTGTCTTTCAAAAAGGTGGCCAGTACGTACAGCGAAATGCCGCTCAATTCCAAAGCCACATAGATGGCAATCAGGTCGGTTGCTGCCACCAGCAGCATCATGCCTACCGCCGAGATGAGTACTAACGCATAAAACTCACCCTGAAATCTCTCGAATTTGCTCACATAGTCCTGAGAAGCCAGTATGACTAGGCCAACAGCTGCCAAAAGCAAGAGCTTGAAGAAAAGGGCAAAGTTGTCGACCGCCAGCATGCTGTAGAGAATAGCCTCACTGGGTGTTCCCCACATCGCCACCGTAAAACCAGCAGAGACTATCACGCCAGCTATGCTGACAGCAGCTAAAACCTTCTTCTGCTTGATAAACAGGTCAAGCAGAATCACCACCAGGGCAAAACCCAGAAGGCTGAGTTCCGGCGTCAAAAAACGCAGCTCACCAATTATCATTTATTTAGACATCCCTATCACGAACCTATCAGCCTCGCTATCGGCTCAACCCCCAGCTTAATGACATTAGTTAGGATGGCTGGGTAGATACCGACAAGCATAATGGCGGCAACAAAAGAAAAGATACAAACTTTTTCGATATTGTTGGCATCAGGCACGCCCTTGAACTTTTCCAACGGCGGACCGTAGAAAACGCGCTGCAACATCCATAAAATGTAGCCTGCGGTTAAGACAATCCCAAAGACACCCAGAATCGTATACAGGCGGATGCCTTCAACAGCCGTACTGGAGTAGCTACCCACGAAGGTAATAAACTCAGCAGCAAAGCCGCTTGTGCCTGGCAAACCTAACGACGCCAGGCCGGCAATGCTGAAAACAACCACAATAACCGGCATCTGCCGGGCTAGCCCGCCCAAGTTGTCCAAATTGCGCTCATGAGTTTTATCGTAAACCAGTCCCACCATGGCGAAGAGAAGCCCGGTGATAATGCCGTGGCTGAACATCTGCAAAGCAGCACCGGTCAAACTTACCTGAGTCAAAGCAAAGATACCCAGAAGCACATACCCCATGTGGCTGACACTGCTGTAAGCGATCAGCCGCTTCAAATCCTTCTGCCTTAAAGTAACCGCCGCTCCATAGAGCACACTGACCACAGCAAAGGCTACCAGCAACGGAGCATAATCCAACGCAACTCCAGGAAATATGGTCACGCAAAGACGAATCATTCCATAGCCGCCCATTTTCAACAATGCCCCGGCTAGAACCACGCTCGCCGCCGTCGGAGCATCGGTATGAGCATCGGGCAGCCAGGTGTGCAACGGAACCACCGGCAGCTTTATGGCAAAGCCAGCAAAGAGTAAAAAGAACATAGCAGCAAACGGGATGAATGGCGTAGCTGCAGTCAGACCTGCCAGCTCCATCATATTCAGGCTACCAGTGGTGAAATAGATGCTTAAAATGCCAGCCAGCATCAGAGCGCTGCCGACCAAGGTATATATCACGTACTTGATAGATGAATACTCTTTTCTGCCGCTGCCCCAAACTGAGATAAGGAAATACATCGGGATAAGCTCCAACTCCCAGAAAAGGAAGAACAGAACGAGGTCTAAAGAACAAAAGACTCCCAGTATGCTCGTTTCCAGGAGCAACAACCAGATGAAATACTCCTTAGGGCGTAATTCAATTTTCCACGACACCAGCACCGCCAAGACACCAAGGAACGTCATCAGTATCACCAGAGGCAAGCTGAGGCCATCGATACCAAGATGATAGAAAGCGTTGATTGCTGGAATCCAGGATAGCTTTTCCTCAAATTGAATCTGACCGATAGCACCGGCAGAACGGTCGAAAAGGCAGAAGACAGCTATTGACAGAGCAAAAGAAACCAGGGTGAAGCCCAGGGCTATAAGCCTTATCATCTTCGGCTGTGGTTTAGGCAATAAGGCGATAATTACAAGCCCGACTACCGGGAGAAAGACTATGGCTGATAGATAAGGAAAACTCAAATCACTCTACCTCAACCAAATAGGTAAAAACAGACCGCGATTGCTATCACGCCTATGGCGATAGCTATGCCATAGACCTGGAATTGCCCTGTCTGCGCCCGCCGCATAACTCCACTTGCCTCACCAGTGCCGATGGCGACACCATTCACCGCGCCATCAACAACACGCGAGTCAAAGACGCTGAGCGCCCGAAAAATACCATTGACCAGAACCCTGACCACAATTACTCTCTCATAAAGCTCATCAAACCAGTATTTTCGACAAAGCAAAGTGTAAAAAGGCTTGAAAACCCTGCCCACAGCTTCAGCCGACAGCCACTTAGCACTGTACATGGCGTAAGCCAAGAAAATACCCAGACCAGCCACCAATAACGACATTAAAGGCAGCGGATGTGCCAGAATACCGAAGAAACCTGCAACAAAACCAAGTGATTCACCATTTCCAACATGACCTAGAAACTGGCTGAATGAGCCGGTAACATTGAGCCATCCAGAAACAACCGACAAAACAGCCAGAATTACCATAGGAACAACCATCACCATCGATGATTCATGAAGCTTTCCGCCTTTATGACCGCTGTGGCTTGATGCGGCTCCTCCTTTGTACTCGCCGCCGAAGGTAAGAAAAACGGCTCGGAACATGTAGAAAGCCGTCATAAATACAGTAATCATAGCCACGTAGAACAGTATCGGATTATTGGTGAAGGAGTATGCCAGAATTTCATCTTTGCTCCAGAAGCCGGCAAGCGGCCAGATACCGGCAATACTCAATGAAGCGATAAGGAAGGTAATATAAGTCCATGGCATTGCCTTGCGCAGACCACCCATCTCCCGCATGTCAAAAGTTCCCGTGCTATGGTTAACGCTGCCGGCACCAAGAAACAGGAGAGCTTTAAAGAAGGCATGATTGAACAGGTGAAAGATGCCGATGGCAACACCGCCAACACCCAGACCAAGCATCATATAGCCTAGCTGGCTTATAGTTGAATAAGCCAGGACACGCTTGATATCGGTCATCACCAGTCCCATGCTGGCAGCAAAAATAGCTGTAAAACCACCGATGACGGCCACTGTAGTTAAAGCCATCTGGGAATGCTCGAACAGTGGGAAGAAACGAGCCACCAGAAAGACTCCGGCAGCCACCATCGTTGCCGCGTGTATCAAAGCGCTGACAGGCGTCGGGCCTTCCATGGCATCAGGCAACCAGACGTGCAACGGAAATTGCGCCGACTTACCCACTGCACCGGAGAAAATGCCGAGGGCTGCCCAGGTTAAAGTAGTCCCAGCCAGAGTGCCAGCAACAGCTAAGCCATGCAGTTCTCCAATATTGAATGTTCCCGTATTGTAAAAAAGTAAAAGAATGGCAGCCAGAAAGCCGAAGTCACCAAAGCGGGTAACTATGAAAGCTTTTTTGGCTGCATTAGCAGCAGCAGGCCGATGAAACCAAAAACCGATAAGAAGATATGAGCCTAAACCGACACCCTCCCAGAATAGAAAAAGAAAGACGAGGTTATCAGCCATAACCAGGCCCAGCATGCAGGCAGTGAAAAGAGACATAAAGGCAAAATAGCGATGGTAGCCGGGGTCACCTTGCATATAACCTTGGGAATAAATTTGAATCATCAAACTGACAAAGCTAACCACCACCAGCATTACAGCAGTCAAAGAATCGACTAGCAGTCCAACCTGGATACTCAGGTCACCGACCACCAACCACTGTATATCGGGTATGTCCAGCTTATGTCCGGGAGCAGCCAGAACCTCAGCCAGCACCCACAAGGAAAAGATAAAGGAAATGCCGATAGCTCCAATGGTTACATAACCACTGAGTTTGGGGCGATTATTAAAGAAAGGCCGGAGGATAAAGGAGATAATGATAAGAGAGAGGAACGGGAGCAGGAAAATTAGCCACGGAACCTGATGCGGCATTAGAGTTTCCTCAAGACCTCCTCGACAACATGCACCTTCTCCTGAGACACAAAGATACGGTAGCTAGCCAATTCGCCGCTGCTTGGCTTTTTCTCTTGGTCAGGCAGAATCCGCGTCGGTATTCCCTCACCCTCGAAGAATTCCTTCCACATTTCGGCTATTATCAAATTAGGTGCACTCTTAACCTGAACCCACATGTCTTAACTCACTACCATTTCATCAAGTCGAATTTGTCAACATCAACAGATTGGCGACTGCGATAAATAGCGATTATTATAGCTATGCCAACGGCAGCCTCAGCCGCCGCCACCACTATTACAAATATGGCAAATATTTGCCCGGTAAGAAACATCGGCACGACATAACGGGAAAAAGCAACCAGAGCGATATTCACTGCATTTAGCATGATTTCAATGCACATCAAAATGACTACGGCATTACGCTTTGCCAGAACCCCATACAAACCGATGGAGAAAAGAACCGCTGATAAGACAAGGTAATGTTCCAGTCCGACTGACATTTCTATTTCTCCCTTATCAACACGATGGCACCCAGCACTGCCGCCAGGAGCAACACCGCAGTGATTTCCACAGGCAATATAAAGCCGCCTTCGCCGAACAGGCTTGAACCTATAGCCGCTGTTGTCGGCTGCAGAGGCGGCTCACCACTTGTTTCCCACTTCGTACTCACCACAGTGAACACCATAGTCCCTAAAAGCAGCAAGCTCACTACCAAGGCAGGGATGCGCAGCTTACCTGATGGATTACCACGCCAGACATCGCGTGTAAGCATAATGGCGACGATAATCAATATAGAGATAGCCCCTACATAGATAAGAATCTGCACAACCGCCAGGAAGTCTGCGTAAAGAGTTACATAAATAGCAGCTATAGTTAAGAAGAGCAGGACTAGTGAAAGAGCCGCCCGAAAGACATCACGCAAGATAACGACAGCCAATGCTGCGCCGACAGTCACCACTGCCAGTATCCAGAAAATGATATCAAACACCACGACCTCTCTTCTTGCTCAGCCCCAGCCAGCTCAATTTCTGTCCTCCTTCTTTCCTGTCCCAATAAATAAGCAAACTCTGTTTAGGCAGACTTGCTTCAATCTTTGGTCGAGCATAACCACTGGGCTGCCTTACATCAGATAACTGAAGCTCTTCTTTAGTCAAAACGAGTTGTCTACGTCTATGCTGCGCCCGCTCATAGCTGCGTCCCATAGCCAGAGCATCGAAGGGGCAAGCCTCAACACATAAGCCACAGAACATGCAACGTCCGGCATCCACTTCAAACTTATCAACCACATAATTGTTCTCGCTACTTAAATGTGTAACAATCTCAATATTCCCTTGAGGGCAAGCCTTGGCACAGGTAGCACAGCCGGTACATCTATCTAGAAGCCACACCAGCTCGTTGCCTCGTATGCGCCGGGAAACTACCAACTTTTCCTCTGGATACTGCACAGTAATCGGGGGGCGAAACAGGTGCTTGAAGGTTAGCGCCATACCCTTAGCTATGCCGATTCCGTATCTCTCAAACTTCAACTCGGCCACCTCCTAAAGTAAACAGCCTCGACCACAACAGAACTAACACACCGGCGAAAACGAAGTTCACCACCACCATTAACCATGGCGTAATCTCTGACAGCCACAGCACCTCGGCAGCAATGATAAACAGGTTAATTACCGCCATAGGCAGTAGACCTTTCCAGGCAAAACCCATTAACTGGTCAACACGTAACCTGGGCAGAGTAGCTCGCATCCACACAATAACCGAAAACACCGCCATAACCTTGATTAGAAACCACAAAATCGGCGGCAGCAATGGCCCTTGCCAGCCACCAAGGAACAATGTAGCAATAATACACGAATAAGCCAGAGCATGCCCATACTCACCGAGGAAAAACATGGCAAACTTCATCCCAGAATATTCGATATGATAACCAGCGACTATTTCAGAATCAGCCTCGAGAAGGTCAAACGGACTCCGATTCATCTCCGCCACCGTGCCGAGGAAAAAGATAACGAAACCAAGAGGCTGCAGTATAAGGAAGGGAATATTCTGAGAAGCTACGATTTGAGTCATCGACAGCGACCCGGCCATCAATACCACACCCAGAATCGCCAGCACCATCGGCAGCTCATAGCTCACTACCTGGGCTACTACCCTTAAAGCTGCTATCAAGCCATACTTATTATTCGATGCCCAACCCGCCATGTATATACCTACTGCAGATATAGAGCTTATTGCCACTACATAAACTATGCCGACATTGAGGTCGGCTAGGATAGCCCTTTGACCAAAGGGTACAACAGCAAAAATCATCAACACCGGCACAAAGACAATAACCGGCGCCAGCCAGTGAATCACTTTATCGCCCTTAGCCGGTATAATGTCTTCCTTCAACAATATCTTCACAGCCGTGGCGATTGGCTGGAAAATCCCCTCCGGCCCAAGACGGTTTGGACCCAGACGAATTTGAAACCGACCCAGCAGACGCCGTTCATACCAGATAAATACAAGAACCATAACCACTAGAAATCCAAGAACAATCACTATGCCGACTATACCTGGCACAATATAGGCTGCCCAACCCGGCCAGATACTACCTAACCACAACTGAAATTGTTCCAGCAGCGTCATTACCGGTCTATCTCCCCCAGGCAGACATCGATGCTGCCGAACGTAATTATCAGGTCAGCCACCTTCCAGCCGACAACCATATCCTTCAAGGCAGTCAGATTAATCAATGTCGGAGGACGAATACGGAATCTATAAGGGGCGATTGAATTATCGCTGACCAGATAGAAGCCAAGCTCACCCTTCGGGCCTTCTATATGTCCGTAGACCTCACCAATCGGCGGCCGCAGCAAATGAGGCACTCCGGCACAAACCTCACCTTCAGGCAATTGAGCTATCGCCTGCTCTAAAATACGAACACTTTGCTTCATCTCCTGCATCCTCACCCAGTACCGGTCATAGTTATCACCAACAGTGCCTACCGGTACCTCAAAGTCAAAGCGGTCATAAATGGAATAAGGGTCAGCCTTACGTAGGTCCCATTTCACACCGCTGGCTCGAAGCACCGGGCCACTGGCTGCGGTGTTTATGGCAGTATCTCTCGGCAAAATGCCAACCCCTTTACTCCTTACCAACAGAATCTCGTTCTGAGCCAAAAGTTGGTCATATTCATCGATAAACCCCGGCATCTCGGCCACGAACTTCTTCAGAGCCGGCAGAAATTCTTCAGGGACATCATGGCTGACGCCGCCTATGCGCATGTAATTGTACGTAAGCCGCTGACCGCAAACCATCTCATACAGGTCCAGAAGCTTTTCTCTCTCCCGCCACATATACAATACAGGCGTCATCATAGCCCCAAGGTCATTAAGGAAAAAGCCAACTGCCATAAGATGGCTGGAAATTCGCATTGTCTCCGCCATAATAATCCTCAGGTACTCAGCCCGCTCCGGAACCTCTATCCCGGCCAGCTTCTCCACAGCCAGTACATAGGCAAAGTTATTAATCATCGAAGCTACATAGTCAAGCCTGTCGGTCAGCGGTATGATTTGGGTATACGTCCTGTTCTCCCCCATTTTCTCAATGCCTCGATGTAAATAACCGATAACAGGTTCCAAATCGACAATCACTTCGCCATCGAGTGTAACCCTCATGCGAAAAACGCCGTGAGTCGAAGGATGCTGCGGACCCATATTAAGAATAAAAGGCTCAGTCTTTATCACCATCTAGAGATAATCCCTCCGCAACGGATGGCCAACGAACCCTTCCCAGAGCAACAAGCGCTTCAAATTAGGGTGACCATCGAAGATTATACCCATGAGGTCATAAGCTTCTCGCTCCTGAAAATCGACTGACCGCCACAGATTGACCACCGAAGGCACTTCAGGCTTGTCGCGGTCATGACATCTGGTCTTCAAAACCAGACTGTGATTATGTTTCAACGAGATCAAGTGATAAACAACTTCAAAATAATCCACATAGTCGACGGCAGTGAGATTGGTAAGATAGTCAAAATCAAGCACTGGCGTATTCTTCAGAAACTCTGCCACCTGATAGAGTGACTCGCTCGTGACAACTACAGCCGCTTTGTCAGCAGCAACGACTGCACCGGGAAACAGTTCAGTTATTTCCTTGGCTATCTGCTCACCATTTAAGGCTGTGGTCACGCTCTCTTTATGCTCTCCTTGACGATTTTCTCGTGTATCTTCCTTATGCCGTGAATCAATCCTTCAGGCCGAGGCGGACACCCAGGCACATAGACATCGACTGGAATTATACGATTGATGCCCGGAACAACACTATAGGACTCCCTGAATGGTCCGCCGCTGATGGTGCACTGCCCCATGGCAATCACCCATTTAGGTTCAGCCATCTGCTCATATACCAGTTTTACTGCCGGTGCCATCTTCCAGGTAAGCGTTCCGGCAACAATCATTAAATCAGCCTGGCGCGGCGTCCAGCGGAAAATGTCCATGCCGAAGCGAGCGATATCAAAGCGCGAAGCTGCCGTACCAATCATCTCAAAAGCGCAGCAAGCCAACCCAAACATGAGCGGAAATATTGACCGCGACCGCGCCCAATCAACCACGTAGTCAACCGTAGTAATAAGAACATTCCGACTGAGTTCCTCATCAAGCCACCTGTCAGGATCAGGGATAGGCCGCTGTGAAGCTGCTATCAGCGAATTAATCTTCAAGCCCTCAGCTATATCGAGCTCATTCGGGGACACAATCCCGTATTTTTCTACTTCCACTCCAGAGCTCCTTTAAGCCAGGCATAGATATATCCCACCATAAGGATGACGAAGAAAACAGCTACCGCAATCAACCCAAACAAGCCCAGCCCTTTAAGATTAACCGCCCAGGGATACAGAAAAACAGTTAATACATCGAGCACAACAAAGAGAACAGCAAAGAAGTAATAGCGAAAGTTGAATTGAACCCAGGTCTTGCCGATAGTCTCCATACCGCATTCATAAGTGGAAGTCTTGGCTGGATTGCTTTTCCTGGGTACAATCTTGAAAAAGCTAAGTGTCAGAGGCAGAAGAAGCGTAGTAATTGTGAATAGAATACCTACGATAAGGAGTATCCCGACGTAACCGAAATCTGCCAACAAGTACTCGAGCCCCCACTATCTAGTTACCCTGAAAAATGAGGTTTTTCATGGGTACTAAAATGCCACCCAAAAGTATAACACACGTTCAAATAAAAGAGCAAGCTTGACTAAACAGCAGGTCAATGTATAATAATGCTGATTAAAATTACGTACAATGCGAATTACCGGTGGTATTGCTAAGGGACAACAATTGAAGGTGCCCAAGAACGATTTACTTCGCCCAACAACAGACAGGGTGAGAGAAGCCATATTTTCCATTCTGGCATCACTCACCAGTCGCCCGTCTCGGGCATTAGATTTGTTTGCCGGCACCGGCGCCCTGGGTATCGAATCCTTAAGCCGCGATGCGGAATGGGTCGACTTCGTTGATCAGCAACCCAAAACTTGTGCTATCATTAAGCAGAATTTGAACAAGGTCGGATTTTCGCAAAAAGCTCATGTCTATTGCTGCAGTGTATCTAAAGCCCTTACCTTTCTTGACGGCAAATATGACATTGTATTTATGGACCCCCCTTACTCAGACTCCTCAACAAATCAGGTTGTAATGCAATTGGCTAATTCAAAAGTCATAGATGACAAATCTGTAATCGTAATATCTCACGCCTCCCGTTCTCCACTCCAGCAAAGTTATGATGCCCTATCTCTAATCAAAGAAAAACGTTATGGTGATACCTGCATTTCGATATACCGCAAGGAGGTTAAATCTTGACTATCGCTATCTATGCCGGCAGCTTCGACCCTCTAACCCTTGGGCACCTTGACATCATCCAACGGGGAGCATCTATATTCGACGAGTTAGTAGTTGGCGTTTATGACAGGCCTGAGAAACGGCTTCTCTTCTCTACCGAAGAACGAGTGCGGATGGCCCAGCAAGCGGTAGCTAAACTGAAGAACGTCCGAGTCCAACCTTACTCCGGCCTTACAGTTGATTTCGCTAAGCAGATAGGCGCACAGGTCATGGTCAGAGGGCTGCGGATGAGTTCCGACTTTGAACGAGAATTCGAGATGGCGATGATGAACAAAAAGCTGGCGCCTGAACTTGAGCTGGTATGTTTTATGGCTAGCTTGCAATACCAATTCCTCAGCTCCAGCCTGCTCAAAGAAGTGGCACAGCTAGGAGGCTGCCTTGAGGATATGGTGCCTGACCATGTAGCCAAAGCACTGATTAGAAAGTTTGCCCCAGAGCCTTGAAAGCCTTGACAGAGAGAGCATTATCTGGACAATATCAACTAAAAACAGTTACTATATCAAAATCTAAGGAGGTTAACTTAACAAATGGCGTACAAAATCACCGATGAATGCATCAGCTGCGGCGCCTGTGAGCCGGAATGCAAGAACCAAGCCATAAAAGAAGGGGCATCGATATACGAAATCGACCCCGCTAAATGCACTGAATGCGTTGGCTGGTTTGCGTCCTCCAAATGCGCTGAGGTTTGTCCTGTAGATTGCTGTGTTGCTGACTCAGCTCATAAAGAAAGCAAGGAACAGCTGCTGGATAAGTGGAAGAAGCAAAATCCGGGCAAAACTCCGGAAGCTACTTAACCAAACCGCAAACCCATAAATTAGCTGAAAACCAAAGCAGCATCCAAAGAGCGTTTCTGAATGCTTACCGTCGACTATGACCTCATAGGAATTAAGGATGGTGAGCGAGTTCTGGACGTTGGCTGCGGCGAGGGCAGACACAGCTGGGAAGCATGCAAACGAAACGATTGCCTGGTTTGTGCCTTAGATATCGAGGAGGTGGACCTCAAAAAGGCGCATTACACCCTTCATCTCCTGGAACAACAGGGTGAAACCAGGGGAAAATGGCTTTTACTTAAGGGAGACATAACCAGCCTCCCTTTCAAAGACGGCTCCTTTGATAAAATCATCTGCTCTGAAGTTCTGGAGCACGTCCCAGACGATATCCAAGGTATCAGAGAGCTGGTGAGAGTACTGAAAGACAACGGCACGCTTGCCGTCAGTGTCCCATCTTATTTACCTGAAACTATTTGCTGGAAATTATGCCGCATGTACCATGACCGCCCCGGAGGTCACATCAGGATATACAAATCCAGCGAAATTATCTCCAAGCTGCAGCAAAACAACCTGGGCATCTATGCCGTCCGCCGCAAACACGCCCTGCATTCCTTCTACTGGATATCCCGCTGCCTCTTCGGGGTAAACAATGAAAAGGCTCTAATCCCTTCCCTTTACTATAAATTCCTGGTTTGGGACATAAATAACAAGAGGCTACCCGTTCGCCTGCTCGATAGCTTTTTTAACAACTTCTTCTCCAAGAGCCTCGTTCTTTACGCCCGCAAAGCCCATATATAACATGATTACGGCGATTGATTTAGATGACGGCGATTCCCCTACCTAGGTCTACACCTGAGCACAATAATATCGCCTAGCGAAGGAAAACATCGAGCTATTTTATCCAGCGAATTTAATATGCCAAGCGACATGCCTTTGGGACACTTAGCCAGAAACATGCCCCACCATGGAAGCCCAAAAAACAACGATACCCCAACAGCCTGTTCTACTTTAAGATAACTTTTCACCAGGCGCCTGAGCAACGAATAGTCGAATTTGTATGTATGGTCTTCCGGCACCTCCCACAACATCCTTCCCTCCGAAGCCTTAAAGCCAAAACCTTTTCTGAGCCACCACACCATCTTTCCCAATCTGAAACCAAGGCTCTCAAAATTGGCTACGGCTATTATAGCCTTTCCTTCAGCCCCAAGCACCAAGACAATCTGCTCCATGACCATCGCCGAGTCAGGAAAATGGTCCAGAGCCCCTTTGCACACAACTTTGTCCACAGATTGAACTCGGAACGGCAGATGCTCACCCACCCCCTGAACCAGGCTCATACTTCCACCGTTTTGAGAGATATGATTCCTGGCATGCCTTATCATTACATTTGAAGGCTCAAGCCCGATAACCAACGCACCTTTCTTAGCCATCTCCACGCCATCAATGCCCCTGCCGCATCCGATATCCAATATCGTCTCACCCTGTCTCGCATTCACGCTCTCAAGGGTAACTTCGTTCATCCTCCGGAACAGGAACTCCGCGTCAGGATAAATTACCGCAGGAAAGATATCCCTGTCATCCCATTCGAAGTCAAACCCTGTCTTATTATCGTCTTGACTCGACACTTTGCCCACAGCAATCTTTGCCATCGGAACCAATAAATTAAAAGACGTTCACCAATGTAGCCCCGAGGCTTTAGCCTCGGGAGCCCGACCCTAAAGGGTCGGGGCTACATTAGTTATGATTGAGCAATTGTAATCAAGAAAGATTCTTACTTGGCCCCCAGAGCCTTAGCCTTATTGTAGGCGGCAATTACCGCCTTAAGTAGCAGAGAACGCAGACCGCCCGTCTCCAACTGCAGCAGCCCCTCGGTGGTCGTCCCTCCCGGCGATGTCACCATGTTCCGCAGCTCAGCAGGGTGCTTACCCATCGCCTCGACGGCTCGCGTCGAGCCCAGCACCGTCTGTACTACCAGTTTTTCAGCCATATCACGGGGCAGGCCTATATGCACCCCGGCATCAACTAATGCCTCAATGATGAGGAAAACATAAGCCGGACCGCTGCCGCTTAAGGCAGTCGCCATGTCTATATATTTCTCACTGCTGACGTAGATTTCCTTGCCCAATGCAGCCAGTATAGACTGCGCCATATCCTTCTGCTTCTGATTTACCTCCGCAGTAGCTGTCCACACCGTTATACCTTCACCTATCTGCGCCGGCATGTTAGGCATCGCCCTGACCAGGCAGGAATGGCCCAGCCCTTCGCGCAAGCTATCTAAAGTAGCCCCGGCCACTATGGACAACACCAGATGCTGAGACGATAGCCCCTTAACTTCACCCAGCACCTTGCCCAGCTCCTGCGGCTTCACCGCTAGAACCACCATTTCAGCCCCTTTAACTGCCTCTTTATTGTCAGATACAGCCTTGATACGGTAGTTTTTCTGTAATATATCCCGCCGTGCCTTGCTGACATCGCTGACAGTGACATCAGCAGGTTTAGCTGCTCCTTTAGCCAGCAGGCTCTTAATCATCGCCTCACCCATGGTGCCGCCACCGATAAAGCCTATCTTCATTACTGCCTCCTCTCGCCGAAAATAGCCCGACCTACCCTGAGCATGGTCGCCCCTTCCTCAACTGCCACCTCGAAATCATCGGTCATACCCATAGACAGATGCTCCAGCCCCAGAGAATCTCGCAGCTCCCGCAGCTTTCGAAACCCCGGACGTACCTCCTCAGGTTCACTCACCAAAGGGGCAATCGTCATCAGTCCCATCACCTTTAGATTAGGCAACTTCTTTATCTCATTGACTGCACTCGCAATCTCACCCGCCACGAAACCGCTCTTGGTTGCCTCTCCCATGACATTAACCTGAAGCAAAACAGGAAATCTTTTCTCCGCCCGCCGACTCAAAATCTCGGCCAGCCTTACGGAATCGACGCTGTGGATTATGTCAAATAGCTCTATGGCCGTCCTGGCTTTGTTGCTCTGAAGATGCCCTACCATATGCCAGGTAACATCAGGTTTAAGGTCTGAAAGCTGTGCTATCTTATCCTCCGCCTCTTGAACACGGTTCTCGCCGAAATTCCTTATCCCGCAGTCGAAAGCCGCCCTTATCGCCGAAACTCCAACCTCCTTGGTAACTACCACCAGCGTTATCTCACCGGGCGACCTGTGACTTCGCTCGCAGGCTCGAGCAATGCGTCCCTGCACATCTTTAAGATTTGCCGCTATATCCACTGTCCCCTATTCTAACACAGCAGTCTGGAATCCCAAATTTTAACCTGCCTGTCATTCATAGCTTTCATCTTGTCATTCTGAGCGCAGCGAAGAATCTACTCCCTGTCCCTTGACGGGAGAGGGTCAGGGTGAGGGTGACACTTCAAAATAAGATTCTTCGGTCGCTCCGCTCCCTCAGAATGACAACACCCATCGTCATTGCGAGTCCCGATGCAATCGGGACGTGGCAATCTCACGGCTTCTTAAATCTGACTGTGTAGTTGAAAAAATTCCCCGAAATCCCATCCACCACAAAGCCGGTTCCCTTGCCTAACTTGATAGTAGTGGACTTCCAGGGATAGTCAGGGTCGGGAAACAGTTCCGTTACCGCCAGAAACCCGCCCGGCTTCAATACCCTCTTGACCTCTTGCAAAGCCCTGTTTCTGTCCGGTATCTCCTGCAGAACAGTCACCATATTCACCAAATCCAGAGAGTTGTCCTCAAACGGCAGCTCATAGGCATTGCCTTCGATGAGCTTGATATTCTTAATATCCCTGTTCTCAGGCCTGGACAGCTTATTCTCAAGCTGCTTCAACATATCCGCTTGTATGTCCAGCGCATAGACCTTGCCCTTCTCACCAACTGTCCGGGCAATAAAAGGTGTAAACGCCCCGCTGCCACAGCCGAGGTCCAGAACGCTCATGCCCTTCTTTATGCCACTGCGTTCTATCAACTGAGCTGGCGGCTGTATTCGCCTCCTGTAGCCGCTATCCAGAAGCCGCCCGATAAACGCCGGCGCCGGAAAACGAAACATCTTCCTGATTAGTTTAGCCAGGCTAAGCCACAGGATAAGAAACGCCAGTATGCACAGTACGACTATTAATACAATTTTCAATGCCTTAATTGCCCGACCTACAAGTCCTGTCCCAATGAGTCAAAAATCATATACCGAGCTCTCGGAACTTTCCTAAGAGGAAATCCCTCCTCCTCCACCCTCATTCGTCTTCCCGCTTTTCCAGCCAGTCTTACCCTCAATCGAAACACTGTTAGGAGCGTTTAGTATTTTCTTTTCTAACCTGCAAACCGTGCTGAAAATGCAATACCTGTCATCACCGAAAATTAATCTGTCCTGTGGAATTAAGCTCCCCAATTTTTTCTCAGCTATCTTTTTTTCCGGCGGACAAATGCGCTTGCTTCGTCTACATGCTATCTTCCCAAGTCTGAAAATGAGGTAATCTATAGATGCTGGTGTCGGCGGTCTGTGGTTATTATCAATTCTACCCCATTCTTCCCACACCTTTCTCCAAGCTTCACGATTCAATCTATCTACCATAGAATACTGATAGCAAAAAACATCCAAGAAGCTTGCAAGCAAAGGAATACGAAATTGGAGAATCCCGGTTCTCAAAGCCACTCTCATAGTATTCTTGTCGCTCATTACATCCAGATTCTCCACATTCTTTCTATATTTCCATACTCCTAAATCAGCCATGTCTCTTAAAAACATGTGCGCCTTCTTAGTAGAAAAGCCGTAATGTTCTTCGGCTGTTAGCGCTTTAACAATCTCAACTACGTCTCCAGCACGAAACTCATTGATTTTATAGGCCGATGCGTCATACTGTTCTACCAATAATCGTGCCGCATTCAACATCCAAGGTTTTCGTTTGTCCCTCTGCGACTGTGCCCCAAGAAAATTAAGGAGTTCATCCACCAGCAAATCATTATTCTTTACTTTTTCAGGGCTAAAACAGTCGGGGTGTCTCTTGTAAAACTCAAAAGGATTAGTTCTCGCATGGACATCGATATTGAAATCTTGAATTGCAGTAAAAAACCTTACGTTCGCAATTTCCTCTTTATTCAGGTCAAGAGTGTCTAACTGAACTTTAATGAGATTGCCCTTATAAATACCTTCTAAAACTTTGGCTACTGCTAAACATTCTCCGCTACGATTAATCCCTGGAGACAATACCTTTTCATGGTTTTCCTCCCAGTATTCGTGAAACCCAGAAATATATTCAGGAGGCAAAGTTGCTTTTTTCTGATAAAGAAAACTACTAATTTCATTCAGTATATTTGCTGCTAATTCGTATTCGTCTTCGCCCTCAAATTCTCCAATCTCAAACCTTAGTCCGCAATGCTGTGCAAGCTTTTCAAGAAATTCGAGAAAATTTGACATAAATTCGCTACCTCCCATCTCTAAAGAATTTTGCTTCCCCGGTGTCAAGGTTTAATTCTATTATCCCTATTGTTTCACCAACAGGCTTGTGGGCGGCCCGTGCAGTGTCATAGATATCAATTACGATAACCTCTTTTTTCTCAAAAGTAATATGCGCGGTTCTATCCAGTTCGTTATCAACGTAGAACCCATCAAGCTCACCCATTCTAAAGACTCTTGAATCTTTCTTTTCTCCCCTTCTATATGTTGCCACAGAGGGTGCCATAGGAATATACTTGTCAACCTTATGCCATGTCATAATTTTACCCCCCTTCTTAATAAACCTTTTTATAAATTAACAGATATTGGTGGGTTATTCTCAAATACCCGTCATCATCAGAGACAACGTTATCCAACTTACTTTTTTCTTGGGCAACCACCACTATCTCCTTTAACCATAAACTACCTGAAGTAATCGCATCTATCATTCGTTTAGCAAGAGGCTCTACATACCCGTCTATCCTTACATCCTGTGTTTGGATTACAACAAATCCCCCGGCGGTTACCCTTGGCAATTCATAAGTTATGATTTCTTTTGTCCTCCGTAAATAACACTCAACCTCCGCCCGAGAGGGATTACTAGACAGAAATGGTGATTTGATAAAGAGCAACCCCTTCTTATCTTTAGTAAGGCAAGTATCACTTTCGGAATGCGAAACAAAAGTTATAGTAGAGTATCCAGCCCCATTCGAATATCTATCAATCACATTCTTATTCAGACGTGCTTCGAAATCCTTCTCTGGCAAGACCCATACAGTTGTGGTTTCAAATTCATCTAACTTTTTTTTGAGAGTTGGCCTTGCCAACGTGGGGACGATCCAAGCGTAATCAGCCAAGCTTTCCCCTACACTCAACGGAGTTAGCGACTTAGGCTTCTCAAAAATCGGTAAATACTCATGGGCTAACAGAAGAAAATTGTACTTCACGCTACTTGCATACCAAAATCCCGTAGTCTTGCAGTTGTGTTGCCGTTTGATAACAAGCTCCCTCAATTTGAAGCCAGCGTCTAAATAAACATTTATAAGCCCGAACCCCAAAGGAATCACATGTTTTTTTCTTCGCATATCTCCTATCAAAATTGCACATTTCCTGCCTGGCTTGAGCACTCTGTAACTTTCCCTTGCAACATTAGACATTTCTTTCAAAAAACCATCCATGTCAAAAAAAGACAAATCCCCTTGTTTGGAATCAGTATAATGAATAATATTTGCATAAGGAGGATGGGCACAGATTAAATCTACAGAGTTTTCGTCTAAAAATGGTAAGTCTCTTGCATCGCCAACAGATAATTGAGGTTCGTAAGTCAGGAGATGAATTTTATCATCAAGGAATGTAATCTGCTCGGAATCTATTTTGAAATCCGCATTCTTTTTCGCTAGTTCGATGGCCTTGTCATTGATATCAATGGCTATACACTTTCTTCCTAGAAGTTTACACTCTACAGCTGTTGTCCCTGCGCCACAGAAATAATCCAAAACCAACTCACCAGGCTTTGAATATTTGAGGACAACATTTCTTGGAATATAAGGTGACCAATTTCCCCGATACTCTCCACTATGAGTCGCCCAATTACCTCTTTGCTTAAAGCTCCAGACAGTTGTCTGCTCTTCTTTGAAATCTTTTGGATAAAGTGCTTTTACTTTTTTAGAATCTCGCAACGCGCTTACAGCAATCCCTTTCGACTTTGTAATAAGCCTCTCAATATATCTGAATGTAACCCCATATTTCTGACCGATCTCTACATCAGGAACTCCCCTTGCCTTTTCCTGCAAGATAGCTTCCTGAAGCTCTTTCTCAGTCTTTAGAATTACCCTCGGATTAGCCATTTATACCTCAAAACTCTAAAGGCAATTCCCCAACACCATTTGAGCGCCTCTAACTCACCACTATATTAACCAGCCGCTGCGGGACGTAGATAATCTTGACGACTTTGTTGTCTTTAATATATACCTTAATCCGCTCGCGGCTCAACGCCAGCTCTCTGGCTTCAGCTTCAGTGATGGATACCGGCACGGTGACTTTGTCCCTCACTTTGCCGTTTACCTGGATGACCAGCGTGACCTCTTCTTCTTTAGCCAGCTCCTCATCCCACTTCGGCCAGGGCTGGTTGTGGATGCTGTACGTATACCCGCTCCTCTCCCATAGCTCCTCTGTGAGGTGCGGCGCCGTCGGCGCCAGAAGCAGCAGCAAGCTGGCTATAGCCTCGTTCCACAGCGAGGCAGAGACCGTGCCTACTTCCTGTACCTTGCCCAGATAATTGGTGAACTCCATAAGCGCTGCCAGCATGGTATTGAAGCGGAAGCGCTCCATGTCATTGGTCACCCTTTTGATGGTCTGGTGAATGAGACGGCTCAGCTCTTTTTCCGCATCAGGTTCAACCTTCTTTTCCGAATAGCCGGCAGTGACCAGGTTCCAAACACGGTTCACCCAGCGGCTCATGCCGACAATGCCCTGGTCGCTCCACTCCCCACCTAACTCCCAGGGACCGATAAACATGAGATAGGCTCTAACGGCATCGGCCCCTATCTCGGACACGTAAACATCTGGCGTGACCACATTGCCACGGGACTTGCTCATTTTGTCGCCCTGGTAAATTATCGTCCCCTGATTGAACAGCTTTATGAAAGGCTCATCGAAATCAACCAGCCCCATATCTCTAATCGCCTTGATAAAGAAGCGGGAATAGAGAAGATGCATTACAGCATGTTCGGCACCGCCGGTGTACAGGTCCACCGGCATCCAGTGCTTCAGCTTCTTCTTGTCGAAAGGGTAATCATCGACGCCGGGGCTGGTATAACGCAGGAAATACCACGAGGAGCACATGAAGGTGTCCATGGTATCGGTCTCCCGTTTTGCCGGCGACGAGCATTTCGGGCAGGTGGTGTTGACAAAGGACTCACAGTATTTCAACGGCGACTCACCGGTAGGTCTGAACTCGGCATCGGGAGGCAGCAGAACCGGCAAATCTTTCTCCGGCACGGGCACAATGCCGCATTTATCACAATACACCATCGGAATCGGCGCCCCCCAATAGCGCTGTCGCGAGATAAGCCAGTCGCGGAGCCTGTAAGTGACCGCACGCTTCCCCCAGCCCTTTTTCTCCATGTAATCGCAGATAGCTTCAAACCCCTGCTCGCTGGGTAGCCCATCGAACTGCCCCGAATTCGCCATGGTCCCGTCTTCGGTGTAAGCGCACTCGAGCTCTTCCCCCGACCAGTCCGGAGGCGCGATGACTACCCGAATGGGTAAGCCATACTTCTTGGCGAACTCAAAGTCACGCTGGTCATGTGCCGGCACACCCATAACCGCCCCAGTACCGTAACTAAGTAGCACATAATCGGTAATCCATATAGGTACCGGCTGACCGTTCAGCCTGTTAATTACATAGCTCCCCAGAAAAACGCCGGTCTTTTCCCTCTCCGCAGATGTTCTTTCAATTTCTGTCTGTCTCTGCGTCTGAAGTATATAGGCCTCCACCTCAGCCTTATGTTCCGGTGTGGTAAGCAGAGGTACCAGAGGATGCTCCGGTGCCAGGACGAAGAAGGTCACCCCAAAGATAGTATCAGGGCGGGTGGTGAATACACTTATCTCCTTGGTATCGACGCCCTTATGCTCCAGGCCAAAGGAAATCTCGGCGCCGGTGCTCTTGCCAATCCAGTTGTTTTGCATGATTTCTATGCGCTCGGGCCAATCTATCTTGCTGAAGTCGAGAAGCTCATCGGCATATTTGGTTATACGGAAAAACCACTGCTCGAGTAATTTCTTGAGCACAGCTGTGCCGCAGCGCTCACAGGAGCCTTCGCCGACCACCTGTTCATTAGCCAGCACCGTCTGGCATGTGGGACACCAGTTGACCGGTGCCTTAGCCCGATAAGCCAAACCGGCTTCATAAAGTTTGAGGAAAAACCACTGCGTCCATTTATAATATTCGGGCAGGCAGGTGACTACCTCACGGCTCCAATCATAAATGGCACCGATGCTCCTCAGCTGGCGGCGCATGTTCTCGACATTGTCCATCGTCCAGTTGTAAGGATGAATGCCATGTTTAATGGCTGCATTCTCCGCCGGCAGGCCGAAAGCATCGAAACCCATGGGATGCAGCACGTTGTAGCCCTGCATACGCTTGAACCTGGCATGGACATCCGAAGGCGCCATAGCATACCAGTGCCCGATATGGAGGTCTCCCGAGGTATAAGGGAACATGGTCAGGGCATAAAACTTAGGGCGGCTGTCACCATCCTTAACTTCGTAAAGGCGGTCGGCCGCCCATTTCTCCTGCCACTTCTTCTCGATTTCCTGAGGATTATACTTAGAAGCACACATAACAGGCTGATTTTATCCCGTCGAGGCCGTTCAGTCAACCACGCGGATTCAACGAGTGTAGCCCTGACCTTTTAAGGTTCGCCTACCACCAACCAATGTAGCGGCGACCTTTTAAGGTCGCCGAGGCGGGGCTTCAGCCCCGCCACTACATGTTATTAGCAGACAACTGCCAGAATGAAACAAAGCAGTGTATAATGAAAACAAGCGGATTAAGAGATATGGAAAAGCAAAAATTTGAAGCCATCGTCTCCAAGGCCATAGAAACACTGCCAGCGGAGTTTCAAAGCAAGCTGGAGAATGTCGATGTGCTGATTGAGGACTGGCCCGGTCCAAACCAAATCAGACGGCTAGGACTCAGATATAAGACGCAGCTACTGGGTCTTTACGAAGGAGTACCCCAGACCAAGCGAGACAGTGGCTACAACCTGGTTCCACCAGACAAGATAACCATCTTTCAGAAGCCCATCGAACTGAAATGTAGCTCCGACAAAGAAATCGAGATGGAGATTGGCAGAGTAGTACGCCACGAGATCGCCCACCATTTCGGCATCGGTGATGCCGCCCTATATAGGATTGAAAGACAGAAGTTCGGAAAGAATGATTAATCTAATCTTTTCTCGCAATTATCTTATCCGATCGCTGTAATCTTATTTAAGTCTATTTCCCCGTGTACTTAGCAGGTCGCTTCTCCAGGAAAGCCTTTATCCCCTCCTTCGAGTCCTGAGTACCAAAACACAGGGCAAACAAGTCCTCTTCACACTGAACACCAATCGAAATCGGTGTCTCGAGCGACTTGTTTACCGCAAGCTTAGCGATTTTCAATATAGCCGGGCTCTTGCTCTTCAGCTTCTTTATGACCTCATCGACTGTTTCCCTCAGCTTATCTGCAGGGACAACCTTATTCACCAAGCCGAGCCGCAGGGCTTCCTCAGCCGAAATAGGGTCGCCGATAAGAATCATCTCTTTTGCCTTTTTCTCCCCCACAAGCCTGGGCAATATCTGAGTTCCGGTGCCCCCGGGTATGACTCCGACGTTTATCTCAGGCTGTCCGAATCGAGCATTCTCCGAGGCTATAATAATGTCGCAACTCATAGCCATTTCACACCCGCCACCTAGAGCCAGCCCGTTCACCATAGCTATGACCGGCTTGGGGATCTCCCTTATGTAAGTATATGCTCTCTTTGACCCTTTGGACCACTTAATGACGCTAACGGGAGTCCAATCAAGAAACATGTTGACATCGGCACCAGCGCTGAAAGCCTTGTCGCCTGCCCCGGTGAAAACGATAACCTGCACCTCATCGTCATCCTTAGCTTCCTCCAGGGCAGCGGTAACCTCGTTCAGCAAAGTCTGATTTTGAGCATTAAACTTCTCAGGCCGGTTAAAGGTTATCCAGGCAACGTTGTCCTTCTTCTCATAGATAATCGTCTCGAATTTCATTCTATTCTCCTTTCTCCTTTATATAGTAGCGCCGCCATCTACGGCGAGAACCTGTCCGGTTACATAGCCAGAAGCATCAGAGCCCAGGAAAATCGCAGCGCCAACCATCTCCTCAGGCTCGGCTACCCGAGCCATTGGCGTCATCATCATAGCAACGCTCAGAATATCAGGGTTGCTCCAGAGGGCTTCACTGAAACGGGTTCTGGTCAGTCCCGGTGCTATTGCATTCACCCTTATACCGTACTTAGCCCATTGCTGCGCCATGACCTTCGTTGCCATTATCACCCCGGCTTTACTTATGGCATAAACAGGCAATATGCCGGGGGTAATCCCTTCTATTGAGGCAACATTTATAATCTTGCCCCCACCTTGCTCCTTCATCAACATGGCCACCGCCTGACTGAGAAAGAACAGCCCCTTTAGGTTTAGATTCATAATGGAGTCCCAGGCGCGCTCCCCTATATCTATAGCCTGGTCCATAGTCGGGTTGGTAGCTGCGTTATTTACAAGGATATCAATTCTGCCAAATTCATCTTTGACCCTACCGACTAAATTGTTTATCTCCTCGAGCCTGCCTATATGTGCTGCTACAGCTAACGACTTCCGCCCCAATCCTTTTATCTCCTTAGCTACTTCCTCAAGGTCTGGCAATTTCCGACTGGCTAAAGCCACGTCGGCGCCAGCCTTGGCAAGTCCAACAGCAATAGCCTTCCCGATGCCGCGGCTGCCACCGGTTACCAGAGCCACTTTGCCTTTTAGAGAGAAATCATCCGGGGAAAAATTCATTGCCCACCTCCCAAACAAGATTTATAAGCTTTGACCGAAAACCAACATCAAAGTATATATTGCCAGAGGCACTAAGCGCAACAAAAGTATTAACCGAACGTAGAAACTTTTGAGCTGTGGCGGGCAAAAATTTCCCTAAAGATGGTGGAGCTGATGGGATTCGAACCCACTACCTTTTGACTATGAGTCAAACGAGACATTCCGTTACAAAATGCTTAGTGGTATAATCACCTTCAGTGGTATAACTATTGGGGGCAGGTCAGTATTGGAGACATTCACCGTAGTAGCAGTTATTGACGGAAACACTTTCGAGGTATCCCCCAAGTGGGAACTCGGAGACGAAACAGGAAATCTCGTGCAAGCGAAAGGTTACACTGCTCCGAAGAGTGGGAGCGGAGCGATGGCTGTCGAACAAAAGCTCTCTGGCCTTATCCACAACAAGAAGGTTGAATTGGGATCACCGGACGGCGTACAACACAATAGGTTGGTCTGTGAAGTGTACTATCGCGGTATTAATATCGCAGAGTATTTTTCAGCCTATCAAGAGCAAGCGAGGGAAGATGTAGAAACAGAACGAGAGAGTTTAACCGAGGTATCTGGGGATGAAGAGCTAAATATAGAGGAGACAGAAGCTTGAGGAAATTAGATCAATACAGGGCTAAATTGAGCAGTAGTGGATTGACGAGGGGGATTTTGAGTGATTGCACCCAAGAGAACTAGTCCCGACATAACATAGCTATATTTTAATATTATCCACCGGCCCATACCTCTTATGACTTTCCACTGCATCTAAGTCTCTAACGTACCAGCCTATCTACCGGACTGGCTGTAATCTGACCGTTTGATTGGGAGTCAAACCGTCTGAATACAACACTGGCCAGTTTTCGTTTCCTTGAAAACTATAATCTGCAAAATTCTTCGGTCTAACTTAATAATTCACAGAATTGGGTGTATGGATATTCCTTGCATAGAGTACATTAATCTGAATTACTTGGATTAGCGTATTGTGTGATAGGATTCATGTCAGTCCGCATAGACATTTCACCAAGAATTGTGTAAGTGCCAATCGCAACCGCTCGAAGATCAGGGTAAGAAACTTCAGCATGTGCTTTGCTGGCTAAATCAATGAGAGTATCGATAGACCTGTATATGCGCTCCATTTCAGCTCGAAGGTAAATACCAGCTGTACCGGTAATATCCTTCTGATGCATATATGCTCCCAAGCGATTTACATAGTGCCGATCAGTAACTTCCAGTTTGCCATCTGGCCCTGCCCCAACTAAGTGTTCATAGGTCTTTCGTGGATCGCGCCATAAATAGGATGCCAAATCATGAAAAACATCTCGGCAACTATACATTGCTGCTCTCCAATCGTGTGGATTTCGAGAATTAAGCCCTGACCGTATTGTTTCGAATTTATCCCCTATACCAATCGTTGCAAGGCTTTTGTCCACCACACTTCTGTACTGTTGCCATATGTCTCCAACAGCATCACCATAACACAAGATGGAATATGAGCGAGATACAAAAAGAAAGACTCGATGTTGCATTTGTTGTATTATTGACTCGAATGCGGCTTTATCGTACACATGTATTTTTTGAACTTCGATAACCTCTTGGCTTCCTGATTTCTGTCTAAAACTCTTCTCTCCGGTTCGTTCAACAAATCCTGTTTGAGCTGCCCGTGTTAGCCAATCAATACCTCCATACACTTCCAGCTGAACATATTCGGTTTCACTCGATGAATCAGCAGCCGAACTAACATATTTTGCGATAACGAGCTCTAATGTGTCGTGTATTCCACCAGTAGCTATCCATTCCGCTTTCCCATGAACATCCTGTCTGTAGCCTGGTAAAGGACTATACTGGAAATAGCCTTCAAGCTCGCTTGTTAGCCAATTTAAGTCCTCTTTCCAGTCAAGGATTCGACAAATATGTGCGCAAGCACGAAGTGTACTTATGATGTCAAATTTTCCTTCAAAGAACTTAGACAGTAAATTCTTCAGAATCTCAATTGCTTCTGTCTGCGGAATAGTCATAAATACAGTATATCATATGCTTCTGAATGTATTTGCTTCGGGAGCTATTTAGAATAATCAAATGTAAGTAGCACAAGGATTTGCTTGTTCCTTACTCGGTTTACACGGTAGATTATCCACCGGACTGACTTTAATTTGACCTTTTGACTCCTAGTCATACGTTAGTGGCATTCCATTCCGAAGTATGCAGATATATAATACTTCTGAAATGTATCTGAGGTGAGAGTTGAGCAGTCTAAATCGCTTCGGCATTAGAGGGATCATTGTACAATCAATTCTTATAATCATCGGATTTGCCATCTTATTCATATCAGCAGGTACACTTGCTTGGATAAACGCATGGATATACGTTGCCCTAGCTTCAATTTATTGGGTGATAAGTACAGTAGTGCTGGCAAGAGTGAATCCGGAGATGTTGAATGAACGCGGCAGCATTGTCAAGGAAGGTACAAAAGGCTTTGATAAGGTATGGGTAGCCATTTATCCGGTACTAACGTTTGGCAATCTGGTCGTCATGGGGTTCGATGCAGTTAGATTTCAATGGTCGCTTATGCCTTTCTGGCTGGCTATTTTGGGTATCGTAATAATAATACCTGCCTTTGTGATCGGCATGTGGGCAATGGCCGTCAATAAGTTCTTTGAATGGACGGTGCGTATCCAGGATGACAGACAACAATATGTTTGTACATCTGGCCCATACAAGATAATGAGACATCCAGGATATGCCGGTTTAATCATTTCAATATTAGCCTATCCATTGATTTTAGGTTCATGGTGGGGTTTTATGCTGAGCGGCATATTGACAATAATAATAGTAATCCGCACGGCGCTGAAAGACCGCACGCTGCAAAATGAAATGTCAGGTTATCAAGAATATGCCAAGCAAGTGAAATACCGGCTTATCCCGCTTGTCTGGTAATGTTATTGTCGAAGCTACATAAATGAATCCAAGACTGCCTGCCCATATATGCTTCGATGTATCAGTCTATTCACCGGGCTGGCTTTAATCTGACATTTTGATTATTAGTCATACGGCATTCCATACGGCATTCCATTACGAAATACCGAGTGACGCCATCACATGCCTCTTAAAAACATCATCAAATCCCAATGCCCAGAGTTTTGCATTTGGTGCACAAAGAGGCCTATTTCTAATATCCTGCAGTTCAACAAATTAGAATGTGGAAGTAGTATAATTGTAGAGAAGTAATGCCCCCACACGTATGAAAGATGAAAGGAGATGACATGGATTACAAACATATGACAGCGCCCTGTGGTTTGGATTGTTTCAACTGCTCTGTCTACCTAGCAGGAGAAAACGAACAGCTTAGAGCTGCGATAGCCAAAAAAATGAACTTATCTTATGAGCAGGCAGTCTGTCGAGGCTGCCGAAACGAGAATGGAACAATAGCTTTAATCGGTATGACTGAACCCTGCAACGTCTTCAAATGCATCAAAAAAAAGGGTATTAGTTTTTGTTCAGAGTGTCTTGACTTTCCTTGTGACCATCTTCATCCCTATGCAGATAAAGCATCAGAGAGACCGCATAATACGAAAGTCTTCAATCTCAGCCTAATTAAAAAAATGGGACTGGAAACATGGGCTAAGAACAAGGCAAAAAGCGTACGAGATACATATTTCAAAGGTGAACTTAAGCTATGATGACTGCGTATCTGGATCTACTCATAGCTTAATTCTTGCATTTGGTGCACAAATAAACCTATTACAGATGGCCTTCACTTCAACAAATTAGAGGCTAAAGGTGATACAATTATTACGGGCTGGTCATCTTCCATAATCTGTGGAGATAACATTATGATTTGACCCAAAGAGAATTGACAGGTAGGTGTTATCAAGTAAGATCTAAAATGGAATTGAGTACGGAGGTGTAGACATGGGTAGTAAGGGAAGAAAAAATGTAAAGAAACCCAAGAAACAAATGCCAGGAAAGAAAGCTAAGAAGACAGAACAAAAGAAGAAATAAAGAGATAAATCTTGTAGAAGCTTATTGTGGCAGGAGATTTGTTTTCTACCTTGCAGGATAACAGAAATCCTTCAATCAAACGGTGTAATGGGATAGCTAATTGAGTGTAAGAATTCGGACTAGTCGAAAGGTGACCTGAATTGAAGTTAGCTTCAGAAGGTCCTTTGGTGGAGCTGATGGGATTCGAACCCACTACCTTTTGACTGCCAGTCAAACGCTCTCCCAATTGAGCTACAGCCCCACACCAAAAAGTCTAGCAAAAAACTCAACCAAACTCAACCACCTGCACCCGTGAGCTCGTTCAGATAGATGAGTGACACTATAATAGTGTCATTATGAGGATAGTAAGTGGATTAGCACCGGGAACTATTAAGCTAGCAAAAACAAATGGGGATATATCGAAAGCGGCTATACAAAG
>Ga0315282_10001254_pt1 | contig 48482 bp, 46 predicted proteins | sample YL17G07_20_MG_FD_203693 | JGI IMG/M metagenome (GOLD analysis project Ga0315282, IMG submission 203693) | Sediment microbial communities from Yellowstone Lake, YNP, Wyoming, USA - YL17G07_20 | ecosystem: Environmental > Aquatic > Freshwater > Lake > Sediment | place: USA: Wyoming | collected...
GAACTCGTAACGAAGATAAACATCCACAACATATTTACCGTTCCTGACTCGAAATTCGTTTTCTGAGGGAAAATTTGAGAACCTAAATTGGTTACCTATAAAATTACCGATTTATTGGACACTCAAGAATTCCATTGAACGATATTTTTTGAGCCGGTACCTCCACACAACAGCGTTTAATACCTTCCCCATTTCTATACTAATGATTCCATGACCGAAATACTGGAGTATACAAAATTAGCCAGGTACTATGATGCTTTCTTCACTCATACTAAAGACTATGAAAAAGAAGCGAGTGAGATAAAGCAACTGGTAACAAAATACAAAATAGCAAGGGGCAATACCTTGCTGGACGTAGCATGCGGATCTGGCAGGCATCTTTTATATCTGAAGAAGTGGTACAGATGTACAGGCATAGACCTTAATCAGGAGATGTTGGACATAGCCAAAAAACTCGTTCAGGGCGTCTCGTTCAAGAAAGCAAACATGATAAAGTTAAAGACTTCAAAGAAATTTGATATAGTGACATGCCTGTTTAGCGCGATTGGCTATGTTAAGACCTACAAGAACCTGAACAAAACGATAAAGAACCTCAATGCCGCACTCAAACCCGGCGGCATTCTCATAATAGACGGATGGTTCGACAAAAAGGGATGGCGCACAGGCTATGCGGGCATAAGGCTTGTTGACACGGGCAAGATGAAAATAGCACTGGCTGGTTCCAGCAAAAGGTCAGGCATGATTTCCAGAACACAGCAGCACTGGCTCATAGCCGAGGAAAACAAAGGGATAAAGTATTTTGTAGACACGCAAGAGCACGGGTTATTCGAAAGGGACAAGTTTTTGAAAATTCTAAGGAGCAATGGGTTCAAGGCAAGAATCATAAAAAGCCCGATGCCCGGAAGGCCGAGATATCTAGCTATAAAGCCCTAAGCCCGTTTTAAGTGCAAAGCCCCTTTCAGCGTAATCTATATATACTTTAACGTCAAAAGAAATCTCGCTTTGTTTTTTATGGCAATAGCGTTTGCTATTCCAATTTTGCGCGTTTTGGTGAAAATTCCTGTTGGAATTAGATGTAGTCTTGAGAAGTGCAAAACAACCTGCAACAATTGCAAGATAACTTGCAGCTTTTAACTTTCCAATAGCTCGCTTTGGATAGAAACCTCAAAAGTTTTGATTCCAGTCGATGCCGCTGGAGGACACTGCTATCAGATTTCGACAGCCATGCAAGTCTGCTCATCAGCATGATGGGCGGCGAACGGCTCAGTAACGCGTGGTCAATCTACCGTAAGGAGGGGAACAACCTTGGGAAACTGAGGCTAAATCCCCATAGGCTAAGGCATTTGGAAGAAGCCTTAACTCAAAGGTCAGCGAAATGCAGCAAAACCGCTTTACGATGAGACTGCGCCGGATCAGGCAGATGGCGGGGTAACGGCCCACCATACCAATAACCCGTAGGGGATATGAGAGTATGAGCCCCGAGAAGGGCACTGAGACAATGGCCCTAGCACTACGGTGTGCAGCAGGCGCGCAAACTCCACAATGCGCGAAAGCGTGATGGGGGGAATCTGAGTGGTCCACTTTGTGGGCCTTTTGCCAAGTATAGCAAGCTTGGAGAATAAGTGATGGGCAAGACCCGTGGCAGCCGCCACGGTAATACGGGCAGCACAAGTGGTGTCCACGATTATTGGGCTTAAAGCGCTCGTAGCTGGCCGATGCAGTCTTGCGTGAAATATTGGTGCCTAACACCAATGCGTGCGCGAGATACCCATCGGCTAGGGAGCGGGTGAGGTCAGGGGTACTTATGGGGGAGGGGTAAAATCCTGTAATCCTATAAGGACCAACGGTGGCGAAGGCGCCTGACCAGAACGCATCCGACGGTGAGGGGCGAAGGCTAGGAGAACGAATTGGATTAGATACCCAAGTAGCCCTAGCAGTAAATCATGCAGACCTTGGTGTTGCGCGGTTCACGAAACTGCGCAGTACCGTAACGTAAGTGTTGAGTCTGCCGCCTGGGGAGTACGGCCGCAAGGTTGAAACTTAAAGCAATTGGCGGGGGAGCACACAAGGGGTGGATGCTGCGGTTTAATTGAACCCAACGTCGGAAATATTACCAGAAGCAACGGCAGGATGAAGGTCAGACCAAAGATCTTACCATACAAGCCGATAGGTGGTGCATGGCGACCGTCAGCTCGTGGTGTGAACTGTCCGGTTAAGTCCGGTAAGCAATGATGAGTGATACAAATGAAACTTAGATTGACGCCAAACATCTGCTACATGCTAGGCATGTACAGCTGCAATGTTGGCGAAGCTATAAGCATAGAATCAAAACTACCCAACATAATAGAAAAGTTTGCGCAGATTGCTGTGCAAGATCTGGAGATTGAGCCAACAAAGCTCTTGATAAAGGAAACTGATGGCAGAATAACCGTCATGTTTTACAATTCAAGGATAAGGAGGTTCTTCGACAGGTCTCTAGAACGAAGAGAGCACATATTCAAAAGCAAGAATGAGTATGCAGCCTCATATCTTGCAGGCATATTTGACAGCAACGGCATCTTTGGATACAAAGGCCGGGAGGGAGCTTATATAACAAAACCCGATCTCGCAAATCAGATGCTGCTCGAGAGGCTCGGCTTCCATACAAGCTCGGGCAGAGTCTTGGAGATAAAGAACACAAAGGAATTTATCGCGCTTATAAAGGCTTATAGCGCTAAGTTGAGCACCGCTCACATGCCCGGTAACGAGCGAGACCTTCGCTAACAGTTGCCACTGGTTTAGAGATAAACCAAGCACTCTGTTAGGACCGCCTCTGTTTAAAGAGGAGGAAGGAGAAGGCGACGATACGTCCGTATGCCCCGAATCTTCTGGGCTACACGCGGCATACAAAGGTTGGCACAATGAGATGCAATGCCGAAAGGCAAAGCAAACCCCCTAAAACCAACCTAAGTTCGGATTGAGGGCTGAAACTCGCCCTCATGAAGTTGGAATCCCTAGTAATCACTTGTCACTAAACCGAGGAGCCTAAAAGTATATATTAGTCACCGTTAAATAAATATCGGTGATTATATAACGATTAGAGATATAAATAGCCTATATGAAGACGTTCTTAAAACGACGAGCAACTTCAAGATATTGAAGCCAGAAATACTTACTGAAAGGCCAGAGAGGCTTCTAATATTCAGGCTACTGATCGGAGTCGATCAAAGAACATTAGCCAAATTATTAGATAAAAGCCAAGGAACAATTTGGGCGATTGAAAGCGGGATTAGAAATACTATCGACATAGCTGCTGCTATTAAGATAATAAATATCCTTAAGAAAACCAAGCAAATTCCATCAAAAGAAATTTTGTTGAAAAGGTTTTCAGAAATCGCACACCGAGGCAGGTTTCATGGAGAGTATGCAAAAAGAATGGGCCATAAAGCTTCAACCAAAAGGGCGATAAAAAGCGCCATACTGAGAAAGCCTACAGAGCAAGAAAATGCCTTTATTAAAATACTAACAGAGCACAAAATTCAATTTCAGTTTCATGGCGTAATATCTGCTTCAAGAAAATTCGTAGTTGACTTCGTATTTCCATCTGAGAGAAATCCAAAAGTTGTTCTAGAGATGAAAGATCTCAAATCCAACTACAGAAAGAGGCTCATGGCCGTAGAACTCGCATATCGGGCAATAAAAATTCGCGACAAATACCCGCAAATTAAATTAATTGCGGTAATAGACGGATCTCTGCAAAAGGACGCATTTAAAATAATTAAAAGCGAATACGATAAAGTTCTATTAAATTCTCCATTTAAAAATATCCTAAAAGTTATAAATTCTTTTATGGGCTCTTCGGTGTGAATTCGAGTGGTGAATCTGTCCCCGCTCCTTGCACACACCGCCTACCAAGTCACCCAAGTGGGGCTTTCATGAGGCAGCTTCTTTGAAGCTTTCGAGTTAAAGTTCCATGAGGAGGGCTAAGGTATAACAAGGTATCCGTAGGGGAACCTGCGGATAGATCACCTCAAAACTTCTTTGGAAGTTTTACCAGAAATGGTGTGCAGCAGGTTTACACAAATTCTCAAGACTACAATTTTTGTTTTCGTCTAATATCAGATTAATCCCTAGCCGTGCTTTTTGTAATGCACCAAAAGTTAAAATTAGGATTTGTAGGAATATTCCAATTTTGTCAGCGTAATCATAAACTTGTCTAAATAATACCATTTTTCATACAAACATTGAACGATCATTATTTAAGTTTTTAATTCAAATATTACTAAAGAATAAGATTTTTAAGATGTAGATAATGTGGTATCTTCTGGTGTAAATGTGAGAGTTCAAGAAATGGTAGAAGAACTCGAAAAGGGAGTGTTACACATAAATAGTCTTATGAATGACAAAACAATCTCCTATTCTATTTCAGATAAATATATCGGGAAATATGATGTTGAATTTGGATTATCAGATTCACTCGAATTCTTAAAGTCCATACCAAATAATTCAATAAAACTTGTTGTTACCTCACCACCATATAACATAGGCAAAGTTTATGAGGAAAGGAAAGAATTGAACGAATACTTAGATTATCAAAGGGCTATAGCAACCCAATGTGTAAGGGTATTGAAAGATGATGGCAGTATAGCCTGGGAAGTTGGGAACTATATCTACAAAAAAGAAGTTTATCCGCTCGATTACTTTTTTTATCAGTTATTCAAAGAAGAAAATGGACTTAAGCTTAGAAATAGAATAATTTGGAGATTTGAGCACGGACTTCATGCATCGCTTAGACTTTCTGGTAGATACGAGTCTATCCTATGGTTTACTAAATCAGATAATTATACATTCAACCTTGATCCTATAAGAGTTCCGCAAAAGTATCCCGGAAAAACTTATTATAAAGGAGCAAAAAAAGGTCTACCGTCTGGAAATCCGCTAGGAAAGAACCCAGGGGACATTTGGGATGTATTAATACAAGATTGGGAAGCAGAAATCTGGAATATACCAAATGTTAAGTCAAACCATCCTGAAAAAACAATACACCCTGCCCAGTTTCCAATAGAGCTGGTACAAAGATTAGTACTTGCTTTAACAAAAGAAGGCGATACTGTTTTAGATCCTTTTGGTGGCGTAGGTAGCTCCGCTTTGGGCTCTATAATATTTGGAAGAAAGGCAATAAGTGTAGATAAAGAACTACAGTATACACAACTAGCATTAAAAAGATTAAAGGCGTATGCCAAAGGAGAATTAAAAGTTAGAAAAATGGGAACAAAGATATATACGCCCAATGGCAAGGAAAAGATGTCCAAACTTCCTGAGGGGTGGATTAAATAAAAATAGTGGATGAATTTTCACAGAAAAATGGCAAGAGGATAATTGATTCTAAGTTCAAAAAGGAGCTGGAAGAAGTATACGATGTAATTAAATCGATAAATCTAAAGAAATTCAGAACTAAGAAGAGCAAAGAAAAAACAATGATTGGAAGGATGCTTTATAACCCAAGGCAACTGAATCTAGCTTATGACAAGGAGTTCGCAAAAAGAAAATGGAAACACGGAGTCCGTATAAAACTACCACTTGGACATGGTGCGTTCAGAGAAATGGATTTCGTAAAAAACAAGTTAGGTGTTGAAGTTCAATTCGGTAAGTATGCCTTCATGGCATACAATGTTTCTGCCAAAATGACAATTTTCCATAATCATAAGATTATAAACGCCGGGGTGGAAATAGTTCCCATGAAAAAGATGGCAGATGAAATGTCTACTGGAGTATCTTACTTTGAACAGATAAAATGGGATTTACAGAATCGTGGAGTTGCAGATATAGACATTCCTGTCTTAATACTCGGTATCGCTTAATGCATCAAAAGAGTGAGAAGCAGTGGAAAAGGCAACCTTAGGATACAATTATAAAGAAACTTAAAGGCAATTCTCAATGATTTTCTTCCTGCTGTTTAATCCTTTCATGATCCTTATGCGGGACTTCGGAACGCTAAAGTAATCTGCAAGGACCTCAACCAGTCTTTTGTTTGCTCTGCCTTCAGTTGCAGGAGCATTCACCTTTACCTTATAGTTGCTTTCATCTAACTTAACAACTGCAGAAACTTTAGCATTTGGGGTGACTGTGACATTTATTTTCATGTCCTAATCTAGAAATTCTAGCTATATAAACATGATCTTTTGATTAAGATGAGTTTTCTGCACGTAAAATAGGGTTTGTTGCTCTTAATATTACAGCAGGGCGTGTAAAACGAACAGCGGACCAAATACCAGACAGACCGTATTGATCAGCTTGATTAAGACGTGCAGGGATGGTCCTGCCGTGTCCTTGAAAGGATCACCTACAGTATCTCCCGTGACCGAGGCCTTGTGCGCCTCTGAGCCCTTTCCTCCATAGTGCCCTTCTTCTATGTATTTCTTGGCATTGTCCCAAGCAGCTCCGCCAGTGTTCATCTGCATGGCTAGAAGAAAGCCCGTGACAGTTGTTCCAATTAAAAGCGCTCCAACGGCTTCTGCTCCTAGGGTGAAGCCTATAATTATCGGAACTACGATTGGCAGCAGTCCTGGGATTATCATCTCCTTTTGCGCAGCAATAGTGCAAATGTCAACCGCCTTTGAATAGTCTGGCATGGCTTTTCCTTCCATTAGACCCTTTATCTCTCTGAACTGCCTTCTTACCTCTTCAACAATTTTAAATGCTGCCTTTCCTACCGCTCGAATTGCAAGCGAAGAGAATATGAACGGAAGCAAAGCGCCGATAAAAAGGCCTATCAGTATCTGAGGGAGAATAATATTGACCATACTTACCTTTGTAATTTGCAGGTACGCCTGGAACAGTATCAGTGCGGCCAACCCGGCAGAGCTCATCGCATAGCCCTTTGTTAAAGCCTTCGTGGTATTTCCCGTAGCATCAAAGGCTTCTGTTATCTTTCTTGTCTTTTCTGGGGCGTGAGACATCTCAACTATTCCTCCTGCATTATCGACAATGGGCCCGAATCCGTCCAAGCCCAGGATCATTCCAGCTATTGACAGCATGCCCATTGTGGCAACCGCCGTGCCGTATATCCCTCCCAAGAATGAACCTATTCCTGCTGAGGCAGCAAACAGCGTTCCTAAATAATATGAAAGCAAAATTGCAATTGAAATCACAATGGCTGGCATTGCCGTTGATTCAAGAGAAATCGCGTATCCTCTGATTATATTAGTTGCATGCCCTGTCTTTGAAGCTTCAGCAATTTCCTGAACTGGCTTGTGGGTTTTTGAGGTGTAGTATTCGGTTATTAAAACGATTAAAATACTCGCTGCCAAGCCAACGATGCCTGCTAAGAACAAATTGAAGTCCGCAATAGTGTATTTGATCAAAATATAAAAGCCGATTATTGCAAAAATTACTGTAGCTATAACGCCGTTTCTTAGAGGTACCATTGGATCCTTGTGCCCTTTTGCTCTTACAAACGGAACTCCGAGTAATGAAGAAAAGATTCCAACAGATCTCGCCAGCAGCGGGAATATAACGAAAAAGAAGTTATTAGTCAGGCCGTATAATGAAAATCCAATAATCATTGCTGCTATGTTTTCACCTGTCATGCTCTCAAACAGGTCTGCTCCTCTGCCCGCGACGTCCCCGACATTATCCCCCACATTGTCTGCTATAACAGCGGCGTTTCTTGGATCGTCTTCAGGAATACCCGCTTCAACCTTTCCGACAAGGTCCGCTCCAACATCAGCTGCCTTTGTAAATATTCCCCCGCCCAATTGTGCAAACAAAGCAGATAGGGAAGCTCCAAACCCAAAACCAATAATCAAGGTAGGATTATTCCCATAAAGCACGAACAGGCCTGTTACGCCGAGGAGGCTCAAGCCAACGTTGAACAAGCCCATTACCAAACCGCTATAAAATGCTATCCTCAAGGGCTTGCTCATTCCATATTTTGCAGCATAGGCTGTTTTTGCATTTGAGCGGGTTGCAACATCCATGCTGACGTACCCAGCAAGTAATGAGAAGATTGCCCCTAACAAAAATGCCATGGAGGTTCTTAAATCAAAGACAAAATAGAACAGAACTGTCAAAATAATTGATATAACACTTATTGTCTTGTACTGCCTCTTTAAGTACGCCTTTGAACCAATTCTGATTGCCTTGGATATTTCCTCCATCCTCTTGTCTTTAACCTCCTGCCTTGAAACCCACAAGGCAAGCACTATTGCTGATACCAAAGCCACAATGCCCGCCAAAAAGGCAACGTCTAAGGCTACAGAATCCCAGAACAACACTCATTTCCCCTGTTTTAGATAAATTGCTCTTACTTAATTACTTGAAACTCTGATAAAGCTGAATCAGTCCCTTCTTTCAATTTAATGTTTTTAAGTCTTTCCTTTTATTTAAGATGTTATTTTTGCATAATAATAAATATGCACGCTGTAAAACGTAAAAAACCTTTGGGTGTTAGACCGTGAGGCTCTATAGATTCAAACAGATGCACGGCGAAAGGCATTCTCGCACTACCTTTCTATCTAATTTTATCCTTGGTAGCCAGGACGGTTTAGTCAATGTACTTGGAATAGTACTGGGGGTGTCTGCAGCAACATCTGATATAAGGATAATTTTTGTTGCTGCTATGGCTGCTCTCGGAGCAGAATCTATTTCTATGGGTGCGGTAGCTTACACCTCAACAGTTGCAAAGCAAAAACACTACCTGAAGGAAGTTGAACGAGAAAAATTAGAAATGAGAGAGGTACCTAAAAAAGAACGTGAAGAAGTCAGGGGGATTCTTAAAAAATGGGGTTATACTGGAAACGAACTGGAGAGTTTGACGGACCGTATTGCTAAAAATCCAAAGGCAATGTTGGAGTTTATGATGTCTTTCGAACTGGATCTTTCACCAGTCGAGAAATCAGAGCCGGTGCATAGCTTTCTGACCGTTATTCTTTCTACAGTTGTTGGATCAATCATCCCTATAATTCCATTTATGTTCCTAACAAAGAACATATTTGCCGGAGCAATAACGTCAGTAATAATCAGCGGCATTGTGCTGTTTATCATTGGCTACTATGAAGCAAAAACCACTGTTGGTTCAATATGGCGTAGCGGCTTGCAGATGGCAGTAATAGGGTTAACCGCAGGAATTGCAGGCTACCTGATAGGGCATTTCATAGGAGCAGTGCCCGTATGAATAATTATTGCATGCATAGCTATACCCGCAAAAATGAGTAAAATATAATATTCTTCTCTTTGATACTTAATTGGCGATCAGATGAGTGGAATGAGAGATTTTAATGACGAGATACTTAGCCTAATTAACGAGAGGCAGCAAATCACCTACAACGAGCTAAGCGATATAATGCTCAACAAGGGCATTCTAAAGGAGGAGCTCGACATTGCGTTATCCTATCTAGAGGGCGTGAGGCTCATCGCATCCAGGAAGAGGGGCGGCATACCGACGTATTACAAGCTTCAGGACGACAATCCGATAAAGAAGGTTCTGATAGTCGAGGACGACAAAAGCATAAACAAGCTCATGGCGATATCGCTTGGCGAGGGCTATGATATAAGCCAGCTTTATGACGGCGGAGAGGCGATAGGATTCATAAGAAAGAACAGGCCCAATCTTGTCATACTAGACCTTATGCTCCCAAATAAAGACGGGCTTGACATATGCCAGACAATAAAGGGCGACTCAAATATTGATGACACAGTTGTCATAATAGTCAGCGCGATGGACCCAACGAGCAACAGGTTCAGGGGTATAAAGTATGGTGCGGATTACTACATAAAGAAGCCCTTTGATCCGGCAGAGCTGCGAAGCCTAGTAACATTATTCTTGAAAAAGAAGGGCAGGAAGTTCGATCCGCTTATAGACCTGCCAGACGAGGCAAGAATATCTGCCGAGATAGAGCACTCACTCAAGGAGGGCGAGCGTTACATAATAGGCACCCTGAAGATAGAGAATTTCAGCGCGTATGCGATACGGTTTGGCAGCAAGTCGGCAACCGTCATACTCAGATTGATATCGCAGCTTTTGCAGGATACAATAAAAAGCAGATCGCCAAAGGTCTTTGCAGGATTTCTGAACAGCAATGGGTTTGTCATAGCCGGTCCCAAAGATGATGTCGAGTCTGTGGTCGACGAGCTTAAGAAGGAATTTGTTGCAGTGCTGCCCTTCATACTGCAAGACGAGGGTTATAAGCCATTGGAGTTGAACATCGAGAGCCTGTTTGAGTCAAAAGAGGTGCCGAAGCTCTCGCTCGTCTTCACAGAAACGGAAAAGGAGGAGCTCATACAGCGCAGACGCGAGATTCTCGAGGATAAAGGCAAGGACAGCAATGAGGTAGGTGCCTATACTTACGAGGAACTGCAGAGGCTTTTCGGAAACCAGAACTTTGACATTACGATAACACGAACCGCAAGTGGTATAAAGCTTAAGGTCGGTAAAATAACAGGAGGCGAGTATGAACCAAAGGAAACCTGATTACTTGCATGGCATAGGCATGCATGCACAGGCAGCAATCGATTTCATGGTTTCTTACGGCATAGCAATGATAATAATAGCAATCGCGCTTTACGTCATATTTGCAACAAACATACTCAATCAGGGTGTTTTGCCAAGGGCCTGCAATCCAGTCCCTCCTTTCGTCTGCAATTACTACGCCCTAAACACAAGCGGCATTTTCATAATAAAGATGTCGCAGGCTACAGGCAGCCTAATAACCATAAACGGGGCTGCATGTTCAACCGCCGCCAATCCGGCCAATGCAAGCCGACCAGCCTACGGCAACGTAAATCTGTTGAGCTTTGCGGCTGCAAGTTCGTTCTATCCGACAAACGACCTGCAGAACGGTCTGAACATACCAAGCGGTGGCTCTGCAACGTTTTCAGTTTTCTGTTATGGTAGTAGCGGAGTTGCAAGAAGCAGCATTGGAAGCACGCTAGTGGGTTATCTTTGGATCAATTACACAACCGCAGGCCTTCCGGGCAACACCATCTTACAAATGGCACAGGTTTCAGTGCCCTACACCTCAGGTATTTGATTCCATCTGGAACCATCCCCACAACCACAATCCCAACGACCACTTCAACAACCATATCTATATCCACAACCACAACCTCAACCACCTCAACATCAACCTCAACAACCGCGTCAACCACAACAGTAGTACCATATCTCTACTGCATCGGCGGGTACACTGGAAGTGCAGCCATAAATACTGTCTACGCTGCCCCCATCACCAACAATGCCATAGGTGCTTGGACTTCAAATACGCCATACCCGACAACCATCTTTAGACATACCTGCAACATCTACAATGGCTACGTTTACTGTGTCGGTGGTATATCGACTACAAACGCTGTCTACGCTGCCCCCATCACCAACAACGCCATCGGTGCCTGGACTTCAAATACGGCATATCCAACAAAGATTTATTCTCAATCCTGCAATGTCTACGGCGCAACCACATCATCAACCACATCAACCTCAACAACCTCGACAACCTCAACATCTTCAACATCAACCACAACAATATCGTACTCCAATTACTGTACTGGGATGCCGTCAAACGTACCAATATCGTATCCTATATCCAACCCAACATTTACCTATACTGGGACGATATCTGCATCTCAGACTAACCCACAAAATACGCTGGTTGCAGACGGCGTCTACGGAACCCTATTAATATCTTATACAGGTCAAGGGGGTGGTTATGGAAACTGGACCTGGGACTTCGGCTCCTTACAAACAGGAACCTTCAGTGCAGGTATGCACTATGCCACTTATGTTTCTGGATCGGTAGTTTGGAACACAACTTGGCTGGCATCTAACGATGGCGTAACTTGGAAACAGTTTGATTCAGGTCAACGCCCTTGGCACAAACATTCCGTTCAGCTACAATGTACCAAGCAAAGGATATGTATTTATGATATTCGACTCATTCGCATCCCCAATCTCCTCTGCTAATGTGCCGGTAGGCTGCCACAGGCTCGGCGAATCATGGGCCTACGTGGGCGAATATGCTGATCTCTTGCTATTCGTATGCCCCAACCAAGCCGTTGGATTATATTCAGGTTCTATAACACTGAGCTTTTCACAGGGATGGTCTTATATAATCTATGAAGTCCCAAACACAGCATCATCACCAACGACGCAATACCAATATGGTGTCAATGTTTCAACTACTGCAACAACTTCTACACCATCTATTAACCTGCCACCGAATCATAATTTATACTACTGTGCTTTAGGAACTACCCTCCAGCCGTCCATAGGCTCTGTCTCTTGGACGGTGGATTCGTCAAATAGTCATGTCTCTATAGGTCACCAGACAAGCAACACTTGCTCCGCACAACTTTCAGGTGCGGCGGATAGCGTAATTGCAGGTATCGGCGTAAACTATACAACCCAAGCCCTGCTCAATAAGGGCTCAGGATACGCTGCTAGCGCACCATATAGCTACACACTTTCAAGCACTGATAAGTATACATACATAGTAATAAGCGCAGAAACAACATCAAGTGCACCTTCTATAAATTCTATTGGCACCACATTCCCCGCAGGCTGCTACACACTTGGTAACTCTTGGACATACATATACACAATAAGCCAATATCCAGAAGTCTGGCTTGAAGTATGCCCCAATCAGGTCGCAGGCTCGTACTCAGGAACTATCTCATTAGCTACTAACACCTACTATGCATGGGCGGTATATGAGGTAACCTAAGCCCTTTATCCAGTTCCCCTAAACCGACACACCCTTGTTGCTATTCAGACGGTACTATTATAACAAGCACATCAACACGGCCATCATTTGCTTATCAATAGGTTTTATGCCAAAGTCAATGCAAAGCAATAAATTATTATGCTGAAACAAACTTATGAGATGATCTTTTGCGCAACATAGCTTTGATGTGTGTCGTGCTCTCATTTTTGGCAATAATGAGTAGTGGTGCTTATGTTAAGGTTATAGAGCCGTACAACGCAACATTGTACAACAGCGGAAGTGTATATCTTGGTGATGTTGGACCTGGCCAAACGTTTTATATAACAATTACTGCCGCATCAACCAACAGCAACGGCCTGCTTATAAATTATGGCTGGAATTCATTCACTGCTATGAACCTGCCAGAAGGCTGGGTTGTCCAAAACTCATCCTTTAATACTCAGACACTGTCCATTAACATAAGACCTGCAGAAAATGCACCCGATGGCAGATACAGCTTTAATCTAACAGCGATCAACACGGGCAATTATTCTGGACTTGGAACCGTACAGTTCACTGCGTATGTAAACGTCACAACGGACGTATTCAAGCTTAATCTAAGCCCGACAAATGTTAGTGCTGGCATAGGAAAGCCAACAAACATCTACATAACGATAGACAATACGGGCGTTTCTGACAGTCCGTTTGTTGTGAGTGTTGCGGGATTGCCAGGATGGAGCGCACAGCCCCTAGAGGTAATAGCATTGCACAGCACCACGAAGAGCATAGTCTTCCCGTTGTACGAGTATACACCTGGCGTTTACACTGCCGTATTCCATGTTGAATCGCTCGCAAGCCCGCTTGTGTATAAGAACACGAACGTAACGCTCGTGGTAAAGCCAAGCCTCTATAATGATTATTTGGCAATCGGCCAGGGCGCGCCGATATTCCCGATCATATATGAGCCAGCTTACGCTATAGAGTATCTTATAAGCCGCTTGTTTTCATTCATATAGCAATCAGGTGATTGCACAATAACAAAAAGAGCAGCACTAAGGTGCAGTTTATCATGTTTATAAATCTTGATTTTCAAGCCCGAGTAGCTCAATGGTAGAGCGACTGGCTGTTAACCAGTAGGTTGCAGGTCCGATCCCTGCCTCGGGCGGCTTAATCTGCCCGCTTATTATAAACATACTTCAGCCATGCTTTCTTAAAGAACGGAAGCGTTAGTGTTGAGAGCATAAATCCAACCGAAGGCACAATTGCATTTAACCAAGCATTTGGTAGATGTATTGCTTGAAGATAGAGCCAAACAGCTAAGTAAGTAAACATGACGAGTAGTACCCTTCTAAGAAAACTCGTCTCCCAAGCCTTATCTGCTTCTACGCGTTTGTTTCTCTCTTTTATCTTTTCTATGTCCTTTTCCAATTTCTTTAAGTCTGCCATACACAAACACCCGTATATAATATTAAATAATATTATTAGGACAGCATATTTAACTATGCTGTATGCCTCGGGCGGCTTAATCTGCACCACAATTAAAAGCAAAACATTAAGAGGCTATAACTAGAAATTTATGAGACCAAAATGTTTTGTCTGAATATAGTACAGAAAAAAGATAGAAATAAAATAGGGATGGAATGAATGAAGTAATTTGTAGCAGATGCAAATGCGAATGTGAAAACTGCACCTGCGAAACCGGCCAATGCAGTAGATGCGGTTGTAACAATAGCGGCACATAAAAGTAACAGATATGAAAATAAATAGAAAACGGCAGGCTATAAACCGCATGCCCAAGAATGTCGATATTTATTAAAGCTATAGCTTGATCTCGCCCTTCTCTATCTTCTGTATAATAAGCTTCGGGTCCTCGTTCTCGCACTTCACGCCCATGCTCTTGCACGTGCCAAGCACCTGCTTTATCCTTGCCTCGTTTGTTTTGCCGTACAGCGATGCGCCCTTCGCCTCGGCTATCTTTTTCACCTGTTCAAGCGTAAGATTGCCTATTGTTTCGTCTTTGGTCTTTGCACCCGCCTGCACCCCCAATTCCTTCAGTATCAGGGCGCTTGTCGGGAGCGATCCTATATCGATCTTGTAAGACTTCGTGGCAGTGTCGACTATGATCTTCACTGGCACCTTGACCCCGGCATATGCTTCCGTGCGTTTGTTTATCTCAGCTATAATCGCGCCTATGTTGACCCCTAGCGGTCCCAGGGCTGGACCAAATGGAGGGCCTGCTGTTGCCTTGCCGCCCTCTACCAAACCAGATACAATAATTTCTCCCATTCAATTACCTATTCGCTTCTTGCCCTTTGCACGACCTTTGCAGTTTCCATCTTTGTGGTTATTGGTATTGGTACTACCACATCCATGAGCTCTACAGTGATCTCGCTTTTGATGTTATCAACCTTCAAGACCTTTGCCTTGTAGCCCTTGAAAGGCCCGGTGGTGAATTCGACTATGTCGTTTGCTTCTATCTCCTGCGTTATGGTGCTGATCCTTATCAGTTTGTCGACCTCGTCATCGCTCAATGGCTTTGATAGCACTCCCTTTATGTTGCGCTCCCTGCTTATGAAGCTTCTTATCGAGGCATCGTCCTCAGCCTCCACTATGATGTAGCCGCGCATCCCCTCTACTACAATTATGGAGTATATCGGCAGGTCGCTCTTCGAGGCCTTATTCTGGAGTATGTTTGCGGCTATGCGCTCCTGCCCCGAGGTTACCTTTATAATAAAATACATAAGACCAACATTTTATTATCATGAGAGCATAACTAATATAGTATGATTCTTTTAAACTTATTTACGTGTTTGCATGGATTATGCAAAGGTGACAAAACCAAAGGCCGAGATGCTTAAGCGCCTGCTGGTCAAAGAAAGGTTGCTAGACCACAAGAGAAAAGTCAAGCACGGCTCAAGGTACATATATTTTCCTTTAATAGATGTAAGGACAACAACTAAAAAGCTTATCAGCTCTAAGGCGGCGATAGTCAACCTAAAAGAAAAACGCGCAGAGAGAGCTCCAACACACACGGAACTGCTAAAGGGTGTCATTTCCAAAGATGAGCTGAAACTGCTTGCCAGGGGCTATGACACTCTCGGCAACATAGCGCTGATAGAGCTTTCTGATAAATTGCTGCCAAAGGCGAAGTCGATAGCAAGTACCATACTGAAATCCAATAGGCACATAAAGACTGTTTTTGCAAAGTCTGGCGCAGTGTCTGGCTTGTACAGGATTCGAAAGGTGAGGTATCTTGCCGGAGAGAAAACCAGTATGGCGCATTATAGAGAAAATGGCTGCACCTTCATGTTTGACATAAGAAAGACCTTCTTCTCCCCCAGATTGTCGTATGAACGGCAGAGAATATGCAAGCTTGCAGGAGATGGTGAGAACATAGCTGTGCCGTTTGCTGGCGTGGGCCCATTTGCGATAGAAATAGGGAAAATGCACCCGAGCTCCAACATACTTGCAATAGAGCTGAATAGGCAGGCATACAGCTACATGGTAAAAAACATATCGGTAAACAAAATCCATAACATTATGCCAATACACGGAGATTTTTCAAAAATTGCCAAAGAGCATAGGAACTGGGCAGATAGAATAGTGATGCCGAGCCCGACAACTGCGATGAATTTCCTAGGTTCGATAACACAAATGGCAAAGAAAAAAGCAGCAATTCACATGTACGTATTCTGCGGTGCAAAAACAGGCATAAAAGAAAAACAGTCCCGTATAAAAAAATTTATGCATCATCACGGTTACAAAACAACCTTTGAATTTTCAAGAATTGTAAGAACATACTCAAAGAATGAAATAGAAGCCGTTATAGATTTTACCATAAGCAAGATATAATTTTATTGCTCTAATACATAAACATAGAAAGCCTTTTAATTTTGAATTTTGTATAACTATCAATAATCATGAGGGAATTTTATGGATTTTGGACTTCTAGAAATAATAGCGGGCGCAGTGGTCTTGATCGTTGTTCTTATAGTAGTACTTACTTACAACGGCCTGGTATCAAAGAGAAACAGGGTGCAGGACGCTTGGGCGCAGATAGACGTGCAGCTCAAGAGAAGATACGATCTGATACCAAACCTGATTGAGACAGTCAAAGGCTACAGCAGATATGAAAGGAGCGTTCTGGCTCAAGTTACGCAATTGAGGAGCTCGATAGTTTCCGGCTCAGTGCAGGAGAAGGCTGCGGCGAACAACAAGCTAAGCCAGGCTTTAAAGACGATATTCGCAGTTGCTGAGAACTACCCCGACCTTAAGGCATCTGCGACTTTCACAAACCTTCAAACAGAACTGGAAAACACTGAAGACAGAATCTCTTTTGTAAGGACGTCATACAACGATTATGTGCTGGACTACAACAATGCGATACAGACATTCCCGGGAAACGTGTTTGCAAACTCATTTAAATTTGCCAAAATGGATTTCTTCCAGACCCCCGAGGAGCAGAAACAACCTGTAAAAGTAGACTTCAGCGACATGGGCAATCCACCCCAGCAGCCCCAAGCAAAGCAGAAAAAACCATAACTCTAAGAAGTGAACGAATGGCAAGCTATTTTGACGAGATAGCCAGAAATAAACTCAAATCAATAATGCTCATGCTCTTCTTTGGACTATTATTTTTTGGAGTAATATTAATATTTACGGCATTTCTAGGTGGAGGCCTATTCGGATTAATTTTCGGGGCAATAATCATAGTAGCATATGCGCTATTTACCTACTTCGCAGGCGATAAGCTGGTGCTCAAGGTGTCAAGGGCACAAGAGGCCGACAGAAAACAGTACGCCACCCTTTATAACACCGTTGAAGAGCTAGCAACTGCAAACCAGATACCGGTTCCAAAAGTCTATATAATAAATGACCCCAGCCCGAATGCGTTTGCAACCGGCAGAGACAAAAAACACGCCTCAATAGCAGTAACTACGGGCCTTCTTTCAATGATGGACAGGCACGAGCTTGAGGGCGTAATAGCACACGAAACCTCTCACATACTTGACAACGACATACTTTTCATGCTTGTGGCAATAGTTTTTGCTGGATCAATAGGCGTATTCGCAGCATTTATAAGGAACGCGCTTTTCTTTGGCTCTGGATTCAGTAGCAGGGATAGGGGGAATACTGGATTATTGCTTTTGGCAGGTTTCATAATAGGTCTTCTAGCACCATTATTTGCGCTTTTAATAAGACTTGCGATATCAAGGCGAAGGGAGTACATGGCTGATGCAAATGGTGCGCGCATAACAAGAGAGCCCTCAGCATTAGCAAGCGCACTCAAGAAGATACAGAAATATGAGGTAGCACCAAATACCCCTCCAGTGAAGCACGCAAACGAAATCACAGCCTCCTTGTATTTTTCAAATCCATTCAAGGCGCAAAACGTAATGAATCTGTTCTCAACCCATCCCCCAATAGAAGAGAGGATAAAAAGACTCCAGCAGATGTACTAATTCCAATACGTCCCTAATTCGAGTTTTGTAGAAAGGTTTATAATGCTAAAACTGCATTCCCATAACACAAACAAAGGGCGATCAGATGCTTTCTGCAACCGCAGAGGCTACAATACAGTATCAAACATTTGACCTAGAGTCATTCGTGAAAAATGCGACATGGCGAGAGCTTCTTATAGACCTTGTAGAAAAGAACAGGCTTGATCCATGGAGCATAGACATAGCCACGATAGCCGAAAAGTACATAGAAACGGTAAGGCGGATGCGCTTCTTAGACCTGAGCCTGCCAGCAAACATAATACTGGCGGCGTCAATACTTCTTAGGCTCAAAAGCAATGCAATAAACCTTTTCCCTGAGGAGGATGTAGCAGAAGAGTATGTGCAGGAGCAAAGGATAACCCCAGAGGTGCCCGAGCTCGTTTCAAGGGCAAGGCTGCAGCCCAACAGGCGCATTACCCTAAATGAATTACTGGTGGCATTGGACGAGGCAATGCGCATAGCAGAGAAAAGGGAGTACAAGGCGAGGTTTGACAGCCAGCCGGTCCAGCTCCAGATAAAAGATGAGGACATAGACAAGAAGATAGAGCAGGTTTACTCTCTAATTTCAAGGAAAGCAGATGGGCACCATCTGGCAACATTTAGCGCATTGAGCAAAGGCTTCAAAGGCATGGAAAAAATACTTCTTGACCTATTCGTACCACTGCTGTTTTTGGAGCACAAAAGCAGGGTTCTACTAATCCAGGAGGACTTCTTCGGTGAGATACTGGTAAAATGCCTGACGTGAATGCATGAGGGGCGGAGACGAGGCAAAGACAGAAAGCAAAAACAGGATAGAGGCAATCCTGTTCATGTCAGCAAAGGCTCTTGGAATCAGCGAGATTGCGAGCGCAACGGGCATAGCCTCAACAGGCTATATCAAAGAGCTCGTTGATGATCTGATTAACGATTATAAGTCAAGGGGTGGTGCGCTCGAGCTTACCCAGCTAGGCAGCAAGTACATGCTCAACATAAAGGAGCATTATGCGGACATGTTCAAAGGAATGGCGACGAAACCAGATGTGTCAAAAGGCGCCTTGAGAATACTAGCTTATATTAGCAAGAATGAGCCGATAATACAGAGTGGCATTGTAAAGTCATTCGGCAGCTCTACATATCTTCATATAAAAGAGCTTCTTGAGAAGGATTTCATAGATGCCGTAAGGGTCGGAAGGACAAAAAGGATAAAGACAACGCAAAAGTTTAGGGAGTACTTCAACCTGCACTAAGCAAACAAAACACTAATATTTCGGGTGCCTTTCTTTCACATCATTAATTTTATTGACGTATCTTGCAGCAACAAACAGGAATGACGAAAGTCTATTGATATATGCAAGCATATTTTCGTCAACCTTGTAGCTTTTTGATAATAAGACAACCACACGTTCTGTTCTCCTTGCTACGGTTCTTGCCTTGTCAAGATATGCGCTGCCATTTGGTCCGCCTGGCAATACAAACTTGTTTAATTTTCCAACTCTTCTACCCAGAGTATCTGTATAATGCTCTATTTCAGCCACATCCCTAGAAGTTATGCTTGATTTTGGCGAAAACCGTTTGTCCATCAATGAAGCGATTTGGGCACCAGCAATGAAAAGTTTTTCCTGTATTTTTAGAAGGTTTGCCCGCAAGCTCTTGTCGTGCAGATTTTCCAGAGCAACTCCAAGTTCTGCATTGAGCTCGTCTATCTCGCCTATCGCATTGACAAGCACGTCGGTCTTGTCAACAACCTTGCTTCCAATGGCAGTCTTGCCTCTATCTCCAAAACCTGTATAAAACTTAACCATGCAAAACATAATAACTTGTAAGGAAGATATTTTATTAGTTGTCTTGGGCTCGTAGTCGAGTGGTAAGACGCCACCTTCACAAGGTGGAGATCCGGAGTCCGATTCTCCGCGGGCCCACATCTTCGTGTTCCGTAAGCCTAGCTACTAATTAGGCAGCACAATAGTATACTGAGCAAGTAGCTGATTGCTTATAAATACTGCAAATGGTTTTTGATCGCCCCCATCTGCAACCTCGATTGCATTATAATACTCCTCCTTATTGACGACTTCAATTATAACCGGCGGAAACTTATTTTTAAGCAAGACCCAGTTCATTAAAAGTCTAGCGCTTCTACCATTTCCATCAGTGAATGGGTGTATATTCACAAATCTATTATGCAATAGTGTGGCAAGTTCTACCGGATGCAAAATTTTCTTTTGCGTATAAAATTCCACAAATAGTTCATCAAGCAGTTTTGGAACGTCTTTAGGTTTGGGCGGCTTATGTTCTGAACCCATTATTCTTACCTCGCCGTCTCTATAATCGCCTTGAATTCGGCAAGATGTGTTTTTTGTTACCTCATATTGAACCTTGCACACAAATGCTTTATTTAATCTGCCTTTATAAGACTTAACGAAATTCCAGGCATCAACAGAATTGAATGTTTCAATTATGTCTTCGGTTCGAACGCCCTGGGGGGCTATCTTATCGCTGAGCACTAGGGCCGTCTGCCTCAGTGTCAAACGGTTACCTTCTATCGCATTTGTATTGTAAGTGTATCTAACTAGAAAATCTTTTGGTAAAACTTCCGATGGTGTTTTATGGAAAACAATTATAGATGCACTTAAGTCATCAATCATCTCTACAAGCCCCCTTGGTAGCCATCTGGTTTTGTATTGTTCCATTGCTTTTTTTTCTAACTCTAGAAAGTATTTTTGCAACTCGTCGTGCTTTGGTATTTCTCGACCTAAGAATACCCTTAGCTTTCTTATCTTTGTAGGTGTTGTTCTAAAGTTCTTGACTAGATAGTAGTAGAAGTGTTTGCCATGCCTCTGCTTTTCTATAAATGACATACTATATGTCTACATTAAATAAGTATTTAAATATTGTGGACATAATGGCTACATTTAAGTAAATGTACAACAAAGTGCCATAAATATGTACATAAAACATAAAAATAATTAGTTCATCTAAATAGCGCTATTTAACACCATCTGACCTAGGAAGAGAGTGCTGCTTTAAGCGTCGTGTTCCGCGAGCCCATGAGTCTTGGCAGGCTTCTTATTAAATAGTAAAGTATTTAAAAGCTTACTCCAATAAATATAGTATACTTAGGTAAACTTATATTTATCTAGGTAATTAAAATGTGGTTGGATGAGGAGAAACGAAAAAGAGAATAGCTTGAAAACCTGCCTGCTTCACGTACTGAAGTACCTAATTATTCCATCGATACTGATGTCGCGCTTCTTAATAGCATACGCCAATAGCGCCACTACCCTAACCATAATTTCAGAACTCTCGTTTGTGAAGGATGTCTTGTCACAAATAGGCCCTATGCTAAGTGCATTGCTTTTCATCCTTGCGGGCATATTCTATGCAATAGGTCAAATGCTGCCCCCAGATAAACGTGCAAACTTCCATACTACTGCAACTAACATAATTATAGGTGCAATAGTCGTTGGAGCATTAAGTGTTGCCTCAAACTCGCTTGCAACAGCCTCGACTCACCTGCTAAGCAATATTACAAATTCTACTAATTCAATCGCGTGATAGTTTGCTAGGCTATAGCATAGCAGTTAGCGTAATAGCCATAATGATGTCAATTGGCGGCATTGTATTCGGGCTGGGTTATGCTTTCGATAACAAAAAGTTGAAAGACTTCGGCTGGAACGAGCTCATCCAATCGGTAATTAACGGGGTTATCGTAGGCGCTTTGTTTTTTGCATTTAGCAGCCACGGGGCGATTGCCCAAGCAATTAATGACGTAGTAATCAGTTCGAACGTATCTGCAACATGCCAGGGCTACATGTCTAACAACTACGCTATATGCTTTGCATACAATTATTTGGTGGGGCTGTCACCCGTTAAAATAAACGGCTCTTCGTACCTGTCGCTTCTAGACAGCTCATTGGCGCTTTTAATACCAATATCATTGCTTTACATGGGGCTTGGGGTTCTTTCTTCAGTTCAGCTGAATCTTGGGCTGTTTTCGATTGGTTTATCTGCAGCACTCGGCCCTATACTGTCTCAGCAAAAATACATCATAGAAGCGTTAATATTTGCAATAATCGGCATATATACCCAAGCAACACTGCTCAATGTTGTAGCTGTCGTTGCATTGCCTCTTCTGCTCCCAATCGGAATAATCTTAAGAACGCTCTATGTTACACGCAGGCTTGGCGGAGCCATCATGGCCATTGCAATAGGACTGTTTGCAGTATTTCCATTGACTTACCTTCTAGATGCACAAGTATCAGCCACATTTTCAACAGCATTGAACCAGTCAAACTTAAACAGCGTTAGCATACAAACTCAGTCTCTCCAAAGCCTTGTATCTGAAGGAACATTTGCATCAAACACACAGCAAGAGTCGAGCATATTCAGCAGCATTTCTAATGCTGCAAATGACCTTGTTAACTCTTTCATAAATCTTTTCAAGAAGGAGGCCGATTATGTGGCCATGCTCATAGTAAATGTCTTCTTCATGCCCCTGCTGAGTGTAATGCTCACCATAATTTCTATCAGAGAGTTTGCGAGACTTTTTGGTACAGAAATTGATCTCGGTAAATTTATTAGAATCTAGTGAACCTATGAAAGACAGCCACGTCGCATACACATTTATAGCATTTGAGATTATAGTGCTAGCACTAGCTATTTTTACCCTCAATTTTTATCTGATTTTACTTTCTTCTTTAATTGCTTTGCTTGCTTTTGCAATTTACAAACTCTGGTACATAATAGAAAATGAGTTGTTTAAACACACGGGCGTAATACAACTCCTGAACGGTTATGAACTAAGTGATGAAAGGATAGCGGCAGTTATAAGGGAGGATGATCTTTACAGTGCCACCACAGCAGCAATAATAGAAAACATTGAGAGCAGTATCAGCAAGGATAAGTTAGAATCGATAATAGCGCATTTAAATGTGCCATTCAAGCTAGTTACACACATAGAAAAACTTAACACGAAGAAACTCCTTGAAAAGATGCAAACCAAAAAAAGCATGAAAGAGATAGAACTTTCTAAAACGGGTCAAAGCTCTGGAAAGGAGGTATTGAAAGCTAACAGATTAAAGACAGAAATTCAGCATTTAGAACACGAACTTGAGCAGATAAACTCAGGAGGCACTCCACTCAAACTCGTATATTACATAATGACAAGCGCTTTTGCAAACAGCAAATACAAAGCCGTAGAGTTGGCGAGGGCGCAGTTACGTGATCTTACGGGTAACTTTGATAGCGTCTTTAACTCAAAATCAAGAATGTTGCAAGGCATCGAACTTCTGCAAATGTTGCGCTTTGATTCGGTAATGGTGACAGAGTGATTACAACCATTTCAAACTCAAAAGCGGCAAGCCGCGTGCTAAGTATAATAAAAATGTCTGAAGAACCCTATGATAATGAAGACATAACGAACGGCATCTACATCGGCAAAACACAGGTTTATAAAATACCATTTCTTTTGAATCTGGAGAAACTACTAAACAGGCACATAGCAATAGTCGGCATGACGGGCTCAGGCAAAACCTACTTCATAAAAAGCATAATAACCAGGTACATGCTGGAGCAAGCTTCTGACATATTAATAATAGATTGGAATGGTGAATACACCGATACTGTTTCAACACTTTCTGGAACCATAAATATACATGAACCAAACCCAGCAGCCAACCCACCTAATGATTTTGGAAAAAACGAAAAGAAAACCACGCAAGCTTTGTTTAACGGTTTATTATCTATAAACCTATCACGCCTGCGTTCTACCAGCGAAAAAGGGGCAGCAGCTAATACCATACTAAAAAATATTCTTGAGCATATGCGCACAGGGAAGCCAAGCACGAAGCACTACCATATGATCGTTCTTGATGAAGCATGGAAACTACTGAACGATTTTGATATGCTTAACCAGCTTTTTCGCGAAGGCAGAAAATATGGTTTTGGGGTCATAGTATCAACACAGCTGGCAAACGATATAAACAATGTGATACTTGGCAATGCAGCATGTATCGTAATATTTAGGCAGGGCAGAAGGGAGGACATTGACATGCTAAAAGGGTCGGGGGCTCTAGCAGACGATTTACCATCAGAACTGCCACAAGGTAGCTGCATAGTCTCTTTGGCTTACAAACATGCACATATACAAAAACAGTTTGTTATAGAGAAGGTTGACGGTTTTATGATCAAAGAGCTTTATGTAAAATGTGGTTCTATGAAAATAAGTATACCTGAACGTGTATTTGCTGGCGTAACAGAAAATCTAAGTATAAGCAATGATCTGAAGGGCAGAATCTTCACATTTGTTGAGGACTGCGATAGAAGCATTGATCTAGCTGGCCTGATTCAATTGCTTCTAGGAATAGGGCTGGACAGACCAACGATTGTAAAATATCTAAGAAATCTAGGAATCGACGATCTAAATATGGTGCGAGCTTATGAGACTGCCAAAAATTTCAAAAAATGATTCAGACACCAAAACAATTATGTTGTCATCAAACATATCTGTGAAAGCAAGGCTAAAAACAAGCTTTTCGTATCTTAAACAATACCTAAATAGCATATATGCGTTAAAACTGGTAAGCGGGGGCACACGGCTGCTATATTTGCTAAATGATGGAAGTAAAATACCTCCATCTTTAGAGCTCAGCCAAAGAGGTATAACACTGACGATATATTTTAGCGCGCCGAATGCATATTACAAAATTCTGAACATAAAACGACTGCTTTCCTTATTAGCTTATCTAAAAGACATTTATGATGTTGAATTAGCTTCTATATACCCCACGATAATTGATGTGCTTACCGCTCTTTTACCAAAATACGAAGAAGCCAATATGGATGTTAAGCAACCTTCTAGAGAGTTAAGCTATGCGAACGCCGCATTGGCAAAAGAACTGTTTAAGCTCAGCAAGCAAGTCGCATTGCTAGAAAAAGAAAATTCAATCTATAAGGAGTTTTGCAAAGCAATGTTAGAAAGAGTCAGTGCCAATAGTGTAGATACTATGATGATCTTTACCACCGATTTTGGTATAAATAAAAATCTAATAGAAACTGTGGCTAAACTGTGCAATGAAAAAGGGGCAATGAAATGAGCACCTACAGAATTTATATAGAAGGTGCGATTATACTTGCAATTCTGATAGTTTTATTGATTGTAACGAAAGTAGCTTCAAGCCTTTCATACATCGTATTTGGTGCGCTGCTATACCTGGCTCTTCACACGTATTCGGATTGGAACAATGAACATAAAGGCATATTTATATATTATGATGATCAAAGCCAAGGTTCTGATGCGCCGGCATTGACGAAAGAAACACTGATTAAAGCCTTAGAGCTAGCAACTTACTCTAATAACAATAAATTCATAACTAAAGATTTACCTGTTTCAAAGCAAGAGCTAAAACACTATCTTGCAATTGAGTTGCATAATCATATTACTTACGGCTTTGATGAAGAAATAGAGATAATTCTGAAGGAGCTTGAAGAAGATTGCAAGGTATCAGTTCGTGGTAACTTTATCATACTAAAAGCCGAGCCAGACAATTCAATAATAGCAAGGATAATTTATGAAAGAATGCTAAATCAGAACTTATCCAGCATGCCATACACTATAGATGGGCTGCTAAACGAAGCAAACCTAATTACTTTTGCTAAAATAAATCGCATCACCATACGACGCTTAGCAAAATCTAAAAATAGCTCCGTAGCGCTAACAAGAGAGTACCTTAAAAAGTTAGAATATGCGCAGCACACCTACTCAAAAAACAATAGCCTGCTCGGATTTTTATACGATATAAACGCCGTTAAGGTAATTGCATACTAGAAATTATACGCTACGCATCAAGACTGGGTCTATATATTGGCATCATCCTATTGAACGGTTCATCATTACGGATGGTCTTAAACGAACTGAAGAACAGGCAGATAGACTCTATAAGCTGGGATATGCTATGGGGTGCATTTTTGCTAATCGCTCTATCTTTTTTGATTTATACCGGCGTGTTCAATGTTTAGGATCATAAAAGAACTCTACTACAAACAAAGTCCATACGAAAGTCTATTAGATTCAGTTCTTATAACCGCCTCAATTCTTATGATTATTATATTTGGATTAATTGCGTTAAGTGCAATAGACTTTAGCACGTCCTTCTATTATCTACCATGTCTTTTCATATTTATAATTTTGCTTTACTTCGTCTTGAAGTATTCACACGCTCACCTCAGAAGGACTGTTAAGCTGATAGTATTAGTAGACCTTATCGTTTCACTTGCTGCACTTTTGGTGATTATATAATTAGTATAGATTACTTTAGAATCGCTAGAGCTCCTAACAAATTATATGCCAAAGAAACGTTTTTTGAAATAATGGGCCGTAAAAGTTTTGCCTTGATATACGATTTTAATTCCAAAAGCACAATTATAGCTATTAATCAAGACGATATAGAAAGAATTCAGCACATACGCAATACTATTGTAGGACTTGAATTCGAGAAGCTGAAAGCGTCCCCACTTTCTACAAAATCTAAAGTCAAACTATTTTACGTTTTTAGAAGACCCGAGTCCATAAACTATGAACTATTTAACGACTTGTTCAACATTCACACAAGCAACTGCCTTTTCGGTATTTATTTCATGCCACAGACTTCTGAATCCGTAGCAAAGTCAAAAAGATACATAGAAGGCATGTTAAGCAAAATCGCAGTACGTGAAAACTCCTCTAAAAGTAGCTTTTATGGTGGTAATAGAACATCTTTGCAACGCGAATTATTCAACGAATCTGAAGAAAAGCTAATGCTCAATGATATCCTCAATTCAACTAACGAATCGCTCGTCAGCAATGGTATAGCGTATAAGGTTGCTTTGTTCGTCGTAGGAGATACCAATTTAATAGAAGATTATATAAAATCAAAATTTGTGGTTTTGGATGAAGAAAACCTTGAGATATCGAGCCTTGAAGAGCTTGAGCACAACGTGGCAGACTTCAATACAGTACCAGTAGGGCTTAATTTTGTGAAAAGCATGCTAAACTTCTGTGGCGCACCGGCGCTTAGCTATATTGTTACTACAATGCCAGCAGTGTCAAAGGGTGATACTATCATCGGCACATACATGAGAGATGGCGTTTTAGAGACAGGTGCCGATGTCAGTATAGACAAAACCATACTTAATTTGGGTTGTATCATAAGCGGCATGCCTGGCTCTGGAAAAACCAGATCCGCGATGAGCATCCTAGATAATATTACATGCTCCAAAAATGGGGATAAAACAAAGACAAAAGTTGTTGTGGTAGCTTCGACTGATGAATGGGATTCATTTGCAAGCTCCCATAACATGAACCTAATAAGGCTTTGTGATGACAAAATACCAATCAACCTCTTCAGGTGTCCAGACGGCACAGACGTTGTGCGATTTTATGAGGATCTGGCAATGGTTTTGGCTGATGCATCCGATGCAGGACCGTATAGGAACCCCCTAGAAAAGTGCCTGCTTAACTCCTTCAGGCGCGTTTATACCGAAGCTAATGCCCCAGACCCAATTAAAGTATTTAATGAGATAAACGAAGCAATAATTAGGCTCCACGCGAAAAGAACCAATGTTGGTATAAAGTACACAAAGCACGGCGAAAACATAAAATCTTCATTAGAGGGGCTTATCGGCATACTGAACAGACCCGAATATTCAGAAAGGGATGGTATTGTCTTGGAAGAACTACTTAGAGACGGGATAGTATTCAACACCTCGCGGGCAGGCATACAGGAAAAGAAGTATTTCTACGCCATTCTATTGAACCAGATTTACTCGACAATAACACCGCTAAACCCAAATGGTGACAACGAGCTCCGCTTACTTATCTGTGTTGAAGAGGCACAGCTTATATTTGGAGATAAAAGTACAGCAACAGTAAATGATATCATGTACAGACTGCAGGATTTCAGAAAGAAGGGCATAGGCCTGATCCTATTGACTCATAACATAACTGATGTATTTGAAGGCATAAGAAGACTCTGCCAGATAAAGCTCTATATGAAGCAGGCTCCGGATATTGCCCCAATAGCAGCAAAAGACCTAATATTCACTTATTCAACTTCTGACGAGGTAATAGCAAAGTTAAAACACCTAGATTCGAGAGTCGCAGCGCTAAACTATCTAATAAAAAACGATGATTATAATGCGGTGCAGGATACCGTATTTATACGGACTAAATCATATGTTGACGATGTTAATAATTTTAATAAAGAAGCAATTAAAGCCTACCTGAAGAGGAAAAGGATAAAACTGCCCTCCTATATAATCTCTAAAATTGCTATTAAGAAAGTTGATTTGCCACAAAGCAAAATCACAAAGCTGCGGATATCATATCTCGGTGAGGATATCGGAGAATACTACATGAATCAAAGTGACAATGCAACTACCATAGAGCAAAAACTTATAGAAGGCAGGGAATATTCACTATCTCTTTTAAATGAAAGAAACAGGATTGTAAAATCCCTAAGTTTTATAGCAAAACGTGCTATAGAATTATCTATTTAAAATGAAGAAGTAACTGCCAACTTATATTCAGCACTTGCTTGAAGATAAGGTTCTGAAAACGGTCTAGCATTTAGGCTAGCATATTTGAGGTTGTGTGCAAAAACCTTTGCATTAGGCCCATAAGTCAAAATCGTTTTTGCACCCGTCTGTTCGATATACTCAAGGCTCTGTGAAAAATCTGCATGGTCGCTTAATGCGAACTGTGCATCTGTGCCAAATCTAAAAATCTTTGCGAAGCCTGTTGCTACAGCGGTAAAAACTCTCTTGCTGTATAAGCAACCGAGCATATTTGCAAGGCTTTCTAAGTTTCTTTTTTCAACTATCCCGACAAAATTATTGCAAAGCATGGATTCGCATTCGCTGTTAGGATCGTAAGCCGAGGCGTATTTCAATGCATAGCCGTGCTTTTCGTAGATCTTGTTTATGTAGCTAATTTTCTTGCTTACTACCGGGATAATGTCAATCATATTCAATATCTTTATCAATTCCTGTGCTTTGCCCATTGCATAAGCTCCAAAAAGCACGATTCCAGAATCAAGGGCATTCAAAGTCCACTCTTGAAGCCCGGCTTCTACAATTTCTCTTTCATCGAATGTTATATCAGGATAAGGATAAGTCGAATCTATAATTAACACATCCGCATTTTTCATTGCAATTCTTGGTGCGGCCGTAGATTCTTGCAGTAAAAAGTCGCCGCTATAAAGAATACTCATCCCTAAAGTTTCATCGTTTATAAGCAACTGCTTGGAGCCCAACATATGCCCTGAATCTATAAGCTCTGCATTTTCAATAATGGATGCATCACAGATATCTGTGCCGTAAATGCTATTCATCAGCTCTATAGTTGGAGTGCTTGCAAATACTGCCTTTGCGCTTTTAGCTCCAGCAACATGGTCTGAATGTGCGTGCGATATAAAATCTAGATCTGCACCGCTTTCTTTTCTATCAAGGGCTATGTTTAATCCATTTACATGTAGCATTTGGTCGCCATTTATGCTATCTTGAAGGTCGTGCAAATATAACAGCAATAATTTAAATAATTTAGTATTCGCTTGACCTACCTTACTTACTAAAAGTTAAATACATTTGTCTGCAATTATTAGTACTGTTACTTAAGGCGAATCTATGGCAGAAGATGTCATAATAATAGGATCCGGACCTGCTGGTCTTAGCGCAGCTTTGTATACCGCACGCGAAGGCTATAACCCCCTAGTAATAACAGGTTTCCCTGCTGGAGGGCAGCTCCTTCTTACGAATACCGTTGAAAACTATCCCGCCTTTCCAGATGGAGTGCAGGGTTCGGATCTTGTTGAACTCATGCGCAAACAGGCCGAGAGATTTGGAACACGATTTATAATTGACGAAGTTGTAGACGTTAACTTTAGCTCCAAACCGCTAAAGATTAAAACAGCCTCCGAAGAATATCAAGCCAACTGTGTCATAATAGCGTCTGGTGCATCCTCTAATTGGCTTGGTTTGCCATCAGAACAAAAACTAATTGGAAAAGGCGTTAGTAGCTGTGCAACTTGTGATGCACCCTTCTTCAAGAACAAAGACGTTATAGTCGTGGGCGGCGGCGATACCGCCATGGAGGATTCATTATTTCTTACAAAATTTGTAAAAAGTATTACAATAGTTCATAGACGCGATCAATTCCGCGCAAGCAAAATAATGAAGGACAGGGTTTTATCTAACCCAAAAATAAAAGTTATGTGGAACAGCGCTTTGGAAGAGGTTCTTGGCGAAACCTCTGTTGTAGGCGCGAAGATAAAGAACCTTCAAACCACCGAAATAACAACACTTGAAGTGCAGGGCGTCTTCATAGCAGTAGGCTACACGCCAAATACAAAGTTCCTTGTAAACAAGCTCAAGCTAGACGAAAAAGGCTACATAATAACCAAAGATGAGGTAAAAACCGAGATAAAGGGAGTTTATGCTGCTGGAGATGTTGCCGATAGGGTTTATAGGCAGGCTGCCACGGCCGCAGGTAGCGGCATAAAGGCCGCCATTGAAGCCAGAACATATCTTCAAAACCTTCATTATAAAAAGAGAGCATAGCCACATTATTTTTAAGTTTGAGCACCCAATCATAACATTACGGTTTTAAGATGGCTGAATTTAGAGAACAGGTATTCGCAGGTAGCTTCTATCCAAAAGACAAATCAGAGATAGAAAAATTTATTGATGGGGTATTATCAAGCGCAGAATTTAACCGCAATTCTATAACCAATGCCTATTCATTTGTAGCGCCACACGCGGGTTATATGTACTCTGGGAAGACAGCTGCCCATACATATAAGGCACTTTCACTGAGTTCAAAAGCCAAAAGTGCAGACTGTATCGTTGTAATCGGACCAAATCATACAGGCATAGGCATGCCTCTATCAATCTCATTAAAAGACTGGAAAACGCCGCTTGGCATAGTAAGGAACGCCAAAGAATTTTCAAACGAGATCGTACGGGAAGCACACGAGATAAGCATTGACGAAGCTGCACACCTAGATGAACATTCGATAGAAGTGCAGCTGCCGTTTCTGCAAAGAACTCTGAATAAACCAGCAACGTTTATTTGCATGGGTGATCAAAGTCTTGAAGCAAGCAAAACCGTTGCAAACGCTATACTCGGGGCCGAAACCAAGCTCGGCAAAAAGATTGTTGTTATAGCAAGTTCTGACTTCAATCATTATGAATCAGCAGAGATAGCAAAAGAAAAGGACGAGGAGCTCATAAACGCCATGGAGAAACTTGATTACTCACTATTCAACACGCTTATAAATGAGATTGATGATTCAGCGTGCGGCTACGGGCCCATAACCGTAGCGATGATGTTCGCAGAAAAGCACGGCGCCAAAAAAGGGGTAACTCTAAAATACAGCAATTCTGGAGATCAGACCCATGATTATTCGAGCGTGGTTGCCTATTGTTCTGAAGTATTTGTATAGTCGGCCGCTAAAACTCTGTAACGTTTTGCCTAAGGTTTAAGTACTTTAAGTGGCGATGAAGGTTCGTAGGGATTCTGGACCTCATAAACCACCCGTGCATTGGTAAGATTTTTGATTACGCAATTGTCATAGTTTTGCAATACCTCTGGTGTCCATGTCATGCTGATTGTGCCTCCAACAACGAAGGAACTGTTGCTTATTGCTGCTATATTAGAATAGCTGCAATCAAATAGCGGCTTTACATCATATTTGTATCCGGTTATATCCTCTACTTCTTGGGTAAAGGCGGGGTTTGCATAGTATGTGCTGTTACTATGCATACCAACGTACTTAACAAATGCATTGACATCGTACATCGAGTTTCTATAAACGCTAGAATCGTAGTTTAGCTGCCGTATGCTAATAGCTATACAGCACAGGACGACCACTATGGCAAGCCCCCCAAAGAACATGTTTTTCCTTGAAATAAGGTAATCCATACCTATTGCAACTATGGCTATTGTAGGCAATATCAGTACGGATAAGTAGATAACATCGCTATTCACAATGAGTAATACGAGCCGACCCTGAGAATTTATACTCGTATTAGTAGGCATGAAAGAAAGCAGAATGAAATAGATCACAAACATGTATACGAACATCTTTTGCCGGCTCTTTTTTGACGCGATCAGAAGAAATACACCAAATACAATCACCAAATATCCGAGTATTGAGAAATAAAACATACCGTACATAGCATAGAATAAGTCCTTAGTCGGTCCAAATCTGAGCAACAAATCAATGTAATTTGATGGGCTGCCCGTGGTGTAAGTCAAAACAAGACTATTTCCCACCGAATAATTTGAAAGAGGCTGAGTTTTGTACTGATACAAAAATACATTATGGTCTACTTCAGGATATAAGAAAAAGTTATCGGCGCTTACAAGATACTGTGTGCCTGTAATCGAAAAGGCTAAGAAGGCGCCCAAGAGCATAAGCGCCAAACTCCCAGCCTCTAATTTAAAATCGTTCCTGTTCTTTATGATTTTACTCAACGAATACAGTATTAAAAACTGGAGCAATATCACACCTTCGGGATGAACCAAATAAGCAAGCCCTATAAAAAGACCAGAAAGCAACGAGTATGTATTTTTTGGCTGCACTCTTTTCGAACCCTCCTTCTTAATGAAAAAGTACACTGCCACGGTGAGCATCGCGGTCATCGGTATGATCGGAAGAACCCTAATAGATAATATTACATCAAGCGGGAAGAACGCGAATAACATCATCGCTATGATTGCAGCCCTTCTACTCGAGATCTCACTAATAATCAAAAATATAAATACACACTCAATTAGAGACCAGAATGTAACATAGTATATCGCATTTGCTGCGTTATAGCCAAATATTGTGCTGACTAATATCTCTGGATATAGAAATCCCTCGTAGAACTTGAATATGTTTGCTGGATTGAATGCGTCTTGCAGCGGATTGCTAAAATCCACACCCCCATACATTGAAAAAGTCTGCTGTGATTTGAATATTACACTCTGCGAAATGGTATTAAGATAGATACCTTCATCACCCAGTTCGTATACGGGTCCACTATTATAGTAAAGCCTAACTACTAATGTAAGTATAACAAACCCAAGTAACAACAAAATATTTTCCGCTCTGTTAAATTTCTTCTTTTGAAGAATTTTCATGCTGCCATTTAATTATTGCTTACTTAATTCATTCAAATTAAAAAGCTAAGGCCATTTACAAAATCAACTAAAATAAAGTTTTTTGATGGTGCTGTTAAGCTCATCTCCATCTATGTTAAGCCTATGCTTTGACATTATCATTTTTATCAAAAGCTCTTTTGAAAGCTTTTCCTTCTGGCCGCCTACCTCGCGCTTTATAAGCTCTTTTAGGACGCTACCTTTTACTCTTCCAAGCTTGTTGTCCTCTATAATCCGCCTCAAATCACGCTTGTCGGAAATGATAAACTTCAATAATTCCTCAACCGCCTGTTTTGTTATTGAACCATCTGCATAGGCATTGAAGAGTTCTATGAGCCTTTCCTCTTTTATTGTATCAATGTCAAATCCTTCGCGTTTCAGCTCTCTGAACTTTTGTACCAATATATTTGCTATAAACTCCTTGTCGGCTCCTGTGCTTTTTGATAAAAGTTTATAAAGTTGAAGTCTGGGCGACGTAATAAGGGTATTAACAAGTTCCCCCCGTTTTAACTCTCTCTTCAGCCATGCCACCTCTTTTTCTATGTCTGGGGTGTTTTGCACTGCATCTTCTAGCATAGCCTTCGATATCAAGACGGGCTTTGCATCAGTCTCAGGGTACATTCTCGAGCCGCCTGGCAACGGCCTCAGGAACTTAGTAGTATATAGATCTATGCTCGCCACACCCCTAGTTTCTTTGGGCACGCCCCTTATCGCATATCTTGCTCTTTCTATGGCAAGATGCACCGCACCGTCCACAACCTTATCTTTTCCCACTATAAGTATAAAGGCGTCATCATCTTCAAGCCCAAGCCTTTTGTTTATCCCGCTAATCTCACTGCTAGAAAACCCATAATGGCCTAGGTCTTCATCGCTATGTATTATGCCGCCAACGCCAGCCATCTTCGCGTATTCATTTATCTCAGTTCCAAGCCTTCTTCCGGGATTGATTTCCATGCCCAAAGCGCCTTTGAACCCTTTCAGCCCAAAGCCCATCACCTTGCTCTCTTTCCCTAAGACGTTTTTTATTACAGATACATTTGTAGCGTCAAAAACATCAGTTAACTCTTTTGCCTCGTAGACTCTTGCATATCTGCGCACCAAAAGCCTCCTTATTTCTATAAGCTTTTGCTGCCTTATTACCTCATTTTCTATCATCTTGTCTAAAATGTCAACCTCTTGCAGGCCTTTTATCTCCACCCTTGCCCCTTCCCTTATCGATACGTTGACATCCTGCCTGATTGAACCTATTCCTCTTTGCACACCACCTGCTATTCTAAGCAATGTGCCTATTTGCAATGCAACGGCTTTTGCTTCTTGGGGCGTAGAGATATCTGGTGCGGTGTCAATTTCTATCAGAGGTATGCCGACCCTGTCTGTATTGTAGATTATGCTTGATTTTGCATTGCCTTCTATGCCCGAAGATTCTTCTTCAACAAAAAGACCAGGTATGTTAATCTTATGACTGCCAACCTTCATACTGCCATTTATCCCAATGAGTATGCTGCGCTGGAAAGCTGTCGGGTTGCTTCCATCCACTACCTCCTTTCTCATGGGTTCCAATTCATTGATAATGTGCATTTTAAGGGCATGTGCGAGTGCCAGTGCGGTCTTCAGCGCCTGCTTGTTAACCCCGTGTGGGGGTTCTTCATCTATATCGACAAGGCAGGAATGCCTTTTGAATATGTTGTACCTAAATTCGCGTCTCCGCATGCTCTCAAAAACTGCTGCAGGATCTATTGAACCGAGTTCGCCCGCAACAGCCTTCTGGTATCTTATTATACTGCCTACTGTCTCATCTTCAGCAAGTTCAGCACTGCATGAGCAGAAAAGCTTTAGGTTAGTGGCAAGCCTCTGGTGTATCTCAAGACCGCACATGAATCCAAGTTCTTTGTAGTCATTTCTATCCATCTATACCACAGCGTTAAGCAAGAAACTCATCATACTCTGACCTAGTGCTTATTTCGCCGGCAAGGTTCTCCGCTAGAAGCTTTGCCGCTTTTTCTTTTCTGTAATTGCCCAAAAGCCACCCAAGCTTTATGTATGCGACTTCTGGCAGCATGTCCTCGCAGTATATTACCCCCAAGCCACTCAAGAGCCTGAGTGTTCTGTAAACCATCCCGTTGACACGCCCGTATAAGCACTGGGAGGTCATTCCGACAACGACGCCGTTATCTATTGCGTTTTTGATGTAGCTTAGCCATGAAGCATTTTTATTTTCTGTAAGGGCTGGTGTATGCCCTAGGCCCGTGCCTTCTATTATCAACCCCCTGCATCCCTTGCCTACATAGAAGTCGATGATTTCTGGATCAGAGTTAGGATACGCCTTTATCAGTGCGACTTTTTTTTCAAAGCCGGTCACAATCTTGACCTTGCTTCTGAAATTTTTACTCAATTTTTTATAATCGCTGTTATAAGCTATTTCCCCTTTAGAATCAACAAAGGCTATGGGCCTGGAATTTACCGCTCTGAATGCATCCCTTCTAGACGTATGCATCTTCCTCGCCCTAGTGCCTCTAATAAAGGCGCATTTGTCGTCATTACTTGAGTAGTGCATGCATATACCGACTTCTGCGATGTTGGATTTTGCTGCAATATGTGCCGAACATATGAGGTTCAGAAATGCGTCGCTCGAGCCTCTATCGGGACTCCTCTGCGCTCCTGTTACAACTACAGGTGAGTTCAATCCCTCGAGCATAAAACTCAGCGCGCTTACTGTATAATGCATCGTGTCCGTACCCATCGTTACTATCGCCCCCCTAAAACCGTCATTCAATGAATCCCCTACCTCCTTGGCGATTTTACCCCAATCATCGGTTGACATGTCTTCACTTGCTACGTGAAGAAAATCGCATGCACGTATATGTGCTATATCTGAAAGTTCTGGGATCTCGTACAGTAACTCTTCGGGCTTGGTAAGCATGTAAACCCCTCCCGTCTTGTAATCAACTTTGCTACCAATGGTGCCTCCAGTGTAAACGAGCTTTATCTTCGGTAGGCCTTCTTTATATTTTAGATCAGCCCTTGGAAATTCACCGTATGGCTTCCCTCTGGAAACTCTCGATATTTTTGCCTCTTTAAAGTTTATGCCGATGTTGTAGCCGCTTTTGAGTTTGACGATTATTATACCACTGTCATTTGCTTCGGTGCTGGGCATTAGTTCGCCTTCCTCAGTTATGCCTTTTGCATCCACTTTTACTATGTCTCCGACCGTTATGTTATGCTCTTTAAAAAATTTGGATATTATCTCAGAATACATAAAATCAATCTACAACTTTACCATACAATACATTCGCCGATGCTGCATATATTTGAATCCTTTTTAATACTCCAAGCCCTGCGTTTTTATTCTCACCCTGATTCATTACAACCTGTTTGTATGAATCTGTCCTGCCGTTTACGGAGATTTCGGTTCTTTCTGTTGTAATTACATCCAAACATTTTCCTATAAACCTATCGTTTATGCTGTGCTGAACAGCCCTCACAACCTTGGATGCTTCAGCGCACCTGCTCTTTATTATGCTTGGACCGTGCTGCTTAAGTTTTGATGCGGATGCATGGGGTCTGGGTGTAAACTTAGATATATTTGTAACATCTGGTTTAACTTCTTTGATAAATTTCAGGGTCTGTTTGAAATCCCATTTGGTTTCTGTTGGATACCCTATTATTAAGTCGGTTTCTATTGTAATGCCGTTTATAGAATCTCTCAGAAAATCGACGAATTGTTTGAACTGCTCAATAGTGTAGTTTCTCCTCATGCTTTTAAGAACCTCATCGCTACCAGATTGCACTGGAATATGTATAAACTTATAAAATTTATCGCTCTGCAATTCCGCTGCAAGTTCGTTGATGTATCCTCCAAGGTGTTCTGGATTAAGCATTCCGATTCTGACTTTGAAGTCTCCATCCAAATCCGAAATCCTTTTCATAAGCTCTACTATGTTAGTACCTTTTTCTATACCATAAGCGCCCATATCTTGGGCAGTAAGTTGTATCTCCTCTGCACCGTTTCTTATGCTGTTGCTTATGGCATTTATTATCATTTCCTCTGGGAAACTGTTTAGTTGGCCTCTTGCAAACTTAGTTTCACAGAATGAGCATGAACTAAGACAACCACCGCTTGTTGGAATCCTTGCGATAACGCCTCCTTCGTGAGAGAAAAAGTTTAGATTATTGTTCTTTGCATTACTGCCAAATACAATTCTTTTGCCATTAGCCGTTTCATTTACTGCATCACAGATCATGGGTATATTATTCGTAGTTACTATGCTTGCACTAGGCGCAAACCTTTCTATAAGGTCCTGATTCGCAGAAGCCATGCACCTTGTGACTATCATCTTCTTTTTTACTGCTTCCAAGTGTGCTAAAAACTCCAAAATCTTCCTTTCAGTTGGAGTTTTGACTGTACATGTGTTAACTATAATCACGTCTGCCCTTTCTTGATCTGATCTGTAGATGCCATTGCTTGTAAGTATGCTCTGCATTATGTCGCTGTCAGCCTGGTTGAGTGTGCAGCCGTAAGTCTTTATATAAGTTTGCATGCCTATCATTGATTAGCTTCTTATACACGTTAATTAAGTTAATTAAAGATAAATACGTTAAACAAGAAGTGATAAACAGAACAAGAATATTACGGGATTGGATATGCCAATGACATGTGAAAGGTGCAAGGACGAAGTTTACAAGCACACAGTATGCGACTACTGTAAAAGGCGCGTATGCTTCAATTGTGTCAAAAGTTCCAAGATACAGTCAAAGACCAAGCGGCTTTTTATTTGCAAGGATTGCTGGTCCGAAAACAAAAAGAGAATGGCATATAAAAGCAAACACGTGGTTGTAAGTGCTGTTTTATCTTGACCTATGATTTTCTGACGGCAAGCCTAAACGTACCATCCAAAAGTTCTCTTTCTTTCATGCCCTCTTGCGGACCAAAAGTGAGTTTTTTTGCCTTCGCTACATTTCTTATGAATAGTTCATTCTTGCTTATAATCTCCTTCATCTCCGGCAGTACATCGATGTAAATCTGTATCAGATCGCGCTTTGTAAGTCCCTCCTCCCTTCTCATTAATTGTATCTGTCTTACAACGGCCCTGACTATGAACTCCTCTTTAAGTTCATTGGTTATCTCTGTATTAAGTGAGACCACACCATATTTGAACTGTAGCTTTCTTTCAACTGCAAGCGGCTTTTCTATTATTACAAAGTGTTCGGGCAGTATCGTGAACATTCCAGAGCTTGTGTGCAGCAGGTACTCGCCCTTCTGCGTTAGCTCTTTTTGGAGTTTTTCTGGATCCTGCTTTGCAAGTTCTTCAGCTACGGCACCAGCACTGCTCTTGAATGCCGGCCCAATCTTTTGATATATAGGCCTGATCTCCTTTTCTGGTGTAGCCACTTTGACAATCTTTAAGCTTTTTAGATTTGTATACGAAGCAATAAGCCCTTCAAGCCTCTCCATAGTTCCAGCAGCATCATCATAGCTCGTTTCTATCGTTGCGCCTGAAAGGGGCTGCCTTAGCTTCAGGTTTTCCTTCTCCCTGAGGTTGAGTATTGCAGTAATTGCTTCCTTCATTATCTCAAAATCCTTCTCCAAATTATTGTTTATATAAGAGGGCTTTGATCTTGGCCACTTATTTGAAAATATACTTTCCTTCTCCTTGGCGAATACCTCCTGATAGATGTACTCGCATGAGAATGGCGCAGCCACAGATAGCAGCACAAGCGTATTATGCAATACATAGAGCGTTGTTTTTGCTATGCTCTTCAGCTCCTGCCTGCTTGCCAGCTCTGCTCTTTTCTTTGCAAATTTGAGGTAGAATCTGCTCAGGTCATCGACCAGAAAGTCCTTCATTTCATTTACTGCATCGTGTATCATGTATCCTTCAAGCCCTTCGGATACTCTTTTTATCAGGGAGTTCGCCCTAGATATTATCCACTGGTCTTCCAAAGGTAACTTCGATGTGTTGGGCTTCGATATCTTTTTGGCATCGGTGTTTGAGAGCGCTGCGAATTCCTTGACCAGCTCAGCGACATTATAAAGCGTTATTATGTTGGTATCGCACCTTTTCAGCTCATCCTTCTTCAGGTAGAGATCGTACCACCTGGGCTTGCCCAAACACCACAGCCTGAAGCCATCAGCTGACGCCATTTTCAGAAGGTCATTAGCGTCAACGGCATTGCCAAGATGCCTGTGCATCGGTCTGCCGAACTCGTCAAGCAGTATGCCCCCTATGAGCACCTCCTTGAACGGCAGGCTTCCGTACAGTGCGGCGCTGGTCCTCAAAAGCATCGAAAACCAAGCGCGCAGCTGGTCACGGCTTTCTGTTATCCAGTCTGCTGGAAACAGTTTTGAAAACTCCTCTTCGCTAAGGCTTGCCGTATGGGCTATCCCAGAATCGTACCACACGTCGAAGATGTCCTCGATCCTGTGCATTGCTCCCGTGCATTTGCCGCATTTAAATGTAACTCTGTCGACATATGGTCTGTGCAGATCAGGCAGCGGCTCTTTCAAATTCGCTCTCTGTGCGAGTTCCTCTGCAGAACCTATGACCTCCATCTCATTGCACGACCTGCAAACCCATATCGGTATCGGCAGGCCCCAGTATCTCTGCCTGGAGATGCACCAGTCTGGCGAACTCTCCAGGACCTCCTGTTGCCACAGTTTTGCCGTTTCTGGATGCCATTTTATTTTCGAGTTTGCCTTTATGGTGCTTTTCTTTATCTTTTGCACGTTTATGAACCACTGCTCAGTTGCCTTGTATATCAACTTTTCGCCGCATCTCCAGCAATGCGGATAGCTGTGAGTCACCCTTCCTTCAAATAGCAACGCGCCACTCTTTTTGAGATCTGCTAGCACCGCCTTATTCGCTTCGCTCGGCACTCTCAGGCTGTTGTATTCGCCCGCATCGGCCGTGTATCTTGCATGTTGGTCTATGGGTGTAAATATGGGCAAATGGTTTTGTTTGCCTAGGTTGTAGTCATCAAGCCCATGCCCTGGTGCGATGTGCACAAGGCCAGTGCCCTCAGCCGCTGACACTAGCGTTTTGCTTAGCAGTATTTTGTGATACTTGTTAAACATTTTCTGTACGGGAATCCTCTCTTCTAAAGGATGTGTGTAATATGTGCCCGCAAGCTCAGTGCCATAAAACTCTGAATTAACTACGGCGCTTTCTCCTATCGCGCTAGCAAAATCATCAAGTCTCTCTTTTGCTATGATATACCTGTTTTCGTTTACTTTGGCCAGCACATATATTACTTCGGGATTTGCAGCAATCGCCATGTTTGCAGGTATAGTCCACGGGGTTGTAGTCCAAATTATAAAGTAAGTGTTATCGTCAAACTTCAGTTTTGATTTCTTTTTGGTGTTGACTTTGAATCTAATATACAGAGAGGGGTCTTGATCATTGTTATACTCTATCTCCGGGCCTTGGGACGAGAATACAGTCTCGCAGTGCGGGCAGTAGGCGAGCGATTTCAGGTCCTTGTAAAGCAGGCCCTTTTTATAAATCTCCTTTAAGATATTCCAGCCTTTGTTCATGTAGTTTGTTCTATACGGCAGGTAGAAATCATCAAAATCTAGGGACGAGCCGAACCTACGGTAGGTTTTTATTGCATTTTCAAGTTGCTCATCAGTGAAGTTCTTGCACTCTTGTATGAATTTTTCTATACCAATAACACTCTCTATGTCTGATTTTGTCTTAAGATCAAGCCTGACCTCAACTTTGTGTTCGGTAGGCAGCCCGTGAACATCAAATCCAGCCCGGTCATGAACATAATAGCCCAGATAACGCTTGTGTCGTAATACTACGTCCTTTACGGCAGCAACCCACGCATGATGGCTGCCCAACGGACCGCTCACATATGGAGGCCCGTCCAAAAAGTAGAATTTTTTCTTGTCGGCATTGATCTGTTTTAGCTTCTGGATAGGCTTCTCCTTCTGCCAATAGCCTAAGATATGCTCCTCTCTTTCATGAAGATTTATCATAAATACACCAGTGAGCACACTAAAATAGCAACAGTAATTATAAACATATCAAGCAAAACATATAAAACAGTTATATACGAGCGAATTCGAATCAACAGGATGGCTTGCATGCACGATCAGACATGGTACAGCGGCAAAGAGTCCTACAAATATGTAGACAAACTGCTTTATAACAACGAGCGAAGTCTAAGAATAGTGTCACCCTTCATATCTAAATATTATGCAAAAAGGATTAACCAAATAGCGAAGAGGAAATCAATTTACATAATAACATCAAAGGCCACTGCAAGAGATGAAAAGGAGTTAAAAAGCTTATTCTCTCGTCCAAGTTGGGGCGTAAGCACACTCCTCTATCTAACAGTGCTCTCAGTCATAATAGCAGCCCTTGGTCTATACTTTTTCTCCCTGATAACAATATCGCTGTTAGGTATTATGTTTTGGAGATATATCAAGGGCATAAACACCAAGCTTCATCTAAAAGTTGTAAGCTCTGACTTCATACACGAAAAGCTCTACATATCCGATACGATTGCAATAACAGGAAGCGCAAATTTAACCTATTCTGGCATGCACAGAAACGTAGAAAGCATAAGCATAACAAATAACTTAGACGATATTGAAAGGCTCAAAAGGCACTTTGATAAGCTTTGGCATACATACCGAGAGCAACAGTTTTTCTAACATATTCATAGATACTTCCGCAAAATCCTTATATATAGGGCAACCCATATAGAATTACGGGGTGGTGGTATGAGAATGGTAAGGAAAGCCCCGATAAGACAGAGGGGTGAAGAACTGTTCAGAGAAAAGAGAGATAGGGCTGCAGAACTGCTGCAGGGCAGCGATATGGCGCTGCTGCTAGATGACAGAGACATGCCCGGAGATAGAACAGCAGGAGTAGCACTAAGGGCTGTGCTAGCAGAAAAGGCAGCAGATCTCGTAATGGGGGCAAGAAAAATTGCGAGAAAGAACAGGATGAAAAGAGTAGGAGCTGCAGCAATAATAATAGCAGCGGCAAAGTAGCAATCAGTGGACGGCCAGGCTGTCTGGCCGTCTTTTTTTATTTTTATGGTGCAGCCATAGGAAGCTCTTTATCAGCTAGACGTGCAAACACAGGCAGCAAAGAACTTATAAAAATTATTGCATGTAAACCTTATAGAGTAAAGTTTGTGCGATTGTAGTCTAGCCTGGTTAGGACTTTGCCCCTCCACTAAACCCAAAAGTTTAGATGAAAGGCAAAAACCCGGGTTCAAATCCCGGCGATCGCATCTATCATTTCTGGCTGCGCCCATAATAAGTTATTGTTCCTGAAACGGTTGAGCCGTTGCTAGCCAAAGTGAAGAACTCTATTTTTGATGTGCCATTCAATACAGGGTATATCCTATAAAACGGCGTCTGATTAATTACAGTGTAAGTCGGTGCTATTTTCCTTGCAGTATCATTTTGATAGATAACCGAAAATCCAGTTGTATTTGCTGCTGAAGTGGCAAATAACCACCTCCCTAACAATTGCAGATAGTATTTTCTAGAAGATATATAGAACACCGAGGTTCCGGTCGTGTTCGGCGGCGGAGTAAGCGTTAAGTTTAAAACCAAATAGCCTGCAGAAGGCGTTGTAAAGCTGATATTATAAGAGCCCGGAATCAATGTGCCGTTTAATGTAGCATTATATGCTGGAATATGGAACGTGCCAGAAAATACGGTGTTTGTATGAATTTGAAGCCCTGTCAGGGTTCTATTATATAATGCTGAAAGATTTGCGTTTCTTTCCTGAAGCTGGCTTAATTCATATAGAGAATTATTGTACTGTTCGCCAAGAGTTAGATACGCCTTGTTTAAGCTTGTTAATTTTGACAGTGCGGACTGATAATTGGCATAAAATACCAGAACTATCATCGCCGCGACGATCATAACGGAAATAACGATTACAAGCGGGGTGTAATCCTTGCCTTCTACAACCTCTTCATTTTTCATGATACTGTTTTATTCAGAAGGGTATAAAAAGGTTTTAGTGGTTTGATTACGCTTTTTGAGTAGCATTCCAGCGGCAGTCTTAATAACTTTAATATACGCTTACATATAATCGTTGAAGAAATATATGAAATGCGATTGATAAGAAAATATTACGATGGGACGAGGTAGCTCAGCCTGGTTAGAGCGCTAGACTCATATGCGAAGCATAATGAGTGATGAGCATTTTGCAATGACGAGAAATCTAGAGGTCGCGGGTTCAAATCCCGCCCCCGTCAAAATGTCTGTATCTGATTCTAAAAGATTAAACGCCGCATTATCATAAATATAGTGGCAGGCCGTAGCCCTCTTTTTGTTTTAGGCAGCATTCAACTGAGCGGCAAAAGCCTTGCATACTCACCGTGCTGCACATCGGCGCGTTTCAACCTTTGCAATGCGCTCGTCGTGTCATAGCTCTGCACTGCTCTGGTATCGTTTCTGTTCCGAATTAGGCCTTAAGCCACTGCGCACTCTGTATGAGAGGTGCTTCCTCCTTTCGGTAGGCTGCCCGCCTGCCACCAATATAGTATTGCCATCAAGCAATTTAAATGTAGTTGTTGAGAGCACATCCAAACCAAGAATACTATTAAATACCTTTGAGCCTAAGAGTTAATGAGTGATTTAGATGATAACAGCCTTTAATGTATCCAAAGTAGAAGGACAGATAAACAAGCCAGACATGCTAGGCTCGCAAAGGTTTCCAAAGCTTGGCATAAATATAGACAAGGTTTCGTCAACAGCTGAACGCATTAGCATAGAGTATTCCTTCAATGCTGACTACGCTGATTCTGATGGCAAGGATGCAAAAAGCGTAGGCAACATAAAACTCAGCGGCTCGATAGAGCTCCAAGAGACGAAGGAGCGTGTTGCAGCCATAATGAAGCGCTGGAATGAGACCAAAATGCTGCCAAAGGAGCTTGCTGAAGAGGTAGTGAACGGCTTGAACTTCAGGTGCAGTGCAACGGGAACCCTGATAGCCTATTCTCTAGGACTGATACCTCCTCTTGTAATAAGCCGCACAACAATAGAAGAGAAGAAGTAAAAAGTTGGATAGAACCTATTCATATTAGGTTCTATTCTTAGTCTATTCGCATGGAAAGAGATTTATTTATCAATTTGTAAAAGAGAGATATGCAACCCAAAGCCGAGACTAATTTTGAAAAGCCTCAGAGCTATACCATAGAGGGCTTTCTCCTCGATGTCGATTACCTGAACAAGAATGAAAGATCAATCATAAGGCTCACCGTGAGGGGCTATGACGGCAATTCGTACGAGATATTTGATGAGGAGTTTAAACCCTACTTCTGCTTTGTTCCCGGAATGGAGATGTCAATAGAGGAGATGCAAAAGATATTTGTCAACGATGTAAAAAGCAGGATCGAGGTAGAAAAGGTAGAGCGTGAGCAGAGAAGCCTTTTTGGCGAGAGCGTGGACTGCTACAAAATTTTTGTGAGCAGCGCAGCTTATGTGCCAAAACTAAGTGAGGTGTTTTCCAGGCATGGAAGGTGCTATGAGAACGATATACCATTTGCGAGAAGGTACGTCATTGATAACGATATAACTCAGCTTTCTAAAGTGTTGTTTGAAATAAAGAACGATAACAACACGCTTTTTTTGAAAGGCTCAAAACCCGCAGCGCTGAGCGCAACTGCCCCGAACCTTAACATTCTTTGCTTTGATATAGAAGTTTACAACCCGCTTGCAATACCAAGACCAGAGCTAGATCCAGTCATAATGATAAGCTACTACTATGTGGTGAACGGCAAAAACGGATCCGGCGTGATAACGTACAAGCAGATCGATGAGAAATTCGTAACAGTGGCAAAAGACGAGATTGGAATGCTGCAGGAATTTACAAATCTGGTAAATTCGCTCGACATAGATGTTCTCATAGGCTATAACTCCGCAAACTTCGATATGAGGTACTTAATTGAAAGAGCGAAGGTGCTTAAGTTTGATTTCAACCTTAGCAGGTTTGAAGGCAACACGTCAATCGAGCATCACGGCCTAGTTGATAAGGTGAAGATTGCAGGCAGGGTGCATGTGGACATGTATCTTGTTGTCAAGTTCATAGCGATTGTCGGATCTGCAGAGTACATACTAAAGCTGAATAGCTATACCCTAAAGAACGTTTATGAAGCAATTGCAAAGGAAAAGAAGGTGATGGTAGACAAGAATGCAATACACATGCTATGGAATGGCAGCATGGAAGAGAAGAGGAACCTCGCGGTCTACAACCTCAACGACTCTGAGGCGCTTTATAAGGTATATTCAACGCTAATTCCTACAATGATCGAACTTTCAAGGATCACTGGAAACACACTGGGCGATGTTTGTGTATCAACCACTGGCCAGTTGGTGGAGTTCATGCTCATGAAACACGCGCACATGTTCGACGAGCTTATACCCAACAAACCCAACGAATCAGAGATCAGAAGCAGGTTGTTAAACCCCATAGAGGGGGCGTATGTAAAAACGCCCGATCCAGGCATTTATGGGAATATCGCATGTTTTGACTTTCGCGGTCTGTACCCATCATTAATAAGATCATACAACATAGACCCGTCATCAATATGCAAAGATTGCAAGGAATACTATGAATCGCCGATCGGGGTTAGATTTTCCAAAACAAGAAAGAGCATAATGCCCACGATACTCAAGAGGCTGGTTGATGAGCGGGTAAGCGTAAAAGCACTTTATAAAAAAGACATGAGCAACATATACTGGGGTGCAAGATCACAAGCACTCAAGATAACCGCGAACGCGTTTTCTGGCTATCTGGGTTATGCAAGATCAAGATGGTATTCAAGAGAGTGTGCTGCAAGTGTTACAGCTTATGGCAGGCAATACATCCAAAAGACAATAAATGATGCTGAATCGAACGGGTTTAAGGTGATATACGGGGATACAGACTCAATAATACTGCTCCTTGGCGACAATACGAAAGAGCATGCGGTCTCATTTCTTAAGGCGTTTAATGAAAGCCTGCCAAAGAACATGGAGCTGGAGCTTGAAGACTTCTATAAAAGGGGGGTTTTCGTAGGCAAAAGGGTGCAGAACGCTAAGGAAAGCGGCGCTAAGAAAAAATACGCGCTTATAACAGAGGACGGCAGAATCAAGATCAGGGGATTCGAACTTGTAAGAAGGGACTGGTCAAAAATAGCAAGAGACACGCAAAGGAAGGTCCTTGAAACAATACTGCAGGAGGGAGACGCGCAAAAGGCGGTGAACGTTGTCAACGATGTAGTTAAAAGGCTCAGGGAAGGAAAGGTTCCATTGAGCGAGCTCGCAATAAGCACACAGTTAAGAAAACTTACAAAAAACTATGATGCAAAGTCTCCAGAACTTGGTGCTGCACAAAAGGCCATACAACAAGGGCTAAAGCGCAGTGATGAGATAGAGCACTCTGTCATAAGCTATGTTATTACAAAACACGGCAACTCAATATCTGACAAGGCTGTGCTTGAGGAATTTGCAAAGGATTACGATCCGGATTACTATATCAACAACCAGGTCATACCAGCAACTATGCGCATACTTAAGGAACTGAACTTCAATGAGGACGAACTGAAAGGTGCCGGAAAGCAGAGCAAACTTTTATGATGATTTTATGACTGAAGAAGAACTTGGTGAAGAGGAGAAAAAGAGGATAGCAAAAAGCGCGGGTAATGTTTCCCACGCGGTACTAGAAAAGGCAAGAGGTCTAGTCAAGCCAGGTGCAAAGCTCATGGATGTTGCAAACGAGCTTGAAAAGTTTATTATCGGGACTGGCTTTGACCTTGCATTTCCTGTAAACCTATCAATAAATGAACAGGCAGCGCATTACACCCCAAGCGTAGACGACCAAAAGACATTTTCCAACAGCGATCTTGTAAAAGTGGATGTCGGCATGGGCCAAAGGGGCATTTTGACTGATTGTGCAATAACAATAGATCTTTCTGGCAGGCATGAGGTCCTTGTAAGTGCCACAAATGAAGCGCTACAAAAAGTAGTGAGCAATGCAAAAGCCGGCATAGAAGTAGGCAAGATTGGCAACATTGTTGAAGAGCACCTGAAGTCAAGAGGCTTCATACCTATCAAAAACCTTGGCGGCCACGGCTTGGGTGTGCATGAGCTGCACGGTGAGCCATTTATACCCAATTTTGATAACAAAGATGCCACCAAGCTTCAAGATGGCGCACTGATCGCACTCGAGGTGTTCGCCACGTACCCAAAAAACAGGGGTGTTGTCGTGAACAGCGATGTCAACGAGATATTCGGCTATGTTGAAGATGCTCAATCTAGGAGCGAGTCTGCACGAAAACTGCTTCAGCAGATTAAGGAAAAATATCCTACAGAACCATTTGCTGCACGATGGCTTTACAGCAAAGAGCTATCAAAATTCGAGCTTTATGCAGCTATAGGCGAGCTTGTCAGGGTTGGCGCGCTAGAATCCTACACCGCACTTATTGAGGCAAGCAATGGCTTTGTTGCGCAGGCAGAGGTCGACGCAATAGTAACTAAAGATGGCTGTGAGGTTGTTACAAAAAGTAATAGTAAATGAACCTCTGCGGGCTAAAGCCCGCAGTATCTCCTAAGATGCGAGTGCCTGTTGTCTGATTTTGTCTGATATGTCCTGTCTTCTGATGTAATTTTTCACCGTTTCCTCATCAGTTGGACCGACACTTCCGTTGCTGTATCCTGCGCTCCAGAAATGCCCTCCCCAATATCTTTTCCTGTGATTGGGCATTTCTTTGAAGATGACATAAGACGAATAACCTTTCAACAGTTGCGCCGCGTAGGAAACTGATATTGTGTTAGGTACTGATATTTCCATATGAATGTGCGCAAAGTCGTCTCCGAAAGACAGTTCTTTTATCGTTATTTTGTACCGCTCTGCTATGTCATAAAGTGCACAGCGAATTATATCGGCGGTTTTTGAATTTCTGAACATTTTGTACCTGTATTTTGTTATGAAAATCATGTGCTGCCAGTTGTACTGGTGACCACCAGTTACATTTATATTCTTTGCATTGTTTACACTATTCATATTCTCTTGCCTCTGGCGGCTAACGCCGCCATTGGTAGAACTTCAACCATAAGGAATAGATATTTTACGTAGAATCGCAGCGTGCAATTCATCCACGACCTAAAGGACGTGGAATTCTTGCCTAAGGATTAAA
>Ga0315282_10001255_pt1 | contig 48472 bp, 43 predicted proteins | sample YL17G07_20_MG_FD_203693 | JGI IMG/M metagenome (GOLD analysis project Ga0315282, IMG submission 203693) | Sediment microbial communities from Yellowstone Lake, YNP, Wyoming, USA - YL17G07_20 | ecosystem: Environmental > Aquatic > Freshwater > Lake > Sediment | place: USA: Wyoming | collected...
TCCCCACCAAGCGTAGGAATGAGGATGCATGAGCCCCACCATGTGGCCCACCTCATGGATGACCAGAGCCGTGAACCCAATGCCCTTTCCTGGCTGTTTTGGAGAGTCACGGTCGCCCACGGTGAGACTGTTCTGATTGACTCCGATCATCACATAGTCTCCGAGAGCGACACCTCCGAAAGTGTCAGTCAATCTGTCGTAGTAGCTGATGTAGTGCTTCCACTGCGAGTAGAAACATATTGAGCTGCTGAACACAAACACAAAGACTGGAATGGTCACTTTGTTTCTGTCTCTCCTGAGATCCTTTACGAACTTGCCGATGTTGTTTTGGAGGTATTTGTACACCGGGTCCATGTTGATGTAGTCTAGTTTTCGGCCTTTTGTCCACGTGTAGCTGTAGTAGTAGCTTTCAGCCTTAAGTCGACTGTCTTCAATGATTTGCGCAAGTCCCTCGAAGTCCGATGTCGAGCCGAAGTTCAGATTCACGGTGCTTTTTACATGTGGGCAGAGATCTTCATAAGCGGCCTTGATGGTGTCCTTGTTCACGCGATTCTCCAACTTGACCTTCGACTTCTCTTCCGATGTTCTGTGGTCAAGGAAGTGGACGACTAGCTCGTATTCATCTGTGAGCGGAGGATCATAACAGAAGTTCGGAACTGCGAAATTTCTCACCGCCTCCCAAACGTAACTCGTAACATAGTTTGTTAGCCAAGATCTTCCAAAAGTGCTTCCGAGTGTTATGCCAAAATCCTCTAGTGCCCATTGGAGCGGCATATCCGTCCAGCCAGTCCATCGCGCCGGGCCAGAGCTAAGGTCAACGAAAACCAGCCGGTACTTACCGCCCCACCCCTTCATGAACTCCGTCTCACGATACTTGTATCCTCCATCAGGGTCAGTGACCGATATGGAGTAGTAGTGAGGACTGCCGTTCGGAGGCCCTCTGGTCTTCTGACGCCACTCTCTTTCTTGGCTCCATGAAATCGAAGGCAATTCAGGCAGATAGGTGATGAGAAAAGTCCACCCGTTGGTGGGGAAACCTCCATAGTCATCGCGGTTCTGGTAGAGCCATTCTTCAACCTTCATCGCATCATAAAGCACATTCGAGCAGTCGTGCGTTGTGTAATCGTAGTCTTGTCTCGTTTCGTTCCAAGTCGAGTACCTGTACCAAGGATTCTTGAATTTCCTACTAATCTCGACAGACCTCAGAAATTGCACGTACTTGTCCCTGAAGTACTGGGTTGCAAACACAACGTCATAGGTGAGTTTGAACAATACTCCTGTGGCCGCATCGGTTACCTGTACAGACTGATATTGATCAAGAGGGATCAACTCATTCCAGACCAATAGATTGGTGTCGATCCACGCACGGTCAATGCCGACGAGAACTACCTTCACTGTGAGAGGGACTGTCCTCGCGGGAGCCTGAGTCACAGGATCGTATGCCCTCGCTGGAAAGATCTGCGATGAGCATAGCGCCAACACAAAAAGAGCGGCCAGTAGAGTCAATCGTACTCGCATAATACTCTCCCGATCAGTTGGCCATAAGGGATGCGTATTTAACGCTAACCTGTGCTAGCACTCCCTGTCAACCAATTGCATTGAGCTTCTGTCCGAGTGAAATTCTGACTTGCTCTCAGAGACCTATCCTCACATTGCTTGCCGGGCATTTGAAGTTCCTCTTCTTTCTGAGAGTTGCAAGGTGCCTTTCACAATTCATAAGCTAGAAAGATGTGTACTGTCTCTCCAGACCGTTGTGGAAGGTAAACAATGTTCCAAGAGCTGGCTGCCAAGATCGACAACGCCTACACAATAAGACGACTGGAAGAAATGATCAGAATCCGGTCCGTCGTAGGTGAGGAAACGCCGTTAGCTGAATATCTGCGAAGAGAGGCGGACGCACTCGGTTTCGAGTCCAGAATGGATGAGGTGGAACCAAACAGATTCAACACCTATGCCCGCATGAATGGAGAAAAGCCCGGCAGACGGCTAATGTTCAACGGTCACACGGATACGGTTCCAGTTTGCGAAGGTTGGCTCACAGACCCGTTTAACCCCATTCTCAAGGATGGACTCATGTACGGCCTTGGATCATGCGACATGAAGGCTGGCTTTGCCTGCACACTGACAACGCTCAAGGCCTTTGTTGACTCTGGCTTCAGGTTCAAAGGAGAACTCCTCTTCTCCGGAGTTATAGATGAGGAAGCTTACTCCAAGGGGGCGAGGGCCATGCTCAAAACAGAATATGGCAAATGTGACGCGATCGTTCTCTGTGAGCCCTACTCAGGCGACGAGAGCAAGCCCATTCCTCTCGGCATTACAGGCAAGATCCTCTATGATGTCGTAGTGAAGGGACTCGCCGCTCATGGTTTCAGTCCCGGCTTAGGCGTCAACGCCGTCGAAGAGGCGGCCCGAATCATCACTTCCTTAGACAAGCTGAAAATGGGACGACATCCGAAGTTTGGACAAGGCAACCTTTGTACCTTGAAGATCGAGGGAGGGTACAAGGTCTATTCGGTTGTGGTTCCGGATCTCTGCAGGTTTGAGGTGAACAGGCTTCTTGTGCCCGGAGAATCAGCCCAAACGGCATTAGAGGACTTCGAGGCTTTTGTAGATTCGTTGAGCCTCAAAGCAAGAGTAGAGGTGAAAACAAAGCCACCGCAGTATGAACCCTTCCTCCTGAACGAGAACGAATCCATTCTGAGAGTCTTCCATGAAGTCTATAGAGAGGTGTGCGGAGTTGAGCCTCGTTACGGTTACACGTCGGGCATAACTGACGCAAACGTCTTCACGGGAGAAGCTGGAATACCTTGCCTGCACTTAGGCCCGAAGCGTGGCGACCCACACAAACCGAACGAACATGTCTCACTGGACTGGCTGCCCATACTATCGAAGATGTACACTCTTGTCGCTGCTCGATTCCTAGGCGAGACCCACTAATCTTGTATTGCTCGCCTGCAGCTCACACAAGAAGTAACGTTGGCTGATCCGAAGCAAGGCAGCCCCATACAACATCGAGGCTTTGGATCATATCTGAATGTCCATTCCTTCCCTTGCAACTCGAAAGCCGATCTTCTCCAGTTCCGACCGAAGGACTCCATCCTGATTCAAAACAGGGTTCGTATGATTGATGTGAGTAAGGACTATTCGATTCTCATATCCTCTGAATCGCTCTCTGGTCTCGATGATCGTTGGGTGAGGAATCGCCTCAAATTCGCGGTGTGTCAGCTCCTCTCGAGACCAGAAGCACCCGTCCAGAATGGAGATGTTGCTGTTTCTAACGCAACGGTCAATCTCTTCCGAGTAGTGATCAAAATCTGGAGCATAGAACAGGGTCTTGCTGGATTCAACAACAAAGGCCATTGTATCGGCGTCTTCATTCCTGTGAGGGACTTCAATCGGAGTCACCCGAAGCGACTCATCGACCACCACCGTCTCGCCTGTGTGAAGATCGAGAATGCGTATCTCTCCTCTCTCAACAAGATGACTGAAAGGCTTGTTTGTTCCAAGGAACTGCCCCATCTTCGAACTGCAATACACAGGCATCTCCTTGGTTGAGGCAACTTCCTTTCCGAAAAAGATCAATCCTCCGTAGTGTCCGACATGCGCGTGAGTTAGAAGAACGGCATCCGGCAACACCCTCCTGTCGTTCGGAAAGAAGCTCTTCAGAAGATCTAGTTGCTGAGGAAGACTTGGAGTGACATCAAACAGAAGAAGCCTGCCAGTTCTCGTAACGATCGCCAGAGAAGCCGGGAACCGAGCCTCATGCATATTCCTTCTGGCGTGGTCGCATCTCTCACAGCCGCAACCTACCTGTGGAACCCCTCCGTCTTGTGCTGATCCAATGATTCGTGCGATCACAGACCGTGTCAGAACCATTCAGCAACCTACTTCGCACGGTTCTTTGATCGTCTCTTTCTGTTCGACCGCAGAGGCGATGTCACTCCGTCGCCGGCCCAATATGCCTGTCAAGGAATTGGACTATGGTTTCGTAGGCTACTATGCGATTCTTGAGCTTGACGATCCCATGCCCTTCGTCGTCGAACAGAACGTACGTAACCGGAATACCTCTTGCTCGGAGAGCTTCGGCCATCTGATCAGTTTCTGCCTGAGGAACCCGAGGATCATTCTTGCCCTGAACGAACATCAACGGCGCCACAATCCTGTCCACATAGTGTATCGGGGAGATCTCGCGAAGGAAGTCCGCGTCTTTCTCCGGGTCTCCATACTCCGCAGCGCGAAGCTTCCTTCTCCAAGGGCCAGTGCTCTTGAAGAATGTGTGAAAGTTGGCGATTCCATACAAGTCCACTGCTGCGGCCCAAATCGTAGGATACTGCGTCACAGCCGAGAGAACCATGAATCCCCCGTAGCTACCGCCCATCACCGCAATCTTCTTCGGATCGACGAGCCCTGATCCGGCTAGCCATTCGGCCGCATGCTTCAAGTCGCGAACTGAGTCCATCCTCTTCCTTACGTCATCAAGATGCACGTACGTCTTCCCGTAACCACTGCTTCCTCGGACGTTTGGTGCGAAGACCGCGTAGCCACTGTTCACCAAGTACTGGATGACTTGGTTGAAGGAGGAGCGAATCTGAGACTCTGGTCCACCGTGAACATAGACCACAACAGGCACTTTCTTCTTGCGTTGCGCTTCCTCTGGCAAATACATGAAGCTTGGAATCTCGTGACGGTCAAACGTCGGGTAGTGCATTAGTTGAGGTTCCACAAAAGTCGAACGGGGGATTCCGGCCTTGTCGGAGAAGGTCAACTGTCTAACCTGATTCCTGTCCAATGAATATAGCCAGATGTCAGGATTGTAGGCCGGCCCGTTGAAGGCAAAGGCCAGCAACCGTCCGTCGTGTGACCACGTCAATGCCTCAATGACGCCAGACGGAATTCCCTCAACCTTGTGCGAGTTGCCGCTCGCTAGATGCAAGATCCTTAACTCACTGTAACCCTCAATGTTGATCGAAAAGGCCATGCTACTGCCGTCATTGGACACGGCCGTCGGTCCGACATCCCAACTTGGCTCTGCAAGGACCTTCGCTTTCCGAGACTTCAGATCCATGGCTACTAATGCAGCAAACTCTCTGTCTTCATTGGATGCAAGGAACAGCTGCGTGCCGTCGGGCGAAAACTCTCCATCCGAGTAGTAAGCTTCGCCTTGATGTGGAGTCAAATGATCGATCTCGCCACTTTCCAAGTCGACCAAATACAGGTCTCGGTCGAGATTGCTGTTGGCCCGATCAACCAGTGCCTTCTTTCGGTCTGGAGTGAAGCAAGACGCATAGTTCGTTCCGTCGTGCTGAAGAATGCGGCGAGATTCCTTTGATTCCACATCCATCGCATATGCGTCAAAGAAAGCCTCGTGCCGCTCGTTAGAGGAGTATGTGATCCATCGACCGTCCCGAGCCCAATCGCCAAATGCGTTGATTACGTTGGGCTTGTTGGTGAGCGGTTCTGCATCCTCGCCTTCTCGCAGCAAATAGAGCTGAATCCTTTCGTTTCCGCCACGATCCATCCCAAAGATCAGTCGACCTTCTACCGGGGAATACCGACAAAAAGAGACTCCTTCACCATAAAACGTGAGTTGCTCCGGCCAACCTCCATCCAAAGCAACACGCCAGACCTGAGGCACTCCAGTAGTGTTCAACAGAAAGGCAACGTACCTGCCGTCAGGTGAGAACGTTGGACAGCCTGAGCTGCGAATATTTAGGTATCTTAGGAAGCTGAAGCGCTTTTTCAGCTCTTTGGAACTCACGACTCTTCCCTCCACACCATCCAAGCTTAGGACAACACAAGTCCCGAGCCGACCTTCAGCATCTCAAGATCAAAAGCCTTTGCACGGTGAGGCTCATCGTGAAACAACGACCTGAGAGAGGCAAGAGAAGGGTTAAGACCAACCTGAAACGATGAACGTGAAAGACAGGCAGGATAAGGCCGATCAACAGTGGTTCTGAGATTCAGGTTCCCCAGCGAATGGAGCTGCAAATGCGGGAGAGAGCATCAGGTGCCCATACAGGAGGTTGTGGTGGAAGAACAGGCACTGCTGAACGTGGATCAGATCGTAGACGGACTTGGCCTGGGGAGGAAGTGTCTGATCGTAGAGGATCGGACGACGAAGAGCATAGCAGGAGATCAGGTCGCTGACGCATTGAGAAAGGCCCGGTATTTAGTAAGTGAGATCATTGTTGAGAGGGCAGACTTAGACAGCGTGGGAAGAGTTGGCGCACTCTTACGAGGATTCGACTTCGCTGTCGCAATTGGAGGGGGAACCCCTATAGATGTGGCTAAGCTCGCAACATACCAGAATCAAAGCGCCTTCATCTCTGTTCCAACCGCTCTCTCACACGACGGTATAGCTTCCCCTATAGCATCAATCGCTAAGAACCGGGCAAAGACCTCTCTACTCGCTCACCCACCTGTCGCGGTCATAGCTGACCCAGAGATTCTTGCCCGAGCCCCGAGCCGAATGATCGCCGCAGGATACGGAGACCTCGTATCGAAGGCTACCTCAGTGAAGGACTGGGAGCTGGGCAGAGATGAGAAGAACGAGTACTACTGCGAGGAGGCCGCGGCACTTGCATTTCAAGCCATGGCAGACATCGTTGAGGCAAGGAGCACGCCAACAAGCAAGGCCCAAGTCAAGGACCTCCTCGAAGCGCTGCTGAACTGCGGCGTCTCCATGATCCTCGCAGGCTCCTCCCGACCCTGCTCAGGTGCAGAGCATTTGTTCTCTCACTACCTAGATGCGAATGCTGAAACCCCGGGCATGCATGGACAGCAATGTGGAATCGGAACAATACTCATGGCGAAATACCATGAGGAGCACAACCCGAACTGGTGGAAAAAACCCGATCTTCGTTGGCAACATATCAAACAGGTGCTTAGGAAAGTTGAGCCGAGCTTTAGTCTACAAGGAATTGGCGTTGACGAGAACATTGCCGCTACAGCTCTTGTTGAGGCCCCGCGTCTCAGACCCGAAAGATACACGATTCTTCATAAGAGAGCTCTCTCCAAAGACGAGGCAAAGTCCCTGCTTAAATCAACGTCAGTCGTGCGATCTGAATGAGGATAAGCGGTAGCAACGGCCGCACGAATCGTCTATGAGAACTGGGCCATTAATCCTCTGGAGGGGTACTGTTCATATCTTTCTCCCAGTCAGGTTTGAGGCCATACATGTCAATTTCGGGGGCGAAACGATTTCGCTCCAGCATGGCTTCAAACAAAGGGAGATTTGTATGACGAGCAAGATCGGAGAGATCGAAGCTGTGATCTTCGACTTGGATGAGACGCTCATAGATGCACAGCAAGGCCTAAACGCAACTCATGAGAAAGTGGCGGATCTTCTGCTCAGATTTCTTGGTGAAAAGGGGGTATCCGTGGACCAGAGCAGACTGGAGGAGGCGATCAGGCGAATAGATGATGAAATGAATCGACTGGTTCAATATGACCGTGATCTCTGGTGGCAGAAGGCCGTCGACAGTTTTCGCTCGAACATAAGGCTGCCAGAGCCGCTCGTCAAGACGATCACAGATGAGTATTGGAAGGCGTATGAGTGTGCGAGCGTTCCATACCCTGACGCGATCGCCACACTCGAATATCTCAGGAAAGAAGGATACAGGTTGGGTATAGTCACAGATGACGATGGAGATGTGGGACGCAAACGTAGAAGGATTCGTAGCCTCAGCTTTGTAGATATCTTTGACACGGTCATTGTCTCGGGCGACGAGGTCGCGGAAAGAAAGCCAAGTCCACTTCCATTTCTTGTTGCGGCAGACAAGTTAGGAACATCACCGCGCAGATGCGCTGTTGTAGGAGACAAACCGTTCACAGACATCGAGGGAGGAAGAAAGGCTGGAATGACCACTATCCTTGTCGTACGAAGACGGTGGACTTCCTCGATTGAGGCAGACTACGAGATTACTACCTTGTCTGAACTCAGGACTCTACTGTAGGGACAGGATGAGAATGGAGTAGCCGTGATTGTCGGTTGAAGGTTGTCTATCCGTCACACTAATCTCTCTTATGACAAAGCCCCTATTCCTGCATGAAGTTGGCTAGGACCAATCTCGGGAGGAAAGGGCTCTGACAGACAAGGATCTGCATGGCGGAATTGGTGTGGAAAGGATTTCCACTTTTGCATCAATAAGCATCGGATTGCTGGAGCTACTTGTAGGTTTCTTTGCGGGCAGTGTTGCCTTGGTCTCCGACGGGGTCAGCTCATTTGCTGACGCGTCGGTATCCACTCTAGTGTGGTTAGGACTTAGGTTCGCCAGAAAGGATCGTGATGGAAAGTTCCACTTTGGATACTACAGAGTCGAGACGTTCTCATCCTTGGTTTCGGCTATCGTGATGGTCGTCATAGCGTTCCTGATTCTCTTTGAATCATATGTGTCCTTGATCGAGCGTCAGTTGGTTAAAAGCACAGGACTGGCCGCAGCGATAGCACTGGTTGCGGCAGGGCCATCATTCTACCTAGGCTACGCGAAGCGACGAATCGCGCAATCAACAAAATCGGTGGCTGTTTCCCTAGACTCTTACAACTCCATTCTTGGAGGAATATCATCCGTAATCGCCTTTCTTGGCGTGTCTCTCTCGGGAATCGGGATCTACTGGGGAGATGCGGTTGCTGGAATGCTGATAGCATCCTTGCTTTTCGTTGTGGCGTACTCGGCCTTCAAGGAAGGCTCCCTGGCGTTGATGGATGCGTGTATGTGTCCGGATGTTCTTGAAACGGTCGAGGGTGTTGCGAGAGGAGTCCGAGAAGTGGAAGGAATCCACGACATCCGTCTGAGACGTGCGGGGCCTTACATCATCGGGGAGGTGCATGTGGAGGTCGATGGAAACATGACAGTGCAGCGAGCAGATGAGATTGCAGCGGAGGTTGAGAAGCGCCTGCACAAGTCTATTGAGGACCTTCACATGATCACTGTCAAGGTTGAGTCAAAGAAATCCCATGGAGACCCTAGTGACCCGCCCATAAGAGAAGAAGAGACCTAGAGCCTCATTGGCGGGAATCTCCCCAGCAGGTATGATAACCTGCAGTATTCAAGATAGCTTAGTCAGGTCATCTCAGAGAAAGAGAAATCGCTGAGTGCGATCAGGCAAGTCAGTAGCCTCCTGATTTGGTTTGTGAAATAGAAGATCCAGAACCCACGGTAAAGAATGCAAAAAAATAGAGGGAGTTCCTTGAGTATCTACTGCTCAGTGACGCCAGTGAACCTCAGCTTGTTGACCTTGATGGGAGGAACTGAAGCCATCGGTTGCCTTTCCCGGTCCTTGCCGATCATCTGTATTCCCTTGTAGACATCTAGGAAACTGTCCGTAAACCTCAGGTTGAGGACAGGCCCCTTGATCTCCCCGTTCTCTATGAGAAATGTCCCGTCTCTTGTCAGCCCAGTGAGGATCATTCGAGGCTGGTTCACCGTTCTGACGTAGTGGAACCTTGAAACATACACGCCCCGCTTGGTCTCTTTGATCATTTCTTCCTCCGATGCCTGCCCGGGCTCAAGTACCATATTCACTAGATCAGGGCCTGGACCAAAAGCTTCGAAGAAGGGAACCAACGCATGTCCTGTGCTCGGTTTTCCTTCCTTCCCACCCGTGTACGAATCGTAGCATATGCTCTTCTCGCTGACGACTCCTTTCTTGACCAACGCAAGGGCCTGCTTCGGAACACCTTCACCATCTACAGGCGATACGTACAACGTGTCCATGTCCTTGCCGTCGTCCTTCAAGCTGAACGTTTCATGGAAAACCTGCTTGCCCAAGTTGTACTTGACAAACGAGGTTCCGTCTTGGAACCATGTGCCGAGGAACCCGTTACTTATGTAGGCTAGCGATAAGGCGACCGCATCCGGAGCTAGCAATGCCTCATACTCTCCAGGCTCCAAACGAATCGGCTGAACGTTTTTCACAGACTTGTCCGCCGCTTTCTCCGCGACCTTGTCGACATCGATCTCCTTCATGTTCCTTGCGCACTCGTAGTAGTAGCCGTGCCCTTCAGATCCTTCCTTCTCCGATATCACCGTCACGGCCATCTGCGCGAGAGAAACCTGCGCTTTCGCGTCTACTCCTAGGCTGTTGGCCACTGCGAAGCCCGCTGACCCAGTCATGTATGAACCTGCGACCGCCTTGACGTATGGAGCCTTGTCGTGTGCGATCTGAATCGCTCGCTTTGCATTGTCGGCTCTAAGATTGGGATCACATGTCGCAGTCTTCCTGTCGAAGGTTCTCTTCAGAGGAGTGTACTTCTTCGGTTCTGGCAGGCTCTTGAAGAGTTCGTTAGGCGGTGACACCTTAGCGATCTTGATTGCATTGCTCACAGCGGTCTCAACGGAAGATGGGTCAAGTGCGCCGATCGTTGCGTCGCCAACCTTCTTCTTCAAAATCACTCTAACGCTCAGTCCTTCCTTGATTGTCGCCACGTTCTGGTGAATCTGGGAGTTGGCGAATCTTGTGAGATCTTCAACCAGCGTGAGGGCTGTGACTTGAGCCTGATCTGCCCCTTTCTTCGTTGCAAGCTTGACAGCTTTCCGAGCTATTCCTGATAGGGTTTCAGGTGACAACTCAATCTCCTCCTACGCTATCCCCACTCGTACGTTGCGGAATCTGGCAGTCGGCACTCCATGCCCAACATACATCACTTGTGCCGGGAGACCTTTGCCGCATGTAGGGGTACCGTGCATATGCCAGTCGTCATTGGACACGGCATCGCAGCTTCCCCAGAATTGATGTGTTATGCCCGTGTACGTTGCCTGCTTGATCATTTTCTCCTTGCTCCCGTTCTTGATCAGCCATGCAGCTTCGGTTCCGAACTGGAAGTTCAGTCTCCTGTCGTCAATACTCCAAGACTTGTTGGTCAACATCAATATGCCATCCTGAGTGTCCTTAATCAGCTCTTCAACCTTCCAGTCTCCTGGAAGGAGGTTTATGTTTGTCATGCGGACTATTGGCATTGCGAGTGGGGAATCGGCCCTCATGCCGCCGCTACTTCCTTCGGGAAGGTTCAACATGGCTGCAGTCTCGCGGGAACTCTGATAATTCACAAAGAGCCCTTCTTTGATCAATGGGACGTTCTTAGCGGGAACACCTTCGTCGTCGTAGCCGAAGGTTCCTAGTCCACCGGGAGTCGTGGCATCAGCAGATAGGTTCACCTTCGGCGATCCATACCTGAAACTGCCCAGCTTGTCTGTTGTAAGAAAGCTCGTACCGGCATAATCCGCCTCTGTTCCCAACGCTCTGTCAAGTTCAGTTGGGTGACCGCAACTCTCGTGAACCTGTAACGCCAGCTGGTCGCCAGCAATGAGCAGGGTTGTTGTCGTTGGGGGGCATTTTTCAGCAGAAAGCAGCTGTACTGCTTCTCTTGCAGTCTCACGAGCATGGCCTGCCAAATCCAGCGACTCAAAGAACTCGTATCCTGCGGTATTGAAATTACCTCTGAACGAAGCTGGATATGACCTAACTTGCACATCGCCGTTCCTTATGGCCGTGGCTGAGACTCCCCCACCGCACCACACGATTGTTTGACCTATCTTCGCACCCTCGCTACTCAGAAACAGCTTCCGCTCTCTGTATGCACGAAAGAAGCTTGAGGAAGTCTTGATCAGTTCCGTCGACTCGGCTGCCGCGGTCCGCTCAGCCGCCTTCAGCGCATCAAGCTTCTCCCCCAAAGTGACCTTGAAAGGATCCTTCCCGAGCGGCGTAGAGTACTTCGCCTTCTTAGGCGCGGTTGGGCTCAACTTTACGTCGGTCTTCTTTGCTCTTGCGCTTGCCAGAGCAACCTTGTACGCTTTCTTCGCCGTTTCAATAGCGGAAGAGCGTTTCAGAACGGTTGTTCCAGCGAATCCCCATGCGCCCTTGGCAATTGCACGGACTCCTAGTCCTGCAAAAGCACCTTTTCGAATCTCTTCTGGATTCCCCCTCTTGACGTGCAGATTCTCAGTCTCAATGGAGACATGCCTGACGTCCGCATACGAGGCCCCTAGCCTCTGAACTGTCTTCAAAGCCAGTTCTGCAAGATCTTCACTCATAACCAGAGCATCTCCCGGTTGAAAAGCCACGTCGAAAGTTTAAATGCCTTACGCGAAGACCTAGTGCCTTCAGTTCTGTGCAAGATAGATCGAGACAATGGGGGCTGAGCTATGGACTGAGGAGACCTACCGGAGACATCTTTGATGCTGTTGTTGAGAAGCCTTCGGCAGCGGACAAGAAGTTTACTGTCGGATATGTGGAACTGATCTGCAGCAGAGTGCGAGTTTCTGTTCTGCGTGCAGCGCAAGAGTAAGGCCCAAGAAAGGATCATCGCGGAGGAGTTTCAGGTCACTTGGAGAGAACTTGTTCGCAAGGTTGAGGAGCTAATCCATAAAGGAGACGTTCAGAGAACCGTGATAAAGCAGAGTGGCAGAGTGTTTCTAGACATTCCTTTGGCTGTTTCCTTGGTCGAAGCGGTGCCTGCAACTTCACTCACGGCAGTAGGAGCCATAGCTGCTGTGGCCACAAACTGCACAATCTCCGCAGTAAGAATAGAGAGTCGTATGTGCTCCAAGCATGTGTCACACATAGGATCTAACCTGCCGTCGTCTTGTCAGGCCTGAAGAATGAATTGTCAGGCGGCATACGGCCATTCACGTGCTTTTCTTCTGAATTGTCTGTCGCTACGCTTATCCGCTCGGCGATCTCTCAAGGAATTATGTCAGAAATCCGGCGGTTGACCATAGTGGACTACAATAGGATAGTGTCGATTTGGAAAGAGGCTGGACTGCCGTACAGACCTGAGGGCAGGGACTCGAGGGAAGAAATGGCAAGACAGATGCAAAGGTTTCCAGATCTATTCATCGGAGCGTTCGAGGGCTCGGAGCTTGCGGGCTTGTGCATAGGTACAGATGATGGAAGAAAGGAGTGGATCAACAGGCTCGCTGTTCACCCAAAACACAGAAGAGTGGGCATAGGGACTTTGCTGCTGCGAGAGATGGAGAGAATCCTCAAAAAGAGAGGTTTGAACGTGATATCGGCACTCATAGAAGATCGGAACATAAGCTCCCTTGCGTTTCTTGAGAGATGCGGGTACAAGATCCATAGGATCATAGTCTACGTTTCGAAGCGGGAGAGCGAGAGAGTCTAGTCCTTCTCCGTGGGCGCTCTGCTCAAGAAGAGCTGTCTCCCGAGCAATTGAGCCTGAACGATGCGCGTTTCGTGGCCATCTTGTCAACCATCAGGATCGTTTCGATCATGATGGAAGACTAACGTGAAGTCGAATGGCCTACGTCACATATCTTCTTAGGCTTGATGCATCGAGGTATGCCTATATCTTGCCTTCTCGGCAGTTATGGTGAAGCTCCTAGGTCTGGAACGGGATGCACTTGCAGAGAACTTCGCGGCCTTCCATTGGAAGAATCTCAGTGATCTTCCTAGTTGTTGTGATTCTCCTCGTGTCCTTTTATGGAGCATATGTTTGGCTTGACTGGAAGATCCTGCAAACCATGTATCAAAGGAAGGCCGGTCTCAATTGGTTCGAAACCGTCTTCTATCATAACTATACATTCATTGTTGCTGCTTTGCTATCACTTATTGTTGTGAACCCTAGGCCAGGACGAAGCGATCTCTGGGAAGCATACGGAGCTGCTCAGTCAATGCTGGGCGGCATAACTGGAGTGCGGGAGCCTGCTGTACCGTCGACCATGGGATTCGGGAAGATCTCGTGGGTTTTCTGGCAATTTCTGAAATGGGCTCTGGCCTTCCTCTACATAGTTCCCAACAACGGGCTTCCCATGTTTGGGAATCTGACGATTGTGGTCTCAATGGCCGCGAAAGGCGTGGGGGACTGGTCCAAGTTAGTGCGCGTGCTCATGCTTCCCATTATGCCCGCCTCCGGGCCTGAGCTAGTAGACCTCATGCCCACAATGGAAGTCCAATACAGATTGTTCTTCTATGTGGCGTCAACCCTAGCCATAGTACTTGCTCTGAGAATGTTTCTGAAGTTCGTCAGAGATTTTGCATCTCTCAGACGAGAATCTTGGTTACGAGACATCTTCCTAGGCTTCGCTTTCATTGTTCTGATCGTTCTCTTTGAGGCGCCATACTGGAGGATGGATGTTAGAACACCGTATGAATATGCGATTTCGGCTGCACTCGTCATCTGCTTCCTTTTTGTCGGAGTCGCCTTCCAAGTGAGAGGAGTCGGCACAACATTGGCCCTTGCTCGTCGAAGAAGATCACTAGTAACCGCGCTGGGACTGTTGCTGCTCGTGATCCTACTTGGAAACGCTCTGATGGTTACGGGGTTCACGGTCAATTGGAACAACAACTGGATTGAGTACGAGTGGCGGCCCTTGACTGCGAAGCAGATAATGGCGACTAGATGGGCTGCAGGAATTGACTCTTTCAAGTATCAACCCCTCTCGGCGATTCCATCAGGGAACGCAAGTCGGACGCTATCAGTAGTTAGGCAATGGGATCAGGAAGCTGCGATAACAAAGATGAAGAACCAGATCGGAGTGAACTGGATGAGACTTGCAGATTCGGACGTAATCTACTATGGAGACCGAGAATACTGGGTCGCTCCGACCACAGTGCTCTATCCCAGTAACGATTGGATCAGCCGACGGTTGATCTACACTCATGCTTCAAAAGTGATATGCCTAGACAGCCATAGCGGCGAATTCGTGCCCGTAGGAAATGTCTTCGGCATCAAAACCGAACCAGCAATCTACTACGGAGAAGGCTTCAGGGAGACCGTCTATGTCCAAGTCAAGGGCTTCAAAGAGGTTGAGGAGACCTCATACTCGAAAGATGCTGATTACGAATTGTCTGGTTGGCAGAGAATGCTGTGGTTCTTGTCAGAGGGACAGCTCGGTTTCGCTTTCTCCCCTCCTCAAGACGAGATGAAGATGCTGTATAAGAGAGATATTCTAACCAGGGTCAAAAGTATTCTGATCTACGGGTTGGAACTGGATGAAGATGTTTACCTGGTTAGTGATGGACAAAGCATCTACTACGCTGCGCAGGTCCTAACCGAGTACCCGCTCCAGTCAGGTTTCTCAGCGAGTAGCTATCAGCGTCTCTTCGGGTATGTTCTCGTCAATGTGGAGGACGGGCAATTGCACGGATACGTCGTGGCAAAGCCAGACGGTTTCCTAGTAGACTTCTACAGAGATTACTATCCCAATTGGAAATCTCCTCCCTCTTGGCTGGTGCCCCAACTGAGGTACTCTGAACAGCTCCTAGGTATGCACGATTACGCCGGGCAACTTGATGTTGACTTCAAGTTCCATGTTACTGATCCTTTCGTTTGGCGAGCCGGTTCTGCGTTCTATGAGAGGCCTCCTGCCACCTTGGTTCACTACATCCTGCTCTTGTCCGATGAAGAGGTGCGTTTCGTAGGCATCCAGCTTGTGGAATTCAAAGCCTCTGCAGGCAAGAACCTTGCCGGCTTGTACGTCGCTTATGGTGGCCCAAACCTTGGCGAAGTAACTCTCTACGGAGTCGGGAACGTAACCATGGCTCAGCTTATTGGCCCGTCTGCCGCGCTTCAGGCTTTGGAGACAGATGACTATGTTCGAACCCAGTTGACCTTACTGACAAACAGAAGACTCGGCAACATTCTTCTTTACTCCATAGCCGGAAAGCTGTACTACTTCATCCCAGTATACATAGTGGCTCAGGAAGCCGCCGCCGTCATAACAAAGATGGCCTTTGTTGTTGTCATAGATGCCTTGACAGGCGCAAAGGTTGCAACAGGATCAGATGCCTCTCAGGCATATTATTCCCTAGTTGGAGCCAGGCCCCCTGTCGTCACTGGCTATGAGAACAGACTGACGAACATCAGAACTTATCTAGACACCAGGAAGCTTTCGGTCATCAATGTGACCAAGGTAACTGCAAACGCCGAAATAGAGGTGGGCAGAGCAATGTATCTTAACGAGGCGCAGTGGCAAGACACAGCTAGAACCATCGACAGCTTCCTGAAAGAATATGTTTCCAAGACAGGGGCAACAGAAATCTATGCTTGGAATCAGGATCCGACCAGCGTGAGTCTCGGCGTATTGGTCTTTCAGGGAGGTATAGTCAAGCTATACTATCTGACAATCCGTGTGAGGTGAGGCGGTTGAGTCAAGAAGAGTTCAACCTCTGGATGAGATCGAGCTACAGCGGCGCATTCTACGTCGCCGGCCGCAAGTTCGAGAAAACAGACACAGATGACATCAGAGTGGACGGAGGACCCTTCAGTAAGGATGAGGCTGCGCAGCTGTATCGCCTCCTTGCCTCTAGGAATCCAGTCGCTCAAATCAATGCCCTGCTGGCCATCTTGGAACGCAATGGCGTTCTGCTCTGGATACTTCTGGGAGTGTCGTTCGTCCTAATGTTGCTCGTCATAATCCGAGTCAGACGGTAGGAAACGGCCTGAGGAGAGCTGCAGCCTACGTCAAACATGATCTTTCTCGCGACACTTCTTCTGAACTGGTCAGAAATAGTGCGACTTCTCAGCCTCAGGGAGAGAGAGAAAGGGGTCGGTGATGGTACAGTGGATGGCCACAAGTACACTGTGGTGCAACGAGGCGAACAGATCTACATAGTTCTACCAGATCATCCACGGGACAAATGTGAGAGCATCGTAAAGAAGCTTCTTCAAAAACTCAAGCCGGATGCTGAAATCAAGACAAGTTCCATCGGACATGCCTCGACCCACTGCAACTACTGCCTTATGCCTTTCTCGTTGACATACAGATGCCACAGGTGTGGGGGATGGTACTGCAGTGAGCATCGGCTTCCCGAAAGACACAACTGCCCAGACGAGGGAGGCAAAGTGTTGGCTGGCCGCATTCAGCGGAAGGAGAGTAGGAAAGAAGAGCGGAAGGAGAAAGAGAAGATCATTGCCGTACGGCTTCCGTGCGCTTAGAATACGCAGCACGCCCTCTGGCTCTGTCAAGTCTACGGTTGATGAAGATGAGTCTTACCCCTGCACAAAGTCGGTTGACAGCAGACTCTAACTAACACACTGCGATGGCACGGCCGCCTTCTTGATGATCTCTATCAATGCCTTCATATCAACTGAGTGCGTCGATCGACTCCTTCAAGTCTCTGATGTATGGAGCGCCGACGAATTCTATGTGAAGATCAAAGGAAACCTGAAGTATCTCTCTGCCCTCACGGATGATGAGACAAGATTCTGGATAGCCCAAGAAGTCGTAGACACGAAGTTCACACATGACGCAAGAGAACTCTCACGACTAGGCAAGGAGATTGTGGGCAAAACCCCAGCGACACTAATCACCGATGGCTTACAGTCCTATCACGATGCCTACCTGAAAGACTGCTGGACGGTCAGAAAGAACTCACGGACAAGGCCTGTATGCAACAAAAAGCTACAAGGTGAACCGCAAAACAACAAAACGGACCTATTCTCTTAAAACCTTCACGTGGATGGAGCCGTCTCTCCCTATGGTAACTTCTGCGTCATCACCGTACTGATATTTTCGCTCCATTCTCTCCCATTCTTGGACCGTGAGAAAGAGAACAAGCCTGTTGCTGTATGCTTTGCCTTGAACCATCATCTTTGAGATTTGAGAAACGATTGGTATGACTGCCGAGAGTTCTTCAGGGGCCTCTTTGGGCATTTGGAAGAAGCTGGGGGGTCGCTGCGCCTCCACTGAGAACTCAACGCATACGTACTCGCTTCCGAATGGGTCGTAGTGCGGGTGAACGGCCGTGACTCTGCTGGGAAACGTTACTTCGCTCATACGTGGTCAGCCTACTCTCCGATAGGCGACCTTGAATATATACGCAATGGAGCACCATGAAAGAAGCAGAAGTCTACGACCCTATCGTGTGAGATCTATGGGCATCAAGCATGACTGATGATTGATGGGAAATTGAGGCTGACACAGCGGCACTTGTTCCACTTGCCCACCATACCCAGCACCCTCTCGATTGTCTCAGATAAGAAGCTCTTTCCTAATCACTCTAGGTAGAACGTCTCTACGCAATCAACATCGCCGCGAATTCGCGATGAGACATTCTTGTGAAGCAGTCTCCTTCCAGCCACGGCCTGAAGGGCTCCATGGAACCATGCCCTTTTGCAGAATTGACAGAGCTCTGGCATATCTTTCCTCAATACGTACGACCCAGTCTTCCGCTTGACACCCTCAAGGGATGGGCAATAGGTTCCTGCTCGGCTTCGCAGAATGAGAACATCATCCTTCAACGCGATCTCAGGGATCCTTGTCCTATCCTTCTCATCTTTGATTGTTGCACAGCACTGCTCATATACGGCTTTCATGTCGCTGCCCGCTATTCTGTACTTCTTCTTGATCAACAAGCCGTGCTCGTGGCCTTTCTGAAACCATTCTTGTCTGTGTTTTTCCAGTCCCTCAGTCCCTTCTTCCTTGGCGATCTTGATCTGTCTCTCCAGTTCGTCCACCATTTCCTGAATCTCCCTCTCCTTCTTCGCTTTCAGGAGATCGGTTTTTCCAGTTTCCTGTGCCTTCATTGGGCCTCTCCTTTTTCCAGTCGTTTGCACATTACGGTAGGCCCTTGAATAAAGCATCTCTCGCGGATGGTAAGGGGCTCTTGCTGTCTCTTTGTTGCCAACTTGAGAGGCATGTATCGGCAAAGAACTTAAGCGTCAAGGCTTCTCTTGAGACGAGGCAGAGATCCTAAGAGTGAAGTGTGGTGAATGTCGATTCTTCTTGACAGTGAAGGATTTCTACTCGATTCTGGTGCTTGGAATGAGGGGGTCGCAGAGGAGATTGCGAAGAAGCAGTTTGGAATTGAACTCACTGAACAGCATTGGAAGTGCATTCGCTTCGTGAGGAATTATCATGACAAGTGGTTGTCCGTGCCCATGGTGAAGGCCATTCGAGAAGAGGCAGGGTTGACATCAGAGGAGTTTGAGGGCCTCTTCAAGAGAGGGACGAGCAGCGGCAGAGGGGTTCTTTGCAAGGTCTGTGGCTTGCCCAAGATGCTCTGTATTGCTGCGGGCTGCTAGAGGTGAGCGTCGATTGGCTGAAAGGGTCATGCTTTTGTTCGGCTGGGGTCCAGAGGAAGTGGGTCGCGCATCTTCACTGCTCTATATTGTAGAAACAGCCTCGGCAATGGACATTGAAGTCCAGGTGTTTCTGTACGCCGAAGGAGTTGTGTTGGCCCGGGCGGGCACTACTGAGAAGATGGATCCCAGCATAGGGGAGAGGTTCAATCGTCTCTTGAGAGATGAAAAAGTACGGTTCTATGCTTGCTCCGAAGCAACTCACAAGAGAGCGATAGGTGAGAAGGATCTGTCTCCCTCAATCTCAATCATTGGATACGCCACGTTCCTAGAGATGGCTTTTGGCGCTAAAGCTGTAATAACGATCTAGGAAGTGCGTAGGTCGGAATGCGGCATCGCGGTTCTCTTGAAGACGTCATCCTTCCCTGAACTCGCTTAACAGCCTCTTCTGTCTATCAGACAGGTTCGTAGGTGTTCTGACGCTAATTCTCACCAGAAGGTCTCCTCTGCCTCGCCCCCGGTATTCAGGTAGGCCTTTCCCCTTCAGCCGGAAGATTGTTCCGGTCTGTGTTCCTTCAGGGATGCGGAGTCTTGCCCGACTCTCTAGCGTCGGTACATCGATCTCTGTGCCCAGCGCTGCATCCGGGAACTCGATCGGGATCTCGCAGTAGATGTTGTCTTCGTCTCTCTGAAAGACGCTGTGAGGCTGCACGATGACGTAGACAAAGAGATCTCCGGGCGGTATTCTCGGCCCGCCTGAGTCTCCCTCTCCCGCTAGTCGGAGTTGGGTGCCGCTCTCGATGCCTTTAGGAATCTTTAGGGTGATCTTCCTTGTGTGCTCAACGACCCCTCTCCCCCTACAGTTCTGGCACGGCGACTCGATTATGACGCCTCTTCCTCGGCACTTGTCGCATGTCTGGACCCTGACAAACCGAGCGAACCCTGCCTCCTGTATCTGTTGAACCTGTCCTGTGCCCTGACAACGATTACAGGTCTTTGGGGTTGTGCCTCTCTTGGCTCCGGTTCCTCCACAGACATCACATACCTCACTTCTTGGAACCGCTATCTCCTTTGTTGCTCCTTGGGCAACTTCCTCCAGTGTGATTCCTAGATCATATCTAAGATCTGGTCCTCTCCGAGGCCTCTCTTCTTGCCAGCCTCTTTCACGACCAAAAAGAGTCTCGAAGATGCTGTCGGATCCTCCGAAACCGAAGCCGAACCCTAAGTCTCGGAAGATGGACTCGAAGTCCGCAGTTCTGAAAATATCTTCATACGTGTATCTCTGGTCTATTCCCGCGTGGCCGAACTGGTCGTACTGTCTCCTCTTCTCATCTTCAGAAAGAACAGCATAAGCCTCGGAGATCTCCTTGAACTTCTCCTCGGCGTCAGGCGACTTGTTTCTGTCAGGATGGTATTGGAGTGCGAGCTTCCGATAAGCATCCTTCACCTGTTCTTTGGTGGCTTCTTTGGAGAGGCCAAGGACTTCATAGTAGTCTCGCTTCATCTATGACCGGACCATTCACGTTCAACACTAGGACTACGGCTTCTTCTCGTCATCCACAACCTTGTAGTCTGCGTCCACAACTTTCTCGTCCTTTTTCTCGGTTCCTGGAGGAGAAGCCTGCCGCTGGCTGGCTTGCTGGTAGACAGCGGCACCGATCTGCTGCAGCAACTTCGCCATGCCATCTGTCTTCTCCTTCATCTTAGCCATGTCTTTTCCTGCCAAAGCTTCTTTCAGCTCAGCGATTCCCTTGTCGATCTTGTCAACATCATCCTTACTCAGTTTATCCTTGAGGTCTGCCTTGGTTCTCTCAGCCGTATAGATCATCGAATCAGCATTGTTTTGTGTCTCTGCTTCCTCGCGTTTTCTCTTGTCCTGCTCAGCGAACTGCTCTGCCTCCTTGATCATCCGCTCCTTTTCCGATTCCGAGAGCTTCGTTGAAGCAGTTATCGTTATCTTTTGCTGGTTTCCAGTCGCCAAGTCCTTGGCGGTGACATTGAGTATTCCGTTTGTGTCGATGTCGAAGGTTACCTCTATTTGTGGTACGCCTCTGGGAGCGGGAGGTATGCCCGTAAGATTGAACTTGCCAAGAGAGACATCATCAACAGCCATCGGTCTTTCGCCTTGAAGCACATGGACCGTGACAGTTGTCTGGAAGTCTGCCGCCGTCGAGAAGACTTGGCTCTTCTTCGTCGGTATGGTGGTATTCTTCTCAATGAGCCTCGTGAAGATTCCGCCCAGAGTCTCCACACCCAACGAGAGAGGCGTGACGTCCAGAAGCAGGAGATCCTTCACCTCACCTGTCATCACTCCCGCCTCGATCGCGGCTCCAATCGCCACCGCTTCCATGGGATCTACGCCTCGCTCCGCTGGTTTACCCATGATCCTTTCCACAAAGTCCCGGACCAGCGGCATCCTCGTCTGCCCACCTATCAGGATGATCCGATCCACGTCGCCGGGCTGGAGTAAGCCTCCTTTAGCGTCAGCTAACGCCTGTCGGATCGGGCCTTCGATTCGTTCCACGATAGGCCTAGCAAGTTCTTCCAGTTTGGCTCTTGTCAAAGTCACGTGCAGGTGCTTGGGTCCAGAAGCGTCTTGAGCAATGAATGGCAGATCAATGTCAGTTGTCACCAGTGACGAGAGTTCTATCTTCGCTCTTTCCGCAGCCTCCTTGAGCCGAGTCATTGCCATCCTGTCTGCAGTGAGATTGATCCCGTTCGTTCTGTGGAACTCGTCGATCAAGTACCCCATGACAGCATTGTCAATGTCTGCACCTCCTGTCTTTGTGTCTCCGCTTGTTGCAAGAACCTCAAAAGTGGCCGCGTCACCAGGTTTGGCCATCTCTATGATGGTGATGTCGTGGGTTCCTCCCCCGAAGCTGAAGACCATTATCTTCATCGTCTTGCCAAGCTTGTCCAGCCCGTAGGCGAGACATGCTGCTGTGGGCTCGTTGATCAGTCGAGCGACTTTGAATCCCGCTATTTCCGCTGCGTCCTTCGTGGCTTGTCTCTGATTGTCATTGAAGTGCGCAGGAACAGTGATCAATGCAGTCTCGACCTTGTCTCCCAAGAAGGCTTCAGCGTCACGTTTTATCTTCTGTAGAACGAATGAGGATATTTGCTGCGGCGTATACTCTTTGCCGAAGACTCTGACCGTGTAGTCGGTTCCCATCTTCCTCTTGATCTCGATGATCGTGCCTTCTGGGTTTGAACTCGCTTGACGTTTGGCCGGTTCCCCGACAAGCAGCTGGCCATCCTTGGTGAAGGCTACAACAGAAGGGAACATCTTGCCCGCCATCGTCGGCCCTTCAGCGCTCGGGATCACGACTGGTCTGCCGGCTTCCATTACGGCCGCTGCTGAGTTCGTTGTTCCAAGATCTATGCCTAGGATTTTAGCCAGAGTGTACACCCTCTTTCTCTAGGTCCGTTCTACGCTGGTTTTCCGTGCGACCTCAACAATGCTCGGTCTGATAACCTTATCGCAAAACATGTACCCTCTCCTCAGCTCACGTACGATCGTATTGTCTTCGAGGTCCGAAGAAGAAACGAAGCCTATAGCTTCATGTCTTGTGGGATCAAACTTCCTGCCCACTGCATCAATCGGCGATAATCCTCTCTTGAACAGAACGTTCTGCGCCGCTTTCAAGATCATTTCCAGCCCACCGACCACAGCGTCTCTATTATCCGAGTTCTTGCCTGCTGCCAAGGCTCGCTCAAGGTCGTCCAAGACCGGCAGAAGCTGAAGTGCAAGATCAGTCTCACCGTACTTCACCGCCTCCTCGATCTCCTTCTTACTACGTTTCTGAAGGTTCTCAAAGTCAGCCTGGAGGTACTTGAGACGGGTCATACACTCTTCGTTCTTCTTTCGTTCCTTCTCCAACGAGTCCTGAAGCTGTGAAACCTCAGCGATTGAGACGAAAGTCCTCTTGGTGGACACATCCTTCCTCCCCTTAGCGACAGGCTCTTGCGGCCCACCCTGAGACGCATCCTCAGATGTCATCCTTCAACCACCGCCTTGAACCAGCCGGCCTCACATAAACATGTTATTGATTAGACCCGTTAAATTGCGACAGGAGCATCAGCGGCGTAATGTTTAAATTTTTTATCCTAACCTATGTTCGCCGACTTAAAGTGGAGGAATGATTCGTTTGGCGTATCCAACAGGTCAACAGGTAATTATCCTGAAAGAGGGTACCTCTAGAAACAGAGGCAGAGATGCTCAGAGATCGAACATAGCGGCGGCGAAGATCGTGGCGGAACTCGTCAAGAGCACTCTCGGTCCAAGGGGAATGGACAAGATGCTTGTCGATACACTTGGCGACGTAACCGTCACCAATGACGGCGCAACAATACTGGACGAGATCGAAGTCCAGAACCCTGCGGCAAAGATGATGGTCGAAGTAGCGAAAGCCCAAGACAAGGAAGTAGGTGATGGAACAACAACCGCAGTCGTACTGGCAGGAGAACTCTTAAGGCGAGCTGAGGAGCTCATGCAGGATCAGATACATGCGACCACCATCGTCGCTGGTTACAAGAACGCGGCCGACAAGGCGCTTGAGATCTTGAACCAGATCGCTGTTACGGTGAACATAGAAGACAAGGACAGCATGAGGAAAGCAGCTTTGACATCGGTGCGTAGCAAGGTAATTGAAGGCGTTCGGGAGCATCTAGCGGGCATCTCAATTGAAGCGATTGACTTGGTGAAGGAAAAGAGAGGTAACTTCTTCACCGCGGACGTTGACAATGTCCAACTTGTCAAGAAGCAAGGTAAGAGCGTACTTGACACACAGCTCATCAAGGGAGTGATTGTGGATAAGGAAGTGGTTCATCCCGGCATGCCGAAGTCCTTGAAGAATCCGAAGCTTGCTCTTCTAGACTCTGCGTTGGAGATTGAGAAGACAGAGATGAGCGCCGAGATCCGAATCAATGATCCATCGAAGATGAAGATGTTCCTAGACCAGGAGACTCAAATGATGAAGAGCATGGTTGACAAGATCAAGGCGTCAGGCGCCAATATCGTTCTCTGCCAGAAAGGCATAGACGACATGGTCCAACACTTCCTAGCCAAGGAAGGCATTATGGCGGTTCGAAGAATCAAGCAGTCTGATATGGAGAAGCTCGCAAAAGCTACCGGCGGCAGAGTCGTAACAAACCTAGACGACCTGAAACGAGAGGACCTCGGCAACGCGGGTCTTGCTGAAGAAAGAAAATTCGGAGAGGACAAGATGGTCTTCATTGAAGGCTGCAAGGATCCACGGGCTGTGGGAATACTGATTAGGGGTGGATTGGAGAGGCTCGTGGATGAGATAGAGAGAAGCCTCAACGACTGCCTGCACGTCGTAGCGGACATAGTCAAGAAGAACAAGATAGTTGCTGGCGGAGGAGCCATTGAGACAGAAGTGGCGAAGAGATTGAAAGAGCACGCAACAAAGGTCGGAGGAAGAGAGCAGCTGGCCGTGGAAGCCTTCGCCGGAGCAATCGAGACCATCCCCAAGATACTTGCGGAGAACGCTGGCCTCGATCCGATAGATGTCATGGTAGCACTGAGGTCTTCACATGAGAGAACCGACGGCCTATGGATGGGAGTCGATATCGTGACAGGCAAACCAGTCGATATGATGAAAGAAGGAGTCATCGAGCCAGTGGTCGTCAAAGAACAAGCCATCAAGTCAGCAGTCGAAGCCGCGTCGATGATTCTGAGGGTAGATGACGTAATAGCAGCGGCGAAACCGCCGCCTACACCTCCCGGGCCTCCTGGAGGGCCGGAAGGAATGCCCCCAATGTAATGAGGTGATGAATAATGACTGAAGCAATTCCTGCAACAATAAGCGGGCAACCAGTATTGATCTTGAGGGAAGGATCCCAGAGAAGCGTTGGCAGAGAGGCACAGAGATCAAACATCTCCGCCGCCAAAATAGTGGCAGACATTGTAAGATCGTCGCTTGGCCCGAAAGGCATGGATAAGATGCTCGTCGGAAACTTCGGCGACATCACCATCACAAACGACGGTGCAATCATCCTAAAGGAGATGGACATTCAGCACCCAGTCGCAAAGATGATGGTCGAAGTAGCGAAGGCACAGGACGACGAAGTAGGAGACGGAACAACAACCGCAGTCGTACTAGCTGGGGAACTCCTGACCAAGGCCGAGGAGCTGATAGACAAGGATGTTCACCCCACAGTCATCGTGGACGGATATCGGAAAGCTTCCGAGCGATCGCTTGAGATCATCAAGCAACTCGCACTCAAGGTGCAACCCACAGACAAACAGATGCTGAAACACATCGCCGAAGTCTCACAGTCAGGAAAGTCTCTACGCGAATACTCTGACCACATTGCAAACCTTTCCATAGACGCAGTTCTCCAGATCGCCGAGAAGACCGAAACGGGCTTCAAAGCAGAGGTCGACGACATCAAGATAGAGAAGAAGACAGGCCAATCGACAAACGACACGACACTCATCAGAGGCATAGTCTTGGACAAGGAAGTCGTGCATTCAGGCATGCCCAAGAGAGTGGAGAACGCAAAGATCGCACTGTTGAACTGTCCTCTGGAAATTGAGAAGACAGAGTTCGACGCAAAGATCAACATCACGGAACCAGAGCAGATGAAAGCCTTCCTCGACGAAGAGGAGAAAATGCTCAGGGAGATGGTGGAGAAGGTCACGAAGACGGGTGCGAACGTTCTGATATGCCAGAAAGGAGTAGACGACATAGCCCAGCACTTCTTGGCGAAGAAAGGAATCCTCACGGTTCGACGTGCCTCCGAGAAAGACATGGAGAAGCTTTCGAAGGCGACAGGCGCCAAGATGGTTACCAACCTAGACGACCTCACGGCGCAGCAGCTCGGTTCAGCGCAGCTGGTGGAGGAGAGAAAGGTGGCTGACGACAAGATGACCTTCATCGAGGGCTGCAAAGACCCCAAGGCAGTCACCATCCTGATCAGAGGCGGAACAGAGCGAATGATCGACGAGACCGAAAGATCCATCCATGACTCGTTATGCGTGGTCAGGGATGTGGTGCGTGACCCAAGAGTTGTGGCTGGCGGAGGAGCGGTCGAAGTCGAAGTGGCTTCTCAACTGAGACGTTGGGCCCAAGGTCTCTCAGGGAGAGAGCAGCTTGCGGCGATAGCGTTCGCTGACGCAATGGAAGGCGTTCCATTGGCCCTAGCTGAGAACTCAGGCCTAGACCCGATAGACATGCTGGCTGACCTAAGATCCCACCATGATAAAGGCGAGAAATGGGCCGGCATAGACATATTCGAAGGAAAAGTCACCGACCTCGGCAAATTGAACATCTACGAGCCTGTGGTCGTCAAGGAGCAAGCAGTGAAGTCAGCGACAGAAGCGGTAACAATGATCCTGAAGATCGACGACGTGATTGCGGCAGGCAGGCCGAGAGAGCTAGGGCCCCCGAGGCCAGGACAGAAGAGAGGGGAGGAAGAATCCTCCTCTGAATTTGAGTAGGGACTAGACAACCTCTAGCCCCAACCCTCTTTCCTTCTTTTTTCCCTCATTTTCTTTCAGAGCGGTTCCAGAGGCCGCACGTTCAGAAGATCTGTGAGTTCGAATCGCTCACAGCGATGGAAGCTCAGTTTTTGGTTGACCAATTTCGGTCAGAACTCAATAATTGACTAGGATTCTGACCGTAAGAGATAATATCCTGTGAACTAAATCGTCGAGAAGAGCTCTGAAAGCTCAGGAAAAAGCAAAGAGATGCCGAAGAAAGCAAAGAAAGGAAAGAAGAAGTAGTCAGGCTAACCTAGTGATCTCGTTATCCTTCCACTTTTTCTTGTTCATTCCTCAATCCTATACGAGCTAGTCATCTTGGCTCTGTTCTTCAGCATGGCGCTGACGGAACAGTATTTCTCTTCCGACAGCTGAATCGCTCTCTGCAGCTTCTTCTCATCGAGGCCTGAGCCTTTCAGAACGTATTCGACGTGAATCTGCTCGTAGTACCTCGGTTGCTCCTCCCTTCTCCGGCCTGTGACGTTCAACGTGAGTCTTTCGAGTTTCTGGCGTTGTTTTTTGAGAATGAGGACAACATCTATGCCCGTGCATCCGCCCAAGGCCATGAGAAGAAGTTCCATCGGGGTAATGCCTGCAGGGCGTCCTCCTGCATCGGTCGCGTTCATGGTCATGGATACGCTGCGCTCGTTGGTTGCTGTGAATTTTAGGTCCCCTTCCCATTCAACCGTCACCGATGGAGCCACAGGCCTCTCTCCCCGCTCACTTCTTGCCGACGTAAGCCACAAGTTCTATCTCAACTTTCACTCCTAGAGACAGCGCGGTGCCTACCGTTGATCTTGCGGGCGGGTCTACAGGGAAGAACTTTGCGTACTCAGCGTTCATTCGAGAGAACTCGCCCAAGTCAGTCATGAAGACTGTTGCCTTGACCGCGTCACTGAGAGAGGCGCCAGCCGCCTTCAGCACAGTCTGTAAGTTGAGCAGCACTTGGCGGGTCTGCTCTTCGATGGTTGCTCCTATCTCTCCGGTCGCTGGATTCCGCCCCACCTGGCCCGCACAGAAAATGAAGTCTCCCACTCTTATGGCAGGACTGTAGGGGCCGGCAGGTTTAGGAATTCCTTCTCCTTTCACCACGATCTTCGCCATATCAATCAACTCTCCGTTTCTTGGTGGAGGCACAGGTATTATCGATTACTGTTGGGACAGTGACGGCCGGCCGCCGTGAGTGGGAAGAAGCCGGGGACAGGAATTGAACCTGTGTGAAGCGGCTCTGCAGGCCGCTGCCTAACCATTCGGCCACCCCGGCATTAGTCACGTGATTCTTTCTTCATCATGTGCGTTCGTCTCCAAATCGTTGAGCCCGATAGGTCTTGCAGCACTATTCCAAGCTGTTCTAGTTCTCTGCGGAGGAAATCGGCCTCATCGTATCTCCCTTGCGCTCTCAAACTGTCTCTCTGCATAAGGATAAGTTCAACAAGATCCCCGAATGGACTATTCTGCTCTTGCTGCAGTTCCGACGCTGCCAGATCGCCGAAAAGAACTGTTCCAGCTGAATCGAGAAATCTCTGGATCACCAACGCTGTATCTCTACTAATCATCGCATGAGTATTCAGGTACGCCGCTGTTTCTCGAGCCAGCCCCAGCAGGGCGGATAATGCAAGAGGAGTGTTTAGATCGTGGCCTAGTGCCTCTTCGAATAGGGATCGTGCAGTGTCCAGTTGCAGGAGCAGCTTGTCCTCGTTGAGAGTTGGAGATGTGGGGCCCTTGGTGGAGAAAAATCTCACTGTGGCCCAAAGTGAACTCAGTTTGTCAGCATGTTCAGATGCAGTGTGGTATGTGTGTTCGTCGAGGCTCATGGTTTTTCTGTAGTGAGTTGAGAGTAGCAGCATCCGGATTGGGAGGGCGCCGTATTGCTTAACTGCTTCTTGTACCGAAACGAACTCGCGAGTTGATTTTGACATCTTGCGTCCATTGAGCAGAAGGTGCCTCAGGTGGAGCCAGTATTTGGCAAGTGGTTTGTTAGTCAGGGCTTCGCTTTGTGCAATCTCGTTTTCGTGGTGAGGAAAGACGTGTTCCTCTCCTCCGCAGTGTATGTCGAAGCTCTCGCCCAAGTATTTCATTGCCATAGCAGAGCATTCGATGTGCCATCCTGGTCGTCCGGGTCCCCAAGGACTATGCCAATATGGCTCGCCTGGCCGTGATTTCTTCCAGAGGACAAAGTCTCCAACCTCTTCCTTATCATATTCATCTCTGCTAATTCGTCCGCTTGAACCGGCTTCGAGATGATCCTTGGCCACTCCGGAGAGCTTCCCGTAATATGCGAATCTTGAGATTCGGAAGTAGATGCCATCATCCGTCTGGTACGCGAACCCTTTCTCCATCAACCTCTCGATTAGCTCAATCATTTCCTGGATGTGCTGTGTGGCAAGAGGGTGAATGTCGGCAGGTGCGATACCAAGTTTCAACCGATCTTCAAAGTACAATCGTGTGTACCGGCTGACGTATTGCTGAAAGCTCTCGCCCGACTCGTGAATCCGGTTCAGGAGCTTTTCGTCTACGCTTATGTCAGTGACGTTTGAAACATGAAAGACATTGTAGCCCAAATACTCTAGGTACCGCTTCAACACGTCCCATATGATGTAGGCTCTTGCGTGGCCGAGGTGCATCACATCATTCACGGTCAGACCGCACGTGTACATTCGAACCCTGTTGGGTTCAATTGGCGTGAAGGTCTCCAAGCGCTTGGTCAAACTGTCGAAAAACGAAAGCGGACGTATCTCACTGGGCTCTTTTGAAATCGAGTGTGACTCAGGCGCGTATGAAATCATTGGTGGACGAGAAGCAAACTGACTCACCGTGCTTCATTTGTACGCACCACTCCGTAACAGCTGGAGCGGAGATTTAAGTGTAACGTGCCTTGAGACGAAGAGGAGGACGCGCAGGAAGCTGGCGAGCTTCGGAAACGTTTCGGCGTTGGAGGAGAAAGGTGATTGAGTCAAGCGGACATGATAGATGGCGTGATTGATTCCCACTGTCACTTGGACTTCAAGAGCTTTGACAGAGACCGCGAAAATGTCATCAGGAGGGCCAAGGCGGCAGGAGTGAAGTCAATTATCAACTCGGGAGTGGACTATCTCACAAATAGAAGGACCCTTGACCTCTCACGTCGATATGGGTCCATCTATCCAACGCTCGGACTTAGCCCCAACTCTGTTGATCGGACGGGCATGAGTGATCTTCGAATCACACTTAACTACATAGGAGAACATGCGGACGAAATCAATGGGGTAGGCGAGGCAGGATTGGACTACTACCGATGCACTGACCCAGGCAAAAGACAGAAACAGAAGCAGATCTTCCAGAAGGTCATAGATCTAGCCGTCGCATCAGACCTACCTCTAGTGATCCATGCAAGACACGCGGAAGAAGAAGCTTTCGAAATGGTGCGATCACTCGACAAAGTGGTCTTCCATTGCTACGGCGGAAGTCTTGAAACAATGAAGCATATACTGGAGCGTGGATTCTACGTTTCGCTGGCAACTACCGTGTGTTACTCAGGCCATCACCAGTCGTTGGCGAAGGTTGTGCCGATCGAGTCTTTGTTGCTTGAGACAGACGCTCCTTTCCTCTCACCTAGGCGAGGAAGGAATGAGCCTTCTTACGTGTTGGATTTGCTAAGATGGGTAGCAGAGATCAAAGAGATTTCGCCCGCCAAGATCGCGGAGGTCACAGCTAAGAACGCTGAAAGGGCATTCGACCTCTAGTCGCGGCTTCAGAGGTTGACTTCTCCATGAAACGCTATCTCAGCAGGTCCTCTAAGCACAATCGTTTCGATTTCGCTTCCATTGGCTATGACTGTTACCGTCATACGGCACCCTCGCGTCACGACACCCATTGGTCTATTCGCCTTGACTCTTCCGGCAAGGTACGCGGCTGCAACAGAGGCAGTGACTCCTGTTCCGCATGACAGGGTTTCATGCTCCACTCCTCGCTCATACGTCCTGACTCTCAGGACACCGTTGAACTCAACGAAGTTGACATTTGTACCTTGAGGAAAGATTTCTCTCATGTATCGTATGGCTCTCCCTAGGCCCTCCACATCGACTTTCTCCACGTCATCTACAAAGATCACAGTGTGAGGAACTCCGGTGCTGAGAACAGTCACTTCCATTTCTCCGACCATCGGAACGAGAATTTTTCTGCATATGAATGAGTCTCCAGTGGCCTCAACTGGGACTTCTCTTGGTTTGAGTTTGGGCCTCCCCATGGAGGCCTCCACCATGAATGTGTTGCGCCGTTGCCAGATCACGGAGGCACGAATGGTTCGATCCATTGCGATTATTCCAATCTGTTTTCCAGTCGAAGCCATGCCAATGTCAACAGCGTATGCAGCTATACACCGGGCCCCGTTTCCACACATTTCAGCCTCCGAGCCGTCGGGCATGAAGAACCTTGCAGCAAACTCTTCGTCCTTTCCTCTTGTCTTTGAGAGGAAGATCACTCCATCAGCGCCGATCGACGTGTACCTCTTGCATGTGTGTTTCGCGAATCTTCTTCGCTCTTGCTTCTTGACGAGTCGGGCCTTGACTTCATCCATCAGAATGAAGTCGTTGCCGCATGCGTGCATCTTCACGAAAGGTATCTTCAACTGTTGACAACTCACCTAGGGAAGTTCGTGCCTCACCAGATCTTCGTAGCTCTCACGTGAACGTATCATCCTGGCGGATCCGTTCTCCGTCATCACAACAGCGCATCTTGGATAGGAGTTGTAGTGGCTTGACATGGAGAATCCGTAGGCACCTGCATCAAGCACTGCAAGCAGATCACCCTCAACGAGTCTGGGCAGATCTCTGTTCTTGGCAAGATAGTCAGCTGACTCGCAGCATGGCCCTCCGATACTGTATCTTCGTGCTGGAGCGTCAGTTGCTTTGTTCGCTACAAGAATGTGATGGTAAGTATCGTAGAGGGCAGGTCTGATGAGAAGGTTCATGCCAGCATCAACCATCGCCCAGTTCTTCCTTACGGTCTCTTTTACCACGCCAACGGTTGTGAGGAGAATCCCTGCATCTCCAGCAATGGCCCTTCCCGGTTCAAGTATCAACGTCGGAAGTGACAGCCCTCGCTTGAGCACCTCTTCCTTAATTGAAGAGGCAATTGTGCGAGCATACTCAATGACAGCAGTGGAGGATTGGCCTGTCGCGTAGGGGATGCCTAACCCTCCTCCGAGATCGACGAGACTGATCTCCAGCTTGAATCTGTTCCTTATTTGACTGATCAGGTCGAAGACACGGTGAACGCTTTCTTTGAACGGGTCGATGTCGTTTATGCTTGATCCAATGTGCGCCAGTATGCCTGCAACGGTGAGATTCTTCTCCTCGCTAGCCAATCTGTATGTTTCCAGTGCGTCTTCTATCCAAACTCCAAACTTGTGTTCTCTGAGTCCTGTGGCCAAGTGCTCGTGGGTCGCCGCTGCAATGTCAGGGTTCACGCGAATTCCGATCGTCACCTTTCTGTCGAGTAGAGAGGCGATTCGGCCGATCTTCCTTATCTCAGCCGACGAGTCCACGTTTATGAGCATGATCCCTGCTTCGATGGCCGTCTTGAGTTCTTCAGATGTCTTGTTCGGGCCATCGAACACTATCCTTTCTGGCGGGACACCAGCTTTGAGGGCGATGTGAAGTTCGCCTCCTGAGGCGACCTCGGCCCCTGCCCCCTCATCTTTGAGAAGCTTGCAGACTGCGAGGTGACTGTTTGCCTTATACGCGAAACAGATCAGTACACGGTCGTAGACGGATTGGAAGGCGGCCTTGAAGTTCCTGAAGTTGCTTCTCAGTCTACTTCCGCTCATGACGTAGAGGGGACTTCCGAATCGGGTTACGAGATCTACTGCATCAATTCCATCTATCAGCAAGTGGCCTTTGGGGCCTATGGAAAGATGGCTTCTTCCTCCAAGATCGGGATCCAATCATGATCCCCAGAAAGCAGCTAACTCCTTCTTGTATGCGAAAAGCGCGGGGGTTCCACCAGTGTGGATGAAGACCACCGTTTCCTCCTTCTCGAAGTATCCTTGACGAATCAGGTCGATGAGTCCCCACATGGCCTTTCCTGTGTAGACTGGGTCGAGAAATATCCCTTCAGCCCTTGCAACCGTTGTGATCGCGTCCACAACCTCTTTCTGAAGAATTCCATAGCCTTCTCCAGCATATTGATCGAAGAAGTCCACATCTCTCAAGGAGACTGAGACATGCGAATCTATCAGTTTTGCGCAGCCATTGGCGATTTCCACTACCCTATGAACCAGTGGATCCCGTGAAGCGCCGTCGCTAATGCCCAGTATCCGGCCTTGAAAGTTCAGTGCCTTCGCTCCAAATAGAAGACCCCCCTGCGTTCCACCGGAGCCAGATGAGAAGGCTACGTGATCCACCTTAACGCCCATCTCCACAGCTTGTGACACTATCTCAAGCATGGCGTTTGCATACGCTATCGCGCCGATCGGGTTTGAGCCGCCCGTGGGTATGATGTATGGTTCTCCTCCGCTGTCCCTCACTTCTTCAGCGACATCTTCCATGACGGGCATAGTATCCCTCACATCCGGTCCAACAGTCCTGACTTCTGCGCCTAGAAGCTGATCCAAGAGCAGATTACCATCATATTCAGGCGGGACTTCGCCTCGAAGAACAAGTATCGGCTTCATGCCGTACCTCCTCGCGGCGGCTGTAGTCAGTCTTGCGTGGTTCGACTGCAGGCCTCCGGTCGTTATTATTGTGTCCGCGCCTTTCTCGATGGCGTCCGCGACGAGAAACTCGAGTTTCCTTGCCTTGTTACCTCCAAAAGCGAAGCCGTTGCTGTCATCCCTCTTGAACAGGATCTTTGGTCCATCAAGCATCTTTGTCAGCCGAGGCGTTTCCTCTAGAGGAGTGGGCAACATTGCTAGGCGGACTCTCGGAAGCTTTCCGATCTCCATTGACAGTAGACACCAAGCCATGTTTAGGATGTGATTGGGTTAAACTGTTTTCCCTATTATCCGCTGTAGCCCCTCAATCCTCGGCCTGACGCCCAATTGGATGCGGTGAATCGTCGCAAGCTGAGATCATGAAATCTTACACCAACACGTTTAAGTTGCTTAGTTTCTTTCTTGCGCCGGGAGACAGGTTGACTGCGGAATCGTCCCAGCCCCGAAGGCTTTACAGGTCCAATCAGAACAGAATGGTGGCTGGCGTGTGTGGAGGAATCGCCGAGTACCTGAGTGTGGATCCAACTCTGATCCGTCTCGGGTTTGTGTTGCTTACGATTGCGAGCGGATCTGGAATACTACTCTACCTGATCATGGCAGTCATTATTCCTAGGGCCCCAGCTGGCGCTCCACATCCAACCACTCCTTCCCTTCAGGTGAACTTAGGCGCTGCGATTTTGCTGCTGGTGGGCCTTGGCTTGGTTGTCCTCGGAGTGATCTGGGCGCTCGAGCAAGTGGCTCCTTGGTTCTGGCCGTTCTGGAGCCTCTGGTCCATCGTCCGAGGATTGGCCAAGTTCTTCTGGGCAGGATTGTTGATGGTCATTGGTTTGGCTATAATCGCTGCAGCGTTGAGGAGAAAATAGCCGTTCAGGCGGTCTTCGAGACCTTGAGTGAACGAAGCCATAGCCGTCTCAGCCGGAACCTAAGGACCGCATCATTCGGATTCTTTCTGGTTCTGGCGGGGGTCTTCCTTGTCGCTCATCCGTTGGCTGAGGAGAGTCGAGCCTTCCTTGCGGATCTGAGGCCTACTCCAATCTTCGATCACATATACTATCCGACACCCTCCTCGCCACATCCAGTCTTCTATCACATCCTCAGAAACTTCTCCATAATCTGGAGCATATGGCTGGCGCTTTCCATAGTAATTCAGCTCGCCATCAAGGAGCGTCCTAGAAGAGTAGCGCATACGCTAGGGGACTGTGTCTTCTGGATTGGTGCCTCCTACCTGCTGGAGATGATCTCTATCGGAACCCTGTCGTTCGGATCGTTCGTCGCGCTCCTCATTGTCGCGACAGGTCTGAGTCTGATCGTACGTGCGATAGCGATACTAGTCCTAGAGAAGCTTCGACCTTGGTCATGAGACGAGTCTTGTGACTAGGTCCCCCATCCTTCCTTTCATCTTCGCCACCATCGTCATGGCTCTTCTTCCCGAGGACCGAACGGCTCTACGTTCCTTCCCGACGAAGAGACATGAATCGCGCGACTTCTTTCCTCATCACATTCGGCCATCTCTCCTGCTTATATCGAGCGGAGCCAACCAATGTTCAGGGGCGAGAATGGTGGATCGCATGATCAAATCGTATGCCATCTGTGACCATCGATGGAAGTACATAGTCAATCAAGTAGAGTTCCACATGAAGAAATGTACTAGGTGCGGCCAAACGATCTCAGAGGACTAGATCCGCTTGAAGTAATCGCGTCACCGCAACTCCATTTTCTTCTCCTGCACCACGACGGTCTTGCTACCACAAGAAGTTCCATGGCAGCTTGTTGAGGATGATGGGTTCTCCTTTGGTGACAAGGACCACGTCCTCAAGATGCGTCCTCAAGCCCTTCTTAGGATCGCTGTGAGGCGGCTCGTAGGTCAAAGTCATTCCGGCTTTCAGAGACTGCCGGTCCTCATCAATCGAGCCAAAATTGGGAGCGAAAGGCATCGTATAGTCATGACACTCGAGGCCAATCTGGTGTCCACATCTTACCATAGGGTCGAAGCCATACTCCTTGTTGATCCTGTTCGATCCCTCCAAGACGTCGCTGGCGATAACGCCGTCCCCGATGAGCTTGATGCTCTCTCTATGGGCCTTGACAGCACGGTCAAGGAACTCCTTCACTTCAGGACTGGGCGATAGAGGTATGTTCCTGCCCATGTCCGAGCAGTAACCTGAAGGTATTCTGCATCCCACATCCACTGTGAGCATATCGCCGTGTTTGATTGGTCCCGGCGGCCTAGGAGGCCCTGAGGCAAAGTTTACCGTGGATTCAAAACTGAACTCTACAGCACCATTCGCGATCATCGACGCATCCATTCTCTTCTTAAGCTCTACAGTGCTGAGCCCAGGTCTGGCGTTCGAGGCAAGTTCAACCACAACCTTCTCGGTTATCTTTATGGCCTTCCTGATCTCACCGATCTCGTATTCGTCCTTTATCGCCCTCAGTTTGAAGACATGATCTGAAATATCGAGCCTATCGGTGAGTTCGATCTTCAATGCCTTCATCAGTTGGAGCGTGAATTGGGCACTCATAGTTGATAGATCGAAACAGACACGTCTTGCGCCATGGTAGCGTTCAAGGGCTTCCTTAATGGCTCGGATATGGTGACCTTTCTCCTGCTTGATTGGAATCACGTGATCATAGAGAGCCCGTTCCTGCATTCGAGGAGCCTCCCAATGAGGCAGAATAACGGTCGACTTATCGCGACTCAGAATCAAAGCAGTGTGCTCTTCACCGTATCCCCAAGAACCTGAAACGTAGAGGAAGTTGGATGGATTCTGGCCTATGACTTCATTGACAAAGACAACAGTATCGAAACCACGTGCTTCAACTTCGGCAAGAATAGAATCTACCCTACGTTGGATCGATTCCTCGCTGTTCATCACACTTCTCCAGCGCTTGCTGTGCAAGTCGGTCAGATGCTTTTTGAAGGCTCTCTGCCAGGAGCCACCATGAATGCAACTATGAGTTTTGTATTGCCAGTGTTTCTGATGCCGTGAATGGTGCCTGAGGGTATGTAGACGGCCATGTTTCGCTCAACTTTGGTTGTCGTCTTTTCTTTGCCAATATAGACATCTCCTTGACCTTCAATGATGTAATAGACTTCTTCGGACTCTGGATGAATGTGCATGTTCAGTCCTTGGCCAGGGTCAAAGTATCCAACTGAGAATCGGAGATGCTTTGTGCCGACTGTGTCGGGGCTGAACATGACTTTGATTGGTCCACCAAGGATTTCTTTCGCTTCAACTTCATCAAGTTTGAGAACTTTGACAGACAAGATGTCTCACAGCCTGAATGTTAGGTTGTGAATCACATAAGATTTGTCTAGTCCCGATCCTTGTCATAGGAAGCACGTTTTCAAAGTGTGTGGATGGATCTGAAGGCCTCTTTTTGACGAACCTATCCTCTGCATTTAATCTATTTTGTCGATTGAACAGAGGCCAGAGCACAGTGTGGAACGATAGATGGTTGCAGTGCTGCAGCTCTTTTCTGCAGCGTGCTTTTGTTTTTAGCGAATCTCCAGCCTAGCTCTTGAGCTTCTCTATGGGGGTATAGTCAATATCATATCCGAAATGCTTCGGTCCGAAGAGTTGGACACCCTTGTCTGTTCGCCACAATCTGTCGGCTTTGAATCCCAGTACCTCGATCTCTCTTCCGATTTGAGTTTTCAGATTTGGAACCCATGCAGAGAGTCCTTCTCCAGTAGATGCGTCGACGAGAGCTATCGAGTCTGGGCATGTAGCATATGGCTTGCGATTGATTCGAGTGACCAAGTATTCATTCTTATACCATATATCCAAGCGTTTTCCGCGGAAGTTACCTGAGCCCTGCACACTTATGTCTCCCCACATGAATCCACCTTCTTCTTTTCTTGTCCATGACTTGACTTTCCCTTTGAACAGGCGAAGACAGTCTGGCTCAGATCTCAAGATTGATTCTACGGGGTTAACCTTCTTCTCTCTGCTCGTCCTCACTGTGGACCCGAGTCGGATACATCGTGAAATCGAGTTACGAACGATTCCCTGTTTGTAGTTGGCAGCACTGTTTGGAGCTCGGGCTACGCTGACCATGCCTCCGGATATGACTGCCATGTACCTGGCTATGTCTTCACCACGATAGTCGTCTGCTGCCTTCTTCAGAACCATAAGATCTCCGATTGTGTTGGCCATTGCCATAGGGGAAACTGGGATACCTGCAACATGGGTTGTGGAAAGAGACATCTCGGGCTTGGCTCTTCCACAGGCATCAGCGTCAATTGCAGGTTTTCCTTCAAGAGCTGCGAGGTACATTGGAAGAATAGTGTTCCCTGGACCTATCTCACTGGGAACATACGTATAAAAGCGCTTCCCGACGAGGTCTTCCAGTTCTCTTATGGCCTTCTGACCTGTGCGAGTTTGAACTTCAACTAGATCCTGCTTCTCTGTGGTAGCCAGATACGGCTTGAGTTTCTCTTTGATCTCTTTACCCACTCCGCCACCTACGCCAGCAATGATGGTAAGATATGCATCGTCGGGAATCTCCATTGGATCAATCAAAGTGAACTGCTTACCCGAATCGTAAATTGCATTGATCAGTCGCTGTCCCAACTGTTCACTTCCGCCTCCTCCGCATCCAAGTATGCCAGCGCCAATCAGAAGATCAGACATGTCTTGTTTGGTTAAGGTTCTCACTGATGTCAGTCCTCAATTGGGGTTTCGCTTAGGCTGGATATTTAAGACTTCATCGATCCGCATCGGCTCAGAACTGGCATAAGACCGAGCTTTCCAAGCTCGAACCTGTTTAATTAGGGTGAGCGGAAGTTCTTTAGTTCAATCAGGGGAAGAATGTGCCAATAGGGTGATGATTGGTGGAGGTTCTGGAAGCCATACGAACTAGAAGGAGCGTTAGAAGCTTCAAAGATGAGAAGATCTCGGATCAGAATGCTGCGAAGATACTGGAGGCGGCCAGGTGGGCTCCCTCAGCGGGGAACAAGCAACCCTGGACCTTCATCTACGTGAAGGATCCACAGGTCCTCAGAATGATCAAGAACTGCTCTCCAGGATTCTACGCGGACGCCACGGCAGCCATAGTTATTGGAGTCGACAAAAAAGATGAACAGAGAGGAACTCTCGATGCGTGCTTTGCTGCTGAGAACATACTCTTGGCGGCCCATGCCCTGGGAATAGGTAGCTGTGCCATCGTTTCCTTCAACAGTGACCCTGTAAGGGAGATTGTTAATGCTCCGGAGACTTGGCAGCCCATTCTTGTGGTCTCTCTCGGTTATCCGGATAAGTTTCCAAGTCCTCCTTCCAAGAGGAAGCTGTCTGAAATTGTCTGCGTGAATTTCTATGGTAAGAAATGGCAGACGTCGGAGGTGTCCTGAGATGAGTGAGAATCTGGAAGAACGCTTCTATGATGCCCTTCTACGTACCCTCAACTACTCCATAGAGTTCGTCAACGATTCGAGCTATGCCTCTCTCAGATTCATGGATCTCTTCACTACCCTCCTGAAACTGCAGCCGCTCATGAGCATGCCGCGGAACGAGTTCTATGAGAGCCTGAGAGAGAAGATCAAGGATAGGGAGCTGGTCAGGGAGCCCAAGGAACGGGCGAAGCTTCAGACTGAGCTCTCGCAGATGTTCATAGAAGAGTGGAGAAGAAGAGACTCTCAGAAATAGCTTCGAACGATCTTCAACAGCGAGAGACTTTCAGGCTCATTCTGAGATTTCAGGTCACGGCATCAACGTGCCAGATGGCGAGAAAAGGTAGGAAGCTTGTTTTCTGAACGCAAAGGCTTAATACCGCAGCGGCACCAAAGCTTTGGTTTCTGAGGAAATGTTATGAAAATCAACTTAGTGAGAATACTACTAGCTACGACCATAGTTTCAATGCTTCTGGCACCCATGGCTAGTCCTCCAGCAATAGCTCAACCAAGATACGGAGGCACACTTGTTTGGGGAATGGGAAGCGACCCGGCTCTTCCAGGCATTCTGGGAGCCGGCGCAGGAACCTTCCTCATGCAACAGGTAGCTCATCAGATGTTCAACACTCTGGTTGCTCACGATTTCAACACAGGCGATTGGAGACCGGAGCTAGCCGAGAAATGGGACGTTTCTGCAGATGGCAAGACTCTGAAGTTCTACCTCGTGAAGAATGCAACGTGGCATGATGGGAAACCGTTCACTTCGGCGGATGTCAAGTTCAGCTATGAAAAAGTGAATCCAATCTATAACGGCTTCGCCTCGATGTTCATGAAGACGGTGAAATCTATCGAAGCGCCTGATGACTATACGTTAGTGATGAACTTGAAGTCACCTTGGCCGGCAATGTTCTCTCCAATCCAAGGATTCGGTGGTGTTGGCTGGAGTATCGTTCCCAAACACCTCTACGAAAATACTGACGTGGCGACAAACAAGTATAACAACGAACCCGTGGGAACAGGCCCCTGGAGATTCAAAGAGTGGGCGAGAGGAGACCACATAACTCTTGTGCGCAACGAGAAGTACTGGAAGAAAGGGCTACCGTATCTCGACCAGATGATCTTCAAGATAATTCCTACCGCATCGGGTCGGGCATTGGCCTTTGAGAAAGGAGAGGTAGACCTTCTTTGGGCTATGACATTGGGCTACCCTGAAGGTGTGGCACTTGAGAGTAGTATCAAAGCAGGAAAACTGACTGGCAAGAGAGTCTGGTTCTACCCCAGCCAATCAGGGTCAGTCGATGTCCTGTACTACAACCTGCAGCCTAATGGCCCAGCCTTCTTCAAGGATGTCAATGTCAGAAAGGCCATCGCCTACGCAGTGAACGTCAGCAAGATAAATGAACTCGTGTACTACAACAAAGCAACGCTACTCAACGGTCCCGTATCACCTGCACCAGCAACCAGCTGGTACCGCGACCCGAACCTTAAACAGCCAACATATGACCCAGCAATGGCAAACAAACTCCTAGACGAAGCAGGATACAAGAGAGGCCCAGATGGAACGCGGTTCAAGTTCAGGATAACTGTTGACTCTTCTGGATACCCGAACCATGTCAAAGAAGGAGAAGTCATGAGAGACTACCTCAAGGATGTCGGTATTGATCTGAACATTGTCACCCTGGATACTCCGGCGTGGCATGACGCGGTCTTCAAACGTTGGGACTATGATACATTCGTCTTTCCAATGTCTACTGGCCCAGATCCGCTCCTTATCATACGGTACTACACTGGGAAGGGCATAGAACCCGTCTCGTGGTCTAACGCAGGCGGATACAACAACTCAAAGGTCAACGAACTATTCTATGCGTCAGAGATCGAACCTGACAGAGCGAAAAGAGCTGACCTTGTCAAGCAGGCCACAAAGATCTTAGTAGACGATCAAGCAGCGTTCTTCTTAGTTGCCCGACCATACGTCAACGGTGTAAACCTAGATTTCTCGGACGAATTCCAGCCGGGAGCATTTGAATACACGGGTGGAGTATGCTTCGCGAGGACAGAGCGCGTATACTGGCGTAAAGCACCTGCACCTACAACCACCACAACAGTCGCACCACCGACACAAGCACCAGGAGTCGGAATGGATACAGTAGGTCTAATTGTCGCGATAGTCATCATAGCTGCAGGCGTAGTTTACTGGCTGAAGAAACCGAAGGCCAAAGCGGCCTAACCCCTTTCCTTTTCCCTTCCTTTTTCTTTTTTTTGATTTTCACTAGTACCGGTAGGTCTCAACCATGACCTGATGACAGAAAGAGGGATAGAAAGATCAGCGCGTCGGGGCCCTTTGAAGATTAGTAGTATCTTACGCAGTGCTTTGGGACACGCACTGTTCTGTTTGCCAGTCTTCAAATGAAGAGAGAGAGACTCTTTTCTGGTCCGCAGTTGTTCTGTACTGCTCAGATTCCGAGTTGTTGACTGAATTCAGCGAGTTTTTTCTCGACATATTTGCCTTCGTTTTCGATCTGCTTTCCATCGACCCAGACAGATGGATTGAGCATTACACCGTCGGTGTGGCCTTTGGCAGGTCTTCCTCGATAGCTACCGATTCCCATCTCGACACCACCGAAGACTCTTTCGTCTTCAAGTATTCTGCCACTGATTTTCTTGACTCCCGGGTTGAATCCATAGGAGATATGAACGAGATCGAACATGTGAGGATCGTCGAGACTTCTTAACCATCTCTCGAACGTTGCCGCCTGAACACCACCGTCTATCTTGACTATGCGACTGTCTTTGACTGTGAGCTTGACAGGTTCCCGTAGGACATTTACCTCGTCAGGCGGCCAGATGCATCCGTCGAATACCACAGTTCCGTTGGCTGATCCCCAGACAGGAGCGAAGCTGGCCTGGCCTCCCAAGGTGGCCCATTGGCTTGTTGGTTTCGTGATTATGTTGCCGCTGAGACGAATCATCTCTTTGTCGACTGTGACGGAAAGATCTGTTCCTGCTGGTGTAGTCACTCGAAACTTCGAAGCATTCCTTGTCAACTCGACTAGATGCTCTCCGAGTTGGACCATCTTGGCGTAATCGACTCTTGAAATGCATCGCACCATCATGTCGACATCCATGCCCGTCAAGATAATGTACCTTACGTCTGTCCGGTTCACTGCATCCCAGAAGGCCTTTGTGTAGAGTATGTATGATGTGGCAAATTCTATGATAACATCGGCAGCACACAAGGCGGCTGCAAGTGGCTTGGGCGGCTCGAGACCTGGACGGGAACGGGTCTCATATCTGACTATTATTGGTACGCCGCCGAGGCTGTAAGCGGCTTCAGCTGTGGCCTCCATCACCCTGAGGTCGTTGGTTGTATCTCCATATATGAGGACGGTCTCACCGCTCTTTACACCCAACACGTCTCTTGCGAGTTTGAAAGCGCCTAGTTTCAACTCAAAATTCATGTATTCACTAAAGGACATATGTGATCAGGCTGATTGGGGCTCAAGTTGTCTTAAAAGACTTTACACCGAGACATGGGTGACTAGATGTCAGATATCACCATAAGTGAGAAAAAGGAGATATTGAAAGTAGAACGGAACGAAGAAATCTGGAGGAAGGAGTCTGACATCGCTACTGGAGATACTTGATCTGAACACGCATTTTCACACTTCAAGAGGCACTGTAAGGGCTGTGGATGGAGTCAGCCTCGGTATCGAGAAAGGTGAAGCTTTAGGACTTGTCGGCGAATCGGGCTGCGGCAAGACTATGACAGCGTTCTCCATCATGGGGCTTGTTCCATCACCTGGCAAGATAGTCGGAGGAGAGATCTGGTTCAGCTATGATGACACTCGGAAGGATTTGACCAAGATATCTGAGGAAGAGATGAGGAAAGTCAGGGGTGAAAAGATTTCCATGGTATTCCAAGATCCTATGACGTATCTTAACCCAGTGATGAAGATCCGTGATCAGATAGCTGAAGCCATAGTTTTGCATCAAAAAGTGCCTAGGGGTGAGGCGGGGAGAAAAGCGATAGAGCTTTTGGAGAAGGTTCGAATACCAATCCCGTCAACTGTTGCACAATACTATCCTCATGAACTCAGTGGAGGAATGAGACAGCGGGCGCTCATCGCAATGGCGATCTCGTGTAATCCTGATCTATTGATTGCTGATGAGCCGACCACTGCTCTCGACGTGACCGTACAGGCACAAGTCTTGGAACTAATTAAACAGCTAAAGAACGAGATGAACATGGCCTTAATGTTGATTACGCACGATCTGGGAATTGTGGCTGACACATGTGACAGAGTCTGCGTCATGTACGCTGGGCGCATTGTGGAGGAAGGAAATGTGTACGACATATATCGAGAGCCGAAGCACCCTTACACGATGGGATTGCTGAAGTCGACACTCAGCATAGACGAGTTCAAGGAGACACTGGTGACTATAGAGGGAACGGTACCGGATCTGACGAACCTTCCTCCAGGGTGCAGGTTCCGCCCTCGATGTTCGCAGATATCTGATCGATGTAGAGAGACTGTGCCTCCCGTGGTTGAAGTGAAGAGAGGACACAAGGTCTCCTGTTGGCGGTATGCGTGAATCGGAAATGGAAAAAGAACCACTCATCAAAGTAGAGAAACTCAAGAAGTACTTCCCTGCCAAGAAAGGCCTATTCAAAAGGGAAGAACGGTTCGTCAAGGCTGTTGATGATGTAAGCTTCGAAATCAGTAGAGGGGAAAATCTGGCGCTAGTGGGTGAGAGCGGATGTGGAAAAACCACGACAGCGCGACTCATCCTCAGGCTCGTGGATCCGACATCAGGGTCAATCAACTTCGCTGGAAAAAACCTCTTCAACCTGAGCGAGGAAGAGTTGAGACTGATCAGGCCGCAAATGCAGCTCGTTTTCCAAGATCCGTATGCGTCGCTCAACCCTCGAAAGACTATCAAGCAGATTCTTGGTAAACCCTTCAGTTTACACAGAGAACTCTCGAAAGAGAAGATTGAGGATGAAGTGCTGCGTTTACTGGAAATAGTTGGCTTAACGCCTCCAGCGCTGTTTGTAGATAGGTATCCACATGAATTCAGTGGAGGGCAGAGACAACGGATATGCATTGCCAGAGCCATAGCATTGAACCCCTCTTTCGTTGTGGCAGATGAACCTGTTTCAGCTCTAGACGTGTCTGTAAGAGCACAGATCTTGAACCTACTCAAAGACTTGCAAGCAAGGTTAGGGATCACGTATCTATTGATCACGCATGATCTTGCAGTTGTCAGATCAGTGAGTAACAGAGTTGCTGTAATGTATTTGGGAAGACTGGTTGAGATGGGGGGCGTTTCGGAGCTTTTTAGGCAACCTCTCCATCCGTATACGGAGGCTTTGTTGTCAGCTACGCCAATTCCTGATCCACAGAAAAGCAGATCAAGAGCAAGAACCATCCTGCGTGGTGACGTACCTTCACCCATCGACCCCCCTCCAGGATGTCGGTTCCACACAAGATGCCCATCCTCGATGAAAAAGTGCGAAGAAACAGAGCCCCAACTGGCCCAGGTCGATAACAGACTTGTTGCTTGTCATCTTCGAACATGAGACCGAGCCATGGCCTTCCAGCTGTTGTTGTTTGGTCCACTTACAATCGTCGGAATAGATGAAAAGAGCTTTAACCTCACAACGAATCTTTCGACTGGATAGTCATGGGCCCCATACTCAGACTTATCGCCAGACGAATCATTCTAGCGATCCCACTGATTTTCGTAGTGATCACTATAAACTTCTTGATCGTCCATACTGCCCCCGGCGATCCCACGCACATACTTCTCGGCGAAGCTGCCACCAAAGAGTTTGTTGAAGCAATGAGGGCCAAGTTTGGTCTTGACAAACCCCTGTACATGCAGTACTTTTTGTACATATCTAGCGTTGTTCAAGGAGATTTGGGCTATTCTATTCTAAGGGCTCAATCCGTAAGCGCTCTGATAATGGAGCGCCTTCCAGCCACCCTTCTCCTCATCTTCACAGCGATGCTCATATCGATAGTAGTAGGAATCTTTCTCGGAGTGACAGCATCTAAGAAGCCATATTCGTTTAGAGACAATGTAGCAACAAGCATTGCCCTCTTCGGCGTCTCTACCCCGACCTTCTGGCTTGGCCAGATGCTTCTGATATCTCTCGCCATCTATGCTGGCCTCTTCCCAGCATCTGGATTGAGAACTCTCAGGATTGAGCTATTAGGCCTTGAGCATGTGCTCGATATTCTTCACCATCTAGCGTTACCAGCAATCACATTGGCGTTGTTCCACCTTGCGTTCATAACCAGACTAACAAGGGCGAGCATGCTTGAAGTCCTAGGTCAAGACTTCATTGTCACTGCGCGAGCAAAGGGACTAGACGACAAAACTGTCACATATAGACACGGATTGAGGAATGCTCTGCTGCCAGTTACGACTTACACAGGAATGAGCATAGGTTTGCTCTTTGCTGGAGCGATTATGACTGAGACTGTGTTCTCGTGGCCTGGCATGGGCACCCTTCTCTACGACTCGCTCCGTCTAAGAGACTATCCTGTGCTGCTAGGAATCTTCATCTTCGTTTCAGTGATGGTAGTAGCGTCCAACCTTGTCGTAGATGTCCTCTACAGCTACTTGGATCCGAGAATAAGAAGTGAATGAACAATGAATCAAGATGGACCAACACCCATCCAAACACGACGAGAGAAGAAGACCGTCCTCTTCAAAGTCGCTGGATTTTGGAAGCAATATAGCAAGAATCGCGCAGCAGTAGTTGGATCATTCCTTCTCGCAGCCATATGCGCAATCGCGATTGCTGCTCCAGCGATCACATGGTACCCTCCACTCAAAAGTGCAGTCGGCAACCCTTTCGTTCCACCTACAACAAAACACCTTTTCGGCACCGATGATCTTGGTAGAGACATCTACAGCAATGTTGTCTACGGTGCAAGAACCTCATTGATTGTGGGTCTTCTAGCAGCGGGGATCTCAGCGCTCATAGGGATCTTTGTCGGAGCCACCTCAGGCTACTACGGTGGGAAGATCGACGAGCTTCTGATGAGGATGAGTGAGATATTTCTTGTCTTGCCCACGTTTCTCTTGGCACTGATTATTGTGGCGGTATTTGGTACAAGCATCAACAATATCATCTTAGCTATCGCCATTGTCAGTTGGCCTAGAACGGCACGTCTGCTTAGAGCCGAGTTTCTAACATTAAAGGAGCGGGAGTTTGTTGAGGCCGCACGCGTGCTGGGCTCCAAGCACACAGACATTATGTTGAGTGAGATTCTTCCGAACGCGATCTTTCCGGTCATAGTCAATGCTTCGCTTGAAGTCGCAACAGCGATCCTTACTGAGGCGGGATTGAGTTTTTTGGGGGCTGGTGATCCGAACGTGCCCAGCTGGGGTTTGATGTTGAACAATGCTCAGAGCTATCTGAGGGTGGCGTGGTGGATGGCCGCTTTCCCAGGAGCCATGCTTCTCCTCACATGTCTCTCCCTCAACCTTGTGGGCGACGGCCTAAACGACTACTTTAACCCGAGGCTGAAGGAGAGATAGACAACCGTCTCTTGATCTCATGAGAGATTGTGTGGGAGGATCTGGTTAATTTGAAGAAGATCGGTTTGGCGACAACCTCGCAGACGCCACGTGACGATATCGTTCCATCACTCCGAAGAATGATCGGCAGAAGCGTTGAATTCGTACAGGCAGGTGCTCTGGACGATCTCACAAAGCAAGAAATTCTGAGGCTTACGCCGAAAGACGATTCTGACGTTTTGGTCTCAAGAGTGAGAGACGGCTCCGAAGTCATGTTCGGAAAGAGTCACATCGTGCCGAGGCTTCAGAGATGCATAGACAGCCTGAACACCAAAGGCGTGGAAGCCATAACCCTGCTTTGCACAGGAAGCTTTCCTAGATTCGAATCCAAGGTTCCCATCGTAAGACCTGACTTCTTGATGTATGGCTTTCTAAAGTCAATCCCGAACCTGAAGAAGGTGGGGTTGCTCGTCCCAAACGAGAGGCAGCAAGATCCCATAGGCAAGGAGTTTGAAGACGAAGGTTTTGAGGTCGTGACTTCGTGGCTTTCTCCTTACAGAGAAAGCTCTGTCGAAGAGGCCACGAAACCCTTCAAAAGAGATGACGTGACGGTGATTTCACTGCTCTGTATGGGCTACAACCCGGGTTTGAAGAAGAAGGCGGTAGAGTTCACTTCGAAGCCCGCAGTCCTGGCGCAGTCCTTGCTGGCTAAAGCGATCGACGAACTCCTAACATAGTCGTAGACGCAGATCCTGCAGCAGAGAGATCGATCACATTTCTGGTTTTCAGATCAGCTTAAGTTGTAGATACTCTGCCGGTACTTCTTCTCCAGACCTAAGGTACAGTATTGCTCCGGAAGCCTGCCAGAGCGTGGCTCAACTCGGCTAGGAACCATCTCTCATTTTCCTCTGTTCTGCGGAAACCGTCCAGGGCGAGTCTCGTCAGCTTCCCTGTTCCACTCTAGATCTTCTGCTCACCAATCCCAATAAGATGTAAGCGCCACGGTTTATGCTACCGCTATTCATTGTCGATCATGGGAGAATGCGTCTTTGATGGAAAGGCCCTGCCTCGTCTATTGAGCTAGCTGAATGCTCTCCGTGTCCGAGAGAGAAACTCTCCTCCGTCGAGGGCCAAGCCTTACTGTGTCTTCGATCTGATTCCAATTACAGTCCTGACTGCCACTTGACGCACATGTGTAATGGCTGGTGTAGAAGTTGGAGGGAGAGCTTGGCCCTCCCTCACACGCGCGTTGGCCCGTCACTTGCGGTGAGGATCTCAGCCCCAAGCGCAGTGAGGCTTGATCAAATGCTTCTGATACTCATTCAAGAAGTTTAGTAACGAATGTCTTGACAGACAAGAACGAGGTTCGAGGAGAGGATGGAGTCAGACCCCACGAACCGAGGCCTGGAGAAAACTCGAAAGAACGAATGAGAACAAGACACAATTCTGCTGCTGATGGTTCTAGTGACTGGCCATGTGGATCCAATCATATGGCCAGCTAGGCCCGGATCAGCTCAAGGGGAGTAGAAGTAGAGCGTGGCCCATGAGACAGGCCCATTCTCTGCTCTTCGACTAGTTTGTCGGCTTTGTGAACGTTTGGCATCTGTGCGCCGCTGTTGGATCCGTCTTGCTGAGTTCGGTTGCCGCTCGTTCTTTGATTTGAGTGGTTTCCATTCCTTCGCGGAAGATACGTGCAACCATTTCGGTGATTTTTGCTGCATGCTCCTTCTTAGCTCCAGCTTTCGTCAAAGAAGTCTCAAGTTTGGCTTCATCAAAGGTCTCCATTTCTCCGGATCGCTTCCTGACTTGGTCCAATGAAAATCACCTCCCGACTTTCAAAGCGTTTGCTACAACGCATTGTTGTCAGCTATTCAAGATTAGTAACGTATGCGTTGACAGACAGAATCGGTCTGTGCTTTGTCACTCGTTCTGTTCTCAACTCATCTAGACAAGCTTGGCTACTTGATTCAGGCCTTTGGCATCATCGAGGTTTGGGGAGCCTTATGCTTCAACTATATGGAGAAAACTTTGGGATAGAATATTAACCCAATTCTGTGGATACTCATGTTCTTTCTATTTCGAGACGACATGAAAGCATTCCGGTTTTCTCTGAATCTCTTCTTGGAGAAAGTTAATGCTCAAACCTTTGTGGAGGATTGCGTCGGCTCTAGCGCAGACCTGTCCTTGTCTGAAAGCTATCACGGTCGGCACGGCATCAATGTGGTACTCTTCCCAAAGGTCACTGTCGTAGCTAGAGATGTCCACCTGGGCAACAGTCATCTCAATCTTCTCTGAGAGTTCAAGAAATCTCGGCATGAATTCAATGCAGTAAGGGCAGCGTGGCATGTAGAATAGTACTACTGCCGA
>Ga0315282_10001256_pt1 | contig 48462 bp, 39 predicted proteins | sample YL17G07_20_MG_FD_203693 | JGI IMG/M metagenome (GOLD analysis project Ga0315282, IMG submission 203693) | Sediment microbial communities from Yellowstone Lake, YNP, Wyoming, USA - YL17G07_20 | ecosystem: Environmental > Aquatic > Freshwater > Lake > Sediment | place: USA: Wyoming | collected...
GGGCTTCGACGCCGGGATTACTCCCGACACCGCCCGGTCCGCTACCTGCTGAACGAGCAATTCGCAAGGCAACCTCCTTTCAGGTTACAAGGTCCGCCAGGCTTTTCCTGACGCTCCAGAGACGCAGAGGACGCGAAGAAACGCAACCACCGATGAACGCTGATAAACGCCGATTTTGAGCGGAAAACCGTCATTTCAGCCGCAGATTTCACCGATTTCCGCAGATTTGAGCCCCCCAATCATCAATCATCAATCCAAAGGCATCCCCGCCGCAATGCCTTGCGATTCACGGGTTATGCCCCTCTCTCCGGAAGAACTGCCGGACCCCTTAGGTTCTCCCCGCCTGATCCAGTTCTTGAGCTCGCTTAATTGCCTCGATCCAGACACGTATCCACCGCTCCGCACCCTGCGAGACACCGCCGGGAAAGAGTGCCTCCATCGTCTCATTGTGATGAATATTACCGAAATTCTGCACGACGCACCGGACATCGCGAGCGGTCAACCCCAACAAGTACGACCAACATCCTTCGATGTCCCAATCCACCTGCTCGGCTCCCATAACGGGCCTATTTGAACACAGGACGGCGACACAGTCGCGCAAGTGTGATACGACAACAGGGTGCGCCTTCAGGACGGGAGGTGGGACTGTTCGCATCCGTCCCAGGCGTGTGTGTGTCAGCTTCGAGAAGGCGCGAGAGCTGTCTATCTCTCCAAAGGTCATGAACACCTGCAGGTGAAATAGGCGCGAGCAAAGAAGGGACAACAAGAGGGGTTCGTCAAGTCCTTCGTGTTGGTACTCCGTCTTGACCCTGTACAGGTATACGGACTGGGGGCAGTAGGCAGACAGATTCTGGTCAAGTATGGCATTGACGCCGATACCCGCTTGACGAATAAGAATCTTGGGAGAGGCGTAAAGCGTGTCCGGCTTATAATTGATCCCATCAGCAGAGGTATCGAGCCAGCGCACAGACGGCGCGACGTACCGCGAGATGGAATCTCCGTCTATGTAGGGCTTCCAGCATGGGTCGGAGTGTGCAAGTGACGTTACCAGAATCCGATTGTTGGCGTCATCCTCAGGGGTATAACTACTTCCACAGTGTGTACATTTCTTGCTTCGAAACCGCCCTTGCTCATCCTTCAGAGGTGGGGCATCCCACAATGCACATGCTGGACAGCGCACAACAGATCCGAGTTTGTTCAGTTCTACGCCACGCCCATGATCGCATACCTGCTTCAGTGTCGGCACGTCGCGCGTTATACGAGTCACGAGAGCCACCGCCTCGTCATTACCGAACAATGGAATCCCTTTGTCGGTGTCTGCGAGGCATTCGCCAACGTCGACGGTACGTTCGAACTGGCGAATGGCCTCATCCAAAAGGATCATGCCCCCCTGCGCCGCACGTCTTGTATTGATCGGCAAGACAGATGACCGAAACTGATAGTCTCCACGCGGATCGGTCGGTTGCCCAGCGATCCACAGGACTGTCGACATCCGAACATCGCTGGTGAACCAATCCGGGCCGAGGTTCATTACAGCGTCAGTTTTCACTCGCTCCAACATATGTTGTCGAGTCGCCTTTTTCGCGGGGCTAAGAATCGTGTCTGGCAAAACAAGACCGATTCGTCCTCGCGAATGATGAACAAGAGCGGTTGCCAGACAGACGAAGCATTCCGAATGATCGTCACTAACACAATCATACGTTGGAAACTGTTTCAAAATGCTAAGAGACTGGGCATGTCCCCAGGGGGGATTGCCAACGACAACATCAAACCCAGCCGCGGGCTGTCGCCCAGTTGTGTCAAAGAATACCTCTGGGAACTCGAGTTCCCAATGGAAACACGACACATCTGGGCGGTGCGCGATCTGAAGGGCCTTCTGGAACCAAGGTTCTCGCCTTACCCTTGTATGGTTGTTCCGCGTGCCTATGCTTTGTAGCGCCCTTGCGTGTTGTTCAGGCGTGACTTGGTCGGCTCTATTGAGAAAATAGGTTGCGCACCAGAGGTCGGCGATTGCGATAAACGGCTTGCGGATTGCCTCGACCACGCTGCTAAGCACCCTTCCCTTCTCCTTGACCAGCTCTACCGTGTCCGACGGCCTGTTCGCGATGACTGCAAGTCCATCAAGAACTCTTGGGAGATGCAAGGAGAGTTGGTCCTCAAAGAGAGGCAATGCCTCTGTTCCGGGAAGGCTATTTAAGGTTGTCACGGTTGCCCCTACGAGGGAATTTCCGCAACGGAGATGGTGGTCGAGGAACGTGAGGGGATAATTGATGCCGGCGGTCTCCAGCCATAGGGCAACTTTCGCAAGCTCTACAGCAAGCGGGTTCAAGTCCACTCCATAAAGGCAGTGCTCCACAATCCGTCGTTTCCAGAACGTGAGAATGGATTCCTCGCTCTGAAGGTGATCGCCCACAGAATCTCCGGCGTGTGGATTCGTGGCGATCTCCTCAGCGACGCACTGGCAGGCGCGAAGAAGGAAGTGGCCTGATCCCATTGCAGGATCGAGAATCTTCATGCGAAGGACACGGTCATCAAAATCGCTTTCAAGCTCAGCGAGTCTCCTTCCTAGCAGTATGCGGTTGTCGCCGCGAGCGCGAGCATGTTGTGCTTTCAGTTCTCGGATTTCAGATTCAAGTTGTGCGTTTACTGCCCTACATCTCTCTCCAACGGTCTGATTCACAATGTAGTCAACAATATCGTTTGGCGTGTAGTAGCTGCCGCTAGCGCGTCTTTCTCCTTTATCTGTGATGAGGTATACATCACCGGGGCTGTATACGATCTCTGTCCAGTCGTAACCCGCGGCAAGAGAATCAGACGCTCGGATCACCTTCTCCTCAACCTTTTGGGCGTGCTTGCGAATCACGACCATTGGCTCTGTGGCGTATTTGGGCTGGAGCTCCAGCAGTCCTTCGTAAACGTGCCCAAGATGCTGTATGCTCAAATCACGATAATCGACGCGCGAAAGGCCCGCTTGGGGACGTTCGCGGTCGGGAGCCCTGCTGAGGTAGTCGATGACGCGCGCAAGATACCAACTCGGAAGCACCTTCTCTGTTAGAAAAGCATCCTGATCCGGGTCGAACAGTCCGCCATTGTAGGCTGGCACGCCGTATCTCTTGCCACCCGAATCCACAAGGTCGAAGAGTTCTGTCAGAGTGTCCCAGAGTTGGCGATCATTCCGCGTGGAATCCTCAGGCGCATCAGAGGTGCTCTGATCGAGTTGGGTCGCAATATTATCGCGCAGACGCCCCAACGAGCGGTTTTCCCGATACAGGTGATTTGTGCGGTAGGGCAGGAGGTCCCGGTCCTCAGCGTACATGATAAACAGGAGTCGATATAGAAGAACAAAGCTGTGCTCCCTGCAGAGATTCAGGTGCTCGGCCGAGTTGAGTCCATTCGGCGCGTAATCCAGAAAGCCTTGAATGCAAATACGCAGCGCTTCAAACACCCCGCCTTTAAGTTCTTCACCGACCCCGACCCTGTACTCATTGCTGCCGCTGATAGCGCGCTGCATCAAAGGTTGTCGTGGCTCGGTGCTGACGAAGGCAGCAGGGCTGAAGAAGAGATAGAAGCGGAGAAAATCATCGATCAGACGCATGTCCTCTTCGATAATGCGCTGGGCCTCATCACCCCCCGCCTCAGTCCATCGATTGAGCAGTTGGCCCAAGTCGAACTCAAGGTACGTTTCGAATCGCGGTTGGTACGCCTGGAGGTCATGTGGATAGAGGCGCCAGAGCCGCCCGTTGGTCAAAAGGCCGAAGTTCCTCGCGCTTTGATGCATGTACTGTTCAATCTGCTCTGGTGGATACCTCCGTTTGTTCTTCACTTTCACCGGGCGATCAAGATTGACACCCCATGCTTTCGCATCACCGACAAGAGTCGCATGATCCCAGAAGGCAGGGTTTGTTCTGCCTGCGCGGACTGCGGCGTCGTAATCCGCATTAGTCAAAAACAAAGCATAGTCCGCCCTGCTTCCGCGAAGGGACGCCTGATACCACATCTGCCAGCCAAGAATGGTCAACATGGGCTGAATGAAGGCCTGTTCCAGGGTGGCCTCGGCATATTGCTCGACGTACGCTCTTTGCTCAACCCAAAGGGAACGCACGCGAGCGAAAAGCTGGCTTGCACGCTCACGACATTCGGTCCATTCAGGCTCGCGGTCCAAACGATGCTCAAGCCAATTGTTCGAAAGGAAATTGCGGTTCCTTATCGGACCGAACGGCAATGGGAGCTGTTCCCTTTTCATACGCTTGTCTTCCTCTCGTTCAGGAGCGCGAAACGATTCTCATGAACGAAGCTCTCGGCCCACTGACCGGGCCCTGGAAACTAGTATCGGCAGAAGCGCAGGGTAAAATGCAGTTCTTGTCGCGTGTTCCGCAGCCAATTTCGGGGCAATGTACTCGCTTCGGAGCGTTCCGCCGAGGGAGGGGAGGGACAAGCGATAGGTGATAAGTGATAAGCCGAGGGCTGGCCGGAATCTGCGTCAATCGGCGAAATCTGCGGACTCTCTTACCCTCTTCCGTTCTTCCCTTCGTTGCTCCGGCATCTGGCCGGAGTGGGCCTCTGGATTGATTATTGATGATTGACGATTGACGATTGGGGGCAGAAGGCCGGGACGGCCTGATTGCGGACTGGGGATTTCGGACTCGTCCGACAAGTCGGATTGCAGATTGTCTCCAGCCTACGGCCTGTGGCCTCCAGCCGGAATCTGCGTAAATCGGCGAAATCTGCGGATGAATAGCGGTAGTCGGTAGTCAGTTGCCGGCTGTCAGTTGGAAACCTCTGCGTCCCTCTGCGGCCTTTGCGGTTAGAGGGGTCGTTGTCAGTTCCCAGTTGACAGTTGCCGGTTGCCGGTTGAAATCTGCGTTAATCTGCGTCCATCTGCGGTGGAAGAGGCTGCCCTTGGGATTGATTATCGATGATGGATGATTGATTATTGGGCTGGCGGGGCTGGCTGAAACCTCTGCGGCCTTGGCGCTCTCTGCGTGAGGAAAGAACAGTTCCCAGTTGTCGGTTGACGGTTCCCGGCCTGGAACCAGTAGTCCATTGCCGGTTGAAATCCGTGTTGCTAACTCGCAACAACTGGGAATCTTTTCCAGATAATTCCAACGCAGCAGCATAAGCCCCTACACCAAAAGGATTTAATCTCACACAAAGCCACCAAGATCACAGAGTATCGCGGACCCTTGCACGTGCCCTTCGTGGCTTCGTGCCTTTGTGTGAGTCCGTTTTGGTTCCGGCCGGAGGTCGGGCCAAGTCCATGGGCGTTAATCTGCGGCTGATTCTCAGGGGCCGGGGCTCACGTAGGAATTCCGTGTGAATCCGTGTCCTTTCTCCGCTTTCCTCTTCCCTTTGGCCCACCTCGTCCTGAGTCGCGCTTTGTGCATCTTGGACCGTGCCTTCCGTTCCTGCCTCTCGCCTTCTGCCTTTTTACGCTTGCCCTGTCTCGTCCCTGGCCGTGGGTCGCTTGGGACTTGTCAGACACGGCTCGTGCCCTGTGACGCGTCCTCCGAGGCCCAAGTCGTCCGCCTGTCTTACCTTCTTTCCTTCCGACCTTCCTACCTGCTCGCCTCCCGAGTTCTCTCCTCACAGATTCTCCCTGCGCGTAGACCTCCGCCCGTCGCTCGGCCGGCCATTCCTCGGGGAAATTCAGCGGGGCGGCCTCGCCTAACACCTGGACCGCCCTGTAATCGCGCGCCCGGGCCGCCTCGATCTGATCAGTGAAACAGCCACATGAGACAACCTCGCCCTTGTAGCAGACAAAGGCCATGTACTTGGCGCGACCCTTGATGTAGCTGACGCCCCAGAACCGGGTAGACGCATTCCGCGGCTTGCGTCGGTTCTGGGCGTTCTCTGCGCGTGTGCAGACGTGTAGATTCTCCCGCGTATTATCCAGCTTGTTGCGGTTCTTGTGATCGACTTCCATCCCCTTGGGCGCCTGCGTGATCTGGCGGTGCATGCTGATCACCTTATTGTTCTGCCGCCGGACCGCGTATCCGTTCTGCAAATGCCAGGTCCACTGGTTGAGCCATTCATAGTCCGCGGCGTCCACGTAGGCGTAGAACCCGTCGCCCAGGGAGATCATCTCGACCGTCTCGCCCTTGGGCGTCGCCGGCCTGGGGCGGTAGTTCTGGCAGACGCCGCCGTGTGGGCACTCCTTCATCCGCCCGTGCGAATCCGGCTGATTCCCACACGTCGGACGCGCCGGAAACCCCGACCACAAGCTCCACATCCACAGCCCCGCCTCCCAGTGTGCATAAACGCATGTGTGACAGGTCGATTCCTTGCCCATCGTGTCTCCCTTCCGTCTCGATCGTTGTCAGTTGCCGGTTCTCAGTTTCCGGCCGGGCGACGCGCCGCGACACGGAATCCATGGTACATCCACCATACACTGGCGTCAACACAAATATTGGAAAAATCGCGATTTGTTGCGTGTTTCATAAACCCATATCCGGCAAGGACTAAAGAAACCAGGCGAAAGAAAATTCGAGAACAGGGGCCTGTCTCGCACGAAGTCACGGAGCCACAAAGGGTGAGGGCCAGGCCTGTTCCGTTCTTCCGGTCCCAGCGGATCTTCGACTTCGTGGCTTTGTGCTTTGTGTGAATTAAAGGTGTCAGGTACGAATGGCACTGCCGTGGGTTTTCCCTGTACGGCCCGCCCTCGTGACGTACAATCGCGCTCATGTCGAGACCCGAGCGAATCACGTTAGGCGGATACGTGTACCACGTGCTCAATCGAGCCAACGGGCGTCTGCGCATCTTCCGCAAGGCAAGCGACTTTCTGGCATTCGAGAAGATCCTCGCCGACGCCATGGCGATGTTCTCCATGCGGCTGTGCGGCTACTGCATCATGGAAATACGAGGGAAATACAGGGGAATACGGGGGGACAGGTGCCTATTATGGACTATTACTATCGGCGACTGTCACCAATTACTACTTGTTTTCCTTCAGTTCGACAATGATTACATCCGTATTCGTATCGCCTGTGTTTTCGCCGATGTGGACGTGGCCTTTCATCCAGACAACACTCCCTGCTTTGACGTCAAGCTCCTTCTTGCGACCGTCAGGGAATGTCAGACGTCGCTTGAATGAGGACTCCGCGTACAATACGTAGTCAGGGTGAGCGTGCTGCGAAGTTCTGTCCCCAGGTTTATCGTGGTACCTGAGCACCCGAACGCGTTCGTTTTCCAGAACGACCGAATACTTGTCGCCGTCTGTTTCAACGGCGTCCTGCATAACAGACTCGAGTATCATTTGTCCACTCCTCAAGCAATGAGCGAAGCCGTTAGACGCTTATCGCGGGCACCGGCGGCTGCCACACATATTCCCGGCCGGTGGCCAGAGCGACTTTCAGCGCTTCGAGATCGGCGTGTCGCGGCAGCGCCGGCACCACGGCGTCCGGGACTCCCCGGATCATGGAGAACGCCTGATCGATCTGCGGCCGCCGGATGAGCGGCGAATGACACGACGCCACGACCTCGATATCGAGGTTCTGTACGCGGTCCACGTGGCGATCGAACTTCGCCTGATCCACGAGCTTGCACCACGGGCTGTTCCAGCAGTTGAACATCTCGAGCCCGGCCTGCCAGGCGACGGGGTCGAGCTCACTGATGTCGTCCATCGGCCCGGGCAGCGGCAGGGCAAACGCATCTGCGGCCCAGTACACGCCGGTGCGGTCATCGTACAGGCCGCGAGTGACCGGCGAGTCGAACAGCGGCGGCGTAATCGCCGTCAGCGTGCGGTTGCCGGCCCGCCACGAGTCACCGTCGTTCACCCAGCGGCATCGGTCCTTCGGAAAATCGAAGTCACAGGCGTGCCGCTCGTGCAGGAACCACGTGTTGACCACCGTCGCATTGGGGCACGCCTCCATGATCGCACCCAGGTTGCCGGCGTGGTCGATGTCATCATGCGAGAGGAAGATCCAGCGCACGTCGCCCGGATCGACCAGCGAGCAGACGTCTTCCATCCATTGCTGTCGGTTGACGGGCGTGCCCGTATCCACGATGATCGGCTCGGGTCCGTTGATCACGAGCGAATGCAGGTATACCCACAACGGTCCGATGACCGCGCGTTGAATCTGCTGGATCAGCCACGTGTCGTCGGCCACCTTCAGCGGCGGATAATGCACGGCCGGGGAGATCGGTTCGAATGCCATAGCTCAGGCTCCTTCATGTTTCTTCATGTTCCACGAGCACCATGGCCCGCGGATCTTCCGTCGGATTGTACGGCCAAGCCGCCAGAGACCGGGTCGGGAATTTCCGCAAAGGGAGTTCGGGGGAACACCTATAGGGGAATTGGGCACACCTACACATTTGATTCCGCTGAAAAAGTGCCATTTTAGACCATTTTACCCTCATTTTCGGCCGGAAAACGCGGGTGATTTGGCCGTTTTCGGGTGTCCTTCAGCGGAATCCACATTTCACATTCCCGTGCGGTGCGAAATCGGTAGGCAGGAACAATCCGTTGGGGCTGAATTCGTTCATGCTCCGTGGCCTCCCTGATCTCTGTGGTAACTGACAAGAAGAGGTGTCTGAACCACCGAGGACACGGAGAGCCCAGCGCGGTCTCCGGCCGCAATCGAAGGATCATTCTCTCGCAAAAGCCTGCCCCCGCGAAGGGGGGGGGACACGAAGAACGCCGAGAAGAGAGAACGGCTGAGAGAGGGCAGACGCCAGAGGACGGCGAACGCTTCGACCCTCGGTGCTCTTCGCATCTTGGCGCCAGACATAATGCCCTTCAATAGAAGGACTTACGTTCCTGCTCTCGCGGGGTCGATATTCGGATTTGCCATCCCCTGGGCGTTTTTCGTCAACCTTTGCGTGATTCGGGTGTATATGCTTGAAAGGCGCGTTCTGCGAGGGCGTCCTTCGGCACGATGATCGGGCAAGGGGAGCAGGGATGAAGCTTTCGGTAGCCGCCAATTACGACGGTGAGCTGGTCGAGAAGCTGGCCGGCTTTCCGGTCGTGGAAGCGTACGGCAAGTTCGCGGCCGATCCGGTCGGCGGCGGGCGGCCCAGCTACATGGGCACGGCGCTCACCAAGCGGGACCTGGCCGCCTACGTAGCCGAGCTCAAACGCCATGACATCAGTTTCAACTACCTGCTCAACAGCTCGTGCCTGGGCAATCGCGAGTGGGGCCGCCGCTGGCAGAGAAAGCTCATGCGACTGCTGGAAGGCCTCGGCGCCATGGGCATCCGTCGGCTGACGGTTTCCACGCCCTACCTTCTGGAGCGCATCAAGGCGGCTCTCCCCCAGTTCTACGTCAAGGTCGGGATCTATGCACAGATCGATACGCCCCGGCGGGCACGATTCTGGCGCGATCTCGGGGCCGACGCCCTGACGCTGGAGAGCTTCTCGATCAACCGCGACTTCGCCACGCTGCGGGCGATCCGGGCGGCCGTCGATTGCGAGCTGCACCTGATCGCCAATCACCCGTGCCTGCCGAACTGCCCGATGCAGCCGTACCACCAGAACGGCTTCGCCCACAGCTCCGACGGCTCGCGCGGCCTGTTCATCGACTACTGTTTCCTCCACTGCACGGCGAAACGCCTCGAAGACCCGTCGATGCTGGTCAAGGCCGGCTGGATACGGCCGGAAGACATCGCGTTCTACGAGTCGCTGGGCTACGAGCACTTCAAGCTCCTGGAGCGGGGAATCCCCTCCGAGGAGCTGCTCAAGCGGGTGCGGGCCTACAGCACTCGGACCTCCGGCGAGAATCTGGCCGAGCTGATTCTGCCGTACGGGTTCAGGAAGGCTCCGGCCAAGCAACGCTTCTGGCTGGCCCGTAACTTCTTGCGGCCGGGCCAGGTCCACCCCTGGAAACTCAGGCCCTTTTACGCCATGCTCAAAGAACAGGGCATGCTCTTCCCGCTCGACCGAAATCCGTTCCGCATCGACTCTGCTGAGATCCCCGCAGACTTCATCCATGGATTCGACCAGCGCCGGTGCTCGCATGTGGCATGCGAGGATTGCCGCTATTGCGACGACATCGCCGCCAAGGCGGTAACCATCGACCCGGCCTTTCGCGAGCAGCAGTTGCGGAGAATCCGGGACGCCACGCAAAGCCTCGCAAACGGAGGGCTCTGGAATGCTTACAAGACGTGCGAAACGTAGCACGGGCATCTTGCCCGTGTGTCCCATGGACGTCCCGCCCATGAGAGGCACCGATGTGCAGGGCCAGGATGGCCCTGCGACTCATGGGCAAGATGCCCATGCTACGATGAGGATGAGGCAGCTTGTCACACGCCCTCTCAGAGAGCGTGCGCGTGGCGAGGAATTTCTGGACCGGCCCGACAGCGAGCCGGAGCTGACCCAGCGGAGCTTCCGGTTCATCAAGTTCGTCAACCACATTGGCGGCGGCATCCGCGTTGTGCGCCGGTTCCTCGCGCGGGAGCTCTCCAAGTTGCCCGCGGGCACTACGATCACTGTTCTCGACCTCGGAGGTGGAGATTGCGATATTCCACTGGCCGTCACGCGATGGGCCAGCAAGCGGGGCTATCGCGTGGAGTTCACCTGCACGGACCACAACCCGCAGGTGCTCCAGATGGCGGAGGAATCGCTCGCCCGCGAGGGCTGTGACACGGTCCGGCTGGAGCGGACGGACATCTTCACGTACGAGCCTGCCGCTCCGTTCCACTACGCGGTCGGGTCGATGGTCTTTCATCATTTCACGGCGGAGGAGATCGACAGGCTCGTCACGCACCTGCGCGGCTACGTGCGAAAGGCCCTGCTGATCAACGACCTCCACCGCTGCTCGCTGAACTACGCCGTTGCGTGCATTCTGACCACCCGGCTCGACCCGGAGCTGCGGCACGACGCGCTGCTGTCGATCCGCCGGGGCTTCAAGCCGGCCGAGCTGGCAGCGATGCTCCGCAAGCACGATCCGGCCGCGGTCGTCCGCCGGGAGTGGTTCTGCCGAGTCGCCGGCGTAGTCCGCTTCGACCGCATGGAGGGACAATGAAGGCGGTACTGTCCGCACTGGCCACAGCGAATCCCAAGCGATACGCGTCGCAGGAGGAGATCTATCATTTCATGGCATCGCACTTTGCCATGGAGGACGGCGAGCGCGAGCTTTACAGACAGTTGCTCCTGGATGGGCCCATCCGCGGCCGGTACATCGCCGTGGACGAGGATGAGGAGATCTGCTCCCAGGATGCGGACGTTCTCGTCTCGCGGTTCGAGAGTCACGGCCGCCGAATCGCCGCACAGGCGGCGCAAAGAGCCCTCGATCAGGCGGGACTGGATCCCTCGCAGATCGAGGCCCTCATCGTCAACACGTGCACGGGCTACCTGTGCCCGGGACTCTCGTCCTATCTGGTCGAGGACCTTCGCCTGCCGGCATACACATCGGTGCTGGACCTGATGGGCATGGGCTGCGGCGGCGCGGTCCCCAACCTCGAGGCGGGCTGCCGAATGATCCAGTCCGGCGCCAGAAAGACCGTCCTGTGCCTGTCCGTCGAGATTTGCTCGGCGACCTTCTTCCTCGGCCCCGACCCGGACCTGATCGTCTCCAACAGCATCTTCTCGGACGGTGCCTCGGCCGGCGTGCTTCAAGCGAATCTGAATGGCGATCCTGCCGGCGGCCTGCTGCAATTTGTCGATTTCGAGTCCGTGACGCTGCCCAAATATCGCGAGCAACTGCGCTACACGACGCAGGGCGGCAGACTGCGGAACGTGCTGACGCGCAACGTGCCGGTCATCGGGGCCAAGGCCGTGGCGCAAGCGACGAATCGGCTGCTGGAGCGGCACAACCTGACACGCGACGACATCCGCTGGTGGGTCGTGCACCCCGGCGGCACCCAGGTGCTCGCGGCCGTCGAGAAGCACCTCGGATTGACGAGTGAAATGCTCCGCTTCTCCTACGAGACCTTCCGCGATTACGGCAACATGTCCTCCCCCACCGTCCTGTTCGTGCTCGACCGAATCCTGCGCGAGGCCAACCCGCACCGCGGCGACCGTGCCCTGCTCCTCTCCTTCGGCGCCGGCTTCACCGCTTTCGCCGCCTTGGTCCAACTCTGTTGATCATGCTGATTGGGAGAGCTGCGCGAGTGTCTAAGACAGGCAACCAGATGCTCCGAGGGGGCAATGGAACCTAAGCACAGAGTGCCTCCGGCATTACCCGAAAACGTATATGTTATCCCCGGGGCCACTGGAATAGGTCAGACTATCGAAGACATCTCTCCAGCCACGCTTGCGTTTCCCATCATCACTTGAGGATTGATGTTTCTTGGCGCTCTTGTCGGTTGGCGCTTCCTTGGCTGGCACGCCTGTCTTCCCTTTATCCATGTCCCGGTCCATTGCTTTCTCCTTCCCCTGTGGTTGGATTTCCACTGGTCAGTTGACCTTAGGAAATACCCTGAAAAAGGCCCTCGCGGTGAATCCGCTGAAGGGCCTGATCTCCTCTATGCCATTCTTTCTGAGAAAGACTGCCGTGTCTTTCACAGGGTACGCTTCCACGTACACGATGTTCTTTATTCCGGCGTCTAAAATTAGTCGAGCACACTGAAAACACGGAAAAGTGGTGACATACAGCGTTCCGCCCTCGGCGGATCGGCCTCCCAACGAGAGAACGGCACGCTCTTCGGCGTGGATGGCTGTACACAACTCCATATTGCGATTCGGATGCAGCCACGCCTTGAGACTTGCGCCGCAATTTAAGCAGTTCCACGGCTCACCCAATCCTTTATGAGGCTTTCCACACGCTGGGCAGCGTATCTTCTTCCCACGTGCCTCCAACTTTGACATCATGTCATCGTCTTTGTAGCACGCAGATTCACTCTTGCATGTCCTGACAGACGGCGGATTCTCGTTGAAACCCATCGAGATGGGGAACTCGTGCCCATTTCTTGTAACCGTAATGACGGCCCCAACATGCCGCTTGAGGCAGGTTGAGGAATGTGACTGAGCATATGCAACAGCAATATGTATTTCAGCCGCCGTGGGATCCCGATGCGGCTGTTCACCACTCATCAGGGGCACAAAATCTTGGGCCGTATTCTTCAACTCCTTTTCGATCTTGCTGCTCTTGGGACCTTCAGTACCTCCGAGATCGACCACCAGATGCTCGCTATTGTAGTAGACATAATCGGCATCGTCTACGCATTTCTGAACACTCTGACCCCACTCGCAGTCCTCATCCCGGTCTCGCCGATCATCATCCTCAAACTCGTTCTGCTTGTCACCATAGTCTTTGCACACACGGTTCCAACGCTCGTCCTTCTGAGCACAGACAGCAACCAAAAAGAACCGCGGATAGATTTTCCTAATCTCCTGCACTTCAGCAAAATTGCGGAACCCATCAATGACGAGGCGTTGCTCTCCAACCTGCGCTTCATCTATTCGTTCAACGACCTTGTCGACCCAATAACCTATCCGTTTTCTGCGACGCGTGTCTCCGTGCTCTTGAAGCACCTTTCTCCAACCCTTCTTCCCTTTGGGGATCGCCTTGCCCATCTGTTCGACCTCACGTCGAATATCTCCCGCTATCTTGAAGGGCCGAAATCCAAATGGTGCCTGCGCAAGGACACGGCACATAGTGCTGCAGCCACTCCCAAATGGGCCTGTCAACCCTACGACCAAGTTGGACCGACCGCGGTCAACTTTTCTACCAGGGTGATGCGCACCTGCCAAAGAGTTGCCATCTGCGGCCTTGTCAAGGCCAGCACCCTTTTTGTCTGAGACCTTGGCCTCCATATCTCCCTTCCCTCAGCAACAGACCACACGCCCCAGTGCCTATATCGACGTGTGTCCCTGCTTTTCTCCACAAAGAACCAGATGTGACTCAAACCAACCTGGACCATACTCTACAGTCGTCCTAGCGCACATTCAAGTCCCCATGAACAGCGCCTTGATGTGACGCTCGTAGATGTTGGCCGTGACCTGCTGCGCGATCGTGGCCTCGTGCTTTTCCAGGGCGCCGGCGAAGCGCGGGCCCAGCTCGGCAGCGATCCTATAGGCGACGTGCAGGAGCTGACGGAAGTTCGGGTTGTACCGTGGGCAGGATTGGTCGTGACGCAGGGCGGCGGCGAATTGGTCGCTGTCCCATTTTGCGACTTCGTCGGGCGCGGGCAGCCTGGTTCGGTCTATGTCGATTACTGTGGCGTAGGGGCCGCACAGCTCGTCGATGCGAACTAGTGCCTTGGCGTAGATTTCTTTCGCGATGGCCAGGCCCTCACTGCCGGCCAGAGCCAGGGCGATCAGCTCTTCCAGCCACGTGGTGCCGGCGGTCTTGAGGTGCACGCCGGCGTCGAATTTGCGGATGGCCTCGCGGATGGGGCGGTAGATGGAGAACTTGTCGCTGCCGGAGTGGACGCTGAGCTTGAGAGTCTGCGGCAGGCCGAACTCGCGCACCGCGAGCCGGATCACGGCCAGGTCCTGCTCGAACTCGCGGGCGAACTGCTCCACGTCGCCGACGTAGTCCACGCCCTTATTGAACCGCCCGCTGAACTTCGGGGCGATGGTCTCCGCAGGAATGCCCTCGTTGGCGACGACAGCCAGGATAATCAGCATCTCGACAGGCGTCTGCGGCGCATCCGTCTCGTCCATGGAGACTTCCGTAATGAAGTTGCCCGCCCCCTTGGCCGCCTCGACGTGGCGATAAATTTTACCCGCCTGGTGCACCGCGACGAGGTATTTCGATGCGATAGCCTTCAGCGTCGCCCTGTCGATTGCCACGGGCTCATCGACTCCGTCGATCCGATGTGAGCCGAGGAGGTCTTTGTGCTTGCGGACGAAGGACTCGACATCGCTGGAGCCGGGCGGGCGGCCAATGAAATCAGCGACATCGAGCGTGAAGAAGTCGCTGGCGTCGAGAAAGGCGTCCACATTCGAGAGGCCGATATGGTCTGCGTCGACGAAGTAGGGCCCCCTCCAGCCGCAGGCGGCGACCGCTTCGTCCGCTTCCCGCCGCACGTCTGCGGGCTTGCTGCCGATGATGCTGTGCTCGCGATTCGACTTGTTCCAGACCGGCGTGATGTCGAGGCCCTGCCCCGCGGCTTCGATGAACGCGGCTAACTGCGCCTTGCCCTGATGTCCGAACCGGTCGCCGATCCCGAATGAGTACCTGCCGAGAATCATATCTGTGCTCCCCAAAGCGACAGGTGGGGGTGATACCGATTCCTTCTAGGAATCTCGTACCTCCGGGTGGCATCGTCAAGACCGCAGGTCTTGGCGATGGTTTGACCCGGTCTTGAAAGAAACCATCGCCAAGCTTCGCTTGACGATGCCACCCGGATCGCTGCCGTTTGCTACGAAGAACTCAACCGAAACCGATATGAGTCATTTCAATCCGTGCGGTTCGCGATCTGGGCGACGGCGGTTGGCGGGACTTGCTCGGCCACCTCGACCACCCTTTTCACACGACGAAAGTCGTTGCCGATCAGCGTCACGCCGGCGGTCTGCGGCCCCTGAACGCTCAGGAACGTATCCGCTCCAGCGGGCCCCATGCAGTTGCGGATGAAGATGTCCTGTGCATCCGCCAGGCGGAGGATCGCTGCGGCCCCACTGAAGTACGGAGCGTCCAAGCCATCGACCGTCGCGTCCTTCACGTCTTCAAAGACGACGGCGTGCCGTTTGTCGTCGCCGGCCAATTGCACCTGCACATGGGTCAGCCTCAGTCCACTGACGTGCCGGCAGTACAGGCCGTAGCCGGGCAGCCGGCCGAACATCGCGTACTCGGGATACTTGTCCGCCTCCTCCGGGACAGTCCTGGAGGCCTCCTCGGCCTTGCCGCCGCCGGCGAACGACAGCCGGATATTGCTCAGCGTGACATTCTCGATCTTCGCCGGCGACAGGCCCGAGATCGCGCAGCCGGTGGGGTCGGCGCCGGTCGCCTCGATGTTGCTGATCGTGATGTTGCGCATGGCGCCGAGGCCGGGCTTGTCCATATCCTCTTTGAACGGCCTGGCGCGGTTGCCCAGCCGGAGCAACAGGGGCGCGCCAACGCCGGTCATCGTGATGTCCGAGACGACGATGCGGTCCATCGTGCCGCCGTCGACGATTTCCAGCGCGACGCCCGCCAGGTGAGTGTCGTAGATCGTGCATCCGGTCAAGACGATATTCTGGAAGCCGCCGTTGGATTCGGTACCCATCTTCAGGGCGTTGCACGCGCTCCGAAGGATGCAGTTGCCGACGACGACGTCCGTACAGGGGCGGGCGGAAGTGCTCTTGAGGACGATGGCGTCGTCGCCGGAATCGACGTTGCAGCCGGTGATGACGACGCGGCGACAGGAGTCAATATCGATACCGTCATTGTTGGCGTTGACGTGGCTGCGGACGGTGATGCCGCTGATGCGGACGTTGTCGCAGGCGAGATAGTGCTGGACCCACATGGGCGAGTCCTTGATGGTGACACCCTCGACGGTCACGTCGCGGCACTCGACGAGGCGGATCAGGTACGGCCGGACCTTGTATGGGCCCTTGAACGATGCCCCCTGCCCGTCGATGGTCCCGGCGCCGACGATCGCCACCCGCTCCAGTTTCTCGCCGTAGATGAGGCTCTTATCCGTGTAGTTGTCGGTGTAGGACCTGTACGCGGGGACGGCCGGGGGATAATCCCTGAGGTTCCTGCTGCCCAGCAGGGTGCAGCCTGCGTCGAGGCGCAGCGTCACGCCGCTCTTGAGCCGGATCGTGCCCGACAGGAATTGTCCCGGTGGCAGGTAGACGACTCCGCCTCCGCCGGCTGAGCATTTATCGATCGCCTTCTGAATCGCGCTGGTGCAGAGGGTCTTGCCATCGTCATTGGCGCCAAAGCCGCGAACGTCGTACAGCACTTCCGCCGCCGCCACGGCATGCACGCCCAAGCCGACTACGCACGCAACGAGCAGCCACGTCATCCCCTTCATGGTGCACCTGCCTTTCCCCGATAAAAAAAGACCCCGCAGCGCATCCGTTCGCCACGGGGCAATGAAAAAGCTACTCAGTTGTCGGCTATCGGTAGCCATCATCCGTTCGGAGCCTGTCGCCGACGTGTGATCGCCGGACGGCGGCTCGCAACGGACGACCGCCTATTTTTTCTTTTCTTCCAGCGGGCCTGGAGGCACGCCGGGCGTCTGCACCACCACTCCAAGCTTGCCGAGCGCGCCGGCGACATCCGGCTGCCTCGGATTGAGCTCGAAGCTGTGCATCAGGTACTGCTTGGCGTTGACTGTGTCGTTCTTCCCGAGGTAGTACAGGCCGATCTGCTTGTTGGCCTCGGCGGAATCCGGTGCCGCGGTGACCGCCTGGCGGAACGTCCGCAGGGCATAGTCATCCAGACCCACCTTCTCGAACTCCCACGCCAGCCGCAGCATCTCATCCACGGAGCCGGCCGCCTGCCGGATGTAGCTGTTGGCATACTGCTGCGCCTTGGCGGTATCGCCGCGGTCTATGAACATCTTGACCAGGCCGGCTTGGGCCGCCTTGTTGCCCGGCTCGAAACCCAAGGCCACGTTGTAGTGATACTCGGCCTTGTTCCAGTTCTGTGATTTGTGATAGAGGCGGGCCAGCTCGTAGTGAGCCTGCGCGTTCTCGAACTTCTTCTCGAGCTCGGCGAGCAACTGCGCCTCCGTCTTATCGGTGGGTACCGTCCCGACCCGATCCACGGCCGGTGCAGGCGCCGCAGTGCCCGCACACCCCCATAAAAAGAACAGGACACAAGCCAGCAGCACATGCAGCACAGCGCCCCTCGCCACCAGTCTTGCGCCCCAACATCTACCTATCATCCAGCGCCTCCATAGCATCCAAACCATTCCGCCTCCGAAGATAACAGCGTCATGGGACTGACGCGGAGTATTGTGATAATCCTCGCGCGGCAATGCAAGCAAAAAAGCGCGCGATGATGAAGAAAGTTAAACTTTTCTTGCGGCGAGGGAGGAGAAGACCACAATGATTTGCATTCCGGTAATAAATCGCGCGGCTGCGGCGACATACATACGGACGGCGATCGATCAGCCGCCTCCATCGGGCGCCGCCCGGCGGCGTGAAGCGGCGAACCGGGCCATTGTACCGAGGGCGTTTCTTGCAAGTGCATGACTGGCAGGTAGTTGTCAACGATCACGGGCCGGCCGTCTGGCAGACCGCCTACAGACTGCTGGGCAATCACGCGGACGCCGCCGACTGTTTCCAGGAGGCGTTTGTCGGCGCGCTGGAGATCTCGCGCCGCCAGGAGGTGCGCAACATCGCCGGCCTGCTGGTCCAACTGGCCACGACGCGTGCGATCGACAAGCTTCGACAGAAGAATCGCCGGCAGCGCCGTCAGGCGGATGCGCCGGCATCGGACGAGGTGCTCAGCCGCGATGCCGGGCCACTCGATTCCGCTCAGACCGGGGAGCTGGCGGACCATCTGCGCCAAGCTATCGCCCACCTGCCGCCACAGGAGGCTAAAGTCTTTTGCCTGAGGCACTTGAGTGAAATGAGCTACCGGCAGATCGCCAGGGAATTGAACGTGAACATCAGTGTTGTCGGTGTGTCGCTGTACCGCGCCAGGGCCAGGCTGCGTGAGGCATTGGCCGCGATACAGGCGGAAGATGATGAGGTGCCCCATGAAGACGAATAGGGATCTGCTTGCCGAGGCCATTGAGCGGCTCAAGCAGGCGGGCCTCTCGCAGCCAGCGCCGAAGAAGCTGCTGGACGAGACGATCAAGCGGCTTGCGGAGTGCCGGGCGGAGAGCGGTGAGGCGGCGTCGCGCAACCGATTGCATATCGGAAGCGGTCCAGCCTCGCGGCGAGGGTTATTTGGGCCAGGCCTGCGATGGTTTGCGGCGGCGGCAGCCCTGATCCTGGCCGGATATGCCGTGGGCAGACTGTCGGCCCCCGCGCCAATGGACTTGGAGGAGCTTCGCGCCGCCCTGACGCCGTCGATTGCCGCCGCTGTCGAGCCTGTCCTCCGGGCGAAGCTCAGCGAGGACCTGAAGCAGCAGTACCAGGTGGCGCTGGCAAGCACGTATGTCCGGCTGAAAGAGGAACTTGCGCAAGAGCACCGCGACGACCTGAACCGCTTTGCCATGCAGACCCTGGCCGCCTCCAACGCGACCACGAACGCGCTTCTGGCCAACCTGGTCCAGGCGATCGACACGGCACAGGCCCAGGACCGGCGCAGCGTCGCGCTGGCCATATCGCAGATCGAGGCCAAGCGGCTGCAGGACAGGACCCAGCTAGCCGCCGGCATAGAAACCCTGGCCTTCCGCACGGAGGATGAGCTTTCGCGAACCAAGAAGGTCCTGGCGCGGCTTCTGATCGACGAGGTCCCCCAGGAGGTCGAGTCGCCGCAAGAGCTGCCGAAAGATACCCCGAATGAAAGGAGCAAAGAATGATCGCTTCACATCGTATCCGGACTATGCCCATTTTTCTGATCCTATTCGCCACCGCGGCGCCGTATGCCCATGCAAGGCCGCAGGTACCATCCTCGCAACCTGCGGCGCCAGTCGCCGTTGCGACCGAGCTTGCCGCGCCCGCGGCCACCACGGACACTGCCCCGCTCAGCGTGTCGCGATCCTATGCGACGACACCCGGCGTGGCCCTGCCCTCCAATTCCCTGCTGGCGGACGTGCCGACTGCCAATTCCCTGACCGAGCCGGTCCTCGTCATCCCGGGCAAGCCGATGGACCCGCAGGCCATCGACCAGGTCGTGCAAGACCTCAGCGTCATGAGCCGAATCCTCGAGAAGAAGGCGTTCGGCGAGTACTACACGCTCGGGGGCTTCGGAGACGTGCGTGTCTACGACCTGTATCGCGTGTCGACGCGGAACGCCGCGGGTCCGGGCCTCTTGTTCCCGACCTTGGGGCGGGCAAAGCCCATGTACCTTGGCGGCTACGGCGCGGTGTTCTTCATCCACGTCGGCTATCCCCTGCTGCCACCGCCCGAGGCGCCGAAGGAGCAGCCGGCCGGTCAGCAGGAGGACTCTGTGTGGGCTGAGGCGAAGCGGTCCGTCTTCGAGCCGCAGGCGCGCCCTGCGCTTCCTCAAGCGGAGTCCGAGGCCGTGGAGCCGTACTACCGCGAGAAAGTCGACGAGGTCAGGAGCGCGCTGGTCGTGCTGATAAAGCACGCCGGAAATATCCGCGTCCTTGAGCCCGCCGAGTGGGTCGCAATCGTCGTGCAGGGGCCCGCAGCATCAGCCGTACGCGATGCTCAGGACCCCTCCAGGACAGCGACAGCGCAACCGACGGTCACGGCGGTGGCCGGCAAAACCGTGATGACGCTGCGAGCGACCAAGGCCGACGTGGACCTGTACGCCAAGGGCCAGCTCAATCAGCGGCAATTCGAACAGCGTCTGCAAGTCGTCACCTATTGATTCTGCCAGGAGAATAGACATGAAAACGCTCGTATCCGCCACAATCCTGCTCATCTCTCTGACTGACGCCATGGCTCAGGCTCCGGCCCGCATACAGACGAGCAACGCTGCTCCGGCGGCGTCTCCCGTGCAACAGCAGTCCGTCGGAATCTCGGGGGACAACGCCCGTCAACTTCTCGAATCGACGATTATCGCGAGGAACCAGGTCGAGCAGACCAGCGACGTGGAGACGGAGGCCCTCCAGACGGTGCTGGTCGTGCCTGGTCCGGACCTCAAGCCGGAAACACTTGCTGCCGTCACCGAGGACATGATGGTGATGTGCCGGATCTTCGACAAAGTGCTCCGTCCAGGCGTGCGGCCGACACGTACGTCCGTCTACGTGAACCGGGGCGATCTGGCTTTGCTGGGCCACTTGGTCGCGCAGCAAGCCGGGCGAACCCAGGGCCTTTACCTTGACAGCTATGGAGCGGTCTTCTTCGTTCAGGTAGATTTCCCGCTGGCAGCGCCGGCACAGCAAAAGCAGGAGGCGCAGGCGCAAGAGCCGGCCGACCGCGTCTGGTCGCAGACGGTGGGTGAGATGCGGGGACAGCAAGAGTCGCAAGAAGTCGGTGAAGCCGGCCCGGCGTACGACGCACAGAAGGTGGAGAATCTCAAGGCGAACCTGATCAGAACGCTACGGCATGCGGCCAATCTCCGCGTCCGCCCGCAGGACCAGATCACGGTCGTGGTTGGCACCGAGAGCCAGCCCTCGACCGGCGCGGTCTATCACCGGCTCGAATACCTCTATCGGGGTTCGTCAGCGCGCCGGCCGGTCGTGGCGTCCCCGAATGCCGCCCGGCCTGATTATCCCGCGCCCGATCCGGCGGCCACGTTTGTCCTGCAGGCCAGCAAGTCCGATCTGGACGCTCTGGCCGCAGGGAAAATGACAGCCGAGCAATTCGCCGCCAAGGTCGCGACCGTCTGGTCCCGGGCTCAGCCGCAAGCAGCCCAATCGCCATCAACGCAGCCGCCCAGCCCCGGCACAACGCATTGATGATGCTGCCACCGGATATATGCGAGAACACAGCGGGCCGGCCCTTGATGAGCCGGCCCGATTCTCATCGTCGCCTGGTCAGTCGCCTCCGGGCGGCACCGCCAAACTTGCTGTGTTCGTCCCAACCTGTTGAGATCCTCGTGGCATGAGATGGGTGGCAGCGTCAAACGCAGCTTGGCGATGGCTCAAATCGATCGGGAAAAGGGCCATCGCCAAGGCCTTCGGCCTTGACGCTGCCACCCGTCTCGACAACTCGTGGCGCCTGAGACTCAACAAAATGGGACACTGCCAACGAGTTTGGCGGTGCCACCCGGAGGCGACGAGGTCATCGGCTGCACACGGCGTAGTGTGCCCGAAGGGCATCCCCTAGCACGGGCATCCTGCCCGTGATCCTGAATCATGGGCGAGACGTCCATGCTACGGAAACGCCTTACGGCGTCACTACAAACGGTTAGATGTCGAGGTTCTGCACTTCGAGGGCGTGCTCCTGGATGTACCGACGCCGGCCCTCAACGTCGTCGCCCATCAGAACACTAAAGAGCCTGTCGGCCTCGCCGGCGTCGTCCAAGCGGACGTGGAGCAGCGTGCGCGTCTCCGGATTCATCGTGGTTTCCCAAAGCTGGTCGGCGTTCATCTCGCCCAAGCCTTTGAAGCGCTTGATCTCGATGCCCTTGCCGCCGATCTGGCGGACCGCGGGACAGATGTCGCCCAGGGAGGCCACCTCGTACACGTCGTCGCCGTGCGTGAGCGCGAACTTCGTCGGGACCGACTCCCCGGAGTCGGTCTTCTCGGCTTTGAGCAAAAAGTCGTTCAGGTCGAGCGAGAAGTCGGCCTTGAGCTTCTTGTCGATCTGCTCGATGCGGGTCACTTCGTGCAGCTCCTCACCGGTCACCGGCGCCTCGTCATCGCCGTTGGTCTTGGTCCCGTTCTTGGAGCCGCCGAGCTCGTCCAGCCGTCTCTCGTACTTCCCCGGGTCGTAGAAGACCTCCTCCTTGCCCTGGTTGCGGATCAGGTAGCGGGGAAGCTTCTCGCCGGTGTAATACTCCTTGACAAATTCGTCGAAGCGGATGCCCCGCCGGTTGAGCACGCTGATGATCCGCTCGATGTCGGCTAAGGCCTTGACCAACTCTTCGAGCTTGGCCAGCGTGATCTTGCGCTCCGCCTCGGTTTTCTTGGCCTTGGCGGTTGCCTTGCCGGCGCGGCCGTTGCGGATCAGCAGCTCGGTGCCCTCCAGGCCGCGGGCGATCATTCGCCGGCGCATCTCGTGCTCGCTCAGGACGTACTCCGAACTCTTGCGGCCCTTGGCCCGGACCTCGTACAGCGGCGGCTGCGCGATGTACACCATCCTCCTATCGAACAGGATGGGCATCTGGCGGAACAGGAAGGTCAGCAGCAGCGTCCGGATGTGGGCACCGTCCACGTCGGCATCGGTCATGAGAATAATCTTGCCGTAGCGGCATTTCTCCACGTCGAACTCGTCGGCGCCGATGCCCGTGCCCAAGGCACTGATCATCGTGCGAATTTCATCGTGCGCGAGCATCTTTTCGACGCGGGCCTTCTCGACGTTGAGGATTTTGCCCTTGAGCGGGAGGATCGCCTGGATATTCCTGTCGCGTCCGGCCTTGGCCGAGCCGCCTGCGGAATCACCCTCGACGATGAAGATCTCGGTCGTCACCTTCTCCCGGCTGGCGCAGTCCCAGAGCTTGCCGGGCAGGTTCGCGCTGCCGAGGGCGCCCTTGCGCCGGGTGAGCTCGCGGGCCTTTCGCGCCGCCTCGCGTGCGGCCGCCGCCTGGATGGCCTTGTTCAGGATGCGCTTGGCCTCCGGCGGGTGCTCTTCGAGGTAGTGCCCGAGCTGCTCGTTGACGACCGTCTCGACGAAGCTGCCGACCTCCGGGTTCGTCAGGCGGACCTTGGTCTGGGCCTCGAAGTGCGGGTTGGGCAGCTTGACCGCGACGACGGCCGTCAGACCCTCGCGCAGATCGTCGCCGGTGGTCGCCTGGCCTTCCCTGAGCAGGTTGTTGGCCTTGGCGTAGAAGTTCATCGTCCGCGTCAAGGCGGTTTTGAAGCCCGACAGGTGCGTGCCGCCGTCGATGTTGCGGATGTCGTTCGCGAAGACCAGCACGTTGTCGGTGTAACTGTCGTTGTACTGCATGGCGACCTCGCAGCTCATACTCGTCTCGGGGTCGTCCTTTTGCATATAGATCACGTCGTCGTGCAGGAGGGTCTTTCCCTCGTTGAGGTGCTTGACGAAGGCCTTGATCCCTTCGTTGAACTGGAAGGTCTCTTTCTTGTCCGATCGGTCGTCGCGGAAGGTGATCTTCAGGCCCGCGTTGAGGTAGGCCAGCTCGCGGATTCGCTTGAGCAGCGTGTCGTAGTTGAATTCGAGGTCGCCGAAGATCTCGTCATCCGCCTTGAAGGTGACCTTGGTTCCCCTCTTGTTGCTGGTGCCGATGAGCTGGACGGGGGCGACTCGCTTGCCCCGCCGGCACTCGAAGTGATGATGCTGGCCGTCGCGGTAGACGTCCACTTCGAGCCACTCGCTCAGGGCGTTGACGACGCTGACGCCGACGCCGTGCAGGCCGCCGGCACATTTGTAGCTGTCCGAGTCGAACTTGCCGCCGGCGTGGAGGGTCGTGAGCACGACTTCCAGGGCGCTGACTTTGGCTTCCTTGTGCATCTCGACGGGGATGCCGCGGCCGTTGTCCTCGACGCTGCAACTGCCGTCGGCCTGGATGCGGACGATGATGGTGTCGCAGCATCCGGCCAGCGCCTCGTCGATCGAGTTATCCAGCACTTCGTAGACTAGGTGGTGAAGCCCCCCAACGCCGCGGTCGCCGATGTACATATCGGGCCGCTTGCGGACGGCTTCCACTCCTCCGAGGATCTTGATGTTACTCGCATCGTATTTATGAACCTCCATACCGGCCCTCAAATATCACTTGTTGAGACGTTCCAAAAACTCAAAAAAGATACCCCGCAGGAACCTGTTTCCACGCTCAAAAGGACCCTCCCTCAGCCTGCAAGGCATCCTCATTTTTATACGTTGGCCCTCACGAACTCGTTCGATTACCGGGCCATGGCGACCTCGATCCGGCGGACGTTGGCGACCGGACAGACCCGCTGCAATTCCCTCAACAATACCGGCCTGCACAACTGCAGCTCATAGAGGTAACTGGAGCCGTCGGCCACGAGTTTGAGGCAGCCGTTGGTCAGTCCACCAACACGGCAGTGGCTGCGCAGATTTCCGGGCAGCAACTGCTCCCAGGCCTCGGCCACGGAATCGTAGCGGTCGTGCACGGGACCCAGGGTTCCGACGAAATCGGCCACGATCTGGCCGATCCTATATGCTTCAGCCCTTTTCTCCTCGCCCATCCTTGACTCCCGTACTCCCAATCGCAGGCCGTCCTGGCCACGCGTGCTGCAATCCCGTGCTGCGCCGTCGCCGCACCGAGCTTGCCGTCAGAACCCGGTCAGCCGAGGTTGATCGGCATTAGAACGTAGAGGAACTCGGCGCCGCTCTTGAGCAGGCCCGGGCGATCCGGCTGGCCCAGCTCCAGCTCGACTTCGGGCGTTCGAATCACCCGCAGCATGTCGATGAGGAACTGGGGATTGAAGCCGATGTCGATTCCCTGCCCGCCATACTCTATCGGCATGCTCACCTCGGCGGCCCCGGCCTCAGGCGAGCTGCCTGAAAAGACCAGTGCATCCTTGCCCACAGACAGCTTGATCCCCTTGGACTCCTCGCTCGTCAGCAGGGCCGCACGGCGCACAGCGCTCAAGGCGGCCGCCGTCAGCAGCGTGATCTTCTTGTCGTAGTCGGTCGGGATGATGTCCTCATACTTCGGGAAATTGCCCTCGACCAGGTTCGAGCTGACGACGACGTTGGCGTACTTGATCAGGACCTGGTTATCGACGAGCTTGACCGCGACGCTCTCCTTGTCGTGCGAGCCGAGCTTTTCCAGAAGGGCCATGGTCTTGGCCGGCACGATCATCCTGCGCTCGCCCGACTCTTTCGGCGGGGCCTTGTCCAGATCGACCCTGCAGCGGGCCAGCCGTCTGCCGTCGGTGGCGACTAGCATCAGCTTTTTTCCTTTCACTTCCCAGAGGACGCCGTTGATGGCGTACCGGCTGCTCTCTTTGGCCGTCGCAAACAACGTCTGCTGGATGCCCAACTGGAGTTGCTCGAGGCTGATCTGCATGTCCGCCTCGCCCGCTGCCAGCGCGCGAACCGTCGGGTACTGCTTGGGGTCTTGGCCGTAAATCGTAAAGTGGCTGTCGGCCCCTCGAATCTGACAAGTCGTGCCTTCCGCCTCCAGCACAAGAACGTCCTCGGCACTCTCGCGGACGATCGCCGTCAGACGGTCGGCTTCCACCACCAACTCGCCCTCACGCTCGACCTCGACCTCGGAAATCAGGTAGTTCAACCCGACCTCCAGGTCGGTCGCGCACATGCGAACCTCCTTGCCCAAAGCAGTGATTTTTACACATCGCAGGACCGGTTTCGGTGTTCGCGCCGGGACCACAGACACCAGCAAACTCATCGCCTCCGCCAGCGCAGAACGGTTAAAGCTGACTTTCATCCTTGACCCCTATATTTGAGTGCCTCAACGAAACATATCTCACGCGGCGAAACCGCCAAACAGGTCCTCCAGTCTACATCGGTCCTATCGGCAAAACAATGCTTTTTCGAGCAAAAAAGCAAGCCGGCAGAAAGAAAGCCACGGGCCACTCGCGCGGCGGCAGGCTCTCTTATTATCAGGCCTGCAATGATAGTAGTAAGGGTAGTAAGGAGCCCTACATTGTTGGCTTCCGGGGCTGGTCAACGATAAGTCTTTGCAGGTCAAGAGTATAGGTGCGACGACGGTCGGCCGGCTGTGTGGAAAAGCCGTAATGCCTTTTGTTATGACTCTTGACAACAGTCGCCGGTGACTGTAAGTATGAGGTCTGTCGCCGCGCTTCGCACAGTAACATGGACCTCAAGTAACAGGTTATCCACAGGCATAGGCGACAGTCGGTCGCCGTGGCTTTCAAGAATAATTCCTCACGATTCGGACGGGCAAAAATGGCAGTGAAGAGGGAATCGCCGCACCAGGGGCAAGAGTCAGGGCTTTACGCAGGTATCGACATCGGCAGCAGTTTCGTGCATTACCTCGTCCTGCGCGGGGACAAGTCAGTCGCTTACTCGGCCAAGCCGATCATGCATTTCGCCAATCCGCTGGGTGCCGTCATAGAGGCGTGGCACGATCTGGTTGCGAGATTCGGCCGCGATGCGATTTGCAGCACCGCGTTGACCGGCAGTGCCGCCGAGCCATTCCCTCACGTCATGAAAGGCGTGATCTTTGTCTATGACAGCGTGGCTCTTCCGAAAGGCGCTGAGGTCGTGGCGCCCGACGCGCGGTACCTGTTCCATATCGGGGCCAAAGACTCGTACTTCTTCAGTCTGGCTGTGGTCGGGGGCCGCCGGACTATCCGCGAGTGGCGGACCGGCACAAAATGCGGCGGCGGGTCCGGCATGCTCGTCGAGAAGCAGTGTCGCAGACTCTTTGAGGGCGACGTCCCCAGTCCCGCGCTGGAGGACCCCAGTGCCGCAGGCGACGAGCGCGAGCGAGAGTCCATCGTCGCCCGCAACCGTGCGGCGCTCCAGGGGCGGCTCGAAGAGATGTTCCGCCGTGCCCAGGACGAGGCCTCGCGCTCGCGCGAGCCCAGCGAGTTTCTCGCGCGGTGCGGCGTCGTCGTGCAGTCCGACCTGATTCATAAACAAAACGAGGGCGCGACCCGCGTCGACAACCTCGCGGGCCTGTTCCGGACCGTCACGAGAAACTACGTGATCGATGTGCTCGGGTCGGGGCACCTGACGGCCGCGTCGCAGGGCCAGGCCGTCGTCACCGGCGGCGTCTTCGCGAACGACCTTGTCCGCGACAACCTCTCGCAGCAGCTCGGCGTCTCCCTGCTGCGCCCGGAGCACTTTCAGAACATTGCCGCTGTCGGCGCCGCGGTCAAGGCTATCGAAGAGGGCAATCGATTCGTCCTCGACGTGGACCAGCTCACCACTGTCGCCCAGTACAGTCAGCAGAAACGGTCGTTCGCCCCGCCTCTGTCGGCGAGTCTCAAAGCCGTGCGCGAGAGCAGCCAGGCCCTGCATGAGACCATCCCCGCAGGGACGGAGGTCGTGCTCGGAATCGATGGAGGCAGCACCACGACCAAGGGGGCGCTGGTAGAGATCAAAACCGGCCGGCTGCTCGATAAGCTCTACATCAAAACCCACGGCAACCCCGAGGAGTCACTGAAGCGCGTCCTGAGATACCTCGCCCGGCATAAGGACCGCGTCGTCATCAAGGGCGTCGGCGCGACCGGGTCGGCGCGAAAACTGTATGAGAAGATTCTGTTCAGCAAGAGCAGGGCGCAAAAGGCGGCCGAGCAGGGAATTACGCTGACCGACCGGATCACCGACGAGATCACCTGTCACGCGCTGGGCGTCAAGCACAACAATCCGGAGATCGACACGATCTTCGAGATCGGCGGGCAGGACATGAAGTTCACCTGTTTCGGCAAAGACGGGACGGTGAAAGAGGCCAAGATGAACTACAGTTGCCAGGCCGGCTCCGGCCAGACACTGGAGAACATGGCCGACGTGATCAACCTGGACGTCGAGAACACGCTGCAGGAGGCGGCGCTGCGGGCGCCTCGCGTCCCGATCATCGACTCAACCTGCGGCGTGTTCATGGAGATGGACGAGAATCGGCTCATCGCCGAGGGCTTCAGCCGGGACGAGATCGCTGCCGCCATCGTGCGCGGCACCGCCGCAAGCTACTACTATAAGTTCGTCGGCGGCGCTCAGCACGTCGGGACTAGGTGCTCCGCTCAGGGCGGACCGGCGCTCGGCAAGGCATTCCTCGCCGCTCTGGCGCAGGTCACAGAGAAAGAGATCGAGGCCTACCCCCATCGCGAGATGTTCGGCGCCTGGGGCCAGGGACTGGACATCATCCAGGAGATTCGGCGGCTGGAGCACGAGGGTAAGGCCTACGGCACCGCCTTTCGCGGCTGGGAGCTGGTCGATATGGCCTTCGAGAAGCGCAAGGTCCTCTGCCGCGAGTTGTTCGGCGAGAAGTCCTGCGGCGTCCGCGATTGCCAGCTCGAAGTCTTCCGCATCGAGGACGATGAGATCATCACGGGCGGCTTTTGTCCCCGCGGCAATTCCGAGGCCGTCAAAAGGCCCAAGATCAATTACGTCGACCGCTACCACAGAATCTACGACAAGCATTTCCAGATGCAGGGCTGCCTGCTCAGCGAGGTCGGCACCATCCAGGCCCAGGGCCCGACGGTCGGCATCAAGCGCAGCATGACGACGCTGGGTCACAAGGGGATCTGGAGCGCGGCGCTGTTCCGCAAGCTCGGATTCTTCCCCGTCGTCTCGCCGCGGAGCGACAAGGAGATCGCGAAGATCGGCGTGGACAACTCGCGGACGGAGTTTTGCATCGCCCGCAAGCTGGCGACCGGCCACGCGGCGATCCTGAACAGCCACCCGGCGATCCAGTACCTGTTCAATCCGAGCTTCATCGAGCAGAGGAAGCCCGACCCGCCGGACCTGAAGTACTGCATCTACACCGAGTCCGAAGGCTACGTCCTCAACGACGTTTTGTCCCTGGATAAGAAGCGGCAGTTCAATCCGATCATCCACTTCGGTGACCTCCCGCTGCTGGTCACGCAACTGCGCCGCGAATTCGACAGGGTCGGCTTCAACTACACCGACAAGCAGATGAAGGAGGCCATCGCCTGCGCCGATCAGGCGGAGCGGGGTTTCCTGGCCGAGCTCTACGCTGAGGGCGACCGATTCCTCGAACGCGTCGAGCAGGAGAATATCCGAGCCTACGTGGGCCTCGGCAGAGACTACGTCGTGCTCGACCCGGAGGCCAGCTCCAGCTCCGGCGCCATGTTCTCCCAGGTCCGCGGCCTCGAATACATTCCCCAGATCTTCCTCCAGCACCGGTTCATGGACATCCCGATCGGCGATTTCGTCGAGAACGAATTCTGGGTGGAGAGCGTCCGGATTTTGCAGGCGGGGCTGTTCGTGGCCCGGCATCCGAACCTGTTCGCGATCCGCATGGTGAACTTCGCGTGCGGGCCGGACAGCTTGAAGGTCTACCAGGAGGAGCTGATCCAGCAGGCGGCGAACAAGCCCCTGCTCGTTCTGCTCACCGACGCCCAGACGAACAATGCGCCCTTCGTCACGCGGACCGAGGCCCACGAGCGGGTCGTCAACCAGACCAGGCCCGCGCCGCTGGACATGGAGAAGCTCAAGATTCACTCCGCCGATACCTATGACAAGCGTGTCTGGCTGATCCCGTACATGGGCGACGCCAGCCACGTGGCGGCGGCGGGCCTGCGGTACTTCGGCATCGACGGCCAGGTCCTTCCGACGCACACGGCCCGGGGCTACGAGGTCGCGCGCAAACACGTCTATACCGAGGTCTGCTACCCGCTCAAGGGCGTGGTGGGCGACGCCATCGGGTTCTTGCAGGAGCAGATCGAGAAGGCCGGCCGCCGGTTCGTCGAGGATAATTACCTCGTCGTCCTGCCCACGACCAGCGGCCCGTGCCGGTTCGGCAAGTATTCCGAGGTACTCCAGCACTTCATGAAGCTCGAAGGGCTGGAGAAAGTCCCGGTGGTCGGGCCATCCTCCGAGACCGATTACGTGGATATTCCGCTGCCGAGCGGCTCCAGGGCCTCCGACAAGATCAAGATGCAGCAGTTGCTGTTCAAGGGGATCAATGCGGCCGATCTGCTGGAGGACACGCTGCGCCGGTTCCGGCCCTACGCCGAGGACAAGGAGGCCATGGACGCGCTGAAGCAGGCCCGCCTGGAAGTGCTTGGCAAGATCATCGGCGCCGGCGCCAGGATGGAGGAGCTGCTCGACTGGGCCCGCGAGACGGTCGCCCAATTCAAGGCCGCCAAGCTCCGCGATCACGAGCGATTCCCCCTGGTGCTCTACATCGGCGAGATCTACATGCGCCAGCACGATCCCTACACGGACTTCGCCATCCGCCAACTGGAGGACCGCCAGCTCGAGGTCGTCCGCGACCCGATCACGGACTGGCTGCTGTACGTCAACCGGATGAACCTGCGTAACGCCAAGCGCGACACGAGCATGGGCCTGCAGGAACGAAACGTCCGGCGGACCCTGCGCTCCACCGGCAAGGCGCTACGCTCGATCATCAAGGGCAAGTACATGGGCAGCGTCGCCGCGAAGATCGCCGAGCCGTTCCATGAGGTCCTCGAAGGCCGGCACGTCCTGCCCCACCCGATGGAGATCATCGAGCTGCTCGAACGCGAGCACGAGACGCACGGCAATATCGAGGGCGAATCGCCGCTGAGCACCGGCATCGCCTATTACCTCATGAACGACCTGATCCACTCGCACGGCGAGGCCTGCATCTCCGGCATCTTCCACGTCGGGCCTTTCACCTGCATGCAGGAGGGCGTCGCCACCGCCAAGATCGAGGCGATGGTCAAGGAGCTGCGAAAGAAAAAGCCCGACCTGGTCTTCCCGATCATCCACGCGTTCTTCGGGGACTCGCCCAACGCAAACCTGGCGGCGGAGATCGCCGTCTTCCGGGAGCAATGCTACCAGAAGCGCGACCTGCTTCGTGAGAAGCACGCCGCCTCGCACGGCCCCGAAATCCGCGAGGTCGCCTGCGCCCGCAAGCACAGCAGCGAGCACACCCACGCGGACCGGTGACGCACGTTTGTAGCGTGCCCGTAAGGGCATCCTATGACGATAGAAGCCCGTGCGTCTTGAGCGTGCGCGGACGCAGCAAAGGGTGGCACGGGCAAACTCGTTTGCCCGTGGGGTCTCGATTGAGCAGGCCCCATCGAATGAGCGCCGTCAAACGAGTTTGGCGGTGCCACCTGACGGGCCGAGGGCTCCACGCCGGACGCGCACGCCTCTCTTGCGCCTCAACCGGCTCAATTGCGACAGGGCGCCGGCGTGTCGCGTGCGTGGTTAGCGGGAGCCGCCGGGCTGGGCTGTGGCGGGATCGCTCTTGCGCGATTCGAGGTCCGACCAGTTCACCGCCGTCACGCGGTACGTGTAGTTGCCGCCGGCGGCATTCGGATCGGTGTACTTCATCTCGCTCAAGAGCTTGTCCAGCGTGTCGTGGTAGTTGGGCTTTTGAAAGATGTCCCCTGCCGCCCCCTGGTAGGCCGGCAGCAGGCGATCGTTGCGATAGATACGGAATGTCTTGATTCCGCTTTCGAGATCGGCCTGGGCCTGCCATCGCAGGGTCACGTGGTCGGGGTCCGTGCGCGAGGCCTCGAGATGTGTCGGCGCCGGCGGCCGGGTCAAGTCCGTGACCCATCCGCTGCCGACGAACTCCAGCCACATGGCGGCGATTTGCCTGTTGGGCAGCCAGACGGCCTTCGTGGGATTTCCGCCATACGATTTGGGTTCGTACATTGCGGCCAAGCCCGAGGGATCGATGCTGCCGAGACATGCGGTGAGCGTATCCATCCGGCCGACGGCATTGGCGTTCGCCGGGCCCAGCCGCCGAGCCAGGCATGCGTCGATATAAGGAATCACGAGCAGTCGGCCGAAGCGGCAATCGTGCGACGCCTGCGGGTCGGGCGCCCAGGTATCCAGCCCGCCCTTTGCGCGGCGGGCCTCGAACAACTGCCGGGCCTTCGTCCAGATTCGCCCGAACTGGTTGTCATCCTTCTCCTTCGCGCCGAGATTGTAGAGCACCGGCGTGTCGAGCGCCCCGGTGAAGATGTCCCCACTGAAGACGGGCCCGGAACGAAGCACCAGGACCAGGACGCGCTGCGGGTGGAGCATGAACATTCGATAGACCCAATTCGCGCCGCCTGAGTGGCCCCACAGGACCCAGGGGGCGCTCGTGAGCTCCGCGTGGCCCGTTTGCTGCGCGAGCTGATCGATGGCCTTGAGAAAGGCGTCGCCGGAGCCGTTGTTCGGCTCGGACCAGTCCTGACAGGCTGTGTTGGCCCGCAGGCTCGCGCCCATCAGGGCGCAGTCCCACTTGCTCGCCAGGGCTTGCCACTGGACGTCGAAGGTCGCCGTGGCGCCCGCCAGCTCGGCCGGCTCGCCGCAGCCGTGCTGGTGCATGATGATCCCGCGGATCTCCTGCACGCCGTCGGGCAGCCAGAGGGCGTAGTTCGCCTCCTTGTACTTGGCTGCACCTTCCGGCGGAATCGAAACGGAGTACTGCTTCGCGCGAGCCGGCGCACCAGCCGCCAGGATCACAAACACGAGCAACGTCCAACAACGCCCCATTGTCATCTCCTGCATCATGTCACCAGTAGGATGAAATCCTCGTGGATCGTATCAGCATCGGCGTGGCGGCGGCAAGCGCAAGCCTTGTTCGTAGTGTGCCCGTAAGGGCATCGCGTAGCACGGGCATCTTGCCCGGGGTCCCGAGTGATGGGCGAGACGCCGATGCTACGGAAACGCCTTACAGCGTCACTACAAGCGCGCCTTTGGCCTTGCCGCTGGCACCTACTATCAAGTCACATGTGTCCATGCGTTTGGTTCTCTCGCTCGATCGCTTCAAGCTGCTCCTTGCGGGCCTGCGTGCGGAGCCGAGCGCTTTCGTATCGCGTCTTTTCCTCGGGGGTTTGCGGCAGCAGCGCCGGCGCGGCGACGGGCCTCTTGTTCTCATCGAGCGCGACAAGGGTCAGGTGGGCCGTCGTCACGATGATGCGCTCGCCGCTGTAGGGGTCGTCGCGGATGACCTGGACGCCGACCTCCATGGAGGAATGGCTGACGTAGTTGACCGCGGCCTTGAGGACGACCTGGTCGCCGATGCGGATCGGGTGGCGAAAGACCAGCGAGTCGATCCCGGCGGTGACGACCTCGCGGCCGCAGTGCCGCTGGCCGGCCATTGCGGCGACCATGTCGATCCAGCTCACGATGGCCCCGCCGAAGGCGGTCCCCTGCGGGTTTGCCTGCTGCGGCATCACCAGATACCGGGTCTCGACGGCGCTTTCGCTCGGCGTTTTGCCTCCTGCATTCATAGCCGGTCTTGTAACACAATTGCCCCGGCAAGTCATGTGATTTCCGTCGTGCAATCGAATTGACGGCGGCTGCCCTGCCGGATATACTGATTTTGAGCATCTCTTGTTGCGGCATCATGTTGGGTTCTGGACGGTTTCATGCGTTCGGTCCGCCGTCGTGGCGGGCGATCTGGCGACGGGGAAATGAGGCGAGGAGATCGAGAGATGAGGACGCAGACGAATCACGCGAGCCGCTGGACGATTCCTGTCTTTGTCACGGCGTGGCTGTCCTGCGCGCCGCTGCGGGCCCAGTACGCCGGCGGCACGGGAGACCCGAACGACCCATATCAGATTGAGACACCCGGGCAGATGAACGCCATCGGCAGCCATCCGGAGGACTGGGACAAGCACTTTGCTCTCGTGCAGGATGTGAACCTCGCCGAGTACGCGGGCACCCGGTTCCGGATCATCGGCAAGTTCGGTGCTCGGGGCGGCGACGATAACAGGCCGTTTACGGGCACCTTCGACGGCCGCGGCAGGAAGATCAAGAGCTTCCGATGGACGTCAACGCGCGGGGACCACATCGGCCTGTTCGCTTACGTCGGTCTGGAGGGCCGGATCAGCAATCTGCGCCTGGAAAACGTCGATGTCAACGCGCCGGAGGGCTTCTCCATCGGGGCGCTGGTTGGCCAAAACGAGGGGTGGGTCACGAATTGCCGTGTCTCGGGCGTGGTTTCCGGGGGCTACGATGTCGGCGGGTTGGTCGGATGGAATCAAGGCACGATGGCCAAGTGCCACTCGACCGCGAGCGTCAGCGGCAGTGGCTTGTCTGTCGGCGGGCTCGCCGGGCGCAGTTTCGGGACGATTTCCGACTGCAATTCGACTGCCACTGTTTGGGGAAGCGAGTATGCTGCTGTCCTGGTGGGCGAGAGCTTCGGCGTCATCGCCAACTGCCGTTGCGGCGGCACCATCTCGGGGAGGGGTCGGATCGGCGGCCTGGCCGGCGACAACCACGGCACGATCGCCGACTCCAACTCGATCAGCACTGTCTCGGGGGAGGAATTTGTCGGCGGCCTGGTGGCGGAGAACTTCACCGCCGTCAGCAACTGCCGCTCCAGCGGCAGCGTGGCGGGAGGCAGCCATGTAGGGGGTGTCGCCGGAGTCAACTGGGGCCAGATCGCCGATTCCAACTCGACGGCCGTCGTCCACGGAGGCCCGGTGAACGTCGGCGGCTTTGTCGGTTGGAACTCCGGCCAGATCGCTGATTGCCGGTCGTCGGCGCCGGTGTTCGGTGTGGACAAGGTCGGCGGGCTCGTCGGAAGCAATGACTCGCCCGGCAGCGTGACCGGCAGTCACTCGACGAGCGACGTGACAGGGCACATGGGGTGCGGCGGGCTGTTCGGGGAGAACTATGGCACCGCAACCGCATGCTATTCGACGGGCAACACCGTGGGATACGCCAGCCTCGGCGGGCTGGCCGGACGCAACGGTGGAAGCCTCACCGCCTGCTGCGCCACCGGGGCCGTCACGGCAAGAGGGGAGGACATCGGCGGGCTGGTCGGAGCCAACCAGGGCACAGTCTCCAACTGCTACGCCACCGGCTGGGTCTGGGGCGGCAGACGCATCGGCGGCCTCGTGGGATTCAACGATAGCATCGGCACAATCGAGTATTCCTATGCCGGCGGCGGTGCCGTGGGCGCGTACGCCGGCGGCTTGGTGGGAGTCGGGACCGGAACGGTCACAAGCTCGTTCTGGGACAGCGACGTCTGGGGGTTGGACAGCAGTGCCGGCGGGGAGGGCAAGCGGACCGCCCAGATGAAGGCCAGGAGCACGTTCATTGAGGCCGGCTGGGACTTCGTCGGCGAAACCGCCAACGGCACGGAAGACTTCTGGTGGATTGACGACGGCAAGGACTATCCCAGGCTCTTCTGGGAATAAGCGCCGGACCTGCTTGTAGTGTCCCCGTAACGGCAGGACGAATGGAATGTTGGAGTAACGGAATGTTGGGGAGCATGCGTGTGACCACGCATCATTCCACCATTCCGTTCTTGTCTTCCAACGTTCACGGCGTCACTACGAGCGGGCCTTCGGCCTTGCCGCTGCCATCTCACTTGGTTGCCGGCTCGGCCTGCTTGGGGGCGGGCGTCGAGAAGTCCACCTTGGGGGCCTGCTGGGCGGCGGGGGCGGCCTCGAAGAACGGCTTGGCCTGGACGCCGGCCCGCTTGGCGAAGAACGAGCCCCAGAAGGACTTGACGTAGGAGTTCAACTGCCGGACCGCCTCGTTGTATCTCGTGCGGGCGACGGCGATGCGGTTCTCCGTGCCCTCGAGCTGGTCCTGCAAGGCCCGGAAGTTCTCGTTGGATTTCAATTGCGGATAGGCCTCCTGGAGGACGAGCAGCCGGGAGAGCACGCCGGTCAGCTCGTTGGACGCCTGGATCTTGCCCTTGATGCTGCCGGTTTTGTCGGCCTGGAAGTAGCGAGTGCGGGCCTCGGCCACTGTCTCGAAGATCTCCTTCTCCTGGGCCGCGTAGCCTTTGACTGTTTCGACGAGGTTGCCGACCAGATCGAAGCGCCGCTGAAGCTGGGCGTCGACATTGCCCCAGGCTTCATTGGCCGCCTGGTCAAGCTGGATCGCATGGTTGTAGCCCCGGACGTAAAAGGCGAGAAAGACCAAGCCGAGCAAGACCAGAACGACGACGAGCCCGATGAGCATGACAATTGGGGAACCCGCTTGTGCCGAATCTCTTTTCTGTGTTTTTCGCGCGAGCATCTTGGACCTCCAGTGCATTACCATCTGCCGGTAGCGCCGCCGCCACCGAAACCGCCGCCGCCCCCGCCGCCGAAGTGGCCGAACCCGCCACTGTGACCGCCGAATCCGCCACCGAATCCTCCAAACCCGCCGCCGAAAGGTCCGCCGCTGTAGCCGCCCCCGCGATAGCCGCCGCCCGGTCCGCGGAAGAGAAACGGCAGAAGGAACAGCCACCACCAGCTTCCATGTCTGCCCCGGCCCCCGCCCAGGAGCATCATAATGATGAGCAGCACGATGAGAAAGCCGCAACACGGGCACGCGAAGAGCGACGTGCCGCGTTGTCCCATGACGGGACCATTGTAACCCGTCGGCTGGGCCGGCAGGTTCGGCATGCCCGTCAGCGTCACGTTGTATTCCTGGGCGATCCGCTGGACGACTCTCAAGTTCGCCTCATAAATGCCTTGGCTGAACTGGCCCTGCTTGAGATAGGGCACGAGGACATCGCGGCCGACCTGGCCGACGAACCGGTCCGTGATGAAACCTTCGAGGCCGTAGCCGACCTCGAAACGATAGGTCCGGTCTTTGACGGCCAGCGTGAACAGCAGGCCGGTGTCCTTGCCCTTCTGGCCCAGCTTCCATTTATTGTGGGCCAGATCGATCGAGAAATCCTCGATGGGGACGCCGCCGGTGGTCTCGACGGTCAGGACGATGTACTGGACGCCGGTCTTTTGCTCCAGCTCCTGCAGGATGCCGTTGAGTGAATGCCTGTGGTCGGCGTTGATCACTCCGGCGGTATCGTCGACGTACTCCTGGGGCATCGGCAGGTTCGGCGCAGCGAGCTTCCCGGCCGCCAGCGGGGCCAGCAGGATCGTCGCGACGCAGAGGATGAGCAGATTTCTGTACATGCCTACAGCTTGAATTCGTCAATGGTCGTGGTCAGGCTATCGACGGCCCCGAAGATGGCCGCGAAGTGGTTCTGGGTATCGACGGGGGTCAGTCGCGGCTTCTTGAACCGCCACTGCTGGGCGGCGACCGCCGCCTCCAGGTTGACTTTGAACTGCTCCGACGCCTTGCGAAGCGCCGGCGCCATGGTCGCCGGCCGCTCAACGTCTCGCAGCCAGAGCATGGCGCGCACCAGCGGCGCCAGGCCCTTGGCCGTCGCGACGAGCACCTCGTGGACGGCCCGCCACTTGCCGCCGGCGGCGATGTACCCCTGACGCAGCCGCACCAGCATCGCCTTGAGCTCGCGCTCGCACTGGAGCCGCACGTTGGCCTTCTCGAACGTCAATGACGCGAACGGATCCTCGCCCAGAATCGTCTGGTGGGTCAACTGAAAGTCGAGGAACTCGATCCCGAAGACATCGCGCGACCGCTCGATGTAGGAGGGCGTCATCAGCAGTGGCACAGACAACCTGTCTCTGCGAAACGACCTCGCGAGCGAGGAAATGGTGTTGAGGACCTCGGTGCTCAGATCGTCCAGGACCGCGACGGTGTTGATATCGCTGTCGCCGTGCTTGTAGTCGCCCGTCAGGCCGCTGCCGACGACGGTGAGGCTCCGCAGATTATCGTGCAGTGTCGCCCGCAGATCGGCCAGCATGGCCCGCAGCGGCTCGCGGATGTTCTCGCGAAGCATGTCCAGCCGTGGCGTACTTTGAATGCCCGTCATGTTCCCACCCCTTCCTTTGGGAAAGTACTCCTATCACTGACCAGTCTACCCGGCCTGCCAGCCGACGGCAAGTGCCGCGTGTGGCGCCACTGTTGCATCGCGACGCCAGTGTGCCATTTTGGCCGCCAAACCTTCTGAAAGGACGCCCACGACGCCTTTTTCTTCGCGAAATTCAGGGATTAGCGCACGTGGGGCTCTGGCACGCGGCTTGCACACACTCCTGATAGAGTCGCGGTTCTTTGATGTGAAGCTTGATGCAAGTCAGGCTTGAATGAGAAAGGGGGTTTCAGAGATATGGCGATCATACCTTGGACAAGACAGGACAGAAACGAGTTGTCGCGGCTGGACCGCGACATGGACAGTCTCTTCGGCAGCTTTCTCGCCGGCATGGGCGAGCCGTTCTTCGGATACCGGGTCTGGCCCGCGATCGATGTAGCGGAGAAGGAAGCTGCGATAACGGTCCGGGCTGAAGTGCCCGGCTGCAAGCCCGAGGACATTGACGTATCGGTCTACGGCGACACCTTGAAGATCGCCGGACAGAAGAAGGACTCTCACGAGGAAGAAGGCGACGGCTTCTATCACGTCGAAAGCAGCTACGGGTCCTTCCGGCGCGAAGTCCTGCTGCCGACGAGCGTAGACGAGGAGAAGATCAGCGCCGAATACAAGGACGGCGTCCTGTCGATCACGCTGCCCAAAACCGAGAAAAGCAAGGCCGTGAAGGTCAAGGTCAAGGGTTAAGTCGTCCCTTGGCCCCACAGGTCAGTGGTTTGAGATGTGCCGCTCCCGTCGGCTGGGGCGGCACATCGTTTTTTGTCAGGCTGGCTTCATGGCGAGGATCTTGTCGATTCGCTTGGCGAGGTCGGTCAGGTAGGCTTCATCGCCGCCGGAAAGCTCCGTCGTCATGTAGTTGGTGAAGCTGATCTCGGCCAGCGCCTTGCGGACCTGGGGCCAGTTCACGTCGCCGTCGAGCAGGTTCGTCCACTGGTAGCCCTGCCGCTTGAAGTCCTTCAGGTGGATACGGACGATTCGCTTGCCGACGGTGCGGACCCAGTCCTGGGCAAAGCCGAACAGGATCATGTTGCCGACATCGATGTACGCCCGCAGCCAGGGATCGTTGAACTCGTCGACGTACTTGGCGAACTCGATCGGGCTCAGGAGGAACTTGTTCCACACGTTTTCCACGGCGATGATCACTTGCAGCTCCTTGGCCAGAGGCAGGAGCTTTCGCACGTTCTTCTGGGATCGCTCCCAGGCCTCTCCATAGCCGACCTCTTCGTTGACGACGGCAGGCACCAGCAGGACGGCGCCGGCGCCGCAGGCCTTAGCGCAGCGAAGCGACGTCTCCATCCCCGCCAGACCCTTGGCCACATTCTCCGGCTTGGGGTCCGAGAGGGGGCCGCCCCAGCCGTTGACAATTGAGTGGATTGGCACACCCGTTTGACGGGCCTGGGCCCCCAGCTCCTTGGCGGCATTGAGGTCCGCCATCGGCCCATTCAGCTCGATGCCCTCGAAGCCGCACTTTTTCGCCAAGGCCAGCTTGTCCGGGTTGGACAGGTCCTTGGGCAGCATGCCGAACTGGACTGACTTCAGCGGGCGGGCGGCCTCGGGTTGATTCTGTGCGTGACTGGCTGCGGCCAGCAGGCCGGGTCCCGCCGTGACGGCGGCGGCGTACTTGAGAAAGTCGCGACGTGCGGTAGTGGGCTCGTTCATCGATATGCCTCCTGTTCAAAGGATGTCCGTTGCCTGTTGCTCAGTTGGGATGGTCAAAGGCCATTCTCTGTGTCCATCCGGCCCCCATTCTACCGCTGTTTGCGCCGGCGTCGAGGTTCCGCTTGCCAATTTCAGGCGCGATATCCCCGGCAACAGACTGTACGTGCTGGAACGTCCTGTAATAACCGCGTTCACGGGACTGACGCCCCCATTTTCGCGCGATTCTCGACCGGCAGGTCTCGGCACAGTTTAGAGCCCTGTCGCATGTGTTCCGGGCACCTTGTCCGCTATCCGAAGGCCAAACGCTTTCAACACGCGCTTGAATGTCCCGCCGCCGGTGAATTCGCGGACATTAAGGAGGCCCAGGGGAGCGATTTTTGTGCCGATAAGTCGTGCTATTTATCGACCTTGGAGGTCCTTTTATCGGCCCGTCCCATAAAAGGGTAAAGTTTTTGTCACGTCCCTGCCGAAGATGAATGTGTGGGCCGTTTTTCTGGAAGATCAGTGCTGATAAGCGGGTTTTTCTGGCCCTGGGATGAACGGTCGTCGGTGTGTGGAAGACGGCCTCTATGGCGCTCATAACCGGAGACGAATATGAGAACAGTAGCGATTGTGAACCAAAAGGGTGGCTGCGGCAAGACCACGGTCTCCATCAACCTGGCCAGTGCTCTGGCAGACCTGGGCAAGAAGGTCCTGCTGGTGGACATGGACCCGCAGTCGCACTGTGCGGTGGGTCTGGCCGTGCCCGAGGAGCAGATCGAGCAGAGCATCTACGACGTGCTGATCAGCAGGAGCCGCAACGAGCCGATGCGGCTGACCGAAATCCTCTGGCAGATCGGCGAGCGCCTGGAACTGGCCCCCGCCAGCATTGACCTGTCGGCATTCGAGCAGCAGATGGCCGGCATCCCCGACCGCGAATGCTGCCTCAAGAGCGTCCTGGCCGACATCGATGGGGAGTATGATTTCATCGTGGTCGATTGCCCGCCGGCCGTCAGCCTGCTGACGTTCAACGCGCTGCGGGCGGCGACCGACGTGCTCGTCCCCGTTGAGACCGGCTACTTCGCGTTGCACGGCCTGAGCAAGCAACTCGAAACGCTGAGCATCCTGTGCAAACGCTGCCAGCAGGAAGTCTCCGTCCGCGTCCTGGCCAGCATGTACGACATCCGCACGAAGATGGCCCGCGAGATTCTTGCCGAGCTTCGCTCCCACTTCGCCGACCGCATGTACAAGACGGTGGTGAATTTCAACACCCGGATCAAGGAGGCGGCCAGCTTCGGCCAGCCGGTCAGCGAGTACGATCCGGCCAGCAAAGGCCAGCAGGACTTCCGCTCGCTCGCCCAGGAAGTCATCGGGGTCGAGCCCGGACAACTCAAGAGCAAACGTCTCGTCGATTCTCTGGCCGATCAGCTCGAGTCGATCGGCGCCAGCGCCACCGAGCTTCTCAAGACCGCTAAGCCGGTCGTGGTGGCCGAGCCGGTCAGCCCGCCGCCCGCGGAGATGGATGCGGACCTCGACGTTGAGCCGGAAGAACAAGTGCAGGAGACGCCGCAGGTCGTTCCCGCTGCGGCCCCTGTCGAAGTGGCACCGCAACCCGCTGAGCCTGTCGCCCAGGCCGCGCCGGAACCGCCCGCCAAGGCTCCGCAGACGATCGACGAAAAGCTCTCCGATTACTACGGCGTCAACCAGATCGAAGACGCCATGGTCTTCGTGACCCTCTACCCGAGGGCCAAGAGCGTCCAGATCGCCGGCGACTTTAACAACTGGCAGCCCGCCACCAGCCCCATGGAGCGCGTCGGCGAGAGCGGCATCTGGCAGGTCAAGATGAAACTGCCCCAGGGCACCTACCGCTACCGTCTGGTCGTCGACGGCCAGTGGCAGCAGGACCCCTACAACGAGCGGACCGAGATGAACCCCTACGGCGAGTACAACTCGGTCGTGGAAGTGAAGTAATCCCGGCCGCGCCGCCTGCGGTCACAACGGAGCGCTCCTCCCCCGGATGCAGGCCCGGTCCCGGGCCACAGAGTCACCATAGCCTCCATGATTGTCGCGGCAGCATGTCCGTGACATCTGTCATCACTAGGCGCCGAGCGACTGCTCACGGGTGAGGTCGTGACAAAAATTCTGCGCCGGAGGGCAGTTTGCACTTGACAAAACGGTGACTGCCGCTACACTGACGGTGCAACGTGCAAGTTCTTCGTCATTGCGGTTGTACGGTGTGGGGTAAATAGGGCAAGGGCATGGATGCTGCGCGTGCGCTATTCCCACGGACTGTTATGGCCGCTCACTTCCCCCTGAGAGTCCTGGTGGCTGGGGCTGTCGGTCATATCCTGGTTCGTCTGCCGGGTCAGTCTCTCTGCCGGTGGCGCTTCGGCTGCCGCTGGACACAGTGGACGCTCGCCGGCTAGGCGTATCTGCCACGCAGCGGCTTGCCTGCGCTCCTTGTGCGCTGCCCGATGAGGTGAGCGCGCGGGGCCGGCCCGGCCTACGGAGAAGGCGGGCACGCGGCTCGACAATCAGGTTTTGTGTCTGTCCGTCCCTGAGACGGCAGCACGGGACACAACACACAGCGTAAACGCTTGGAGGGTGTTCCGCAGGCGGTATCCCAACCGGGAGGAGAGTCCCTGTGCATCCGGCATTCCGCAACGCGCAGGATGCCCGGCACCGTGGCGTGCAGCGCAGGCTCCTCCGGAACCGGGGAGGGGCTCTCGATGTGTTTGCGCCAAGGGGGTCTTAGCAGCGATTAAGGAGAATGATGATGAAAAGCGCGGGGATCGTCGTGCTGTTACCCCTTGTGCTGATCGCAGCATCGGCACGGGGCCAGCAGAGCAATGCGAACAACGTCACGAACACACAATCCCAGAACACGACGGCGATCGGGGGCGGCAGCGCCGACTCCCAGTCCACGGCGGTCGTCGGCGACAACACCGCCACGGCCCAGGGCGGCGCCAGCGTCAGCTACTCCAACGCCATCTCCGAGGGCGGCACCGGGCTCGGCTGGTCTACCTCGACCTCGGAGGGTGGCACCGGCGTGGCCTGGAGCGACGGGGACTCCGCCGCCGTCGTCGACATCGACACTACGTCGATCTCGAACTACAAGAGCCGGGTGCCCCCAATGACCACGTACCCGCCCTACCTGCCGCTGTGGAATCATGGAGGTTGGGGAACCATAAACGCCTATTTTCCGAATGGGCCGACGACCAACGACAGCGTGTACCAGAGGTCGTACGACCCGTCGGACCCGTCGGACATGCGCGAATTGAAGGGAATCTTCAAGTCGATGCCCTATGAAGGGCCGCTCGACGTGCTGGGCGGCGTGCTGAACGGGGTGGTCGTGCTGTTTGGCGGCCCGAACAACTTCCATCATGGCCGCGGCGTGAGCATCGCCAGCTCCCTGGTCCGCAGCCGCCGGCCCACGGGCAAGCCCCTGTTCGTCGTGATCGATACCGTGGTCGATCCGCAACTCCTGCGAGACGCGGGCTATGCCTATGTCGGACGCATCAGTCTTGAAGGCGAGCCCGACCGCAACTGGGATCAGGTCTACAGCGCCGCCGTGGCGGAGGCGCTGCCCTGGGACGTGGACCTGCTGCTGGTCTCCGGGGGCATGAAGGGCGTCACGGTCGGCACGAACGTCAGCTTCCCCAGCGCCGCTCTCGGCTATAGCCAGGTGGACTACTCGCTGTCGCTGTTCGGAGGCCACGCCAAAGGCATCACCGAAGGCAAGGGTGAGGCTGTGCTCAGCGGGGCGGCGTACCGGTACGCTCCGCAACTGATTCAGCGGCGCAAGATCCCGGACGGCCTGTTCGACAAGATTCGCAAGTCTGCGCCTGCCGCCGCAGCCCCCGTGCCGGCGACGACTCCTGCGGCGCGCGCACCGGCAACGGCGTCTGCCGTCCCTGCGGCTCAAGGACGCCCCACCGCATCCGACACGCAGACCCGCAGATCGCCCGGCATCGAAATGAGCAAAGAACTCTACGACATGGCCGGGTTCAGCGGCACAGTCGACCATGTCACCGTCAAGTAGTTTCTCCGAACACGTGGATGGTTGCCGTTGAGAGAATCCCAGGAGAGAAAGGAGGTGCTGTCCCTCACCAGGGTGAGAAGCGAACGTACATCGTGACCGTCGGCAAGTCGGCGGCGGTCGAAAAGGAGTGAACTATGTCTATACACAGGAAAAGGAGTTCAACAATGAAACTAGTCGCATTTTCCGTGGCTGTCGTGCTGTTGGCCGGTTCGAGCGCATTTGCGACCGGGACCCTCGACCAGCTTCAGAACACCAACATCGGACTGACCGGGACGATCCAACTGCTCCAGGGCGATCAGGCGGCCAGTACGATCCAGAACCTGGCGGTCGGCAACGACCAGCATATCGACTCGGCCACCGGCGGCTTCGCCTGCCAGAACTTCCTGGGCAATATCGCCGAGGTCGGCAGTGCTTCCGGGGACTCCGCCATTGTCGGTGTGCTCCAGTCGCTGTCCGTCATAGGCATGCAGGCCCAGTTCGTCGGCATCCACACCGGTCCGAAGCAGGAAGGCCAGACCCTGAATCTGCTGGCTGACCAGGGCCTCGTGAAGTCCGAGGGCCCCGGCACGGGCAGCGCCCTGCACACGATCATTCTGCAGGAGGATCAGGTTGGCTCCAACACGGCCGGCCTCATGAAGGAATCGGCCGGGATCCTGGGGCTCCAGAGCAGCCAACTGAGCGGCGCCCCGCTGGCCACGGGCGTGGTCGACAGCTCCATGACCGTCAGCACCGTGCAGACCCAGGCGGCGCTGTAACGTCCGGTGGGTCTGTGCCGGATGTATCTCCCTATGATGGCGCGGGGAGCCCGAACATGATCTCTTGGGTCACTCTGGGCCGAGAGCTTCCAGGGCTCCCCATTTTGCCCGTATGGAAAAGGAGTTTGAAGGATGCTTAAAGGATTTGCAGTTTCAGCGCTGCTAGTGCTGCTGCTCTCGTCGGTGTCCCTCGGGCAGGTTGTCCAGGGACAGGGTTTCACGGTAGGGAACCTGAACGGCGTATACTCGGCAGCGCCGGACAGCAGCTCGGCAAACACCAATGTCCTGACCGTCGCCCAGGACCAGATGGCCACGGATGGCGCCGGCCATGTCACTGCGTTCCAGGGTGAGGCCGGGTCGCTGGTCCAAAGCGCCGGCGCGATGGCGCTTGCCGGCATGCTCGGCGTCGAGCAGACCGCGCTCGGCGCCGGCGTGCAGGGTCAGTTGCTCCTCAGCCCGCTCGTGAGTCTGGGAACGCAGACGCAGGACCTTGCTGCGAACCTCGTGCAGAACATTGTCGGTGACGGCATGGGTTCGGCACTGGGGTTGCAGAACTTCGTTGGCTTCCAGACGCAGCTTACGTTCTCGCTCTGGGGCGCCACGGCCAATACACAGGCGGTGGGCGTCGGAGTGTTCGATGCTTTCGGAGGCGGCGACAGCGGTCCGACGGCGGCCGTGATCAGCGGCGGCACGAGTTTCGGGATCGGCCAGAACCAGATGCCATAACGACGCTGTGGTGGATCCACACCGCGCGATAGATCGGGTTGCCGGGCCGGCCGGTTCAGTCGGGTCGGCTTGGCCGCCTGCTCGCGGGCATCGGTGGAACGCCGCGCAACGAAGTGACGCACCTCCGGTTGGGCCAACCGTCTTGGCCACATCGCGGCTTACCGCAATGCGCCGGACGGTCGACCCGATCGGAGGTCCTTTTTTGCGCGGCCGCGGAGACCGCATGGACGGCGGCAAGTGAAGACCGCGTGACGGCCCCGCCCGGTCAGAGTGGCAAAGAGCGGCCGGAATGTCCTTGACAATGGCCGCCTGCTTCCCATACTGTGGCGGCTGCCGGACGAACGGGGCATCCGTGGGAGATAAGGGATTCATGTCAGGAGGGCAATGGAGATGTGCGGTCGCACCGGAGGTACGTGGGCTGCTGGGGCTATCGTCGTCAGTCTATCCGTCTTTGCGCAGGCGGCACGCGCCGATATCGTCTGTTCGTACGAGGGGCAATTCGACCTGCGGATTCCGGCCAAGCCGAGCGACAACAGAGGCTGGATGGATGACGCCGTCATCGATGTGCCGAGCCACCTGACGATTCAGGACCTCGATGTCTCCGTCGACCTGACGCACACCAAAATCTTTGACTTGCAGTTATACCTTGTCAGTCCGGCGGGCACGGAGGTCCTCCTGAACATGTACGATTTCGCCACCGGCTACAGGGAAGGCGCCGACTATCGCGGCACGACGTTCGATGATGAGGCGGCGGCACCCATCGAGGCGGGGGTGGCGCCTTTTGAGGGCCGCTACCGGCCGCTCGCGGGCAACTCCCTGGCCTCCTTCGACGGCGAGGACGCCTACGGCCCGTGGAAGTTCCGCGTCTATGATGCCTACTACGCCAATACGGGCCGGTTCCACTCCTACTCGCTGGCCATCACAATTCCCGAGCCGACCACGGCCGCATCCCTGCTCCTGGGTCTGCCCTGGATAAGGCGTCTGCGAAATCGTCGCGTCCGCCCGCGAGGGTCTCACGTCATGTAGCCGCGAGGGCAGCTTGGCAGCGGCAGGCTCTCAATCAAGGGCACCGTCCTTCTCCCGCACGGCCTGCTCCTGTTTCTTGCGGAATTCGACGAGTCTCTCGTGAAGCGTGGCGTCCGTCAGGGCCAGGATCTCCGCGGCCAGAATCGCGGCGTTGCGGGCGCCGGCCTTGCCGATCCCCATCGTGGCCACCGGCACCCCGGGCGGCATTTGCACCGTGCTCAGCAGAGCATCGAGCCCGCCCACGCTGGCATCGGCCGCCAGCGGCACTCCGATCACCGGCAGCACGGTCCTGGCCGCCAGCGCGCCGGCTAAGTGGGCGGCCATGCCCGCCGCGGCGATGATCACCTGGATGCCCCGCTGCGCCGCCGTTTCCGCAAACTCGGCGGCAAGCTGCGGCGTGCGGTGAGCCGAGAGGATTCGCACCGTCGCCTCTAGGCCGAACTCGCGCAACTGCTCGGTGCAGCTCTCCATCACTTTCAAGTCGCTGTCGGAGCCCATGACCACGGCGATTCGCGGCGATTTTTCACTTGCCATTTGCATTTCCCCACCTGTGCAGTACAATATGGGCGAACGACCGCCATGCAGGATGATAACGGCGCCGCATTGCCAACGCAAGGAACAGGTGACTGAAATGCGGACGAGAATACCGATCGTTGCAGGTCAGTTTTATCCCGCCAGTCGAGAGAAATGTCTTGAGGAGATTCGCCAGTGTCTGGCCGCACGCCCGCTGCCCGAACCTCTGCCGCCATCGGTCGTCGCGGGCATCGTCCCGCATGCCGGCTGGACGTTCAGCGGCGAGCTGGCCGCCCTGGTGTTTTCCGCCGTCAAGAAACGGCATGAGACCGTCGCCACGTTCGTCATCTACGGCACCGCCCACAGCTACTTCCACGCCCTGCCCGCCGTCGACGACAGCGACGCCTGGCAAACCCCCCTTGGCGCTGTCCAACTCGATAAGGACCTGTGCACAGCCCTGCTCGACAGCGGCATCGTGCTCGCCAACGGCAGCGCCCACGAGCAGGAGCACAGCATCGAGGTCCAGGTCCCGTTCATTCAGTATCTGTTTCCCGAGGCCCGGATCGTCCCGATCCTCGTGCCACCGGTGGAGAGCGCGATCCCGCTGGGCGAGTCGGCGAGCGAGCTCACCGCCGGGCCCGGCCGTCCGATAGTCCACATCGGCTCTACGGATTTGACGCATTACGGTCCGCGGTACGGCTTCACCCCCATGGGCAGGGGACCGGACGCCTACCAGTGGGCCTCCAATGTGAACGACCGGCAGTTCATCGACCTGGCTGTCGCGATGGACGCGGAGAGGCTGCTGGCCGGCGCCATCGAGAAGGGCAACGCCTGCGGCCCCGGCGCCGCTGCGGCCACCGTCGCCGCCGCCCGAACACTCGGCGTTGCCAGGGGCCAGCTCCTCGCCTACACCACTAGCAACGACGTCATGCAAGCCAAGATGGGCGCCACCGGCCGCGACAGCGTCGGCTACGCCGCCATCGTGTACTAGAAACGTGAGCGTAGCTGTACGTGCCTGGACTGAGTGGACGCGGTAATTCAAGGAGTACTGATTGCCGCCGCCACGCCAGCGTCAGCCACCTATCGGCAGTGTGCGTATTCGGATGCGACGGCTCTCAAATACGACGATGCTTCCCTCCTCTAGTGCGGAAGATAGCTGAGCCAACCTGCCCAGCAAGGTAGTCCCCTGCTCGCTGGGTCGGTGAGAAAAGCTGTGATGAAACAGAATGACGGAGGGTTTCTTTGTTCCCGCACGCGCCAGCAGCAAGCCGAAGTCCGTGTCGGCCGTCACGATGATCCGCTGTTCCCGGGCGGCACAGGCGAAGATCACCGGATCGGCGGCACGCTGCAGATCGCCGTCCTGCACGTGGACGGCATCATGGCCCGCGAGGCGCAACATCCCGGCAACTTCACGAGAGACAGGGTTATCCACGAGGGACTTCATGCACTCCTCAGAGGCAGGGCGCGCTCCTTGACGGCCTCTGCGGCGTAGAGCAGGGCCTCCCGGATATCCTCGCGTTCCAGGTCCGGATGAGCCGAAAGGATTTCATCGTCCGTCATGCCTTCGGCGACCATCGCGACCACTGTTGCCACAGGCATGCGAAGGTCGCGAATACACGGGACTCCCCCCATTTTTTCCGGATCGATTGTGATGCGTTCGAATATCATATCTGCCTCAAGTATCAATTGTTCCCACGCTTTGCAACTCCACCTGCAATTGTACCACATCAGCAGCACCACAGCAACAATCGCCGTCAGGACGAGAGACGATGGGTGCGGCCGGGATACGGTGGCGGCACATAGCTGCCGCGTGCTGACGGTCCCTCTTTCGTCCCTTACGGGACTCGTTTTACCTTTGGCCTCTGGTTCCCCAGCGATTCATCAGCCATTTTGTAGGACGTGTTTGTTTGTCCTCCCCGAGACTCTGTCAGCGGTTGTACTGTCTGGGGACCGGCAGTTGGTCTAGTTAAATATGGCGGATAATTGGCCGGAGCGA